>Ga0315279_10008160_pt1 | contig 12740 bp, 7 predicted proteins | sample YL17G06_20_MG_FD_203694 | JGI IMG/M metagenome (GOLD analysis project Ga0315279, IMG submission 203694) | Sediment microbial communities from Yellowstone Lake, YNP, Wyoming, USA - YL17G06_20 | ecosystem: Environmental > Aquatic > Freshwater > Lake > Sediment | place: USA: Wyoming | collected... | reverse complement strand
ACCCACACAGTTAAGCCGGTTCGCGGGCAGGCCATCGGCACTGTTAAGCGAACGAAAAGCGCCGGTCGAAACGTTATATTCAACCAGGCCGCCGTTGGTCGCGCCGTATACGAACGGGTACTGGCCGGATATTTTATAGAAATAATTATGGTTGGTATAAAAAACGGGGTGGACCGCGAGCGCGGCGAGAAGCGCTAAAGTTATCGTCATGTGATTCCTTTTTTTGCGAACTCCGTCCCGAAAAGGTAACCGAGCCGCAGAAACAATGATAATTTAAGAAGTGCGCGGGATAGCGCCCCGGGCCGGCGGTGCTTCAGAAAAAATTTATAAATACCCTGGGAATGGTGGCGCATGGGTCGGATGTTGTCTTTCCGAAAATTTTCACCCCGGAAATGGATCGCGTAAGCCTTGGGTAACCACCAGGTTTCCCAACCTCGGTTCGCCATCCGCAGGCAGAGATCCGCGTCTTCCATATAAAGGAAAAAATCCTCGTCGAACAATCCGGTGTCGGCAAGCGCCCGGCGGCGGATCATCATCAAAGAGCCTTCGAGAAAATCGACTTTTTGCGGTTTTTTCCGGTCCTGGTCCAGGTACATGTATTGGCGGGTAACGGGATTGTTCGGTAAAAGGCGCCGGAAGATCGAGCGCCGGCCGAAGACCATGTTGTAATAGGTCGGAAACCGGCGGCAGGTGGGTTGGGTAATGCCGTCGGCGTTCAGGATCTCCGCACCCAGGATCCCGCAGGAGTTGTTTTTATCCATGAAGTCACGCATCCGGTCGATCGTCCCGGGCAGGACGACGACATCGGGATTCACGAGCAGGGCATAAGGGGCTTCGGTCCGTTTCAAAACATAGTTCACGGCCCGGGCAAAACCCAGGTTTGTCGGGCTGCTTTCGAAATCCGCGTCGGGATAGATCCGGCGGGCGCGGGCCAGACTGCCGTCCGCGGAACCGTTGTCGAAAACCGTTACGCGATAATCGCGGGCGTTGTCCTGTTGGTAAATGGATTTCAAGCAGGATAGAATGTATCCGCCCGAGTTGTAATTGACGACGATTATGTCCAGAGCCACTTTTTATGGAAAATCGTGAAGAGCCGTAATCTCCAAACCAGCCAGAAAGCTTCCCAGATGATATTCTTGTGCATCTTGGACGTCCCTTCGCGGCGTTCGACGAAAATGATGGGTATTTCCCGAAGCGGCAGCCGCGCCTTGTTGACCGCGAACACGCTCTGGATCTGAAAACCGTAACCGTCAACCTTGAAGCGCTTCCAGTTGACGGCCTTCAGGGCCTTGCGGGAATAGCACTTGAATCCGCTCGTCAAGTCCTTGACCGGCACGCCGGTCACGACCCGCGCGAACAGGCACGCGAAGTAAGAGAGGAGCAGTCTTTTCATGGGCCAATTGACGACGCTGACGCCGTGAATGTAACGGGAGCCGATGACCAGGTCGTATTTGTCGATGAGTTCGATGAAGCGCGGCAGGTCGTTCGGATCGTGGGAAAAGTCCGCGTCCATCTCGAAGGCGAAGTCATAGTCGTGTTCCAGGATGTACCCAAAGCCCGTCACGTAGGCGGTGCCGAGGCCCATTTTCCGGGGTCGTTTCAGGATATGCAGCCGGCGGTTGGATTTTATCATGTCCTCAACGATCGCGGCGGTGTGGTCCGGCGAATTGTCGTCGATGATGAGGATCTCGAGCTGTTCCGAGACGCCAAGGATGGTGGTGATGATCTTTTTGATATTAACCGCTTCGTTGTAGGTTGGAATTATCACCAGCCCTTTTTTCATTGAAAAAGTATAGTTAAATTTCTCGGGCTGTCAATCCCCCGGGCTCGGTCGGGCGAATACGACGCCGGATTTTTCTATTGACTTTTTTCCTCATTTATTATATATTAAGCTATGCAAGTTTATATCGAGGATATCGGTCAGTACGAAGGACGGGAAGTCGAGATCAAGGGCTGGGTCTACAACACCCGATCGTCGGGCAAAGTGCGTTTTCTTTTAATCCGCGACGGCACGGGGATCATCCAGACCTTGGTCGGCTCGGACGAAGTGACGCCGGAGCTCTTCGCGGTCGCGGACAAGCTGACCCAGGAGTCTTCCCTGATCCTCAAGGGTACGGTGCGGGCCGAACCGCGCGCACCGGGCGGCTACGAGATCTTACCTAAGGGCATCAAGGTCATCCAGTTCGCGCAGGATTACCCGATAACGCCCAAGGCGCATTCGGTTGAATTCCTCCAACCGATCCGCCACCTCTGGCTGCGGTCGAAAAAACAGAACGCGATCCTCCGCGTCCGCCACGAGATCATCAAGGCGATCCGGGATTTCTTCGATAACCGGGGATTCATAAACTGCGATACGCCGATCCTGACCCCGGCCGCGGTGGAAGGAACGACCACGCTCTTCTCGGTCGATTACTTCGGCGATAAAGTATACTTGACACAGAGCGGCCAGCTTTACAACGAAGCCACGGCGGCCGCCCTGGGCAAGGTATATTGCTTCGGTCCCACCTTCCGCGCGGAAAAATCCAAGACCCGCCGTCACCTTACGGAATTCTGGATGGCGGAACCCGAGGTCGCGTACCTCGAGCTGGACGGGATCATGGACCTGGAAGAGGACCTGGTCGTTTATATCGTCGAGCGGGTCCTGGAAAAACGGCGACCGGAGTTGAAGGTCCTGGAACGGGATCTGGCGAAGCTGGAAGGCATTAAAAAACCTTTTCCCCGGATCACGTACCAAGCAGCGGTGGAGCGGATCCACGAACAGGATAAAGAATTCAAGGCGGGCGACGATTTCGGCGCGCCCCAGGAGACGATCCTTTCCGATAGTTATGACCGGCCGGTGATGGTCCACCGCTATCCGGCCGCGGTGAAAGCCTTTTACATGAAACGCGACCCCCAGGACGACGCCCTTTCGCTCAGCGTCGACATGATCGCGCCCGAGGGATACGGCGAGATCGTCGGCGGCGGCCAGCGCGAAGACGATTACGACCTCCTGGTGAAGCGGATCAAGGAACACCGGCTGCCGATGGACGCCTATAAATGGTTCCTCGACCTGCGACTCTTCGGCACCTGCCCGCACGGCGGCTTCGGATTGGGTTTGGAACGGACTGTAGCCTGGATATGTAAAATTCCTCACGTCCGCGAGACCATACCTTTCCCGCGCATGCTGGATAAGATCTATCCCTAACATCATTCCCTTCGCCCTGACGCTTGTTACCCAAGGCAAGGTCAAAGAAGCGATAGAGCAGTACCAGGCGTATCTCGGGTTTACGCCCAGCAGCCCGCTCCGGTCGCGCATCGAAGAACGGATCCGCCGGCTGCAATCTGAAAAATGAAAAACCCGAGGGTATTTTTAGCGCTCGGGCTGGTCGGATTGACGCTGCTCGCGATTTTACCGTTCTTACCCGCGCTCCAAAACGGTTTTGTCTGGGACGATCAGGAATTCATCGTGAACAACAAGACCATCCGCGAAATATTCCCGCTTGCGCATTTTTTCCAAAAACAGGGATTGGTCACAAGCGGCGATATTTATCCCACGACCGGCAGCCGGCCCCTGATGACATTATCGCTGGCGATCGATTACCGCGTTTGGAAATTAGATCCGGCCGGTTATCACTTGACCAACCTGATCCTGCACCTGTTATGCGTGTGGGCGACGGCGTTGCTGGCCTTTCAGTTGACCCGCGCCTGGACGGCCGCGGGAATGGCCGCGGCCGTTTTTTCGGTTTTGCCGGCTCACGCCGAAGCCGTGATCGCTTTGCTCGGCCGCTCCGACCTTCTGGCGACCTTGTTCGTCGTCATCGGTTTCGTCGCTTATCTAAAATCCGCAGTCCATTCCGGCCCGTCATCGGTCACAAGTGATCGGTTATCTTCGGCGCCGGTTATCCGCTATCGGTCATCTATGATCTTTTATTTCTCATCGGTTATCTGTTTTCTCTTGGCCTGCTTATCCAAAGAGACCGGTATGGTCCTTTTCGGTTTGATCGCCGGTTATGAGCTGCTTTTCAACCCACCCCGCATTTCGCGCAGGATCATTCCCCGTCTTGTGCCGTTTCTGATCATCGGTTTATCCTACTGGCTCTACCGGGGACAGGTCCTGAAGGGCAATACCGCCGGCCTGGAATGGTGGGGCGGCACGCCGTTCAATAATTATCTTATGTCTTTCCAGGCGTACGCGAAGTACCTTTGGTTGATCCTGTTTCCCGCGGTTTTAAGTCCGATGCATATGGTCCCAATCCCGGCTGGAATTTTTAATTTTTTCAGCTTGCTGGGTTTACTGCTCGTACTCGGTACCGTCATCCTCGTCGCGGTCGCGGTCAAGAGAGACCGGGTGCTGGGGTTCGGCGCCCTCTGGTTCGCGATCGCAATGCTCCCCATCGCCAATATCCTGCCCATTCCGGGAATGATCATGGCCGAACGCTGGTTATATATGCCGACCGCTGGCTTGTGCCTGGCCGCCGGGTTCGCCGCGTTTCGTTATTCACGAAAGATACCGGGTATTGCCCGGGTTCTGGGATGGATTTTATTATTAATAATATTATTAATCTATTCGACGCGGATCTTTTTCTGGTGCCCGGTCTGGAAAACCGACGAATCCGTCGCCCGGGCCGTCCTCAAAACGAGCCCGAAAAGCCATATGGCGCTGAACAACCTGGGCAAAGTGCTGCTGGAAAGGGGACGGATTAGTGAAGCTGAAATCCTTTTTCGCAAAGCCCTGGAACAAAAGCCAAGCTACGGCGTCGCCCATTTGAACCTGGCCATGGTACTTCGGGACCAGGGACGGATGGAGGAAGCCAAGGTTGAATGCCAGAAAGCAGTCGAATTCAGCCCCGGAAATCCGGATGCCCAGAACAACCTGGGCGTCGTGCTCTGGCGAATGGGCGACCTTCGAACCGCGCTGGTGCATTTTCAGGAGGCCATACGCCTAAACCCTGGGTCCGAAACTTACCATTTCAACCAGGGCCTGGCATTGAACCAGCTCGGCCGGATCGAGGAAGCCCTGGCCGAATTCCGGATCGTCGCTTACATTGATACCAACAATATTGACGCGCGGCTCTATATCGGATATGCTTTAGGTAAGCTGGGCAGAAATAAGGAGGCCGAAACGGAATTGCGCGCGATAATTAAAATGAAGAAAAATCTACCGGAAGCCCATTATAACTTAGCCGGCGCCCTCGAGGCGCAGGGCCGGTATGCGGAAGCGGCCGAGGAATACAAGATTTATTTATCCTCCGCGCCGGACGCGGGTAACCGGAGTTTCGTCGAGGAAAAAATAAGGAAACTTCGTGGCCAAAAATAGCGTGCCCGCTTTTTTATTTACATTTATTTCTCTTTTTATTGTCGCCAACGTAACCGTCGCGAAGCCGGTCTTGATCGCGGTCCGCTTGGATGGTACTGAGCAAATCCGGGCCTGGCAAAACCTCGCGATCCCGACCTACGCGTTCGTCTCCGGTTTGGCGATCGCGGAAGCGGACGACATACTTTTACCCGACATTGATCGCCAGGGTTTTGACTGCGCGGTCTGGGATGATCGTCCCTGGACGGCCGATTATTATTATGGCCGGGATCCCGACACCCGGCTTCACGAGCCGTTGGGTAAGGTCGTTTACCAGGACGGGGATTTTTATATTTTAAAAGCCGGACCGGATAAGAAGAACGAAATCCTCGCATCAACGTTACGCCCGGTCATGCTGGACCGAAGGCCGCTGACCGCGCGTTTCTGGGAACAGGCGACCCGTAAGATCATCGGTCTTAATTCGCTACCCTGGGATCCGGTCATCCAGAACCTCGTCGACCAGGTGAATCCGGATTCGATCACGGCCAATATCCAGCGTCTTCAGGATTTCAAATCCCGGCTGTTCCTTCTCGACAGCTGCTACGCCGCCGAAGAATGGTTACGTCAGCGGTTCAACGGCTGGGGGTATCCGGTCGAGTTCGACAGCTTTTACCTGACCCTGTCCTGGCCCCGCTCGGGCTGGGACCGCAACGTGATCGCGACCAAAACCGGAGATTTAATCCCTACCCGGCTCGTCATCGTCTGCGGCCACCACGACTGCATCGTCTGGCCGGATTCAGCGACGGCCCGGGTCAACGCGCCGGGCGCCGACGACAATGGCACGGGCATTGCCGGGACTATGGAGATCGCGCGCATTTTCCGGAATTACGGCTGGGAACCGACTTTCAAATTCGTCGGCTGGGCCGCCGAGGAAATGGGCCTTTACGGCAGTCATCACTACGCGGCCTGGGCCGATAGCCAGAACCTGGATATCCAGGCGGTGATAAATCTGGACATGATCGGTTTCATGAACGACACGACCGTGGACTGCAATATAGATAGCCACGGTTCTTTCACGGCCTGGTTGTCGAACCTCGTCAAACTGGCGGGACAGGTTTATGTACCTACGCTCCTCCAATATGAAGAAGTATGGAGCGGCGGTTCCGACGACCTGCCGTTTTACCAGCACGGTTTTTCTTCTTCCTGTAATATCGAGCGTTGGTACAACCAGAATCCCAATTACCATAAGGTCACGGATCTCATCACCGCGACCAGCCCGCTGCTCTACGCCGGCGTGACCAAGGCTTGTCTGGCCGCGGCCGCAGTCCTCGGGCTTTACCCGGGGATCGTCCAAAACGTCGCGGCGTACGATTTCGGCGACGGCCAGCGCCTGCGCGTTGACTGGGCCGCGAATCCCGAAGGCGACGTCATTGGTTACCGGATATACTGGGGCCGGCAGAGCGGCTCATATCCGGATAGCACCCAAACCAGCGGGTTGACCGATACGCTTGCCGGTTTATTGACCGATTCACTCTATTACATCACGGTTCGGGCATTGGATTTGGCCGGTCACTTGAGCCCGCTTGCCGTGGAAGTTGCCGCTCGTCCCCGGTTCGCTCCGATCGCGCCGCGGGGCATTCAGGCTCAGCCGATCCTGTCCGGAATCCGCGTCGACTGGCAGCGGAACACCGAACTTGACCTGGCCGGTTACCGGATCTACCGCCGGATCAACCAGAATCCCGTATATGACAGTTTGATCACCGCGTACTTAACCGACAGCTTTTACACAGACCAGCCCTTATCCGGCGCCGATAAATATTATTACGCTTTGCGGGCGTTTGATTTGGGCGGTAACCCGAGTCCCTTGAGCGGCGAGGTATATGGCCGGCCGATCACGCTCGACCAGGGGATCCTGGCCGTCGACGAGACCCGGGACAGCCCTAGCTTGCCCGACAGCCTGCAGGACCGGTTCTATGACAATATTTTGATCGATTATCCGCACCACCGTTACGACTATGATTCGGCAGGGCAGAAGCCGGTCCTGGCCGATCTGGTACCCTACTCGTCCGTGGTCTGGCATTCGGACGATATGACGGATTTCTTGGCCGCGGCCTGCGTGACCGACCTGCGTTCTTATCTGAACGCGGGCGGCAAGCTCTGGTTCACGGGCTGGAAGCCAAGCGCAGATCTTCGGGACACCGCGCTATATCCGGCGGATTTTGTCGCGGGCGATTTCATATACGATTTCTTCAAAATCGCGCATGCCGATATATCCACGATCGACGATTCTTTTCAGGCCGCGACCGGCAACCTGGGTTATCCGACCGTAAGCGTCGATCCGGTCAAGGTCCCGGATCCGGGTTGGGCCGGGACCATGCGCTATATCGAGGCCTTAACCGCGGCCACGCCCGGCGAGATCATTTACACGATGGATATGCGCAACAGCTCTAGTCCATTCGAGGGTAAGGTCTGCGGGATCCGTTATCTGGGCGGTCCTTATCGGACCGTATACTTCGGGTTTCCTCTTTATTACATGAACCAAACCGAGGCGCGGTTAGTGGCGCAGAAGGTGATGCAGGATTTCGGAGAGCAGGCGGTAAAAGAATTTAATAACCGATTGCGGATCACCATGGTCAGAATGTTGCCTAATAAACCCAACCCTTTCGCATCCGTCACTCTGATCCGTTACCAGCTCCCTTACCCGGCACGGGTCAATCTGAAAATTTATACAACCGCCGGTCAACTGGTAAAAACAATCGTCAATCGCGACCAGGATGCGGGTTCGTACGAAGTGAGCTGGAACGGCAAAGACGATAACGGACGATCGCTTGCCAGTGGCATTTATTTTTATCACCTATCCACGGAAAGAGGACACGCAACCGGCAAGATGCTGATCGTTAGATAATTATTTTTATCCAGTTAGAGACCACGAGGTCTCGAGGTCTTTGGGGTCAAATCTTCACATTATACATTTCAGCTTTGATCTTTTCTGCTAATTTCTGGAACTGCGCACTCAGTTTCTTATCAGTCTTTAGTCTGGCCTGCAACCGTTTTCGTAACATATGCACGGAGATGTAATCAATGCCGCCTAAGAGACGACCAATCTGGGCTTGGGTAATTTCACAATAACGGTATAATAGCTCCGCCACCATACCCCGCATTGCACCATGGCGATGACGCGCACTCAATAACCCCTCATCGATACCGCAGGCGTGCGTAATAATCTTCAGGAGCTGAGCGGATTCCAGCGAAGAATTCTGCAGTTCGCGAAATGCCGGCTGTTCACGCAAGGATGTTCGTTTTATATACTGCTTCACACTGGTAACAAAATCCTCATCCCCCAGAACAACCCCACCCTGAACATGCTTTAGAGGATTTTCTAAACCTCGTTTTAGCCCGTCGATGACAAAATTACGATATTCCCGACGACTGCCCGCCATTGATACGAGCAGATCATATTCCACAAAACGGTCTCGGCGCTTCTCCTCCGTATAGCCCGGCAAACTACTCCAGCGATAACCGTGCGCACAAAGCCATTGCTCCCGGTACCCCTTTGATTCCATGGCCTGCACCCGCACCGGATTCAAATGAAGATACCGGGATACTTCCAATAAGTAACTATCCGCATCCACCAAGAATGCCTTGTATCGCCCCTGATAGAGATTACCACACCGCTGATGACGCCAGTTGAACCAACCCGTATAACAAATATTGAAATGACGCATAAACTCGGCGCAGTTTGCTTTCCTGGTCTGAATCAGAAGATGAAAATGGTTGGTCATCATGATATAGGCATGTAAAACCACCCGATAAGTTTTTAGTGAACCTTCAAGCAGCGCGAGAAAACGCACGCGGTCGCCGTCGCTCATGAATATGTCCCGACGTTCAATCCCACGACAGGTGACGTGATAACAGGCGCCGGGATACTGAATTCTTAACGGTCTCGCCATTAACAAAGTCTATCCATTACTGGCCCCATGTCAACCCGTATGTATAATGTAAAGATTTGACCCCATTCCATATACACCCCTGACCGAACTCTTCAAATTACCGTGCAATGAACTGCCGACCGTCTTTGGTTTGGATACAAAACTGTCCATGAAGAGCGATGGCCTGGAGTTGACCAAGAGACTGATGCCAGGTCTGCCAAAACCAAAGATCACTGTCGGTGACTTCCGCCACATAGTAAATGAACTCGAACACTAGATCAAGCACCTGCAGGGGTACTTCAAATAACCAGGAATGCTGGGTCCAGGAACAAACAGAATTATTACAACAGAAATAAAAATATTAAGAAGACAGGATTCTATATTTTTTATTAAATAATAACCGTTTGACCTTAATAAACATGAATATATTTGAAACGAAAACCGACCCGCCATATTCTGTGTACTTTTACCCCCCAAAAAACTCCGCAATTTCATTCGATATATTTACCGTTGAGTTATATTAAAAGTCCTGATTGAATTTTGGCACAGTTTGGCACCGGTGTGTTTTATCCATCGATTTTACGTAAGTTATTGCAGTCATGTAGTGGACTAATTATCCAGTTTTTATTTATTTCAAACAAATGATTTTACGGACCATAGACCCGGCATCCGAAGTCAGTTGGAGGAAATAAACGCCCCGCGTTAAATCATTACGTTTAATATAATGCCGATAGACACCAGCTTCCATCCGGTTATTCTCCAATACCTGAACTAAACGACCGGTCGCGTCGTAAAGGACGAGATGGATATTGGTTGATCTAGGAAGAGTATACTCGATTATGCCGTTATCCGTAAAAGGATTAGGAAACACCTCACATCGTAAGCCGGACCAACCGATGGTTTTATCCTCGTGGATGCCCAGAGGCCGGATCGCAAAGACACTGTCCGAAAAGTCCCAAGCCGTGCCTCGAGGTGATTGTTCGCCTGGTCTGGGCGGACCGTATGCCCAGATCATAATTAGACATGAATCGGATACGGTGTCCGGCACGATCCAGAGATATGAAGTGTCGCTGCCGGATAAACCTAATGCAACCGTATCATAGGTGCGACCGCTGTCCGCGGAAAAGAATAAACTGAAGGAATCCGCACCCGGTGGATAAAACTTTTCCCAGCGTATCCGGCAGGTGTCACCCGGATTAAGTTCTTCGGCGCCGTTGGGATAATGCAAGCGCACCCCTTCGATCTCCCATATGATCGTCTGATTACTGTAGGGAATCGTGTTCTCCTCCCATGACTCAATCACTTCAGGATAACCGTTTTCATTCAGATCGTAGATACTCATTACTGTAATTTCAAGGGTTGTCCAGACACTACTGTAGATTCTTTGATAATTATGTACATCAAGCGCTTTATAAATATGCCACTGATTATAGGTTGACCAGACTATTTCTTCAATACCATCAGCGTCAATATCACCGCAAGTGCTGAATTGTACTTTTGTAGTAACCGGTAATCCGATAACCGAATCAACAAGACAGTATTCGTAATTATTATCTCCGACTGTTTCGTAAAGCCATAAATGAACTTGACCAATTGATAAAGATCTTGAGGTGAATAAAAATTCTGATTTGTCATTACCATCCATATCATGGGCGGAAAAAATATCATAATTCGCTGGCTTTGGAAGAGTATCACAGAATACAAGCTGATAATTATTATCACCGATGCATTCCCAGACATAAACATATCCGTATGCATTACCCGAAACAAATTCAATCATTCCGTCTCGATCAAAATCACCATTTATGAAATAGGTCGTTTCTCTAATTGAATCCTCCCAAACTTTATTATATTGATTATCGCCGATATTTTCATAAATACAGGTGTGAAATCTGTAATTAATTGTGTCGGTAAATCTGAAAAGTATTTCTCTTAAACCATCTTGATCAAGATCAGTTATATATCCACCACCGATACTATTAAATCCGCTATCTCCCCATACAATACTTGTTGGATTTGAATATTGAGTCGGCGATTCATAAAGATATATTGGGGTACAGCCTCCAGTCATGCTCCCCACCATGTCCACCAACGAATCATTGTCTAAAAATCCTACGTCATATAACCTTGAATAAGGCAGTGCGGTATCTTCAAGAAAGTATCGATCAAAGCCGATATGTTCCCAGAAATGGATTTTTGAAGGCTGAACCACGGAACCAAATGCTAAATTCTGTTTACCATCCTGATCGGTATCAAAGCCTATGGCACGCATTCTTGCAGCACTCGGTATTTCCACAACTTTACGAAAGTTCATACCACTGACAAATACAATCAGAAAAATGAGTAAAATGCACATACCTGTCACTTTCATATCTCTAAACATCCTTTCAAATAAATAATAACATAATTTCTGCTAAGGTCAAGAACTATAAATATCATGCAACTCTTTGGGGAGGGATGAAAAATCCATCCCTCCCCAAAAAAATTATTACCTGAGCTTTATCACCTTCTCGGTCTTCGATTGATTGCCTGATTTTAACTCGATGAAGTAGATGCCGTCGGGTAATTGTCTGCCATTGTCATCGCAACCATCCCAAGATAGTTCAGATTTATTATGCTCAGTACTTATTGACTTGTTAGCATTCAGCGCCAATTGGAATTTTGGGCGTTTTTTTAGTAGACACTTTTCCGGGCTGTACGGGTTCATTTCTTAACCTCTAACCCCATATTGTATATCCTTCTCCGTTCCAAAGTCAAGCGTTTCTTTTTGGCTCGTTTCTGTAAGATTTCCTCCTTCCGTCCCAGATAAACATCGATCGGACTCACGTTGGACAGGGCTTTATGAGGCGTCCGGGCATAGCGGGTGATCGCTTCGTCCAGGGACCGCTTCAGCTCTTCCGGCGAGCAATAGACCAGTAAGCAGACCCGCTCCTTGATGGTCCGGTGGAAGCGCTCGATCTTGCCCTGGGTCTGGGGATGATAGGGCTTGCCAAAGATATGTTTGATCCCATGGGCCGCCAGGTATTCAGCCATGATCCGGGCCGTATTACCAGGGCCATTATCCGATAAGAGACTGGGTTCGCCCTTAACCAAATGGCCCAGGCCACGGGCATATTCCAGCGCCCGCTCGATCACGTCGCTGATGCTGAACGCGGTCTCGTCCGGCTTCAGGTCCCAGGCCAGAGGATTCCAGGAGTGGTCATCCAGGACCGTGATCTGCTTGTAAAAACCCCAGCCGACCACGAAGTAATGGGTCGCGTCGCACTGCCAGATCTCGTCGCACGCCTTGGTCTTATGCGGCCATTCCTGCGCGGCCGGCATTCCGGCCAGCGGCCGGGGGGTGATCAACCCGTGCTGTTTGAGAAACCGGTAGACCGTCGCTTCGGAAACCGCGAAAGCCTCCTCGTCCGTGATCTTCACCGCCAGCAAGCGGCAGCTCAGGTCCGGATGCAATCGGGCAATGGTCAGGATCTGATCCCGCTCCCCCGGGGTCAGCCGGTTCCAGATCCGGCCGTGCTTCGGCGCCGGACTCAACGCCA
>Ga0315279_10008159_pt1 | contig 12741 bp, 14 predicted proteins | sample YL17G06_20_MG_FD_203694 | JGI IMG/M metagenome (GOLD analysis project Ga0315279, IMG submission 203694) | Sediment microbial communities from Yellowstone Lake, YNP, Wyoming, USA - YL17G06_20 | ecosystem: Environmental > Aquatic > Freshwater > Lake > Sediment | place: USA: Wyoming | collected... | reverse complement strand
CTGCGAAATCTGCGGATCGGTTGTTTGGTCCATCCTTGAGGGGGGCGAGGGGCTGCCTGAATTCGCTGCTAAAAAAACAGCGAATGGTACGACTGCTACACGGATGGGCGCGGATGCCGCAAAACATCGTGGGATGATGTGCCTGGCGTTCAAACGCGCGGGGCCAACACCCTGTCGGAGCTTGAGCGTTCCACTGTTGGCCGTCCGCCCCGTGAGGTGCTTGTGCCTGGTGAAACGGCGTGTTGAAATCATCCGTGTTTATCCGTGTTCATCCGTGGTTGATTTTCATGAATAGTGCGGGCGAGGGGCACTTGCCGCTCCGCGGTGGAACGCGCGCGGCGCGAGGCCGCGACCAAGCCAGGGACAACAATGTATACAATGTTACAGCATGGCGCGATGATCTCCGACCGGGACCGCGTGGATGCTTACGCGCGCGCTCTCCAACGCGCCGTCAGGCCGGGATCGAGCGTTGTGGACATCGGCACGGGTACCGGCATGTTCGCCCTGCTGGCGTGCCGCTTCGGCGCGGGCAAGGTTTACGCCATCGAGAGGGACGATGTGATCGAGGTCGCCAGGCGGATTGCCGCGGCGAACGGCCTCGGCGACCGCATTGAGTTCATCCAGGCAGACTCAACCGACGTCAAGCTGCCGGAACCCGCGCAGGTGATCGTTTCTGACATCCGCGGGATTCTGCCGATGCGGGGTCTGCCCGCGATCATCGATGCGCGGCGGCGGCTGCTGGCGCCGGGCGGCGTCCTGATTCCGCAGCAAGACAGCCTATGGGCCGCCCTGGTGGCGTCCGAAAGAATCTACCGAGACGTGCGCGTTTGGGAGGACAGCGGCTACGGCTTTGACATGTCGGCTGCCCGGCAAATGGCCGAAAGCAGCGTTTGGACGGCGGCGGCTCAACCGGACGAGATGCTGACAGAGCCGAATTGCTGGGCGACTCTAGACTATAGGACAATCGAGAGTCCGAACGTCAGTGGGGAATTGGGATGGACGGTCTCCCGCCCGGGAACCGCGCACGGTATTAACGTCTGGTTTCAAGCGATGCTGCTGAACGAAATCCGCTACTGCACCGAACCATGTGCGCCGGACAATGTTTACGCTGCCGCGTTTTTCCCGTTTTCGCAACCGCTCCAGGTCGCCCCCGGAGACCGTGTGCGCGTTACCTTATCGGCCAACCTTGTGGGTGCGAACTACGTCTGGAGGTGGAACACTTCGGTGTTCGAGAGCGGTTGCACGCGAGAACCCACGGTAACCCTTCGCCAGTGCAGTTTAGCGGCCGAGCCTATGGGCCGGTTGAGGAAGAGCGCGTCGGACCACGTTGCCGCACTGACCGAAGACGGGGGAATAGACCGCCTCGTTCTCAGCCAGATGGACGGCCGGAAATCGCTGGAAGACATCGCCCGCCAAGTTTTCGAACGCTACCCGACCCGGTTCACGAGTTGGGTGGACAGCCTTACGCGGGTTGGCGAGCTGTCTCGCCGCTACAGCCGCTAGTGCAGTGTCCCGCAAGTGGTTTTACAACGCGGGCAATTTCGGATTGCGGATTGCGGATTGCGAATTTCGGCTCGTATCCCAAAAGTGTAGCGGCAATTAAGCCATGTTGATTCAGTGGGTTCCAATGAACGCGGGGCGGGGACCGGCGAGTGCCTGGCAGCCCGTGGCGGCTCGCTCGATGCCCCGTGGTTTTCCTCGCACCCCTGCCGGGGTGCGTGTGAATTCTTTGGGACTCGGTTTCCGGGGGTGTCGGCCGCAAAAAACGCGGCCTCGACCCCCGGCTAATATCCCCGCATCCCTTCGGGATGCGGTCGAGGCTCGCCTCGAACAATCCAGCCGGCGTCCGAAAGCCATCCCGGAGGGATGGCAGGAGATTAGCCGGGGGTACAGCGAGGCCGCCTTTGCCGAGCGGCACCCCCGGAACAGGAACCGGCCAAACCAACGCATCCCGGAGGGATGCGAGGAAGGCCATCCTGAACACAGTGCCGGCTGGGACCAGTAGCAGCCCGACCGTGGGCGTTGGGATACCCAGGACCACAGGCCACCGACTTGCCGGGCATCGCTGTCTGGCAAGCAACGCCGCCCGCCCGGCCACGGACCTGCGGCCAAGGCAGGCCCAGTTTCCGAGCAGGGCGCTGGTCCTCTGCAAGGCGGAAGGGCCCAAGTTCATTGAAGAAAAAAGCACTTCTGAACCACGTTCCGCCTTTACACTTTTGGGAGAGGAGCGCGAATTTCAAACCACTTGCTTGAAATCCGCAACCCGAAATCCGAAATCCGCAATTCGTCAAATGGCCAGCACGCATCCAAACGGGCCGGTGTACGTGATGGAGAACCACGACCACGCCCTGACCGTATGGCGAGGGGCGGGCGTAAGGCGGCGCATTCTGGTTCACGTCGATGCGCACCACGACAGTTGGTGGATCGAGGAGCACGGAATCGCTACGATAGCGAACTACATCTGCCAGGCGCTGAAGGAAGACATCGCCGGCGAGATCTATTGGGTGGTCCCGACAGCGAGCTGGCAGGGCCGCTCCGGCCGCAGGGCCATCCTCAGACATCTCCGGAAAATCACCAGGAAGTACCCCGGCTCCGGGCGGCCGCGCCAGACCGCCGACCAGGTGATTTCAGCCGAGATCCTCGGCAAGCCTTTTCGCGTGTGCTCGCTCCGCTCGCTCCCACCCATCCACGAGGAGGTGCTCCTGGATGTCGATACCGATTTCCTGGTGATTCCCAACGTGAGATACGGCTCGGGCGACGAGCACCGGGCCCTGCCATGGTGCTGGCCCGCCGACCTGGTGGCCGAGCTCAGGGCAAAGGCTATCCGCGGCGCTGTGACCACCATCGCCTATTCGGTTGAAGGCGGATACACGCCCCTGCGCTGGAAGTACCTCGGGGATGAGCTGGCCCTTCGCCTTTCCGCCGTGGACGAAGACAACCCCGAGATTCAAGGGGCGCGCCTGCTTCAAGAGGCCTCGCTGGCGCTCGAGGCGGGCGACGCCGCGGGCGCCGAGGAAGCCTACCAGCAGGCTGCCGAGTTGTTGCCGCGCTCCGCCGCGGCGCTCTACCACCGGGCCCTGCTTTGCTATCGCGACGGGCGGCTGGACGAGGCCCGGCAACTGCATCGCCTGGCCCTCGACCGCGACCCTTCCTACCGCACCGCCTACAGTGACGCCGGACTGAAGCTTCACGGCGAGGGGCGGTTTCGTGAAGCGGAGCGCGAGTTCCAGCGCACCATCGCGCTCAACCCGGAGAGCGCTTATCCGTACTACGGGATCGCCAAGTTGCGGGCCGACAAGAAGAGATGGGACGAGGCAGAGGTCTTGCTGAAGAAGGCCCTGGCCTTGGACGGCAACCTGGTCGATGCCCACCGGTTGCTCGGCGATGTTCTGGCCGGCCTGAAGCGCACTGATGAGGCGATCCGCGCTTACGAGCGTTCGCTCCGGCTTGCCCTGTCGGGGCACAGGACGTTGCACGACGTCATCGCGACCTGCGAGAGCGGCGACACAGCCCCCCTCGACCCGGGACATTGCGCCATTCATGCGCGCCTCGCCGCGCTGTACGCCAGCAAGGGCGCCACGCGCGAAGCAATTAACGGGTACCGGATCAGCATCGCCGGGAAGTATGACCGGTCGAGCTTGCGATTCAGTTTGGCGGTTCTTTATCTGAAGACGGGCGGTTGGGGAAAGGCGCTTGCGGAGCTTTGGCCCGCGATCAAGCTTATGCCTTCGGCGACTCGTTCCGCCTGGCGGCGGTCCATCCGGCGCGCCCGGATGCTCTTGTGGCGTCCTCAGAGACTTGTGCTCAGCGAGAACGACGGCGCCTTATCAAGTCGCCGGAGAGCAAGCCCTACGTAGCCTGGGCCGCGACCAGCAGCCCTTTCTCGCACAGTTGGGCTGCCAGTTGGCAGAGATCGCCCTCCAGCGCTTCGGGTGTCACCTCGTACTCCAGAAGCATCTGGTCGAACACCTTGCGCAACGAGCCGTGTTCCTGAAGCAGGTTCCACATTCTGGTGCCCACGTCGTTGAGGCCGAAATAGATGCCGGTCTCGAGGTTCAAAAGAACGGCCTCGCCGTCCAGGTCGCGGAAGACAACATCCGGCGCGATCTTCACCAAATCGTCAAGAGAGATTGATTTAGTGCTCATAGCGTTGAGCAAGCGAGTCGCCTGGGCGGTGGTGGCCTCGACAGGCGACCCAGCGCACCGCGGTTAGTTTACCTACCGCCCCTCAAGCAGGCAAACGAAAAAAGCTGCCGAGGCTGTCGGGGACCTCACGCAGCGGCCCGCCACCCTCCGCCATTCGCTGAAGGCCGTCCACACCAGCGCCATTATGCGGCATAATACCTGCTTGCAAGTTGGGTTATCGAGGCGACATGGCGCAAGCCGCGGTTTCCGTTCGCAATCTGAAGAAGACGTTTACGGCCGGCAGACTTCTTCGACTGGTCCTCAAGCAACCACCGGCTCGCCGAGGAACGCGGGCGCTTGAAGACGTCAGCTTCGATGTACATCCGGGCGAGGGTCTTGCCATCGTGGGCCCAAACGGGGCGGGGAAAACAACCCTCATGGAGATTCTGGCGGCACTCTTGCTGCCAACTGTCGGGGCCGCGTACGTTTTTGGTCACGACGTGGTGGCCGAGGCGGCAACGGTCCGACGTCTTGGTCTTGTCGGCTATTGTCCGTGGGCGACAGATACGTTTTACCCGCGCCTGACCGGCTCACAAAACCTGTACTTCTTCGCGCTATTGCACGACCTGACGGCTGCTCAGGCAGGGAGGCGCGTCGGCGAACTCCTCGATATCCTGAAGATCGAATCCATCGCCTCCAAGCCCGTCCAACAATGCTCGGAGGGAATCAGGCAAAGGTTTGCCCTGGCCCGCGCCCTGCTGGCCGATCCCCCGGTGTTGCTGCTGGATGAACCGACCAAAAACCTGGACCCGCTTTTCCAGGCGGAGATCCGGCGGTGGCTGCGCGAGGAGATCGTCGAGCGGCGCGGCAAAACCTTGATCCTGGCGACGCACAACCTCGAAGAGGCCGAGAGCGTTTGCGACCGCGTGGCCATCCTCGACCGCGGCCGCCTGCGGGCCATCGGCACGCCCGCCGAGGTGCGGCGCGAGGCCCGCGCCGGCGACCTGACCGGCGTCCTGCGCTGGGCCGCGGCGGAGGCGGCGGACTGAATGGCCACCTTGCGGAAAGCCTGGGCCTTTTTCAAGCGCGATCTGCTGATCGACCTCAGCTACAAGCTGTCGTTTGCCTTTCAGGCCCTGGACCTGCTGATGGCCGTGGCCGCGTTCTTTTTCCTGGCGCGAATCATCGGCCGCGCGCCGTTTCGGAGCTACGAGCCGTTTCCCTTCATCCTGGTGGGCATGGCGGTCAACGGCTACATGACCACGGCGCTGGCCTGTTTCAGCCAGGCGATCCGCGGCAGCCAGCCGATTGGCACGCTGAAGGCAGTGTTGGCGACGCGGACCTCGCCGCTGAGCTTCATGCTGTTGTCGTCTACTTATCCGTTCGCGCGGGCCGCTTTTGACGCGGCGCTCTACCTGGCCGGAGGGGCGATGTTCGGGGTGTCGCTGGCCCGAGCGAACGTGCCCGGCGCCCTGCTGCTGTTCCTGCTCTCCGTCCTGGTTTTCGGCAGCATTGGCGTACTGTCGGCGACGTTCACGCTGGTCTTCAAGCGCGGCGACCCGTTTCTTTGGCTGTTTGGCGGCCTCTCGTGGCTGCTCGGGGGGGTCTATTACCCCATCGAAGTGCTGCCTCGCTTTCTCTACTATGCGGCGCAACTGCTACCCATCACCCACGCCTTGAATGGCATGCGGGCCGCGATCCTGTTGGGCGCCGGCAACCGCGAGCTGCTGCCCCACATCGCCGTGCTGGCGGGATTCGCCGTTATCGGCGTGCCGGCAAGCCTGCTGGCCTTTCATTTCGGATTGAGACGGGCGATGAAGATGGGTACGCTAAGCCATTATTAACCCGCCCGCACTATTCGTGAAAATTCACCACGGATGAACGCGGACCATCCCGCAGGGCGGGACGGAACCAATCCGCGGATTACGCGGATTTTCCCGGATTCGGCCAATGTAGGGGCGACCCCATGTGGTCGCCCTCCCAATAGCAGCGACGGCTTGGTGCAAAGGGCGCCCCCGTGTGGTCGCCCCTGCATGCGAAAATTGTGCTAAGAAATCACGGTCGCCAGTGCCGTAGCTTTCAGACAATCAAGCGTGGATTTCCCGGTCAAGTCTCCCTCCATCAGCGCCAAGCCCGGGCACCGCGTGCAGGTGGCCAAAAGAGCACATCCCTTGCAATCTTCCAGATCGTTGAGCCGCAGCGCACGGATCGCTTCCATGTCTTGACTGCCCCAAGCCTGCTTGAACCCCGGCTCGCATACATTGCCGCAGGAAAGGGGCAGTTGGATGCACGGGAACAACTCGCCCGATGGGGAGACATAACAACTGTAATGGCCCGCGCTGCAAAGCAGACCGTTGCGCGCCGCCCGCGGCAGGTCGTTAGCTTCAGGCACGTCGTCAGCTTCACACAAATCCCGGACCACGCCGGCCAGGAAGGGTTCAGAAAGGGCGCTCCGCAATTCGTCCAGGTCCAAGCCGAGATTGGTCACCGTTCTGTCTCCATCCAGGCGCGGAGTCACGGTGGGATCGAGCGCGTAGGATGCGCCGAGAGAACGAGCAAATTCGTGGGCGGCTGCCGCATCGCCGGCATTGGCCTTCATCAGCACGTTGACAACCCGCACTTTGAGGCCGGCAGCGATCAACCGCTGGATGGCCCGGACTGACCGCTGCCAGGAAACGGGCAGCCGGGTGATGGCGTCATGTACCTCGGCGCGGTGCGAGTAGAGGGATACGTCCACCCGATACAGGTTCAGGCCGGCCAGGCGCCCGGCGGCCTGGTCGTCGATCAGAGTGCCGTTGGTCTTGAGCACCACGGCAAAAGAAAGGGCCCGTGCGCGCTCCAGAATCTCGAAAAGGTCAGGGCGCAGAAGCGCCTCACCGCCGCTGATCAGAAGAAACAGAGTTCCCGCGCCGGCAAGTTCCTCGATTAAACGCAGCACCTGCGCGGTGGTCATCTCGCCACCCTCGTGATCCGGCAGGTAGCAATGGATGCAATGCGCGTTGCAGCGCCAAGTCAGATCGAGGTGAACCGTGAGCGGAATGCGCCGCCGCGCCGCCTTCTCACACACCTCATCGAGGATTTGTGGCATTCGCTTCGCCCCCGCTGTGGCGATCCGGGTTCAGGGGAGCATCCGAGAGCAGCAGGACGCCTTGGGCGGCCAGCCGTTCGACAAACTCGAGCGCGTCGAGGGCGGCCACCGGCGCCTCAACTTCGAATTCTTCGTGAATCCGCCGCGCAATCTGATCGACGGTGGTGCGGCCGTCGGCCAGTTCCCAGATCCTGCTGCCCACTCGATTGAGCGTGAACAGCGCGGAGGTGGCGAGCTGCAGGATCACCATCTGGCCGTCGATCGCTCGGGCGGCGACGGCGCCGCTTCGACCAACGTACGATGAACTCATGGGAACAACTCCCACACCGAAGGATCGGGACGGAAGACCAAATGATACGCCGGAACGGCGCTGATGAAACGCCAAGCGGCCTCAAATAACGCCCTGACCAGGTCGGCGTCCTGCGCGAAAAACAGGATGTTCCGGAGCAATAAACCGAGGGCCTGGCCGGACGGAACCGGCTGAAGCTGATTGGCCGCGCCGTGCTTCAGCAAATAGAGACCCGCGATCGGGGCCCGCACGTTCTCGCCCGGCCGCCCCAGTTCGCCGGAAAAAGGTGTCCCCCAGGCGATGTATGTGTCCCCCGCGGGACGGACGTATGCGATTTCATCACTGAGAAGAACCGTGTTGGCCGGGGCCAGCCTGGTCATGGTGGTTTTTCCGGAACCGGCCAGGCCTGAGAACAAGAACGCGCGGCCGTTCCGAATCACGCCGGCCGAATGCAGAAGGAAAGCGCCTTCCTGGGCCAGTTCCAGGCTGTGCACAATCCTCAAAACCGAATCAAACCCGTATATGCCACGGGCTAGGCGAACGCTCCCTCGACGCTCCACGGGTCTCCATTGGGCCCGGAAGTCTCCCCGCGAAATGGACCAGGAACCGTCGCTACAAAAGACCGAAAGCTCTTCATCCGGCGCTGGGGATGAGGCATCACCAGATGTGCCGCCAATTTCCACTTGGAAAGTTCCCCGAATGGCTGCCTTAGGCGTGCCGAGGAATGCGGCATACCGCCGCCGCACCATGTTTGCGAAGGCACGGTCGACGATTTCGAACCGCAAAGCCAGGTTGCCGATATTTACGACAACATTATCCATATCAGCACGCGCTGTCCGTCAACAGCCCCGCTGCCGTGCCCGTGGGACCGCTCGTCCGACAGTAATAAAAGAACTTGAAAATAAGGCCAATCGGGGTATCGTGCAAGCATAAGTTTCAGAATCACTCGCAAAAAACATCCTCGCTGGGGGTACACCACAAAAGGTATTACAACTTTCGTGCTAGGGATTCCGGACCCTGGCGACGCCTCTTGCTCCCCGAAACAGGTCGGTCTACGAAACAACCACGTTGCATCTCGCCTGGCTTTTTCGGAAATCTAGGGCCATGACCGGTAAATTTCGTTTCTCGGATGTAGCGCCGGGACTCGTCCCCGGCATGCCCGAGTTCGGGCATGCCCGAATTCGGGCATGCCGGGCGCAAGGCCCGGCGCTGCATGAAGTAATTTTTTGTTGCAGTACGCTTTTTCCTGTGCTACGTTACAGCCCAGGTTAGCATGGGCGGGGAGAGGAGGGCGTCGTTGTACGACAGGAGGCCCCCAAGGAACGTCGAGTCCGATAAGGAGTCAGCAAACAATGTTGGGTATGCATGGACGTACTGAACGTCGTTTAGTTGCCTCCTGATTCGATGCTCTTGGTGATTGCCTCCGACTTCATGCCCACAGTAGAGGGCTGGGCTGCCCTTGGCTAGCCTTAACGGGCGAAGGGACGGCTGATGATAGTGGGCGTGGTCTCGAAACACGCGCTGATCAGGCGTGCGCTGGTGGCGCTGCTTGCCGACAAGCAGGACGTGCGCGTTGCCTGGAACGTGGACGAGGTCCGAAGCATAGATGAGACGAAAGGACAGGCCGGCACCGTCGGCGTTATCGTGGTCGAGGCCGAGCGTGACGTTGTGGATCGTGCTCTGCTTCAGGAGTTGAAGTGGCAATTCCCCACCGCAAGAATCGCGGTCATATACGAAAATCCCTCTGATGAACTTGTTACAGGAACCATTTTGGCAGGCGCTCACGGCTGCTTTTCGACGTCGCAGGACGGGGAAACATTCCTCAAGGCGCTCGGCTGCATCAATCGGGGGGAACTGTGGGCACAACGGCGAATCATGTCCTGCCTCTTTGAGAAGGGAGTAATGAAGAGGGATGGGAACATGCTCAGCAAGTCCAATCCACTTAGCAGGCGCGAATGGGAGGTGTTCTCCCTGATCGCCGTTGGGAAGCGCAACCGCCAGATTGCGTCGACACTCTGTATCAGCGAAGCAACCGTAAAGAGGCACGTCTATTCCATCTTCCAAAAGTTGCACGTCCCCAGCCGCCTGGAAGCCGGTCTGCTGTTTTACCGAATGGCGGCAACCGCGGGAACGACTGGTTCCGCACCCTCCTCATCAAAAGCATAGCTCACGTCGGCCACCCGCCCTGACGGAGGGAAAGAACTCGGCTAGCGCCCCATCTTGCTGTCCGCAATAGCAGGAAAAGTCCCATACAACTGAAGACGCATACTGCTGTCCCGCCCTACTACTTCAGCATCAGTGGATTTCATACCGATGCCTGATTGCGCTGAGTTTCTTAGGTTAGTCTAATGTGCCTCTTTTCGTTGCATAGGTGAATCACACCAGACGCCATCTCGAAGGGGGAGGCGGCGCCACAACCCGCCCAACCGCGCAGATCCTTTTGCGCGTGCCCGTAACGGTTGAGGTATGCAAGCGGAGGGGCCCACGAGACGAGGCCAGCGGGCAGTTGCAGGAGATAAGCAAGAGGGGCGCGCTGTTCCTGCTTGATCGTCAGTTGGGAATCGGAAGTCGAATTGTGCTCTATGTGCATTGCGATCATCCCGCCAAGGGTCGTGTGCGCATTCGTTTTCCCTCGGAAGTAACGAAGGTCGCGACGGTTGTTGGGGTTCCGAACGGTTTCCCATGGGAGACCGCCGTACGGTTCCGGGGCCAGCATACATTCCTGCTGGATGCCGTCAGCGGCGTGAACTGACTGTCGCAAGCAGCCTGGAATGGAGGCCGCGTTTGTAAGTCAGAGGGCGGAGCCATGTATGGAGCAAGACTTCGCTGCTGATGTTGATATGAGCGCCGAACACTACCAGCGGTGGTACGCGGCCTACACCCGGCATCAGCACGAAAAGTATGTTGCCAGCAGCGTGTCCGGCAAGGGGATCGAGGCATTTTTGCCGCTCTACAACGTGCGCAGCCTCTGGGCGGATCGGGTGAAAACAATTCAGAAGCCTCTGTTCCCCTGCTACCTGTTCGTTCGGATGGATCTGGCACGGCGCCTGGCCGTGCTCCAGACTGCGGGCGTTTGCTGCCTGGTGGGCACCTCTGACGGTCCTTCTTCGATCCCGGACCGGGAGATTGAATCGATCCGCTGCGCGGTCAACAGCCGGTTGCTCGTTGAGCCGTTCCCTTTCTTGAACGCCGGCGATTGGGTGCGGGTAACCAGCGGGCCGCTGGCCGGAGTCGAAGGGATCCTGGTGCGAAAAGCCAAACAGGACCGCTTGGTGCTGTCCATCGAGATGCTGCAGAGGTCAGTGGCCGTCGAGATCGACGGCTACTGCGTGAAAAGAATCGGGATAGGAAGGGACTCGCTCTTCCGGCCATCACCGGCCGAGAGAAGCGCTGCCATCCTGAGGCCGTAGCATGAAAAGGAAACTAGCAATCTGTCTGGTTGTGATGGCCGGCCTGGCCTTGCTGCCGCGCAACGCGGCTCAAGCCCAACAACTGAGGAGCCTGAGCACGGTGAACGCCGAAATCGAGCAACGGGCACGCAGAGAGACGCCCGTGCCGCTCACCTTCCAGGTGGGCGTCGGCGACGTGCTCAGCGTTCGGGTGTTTCAGGTGCCGGATCTGACTGGCGATTTCGTCGTGGAACACGACGGCACTCTGGTTCTGCCGTTCCTGAAGGAAGCTCTGCCCGCCAAGGGCCGGACGCCGGGGCAGATCGCCGCGGACCTGCGCCGCGCTCTGCAGGAGAGCAAGCTGGTGAACGAGCCGCAGGTGCAGGTGAGCGTCAAGGAACAGCACAGCGGGCCGGTCTCGGTGATCGGGGCGGTTAAGACGCCGACCGTTTTCCAGGCCTCGTATATGACGACCCTGACGGCCGCCCTGGCGCGGGCCGGGGGCCTGGCCGATGACGCCGGGCAGGTGGTGACCATTCGCAGGTCCCCGGACCGCTCGGACACCTCGGACGGCCAGCGCCAGATTGTGAACATCGAGCTGTCGCGCTTGCTCAGCGGCGAGGACAGCTCGCTGGACGTGCTGATCTTCGGCGGCGACACGGTCAACGTCCCGCGCGCCGGCGTCGTTTACGTGCTGGGCGCCGTGCAGCGGGCCGGCGGCTTCCCGATGAAGAGCGGCGAGGAAGAAATCACCGTGCTGAAGGCCCTGGCCCTGGCCGGAGACTTGAAGCCCACCGCCAAGCCGGAGAAGGCCAGCATCATTCGCAAAGACAGCCGGGGCGCCGAGGTCACCGTTCCTGTCGATGCGGCCCGAATCCTGGCGGGGAAAGCCCCCAACCCGCCTCTGCGCGCCAGCGACATCCTGTTCGTTCCCGACAGCACCACCAAGAAGGCGGCCCGCCGCGCCGCCGAGAGCGCCATCCAGATTCTGACCGGCGTGGTCATCTGGCGCCGTTGACTGCCATGAATGATTCCAAAGAGTTAATCCAGGTTTCCCCGGAACCCCCGGCTCGCGAGCAGCTCTACTATGGGGACCGCGAGCCTTTCATCGAACAGCCGCGGCTTCGCGACTACTGGGAAGTCATCTACAAGCGGCGCTGGATGATCGTGACCGTGGTGCTGATCGCCGCCGTGCTGACCCTGCTGGTCTCGCTGAGAACCATACCCATTTACCGCGCCGCCGCGCGTCTGGAAGTCGAGTCGGAAAAACACCAGAACCAGCAGTTGATCATGGAAGAGGTGGTGCAGTTCAACGAGATTACCTTCCTGCAGACCCAAGTCCAGCTCATCTCCAGCGACAATCTGGCCTGGATGACCATCCAGACGCTGGGGCTGGACCGCCAGTCCAGCTTCGCCGGCGACTTGCCTCCCGTAGCGGACGCGGATCGCCGAAAAACGATCCTAATTGACGCCTTCAAGGGGCGTCTGAAGGTGGAGTTGGTCCGCGACAGCCGCATGATCGAGCTTTCGTTCGACGACACCGATCCTTCGCGGGCCGCCGCGGCCGTCAACGCCCTGGCCCGCAACTACGTCGAGTACAACTTCCGCAAGCAATATGAGTCCACCGCCCAGGCCACCGAGTGGATGACGAAGGAACTGGACACCCTGCGGGCCAAGGTGGAAAAGTCGCAACAGGCCCTGGTCAGCTATGAGAGCGCCAACGCGGCCGTCAACATCGACGACAAACAGAACATCACCCTCCAGAAGCTGTCGGAACTGACCAAGCAACTCACCGACGCCCAGGGCGACCGCATCCAGAAGGAATCGCTATACCGCATGGCGCTGGCCCG
>Ga0315279_10008158_pt1 | contig 12741 bp, 7 predicted proteins | sample YL17G06_20_MG_FD_203694 | JGI IMG/M metagenome (GOLD analysis project Ga0315279, IMG submission 203694) | Sediment microbial communities from Yellowstone Lake, YNP, Wyoming, USA - YL17G06_20 | ecosystem: Environmental > Aquatic > Freshwater > Lake > Sediment | place: USA: Wyoming | collected... | reverse complement strand
ATGTTTGCCCAAGAAATCCCCGGTGCTGTATTGAACGCAACAATTAATCTGTATTCGTATGTAACTATAAGCAACGTTCCTAAGAAAGAATTTGTAGTTTCAAAATATGGATATAACTGCAAAGAAGAGCAGGAGAATAGGCAGATTACAATGTATTCCGCTGATTTTGACCTATATGAATCCGCCAACGATGTAAGAAACATTGAATACAACGGCAATATTGACCTTGTAAAAGCGGCGATAAAAAGACTGAATGTTGAATACGGATTGGATATCGTGACCCGATCAGAGGCTCCGCCAGGCTCTGGCTTGGGAACTTCGGCAAGCATGGGAGTTGCTTTGGTCGGCGCATTGGCTAAGAATATGGATATATTTTATTTGCCAAACGAGATCGCAGAACTGGCAGTTAAACTCGAAACAGAGGAATTAGGCATATTTTCAGGCAAACAGGACCATTACGCAGCCGCATTCGGCGGATTCAACTTCATGCGGTTCGATGGTGAAATCGTATCCTCTTCTATGATGAGGATCCCAGAGGATGTCATCCTAAACTTAGAAAAAAATTCGGTACTCGTATACACCGGAAAATCTCGATTATCGTCAAATATACATGAGCACGTTATAGATTCCTTCAAAAAAGGCAAAAGTAAAACTGCGTTAGAAGGATTAGTTAGGGTTGCCGAAAAAATGAAGGCAGTGTTAGCAAACGGCAATCTGGTAGACTTCGGGCAACTGCTGCTCGATAACTGGAAATACCAAAAAGAGATGCATTCATCCATTACAAACGAGCAGATTGATAATCTGTTTGAGATTGCAATCAATAACGGCGCGCTTGGTGGCAAAGCTTGCGGAGCCGGCGGTGGTGGATGTCTGTATTTCTATTGCAAAGATAATACTGAACATAAAGTTAGAAAAGCTTTAGAAGGTGCTGGTGCCCGGGTACTCAATTTCCATTTTGAGTTCAATGGACTACGAACATGGTGCGTCAATGAATAGTACTAAACCCAGAATAGCTATTGTGCCTGATTGGCTTAACCAAAGAGGCGGAGCGGAGCGCGTAGCCGCAGTTTTGCATACGATGTTTCCTGATGCTCCTATCTACACATCTATAATGGATCCTGATGAGTTATGGCCAGAACTCATTGGGGCGGATATCCGAACATCATGGATGCAAAAACTTCCGGGATTAAAAAAGCATTTCAAGAAATATCTGATGCTTTATCCTAAAGTCTTTGAAAGTCTTGATCTTTCAGACTACGACATCGTTATCAGTATCAGCAGTGCTTTCTCTAAGGGTGTCAAGACCAGAAAAGGATCTATTCATATTTGCTATTGTTGTACTCCTATGCGATTTGTATGGGATTACGATAGTTATGTCAAACGAGAGCGGTTTGGCAAAGTTATAAGACTAGCATTACCTTTTTTCATTTCACTGTTGAAAAAATGGGATATTGAAACAATCAATAGACCCCATGAGTATGTTGCGATTTCTTCAGTAGTTGCTAATCGAATTAAGCAATACTACGGGAAAGAAGCAAGTATCATCTTTCCGCCCGTTAACGTAGATCGCTTCCTATGCGACAATCCTGACGGAGATTATTACCTGGTTGTATCAAGGCTAAACCCATATAAACGCATTGATCTGGCTGTCAGCGCATTCAACGAGTTGGGATTGCCTCTTGTTATTGCCGGTGACGGGCATGATAGACCTATTCTTGAAGCTATGGCTAAAAGTAACATTCATTTTACCGGAAGGATTACTGACGAACAACTTAAGCAATATTATGGCTCTTGCCGTGCCTTGATATTTACGGGCATGGAGGATTTTGGAATTATTCCTTTGGAAGCAAATGCCGCTGGCAGACCTGTTATTGCTTATAAAGCGGGAGGAGTATTAGATACAATAGTTGAAGGCGTAAACGGTGTATTCTTTTCGTCCCAAACTCCGGATTCAATTATTGATGCGGTTCATCGTCAACAACATATTTCGTGGTATAAACAAAAAATACAAGCTCATGCCAGCAAGTTCAGTGTATCTAATTTTAAACGTGAATTCATCGAATTTGTTGAAAAAGTGACTCAACGAAAGATATACTGAGATAATATCTTTTTAACCATAGTGACTTTTGGTTATTGGATCGGAAGTAATGAGTTTCAATAAATATGAAATACAAAATGGAGAAAATAAGAGAATATCGCTCTAAAGCGATGCAAAAATAACAACGGATGGGATATTTATGGAAAAACAAACATCATCTTGTTATGCTAGATTTGGAAAACCAATTCTCGACTTTTTTATAGCCACAGTCCTTATTATAATTCTTTCACCTGTTATGTTATGTATTTCAATTTTAATAAAAGCAACCTCAAAAGGTACTGTAATTTTTTGTCAAGAGAGAATCGGGTTAAGTAATATCTCATTTACCATATATAAATTCCGCTCAATGTATGTAGGTGCACCGGTATATTCAGAGACACCCCGTTCATCTGACGACCCCCGCATTACTTCAGTAGGTAGGTGGTTGCGGAAAACAAGCCTCGATGAATTACCGCAACTTTTTAATGTTCTGAAAGGTGAAATGAGTTTAATAGGCCCACGGCCTGAAATGCTCTTTTTAGCTCAACAATATAGTGATTGGGAAAACCAAAGGCATCTAGTAAAGCCTGGCATGACTGGGTTATGGCAATTAAGCCCTGATCGAAACAAATCTATTCGTGAAGGGATCCCTTATGATCTCGAATATATAAAAAAACTTTCTTTTGTGAATGATCTCAAAATTCTATTTAAAACATTCAAGGTATTCTTTGATAAAAACACTTACTAAAGGAGTTTCGGCAAAAATTAGGGAAGCACAGTAAATATTCAACAGTCAGCCTTGTTGAGATAAGATGCAAGAGATTCTGGGAGAGAATGTTGAGCTATTTTTATCAGTAAATCCGAGGAATAGAAAGGATATTGAGAATTCTTTTCGTGGGATCGCTAAGATCACAAAGCATAGTAATGTTTAATGTATAGCTGATCACAACATGGTATTCTTATCCAAAGAGTAGCATGGATGCTTATATTTTCGGATGTTCTGTTTTGAATGAAGAAGCTCGTAAGAAGCTTGAGCGTATGGGTTGAAAGTTCCGATGCAAAGTGAATGTGAAAGAAGAGAAGAATGTTGTCCGAATTCTGGGATTGGCAGGATATACCGCGTCAAAAGAGAGGGATTATTTCAGATAGACAGGGATCATCCCCAATTTAGTTATCATTGTATTGGTAATATCCATGGGCACATCCTGAATTTTATGAACCTGATGCACAGCGTGGCAAATGTGACAGGAATTTATGGAGTGTAGGGCATAGAGAGAAAAGGAATTAATGAGAAAGCTTTTTTGGTTAACTTCATAGATCACATCTTGTAAAATGTTAATGTTCTGAGTTTATTGAGTAGGCAGCGAAACTTGCCAGTTTTAATTGTTACTGTTGATGCCAGATAATGTGTACAATTGGAGGTCGAGAATATGAAGAATTTATCAAAGCTTCAAATAAGTGAGGATGTTTTAACTCGAATCAATCGAGAAAGAACCTTTTATGAGAATTTTTATTCAAATAATCAAGATGGAGAACTCAGGGTGAATTCAGAAGCCAGTGTATCTTTATGGTTTGATGATGCTATAAGGTACATTGGAGATTTACAAGGGAAGAAGGTTATTGACCTTGGATGTGGCACAGGTATAATTACCGTTTACATGGCACTTCGAGGTGCCGATGTAACGGCTATAGACATATCTGACGAGGCTCTCAAAATTTGCCAACTCAGAGCCGAAGCGAACGGTGTCAGTGAGTCTGTGCATCTATATAATTGTCCCATCGAGTTTTTAGGTAATGTTATAAGAGATCAGTTCGACATCGTTCACGGTTGCGCTATCCTTCATCACCTGGACCTTAAACTCGCTACTCCCGTGATCAGCAGCTTGATGAAGCATGGCTCCCGAGCATATTTTTCAGAAACCTCCTATCTAAACCCATTCTTACGATTCTGCCGGGAAAGGCTCTCGGGACATTTTGGTATTCCTAGATTTCGGTCTCCTGAAGAAACTCCTCTTGATAAAAACAGTTTTGCCATACTAAAAGAGCACTTCAAGCAAGTTTCGGTTCTTCAGAGCTATAGATTCCTTACTCAGGCAATCGGATATTTTCCAATGAATGAGAAAAAGAAATGTCTTCTTCATAGATTAGATAAGTATTTGCTAACTAATCCACTTTTACGTTTAGCTGGATATTGGATTCTAATTGAGTGTGTATTTTAGGAGTTCTTGAATACTTATTTAGAATAATACATTAGCATCTATCAAAAGCGATAAGAAAAATGGGCATGGTTCATAATTAAGGTAACAAATTTTAGCCACGGAATAACACGGAATTTCACGGAACTCTTTTCCTTTTCAGTGTTATTCCGTGTGTTTCCGTGGCTATATTTCTTTTCTCGTTTTACAAGTGTTACCTTAAATCTCACAAGAAATGAACCATCTCGAAAAATGCTTCTGATAATCGTCTTCAAGAACGTGACTCTGTATTAAAGCTGACAAAATGGGTAGCTGTTTAAGCCTATGAATTCTTTTCGTGTTGAACTTCAAAGATTATTTGGGATATTGTCAAACAAAACTGATTCATTTATGAGGCATTTGATTGCAAATCTAGGAGAATTTAATGAAATTAAAAAGCCATAATGGAACAGTAAAATGTACCTACATATTGGTTTTATTCATATTATTTTTTGTTTTAATCCCTCATATATTAGCTTCTCCACTTAGTGTTCCTTTAGATCACTGGTCCTACCATTTCATCGAAAGATTTCAGGCAAAAGGCATACTTAAAGACTATCTAAGCAACACCAAGCCATACACCCGTGACGAGATGGCAAAGATGATTCTCCACATAATAAAACAGGTGGAAGATGGCAAATCAAGCTTGAGTAAAACTGAAAAAGCTCAACTCGATGAGTTAAAAACTGAGTTTGCACAGGAACTAGATGAGTTTGGAGTAACAGGATTAAACAAACGAAAATATCTTTTAGATTGGTCAGGTAACGAGAAAAAATTTATTGCTCAAGCTGGTTATACTCAGGACGTTATTGTAAAAAAAGGAACTGAAGATCATAGGATATACAAGTCAGCGGGTCAACTTGTCCTGCAAGGAGAACTGAAAGGTGGACTGGTATTCTATAGCGATGTCAGAGCATCTTACGAAAATAGTGACGAACCTAGACCTATTTGGCAACCATATTTTACACGTTATCCATGGGAAGCAACATCCGACTCTTATCTAATCTTTGAACTTCCGTGGGCTGATGTTCAGATGGGCAAAGATGCAGTTCTATGGGGACCGGGTTATAATGGTGTGGTTGGATTAGCTGGAGTTAATCCAACGTTTGATATAGTGAAGCTACCAATTGAAGTATGGAAACTCAAATTCACTAGCATATTGGGATTCTTGCGTGATAATATCTCAAAGCAATACAATATGAATGATGTTGTCGGAAAATATCTCTCTGCCCATAGATACGAATTAAATCCATTCTCTGGTGTTTCTGTTGCATGGCAGGAAGCCTACGTATACGCGGACAAACTTCATCTTGAACTTATAAATCCGATAATGCCCTATCAGATGGCAGAGGATTACCTTGGTGACATTGGAAATAACACTATGGAACTTGACGCAGATATTTGCCTTTTACCAAACACTAAGGTATATTCTGCTTTGTTTCTGGATGACTTTTACCCTGGAGAGAATCCATTTAAATACCCAAGCTTTCGTTGGGCGGGATTGAGTGGATTCTTACTCGTTGATCCCTTTGGAATAGATGACACTGATTTTCGTGCTGAGTATGCACGAATTGAACCATGGGTTTATCCACATAGAGGTATAATACAAGACCCACCGATACCCACTTCTTATAAAAACTTTAATACTCCTCTTGGTCACTGGATAGGACCCAATGCTGACGACCTATTTTTTGAATTAAATCGCTCTTTCTCAAAGGACATTCAGGCAAAGCTTTCTTATGACAGAGTAAGGAAAGGCGAGATAGGTGGAAGCATATATGACTACAGCGCTGAAGCGATGAATGGAGAAAAACACTTTCTTGGTGGCATTGTGGAAAAAACGCATACACTTATGCTCACATTGACGTATAGAATTACGATGGATTCCAAAGTTGAGGTTAGCTGCAGCAATATTCAAATTGATAACAAGCAAGATGAAAAAGCCAAATTGCCATCAACTTTTTCGATAAAGGAACTATGGAAATCCGGGGTTAAATGGCGTCAAAACGTCATGAAAGTTAGCATGACTTTGAAATATTAAAATGAAATCAATCAAGTGTTTTATAACATTCAAAAGCGCAGTTATTAATGACGTCTCTGTCGCTATAAATCCTCCGCTTACTGTTGAGGAGTTTAGTAACGACGTAGCCTTGATCCGCTTAAATGAGCTTAATGAGCAGAAGCTTAGAGACTTCGGTATAAAACTTTTCCAGCGAATTTTCACTGATAATGCTCTGGAACAATACAAATCATCTGATCCGTCTGTTCTTCCGTCGCTCGGCGGAACGAGATCAGCTATTGCACTTTCCGTTAGTGATAATCTTGCATCTATACCATGGGAACTACTCCATGATGGAACAAACTGGGTCGCTAGAACCAGAGGAATCGTACGAGTTGCAATAACTGGTCGGAACACCCCTGACTTTATACAAAAACAGGGAAATCTCAGGATACTTACCGCTATATCCGGACCTATACTCAATGAAACCATGCCTGATGATGACCCCGAACAAATTCATCCTCTCTCGTTCCGCCGAGTGACGGAAGAACAAATCGACGTAAACGCACACACAGATATATTTAAAAAACTTGAGGGAGAACCTTTCCCCGCTGAAATAAAGATTCGCAGGCACGTAACCAGAGAATCTCTTTCGTGGGAATTAAGCGATAATTATCAGGTATTACATTTTGTTGGTCACGGCGCAATCGGAAGACTGGTATTTGAGACGAGACACGCAAGCGTTGATCTTGCCGAAGAAATCTGGATCCGTGAGCAGATAACGACTGGTTTAAGGGGTGGCTTGCGCCTTGTTGTATTGAACTCGTGTCATTCGGCAGATGCGGGTGATGAAATTCATGGAATTGCAAATACCTTGATGGATACTGGTTTACCTGCCCTGATCGCAATGCAGGGAAGCATATCCGAGCTTGCTGATCTGGCATTTGTAAAAAACCTATACAATGCCCTTGCAACTGGAAAGCCTATTGACGAAGCAGTTTCAATTGCACGCAGAGCTATGGCAAGCGACTGGCAGATACCCGTTCATGAATGGGCAACGCCTGTCCTGTTCCTCAATGATTCGCTTCTGGATAAAGATATGAGTATCATGGATGCTGAATCTTTAGAGCTTCTACCTGAACCTAAGACAAAACTCTCTTTTCCACAGCAGGCGCCGATTGATCCAATGATGACCCGTGAACAGAAATTTGTCGGCAGAAGGCGTGAATTGAGTGACGTACTAATATCACTTGATCCCGAACGCAGAGATGGAGTTCAGGTCGTCTGTCTGCAAGGTGAAGCGGGGATAGGCAAGACAGCTATTGCAATAGAATCAGCTTATCGGATGGCGGAATGGTTCAGTGATCTTATATGGCTATCAGGACATATTGATCCGCCAAAGGAATTGAGAGAACACACAAAATCTGATGATCCTCTGAAACGTATCAATAGCCCGGAGGGATTTCTTACAGCTTTAGCACATAAATGTGGAATTGAATTGACTGGTGATGAGACTGAAACAGAATTAAGAGATAACATACTCAAAAGCCTGAGTGGAAATAAATGGAAACTACTCGTATTTGATAGCATGGAGAGTCTTGTTAAATCCGATGCAATCAGAAGCTTATTAAGCAATCTGCCTATCAATTGCAAGGCACTCATAACCAGCCGTGAGCCATTAGAGATAAACGAAAGACAAATTCACGTCAGTATGATGAAACAGGCTGACTCTATTAGACTGCTTGTTGCTTATGGTTCAATAAAAGGCTTGCAGATAAATCCCCCTAACCCCCTTTTTCAAAGGGGGAATCAGATTGACGTAAACGAATTAATCCAGATAGTCCATTTTACAGGCGGACAGCCTATGGCGATGCGCCTTGTGGTATCTCAAGTAACGTCTGGTGAAAAGACTCTCGAAAGCATATTAAAAGACCTTAAAAAAGCGAAAGGCACTCTATTCGACTACATCTTTAGCAATTCTTTGAAACTTGCCCTGAAGGATGGACGAAAGCTGTTTGCGGTAATGTCGTTATTTTATCCAACTGCCAGCAGAAAGGCTCTTCAGGAAGTTTGTAAACTGAATGATGATGCTTTTGATAAAGCAATGAAAAGGGTGATCGGATTATCACTTGTTGAGAGCTATCAGCAGGGAAAAAGGCTTGGATTGCATCAGATGGCAAAAGCAAAGGCAGAGCAAATATTTGCAGAGGATCAGGACAAAGAGAAGTATCAAGAGCGCATGGCTGAATATTTTATGGAATTTTTGAATGCCACAGTTCCCATGACTCAACCCGATACAGCGACTAAAGCGATTGAGCCACAGATGCCCGAAGGCATGACGAAAGGTCAGATTCAGGAAACTGCGATGGAAATGCTTGTCAAACCTGCATTAGCGATGATGAAATTGGAATTATTTAACTGCCTTCATATATTGAGATTGTCATTCAGTAAAGGTGATCTACGTACTTTGACATTGGCTTTAAACAATATCGGAGGATTTCTATTAAATCACGGTTACTGGAGTGTAGTTAAATATTATGTAACAGAATTAGCTGAAGCGCATAAAAATCTTGGTGAAATCGGATTACAAGCAAGCACTATGCTTAATCTTGGAATCTTGTGCTATAATCATGGTAAATGGGAAGATGCAATAGAAGCATATAAAACTACGGGTTTGTTAGCTCATAATCTTCAGGATAAAAGACTTGAATCATCAGCGTTAAACGCTCTCGGAGCAATTCACCGAGAGCTTGGTAATAATGACGAAGCGATTAGCTATTTTGAGAAATCTTTAGATTTATCTGATCATCTTGATGATAAAAGAATAAAAGCAGGATTGATGAATAATCTAGGATTAATGTATATGAGTTTAGGGAAAAATGATATAGCCCTTCAATATTTCTGTGATGCTATCAAAATCTTTAATCAGAATAATGATCTACAAGGGGAAGCGATGGTTTCGAGCAATATTGGCGACGTTTATATATCTACAAGAGATTATAAAAGTGCCATAAAGTATTATGAGGAATCTATAAAATCATTTGCCAAACTTGGCAATAAATCAGAGCAAGCATTCTTAATAAACAATGTTGGAACACTTTATCAGCAGATTGGAGAAATTGACAAAGCCCTTCAATATTATAAAGATGCCTTTGCACTAGAACATGAAATTGGTAATTTTTTAGAACAAAGCAGGACGTTAAGGAATATAGCAGTTGTGCAAGCTACAAAGAAAAACTGGACTGAATCAGCAAATGCTTATATAGAAGCTTTTCAGATAGCTACTCAACTTCAGGGCAATACTGTTATAAACTCGCTAAATGGCATACTCTACATTAGCAGGATTATGTTAAAATCTGGTGAATTAGCCGCACCAATACAGCTTGGTATCGAACTAACATATTTTATTAAAAAAGTCGAAATTCAGGATGACGAGATGCGTGCGGCTTTAGCCATATCCGAAGGTGTTTTTACCATTATTGGTTTCATCGCCGCATGTGGGTGGGACAAAACGAATAACGTTTACAAAGAGGCACTTGAACTCGCCAAAAGTCTTGACGAAAGCACAGGGTCGGCATTAAAGCTAGTTGAGTGGCTGGAATAAAAGCACTTTTATCTTAAAAGTGGATTAAGCATAAATGTTATTTCCTGAACCCCGGAGGGGTGAAATATTTATAGAAACGATAATCATCAAAACACAAAGCTCCGTATGGAGCGACATATATAATCCTTTTGGAAAAACATTTCGCTCCTGACGGAGCTAAAGATTTTGTTTGTTGTTTATTTCTATAAACATGCCACCCCTATCGGGGTTAAATTCCTTAACTTGATGCTATAGAAAATGCCCAAATTCCCCTATTGAGAGTGATCCGAGGATGTATTTAACATAACGGAGATTAATATGAGTAATCACATTATTGATGATGCAGTTTATGTATATAAATTGGAATGCGGTCGCGACCCTTACATGGCTCGTGCTGGATATGAGTTTATCAAAGCACTCAAGCCCGATATTAAGAAAAGGGTCGTGATGAAGCCAAACATCACAATAACCGCAGACCGTGATTCAGGAATTGTCACACATCCCGACTTTATCGCAGGTATGGTGGACTATTTTAGTGAAATTAGACTTTCCCCGGAGGATATAATGATCGCAGAGGGCGGGGGAAATGATGCTATGGAAGAATATTACGGTCTTGGTGGATATACCGAAATGTGCCAACAACATTGCTCCACACTGGTCAATCTGAACCATGATGAATCTGTAATATACCATCTGCCTGACTCTGAATTTTTTAAGGAGATAAGCATTGCAAAAACGGTAACGGATAAAGATAACTACTTCATCAATGTTCCAAAGATGAAAACGCATAATCTTGCGGTTACGACCCTTTGCATGAAGAACCTTATGGGAACGCTCACTCCTCCGCATAAACGTCATCTATGCTCATTCCCACAGGAATTAGGCAATCATCACAATGAGATTACACCCAATGGAATAGAATTGCGAGAAGAGGTACTTTGCAAAAGGCTTTCTGATCTTTCCTCAGTGCTAAAACCCGACCTTAATGTCATCGAAGGCATTGTTGGCAGAGATGGTACTGCATTTAGGCATGGCAAGAATATACAGACTAACCTTGTAATTGGCGGTAAAAATACGACAATGGTAGACGCAGTTGCCAGCTATCTTATGGGATTTGAACCGTCTGGTATCGGTTATCTGAAAATAGCTAATATGCGTGGATTGGGTGTTATTGACATTGAGAAAATAGATATATACGAGGTTGTGGATGGGACAATTAAGCCTTGTGAGGATTTAAGCCAATATATGTCAAATATACCGTTTGAAGTTCTGGCATGGGACAAACACGCAAGGGATATTCCATTGAATAATGAGATGCTGGCACACACCCAGACTGTGACTGTATGAGTGAAAGCCCAGAAAGTAAACATGATAAAGTCCATATAAGAGCCATACTGATGGGCTTGCCAAATTCGTAATACTCAAATATTGGGGCATACAGGGATACCGAAAAGCAACGTACTACTTCCTTGGGTTACTCATGGGTAAAATATTCTTCGGCGGAACGTGGACGATGATTGGGATCGGATTTAACCTATGGTGATTTATATATCTCACGACATCTTTGCAAGTAATACTTGAAGTCATCATAAGATACTTCTGGATGAACGTGGTGATCCATTCCCGGAATGTAACCGCCATGACGGAACATGAATGGCAGTTTGGACTCAAGCTCACGGTCAATGGCTTCTCGTCCCTTTGCGATCTCACGTTTGTCAATCCCGCCAAGTATCCTGAATTTTGGATATGCCTTCCGTATCTCTCGAATATCCATCCCCGCCGCCACCTCAAAAGGTAACATTCCATCTATGCCAGCTTCTATAAATAACGGTATCAGCTTTGAAACGTCTCCATCACTGTCAACCGTCACCCATTGTGCGCCCATCTGCTTATAAAAATCCACCATCTCTTTGTAATACGGAAGCATGAACGTACGAATAAACTCAGGCGAAATCAAGGGACCATTTTTATAGGACATATCCTCCCACATAAAAACAAAGTCAAATTTTATGTCACGTAAAGCTCTTTCGTACAGACCTTTAAGGTAGGTTACGTGGTAACGGCTTATGTCGTGAACAAGCTCTGGTTGCTCGACGTAAGCAATCAAAAGCCCTTCCAGTCCCATTAATTCACGAAGCCAGCCAAAGAAGCCATTTTCTGCACCACCGAGACAAAGGATATGCGGAAAGTTATCAGCACCTTTCACCCATTCGTCCCAGTTATCGGGATAGCGCCCCGGTGTTTTTGGATCAAGTCGTTCTTTAATTGCTTCAAAGTCATCTCTATTTGATACTGGATGCTTGATGAACTGCGGAAGCCTTGATCCGATTTTGCTCTCACGGCAGATTATACCTGCGCCTGTCTGAACAACACGGCTCGTTTCATCTTCCTCAAGCAATTTCCACTCAAAAGCTGGGAAGATGCCGCAATTTATAGGGGGACGGAAATAATGACTTATTCCGCAATCATCCCATGGTTGTGCGTCTGGAGGTAAACCCTCACTGCGCCAGCGGACAATCGTCTCCCACCAATATCCCCACTCGAATTGGCAAAGATATTCAGGTCTTTCAAAATTCATCATTGCACGAAAAGATTCTCGATGGTTCATATTAAATCCTATTTTATTTAATACTTTTTATTCTGGTAGCTAGGAGAATCAGCTTCTTTCTTGGCAGAATTTCCCATATTCTCTGCCTTTTCTAAATCTGTTGCTAACGCCCTTACTCTACGCTCCTATTGACGTAGCTAAATACAACCATTCTGCTATGATCGTCAACTTACTCGGTGAGGTTATAACTCCTAAGTTTGACTTCCCTTACAATCTACATGGTATTGACTTCCTCATAAA
>Ga0315279_10008156_pt1 | contig 12743 bp, 12 predicted proteins | sample YL17G06_20_MG_FD_203694 | JGI IMG/M metagenome (GOLD analysis project Ga0315279, IMG submission 203694) | Sediment microbial communities from Yellowstone Lake, YNP, Wyoming, USA - YL17G06_20 | ecosystem: Environmental > Aquatic > Freshwater > Lake > Sediment | place: USA: Wyoming | collected... | reverse complement strand
CTTAAACGCACCGTATCGCCGGGGACCTTTTTTGACGGCGTCTCCAGGCCGACGGACTTCTCCAAGTCATATTCGGCTTGGCGTTGGGTGAGCAGGTACTCCATGCCGTCCGCCTTCTCGAAGGTCCACGTGTCGGCGTCGTCCGCGACCTTCCAGGTACCGAGCAGACCGGGCTCGGATACGAGGTAGCCGTCATCGAAGAGCGGCAGGAGCGAGACGACACAGGACAGCCAGGTCATTGCGGCGAGCGCTAGGATGACCCATTTCAAGAACTTCATGGCCACACCTCCCATTTCCGAGTGTCTGGGTTCATTATAATGCTCCTTAGTCGCTTTGTCATTAGGGTTCGTAATCAGCAGGTCGGAGGTTCGATCCCTCTCGCTGGCTCCAACAATTCCTCCCCCCAGGGCATAAGCGATTCACCGCTTGGCTTCCCTGACCGGAAGGGGAGAGGTCTATTCGAATGAAATAATAGTTGACAAATAGACGGCTATATGTTATTTATGAATTCATGATCGATCGCCCCTATTGGCTGAAGCGTATTCAGGATGCTTGGAAAAAGCGCCCGATCGTTTGGTTGGGCGGGGTCCGCCGCGTTGGGAAGACGACCCTGGCGAGGTTGCTGCCCGATACGATCTACATCAATTGCGACCTGCCCTCGGACGTGCGGCGCCTGGAGGATCCCGAGCTTTTTTTTCGGGCCCAACCCAAAACCGCTATCATCGTCCTCGACGAGGTCCACAGGCTGGCCGACCCCAGCCGCATCCTGAAGATCGCCGCCGACGCTTTTCCCGGGCTCCGCATCCTTGCTACCGGCTCGTCCACGTTGGCCGCGACACGCAAGTTCCGTGACACTTTGACAGGCCGGAAGCATGTCCTCCAGTTGACTCCCGTTCTCTGGTCCGAATGCGAGGACGACTTCGGCATAGCCGATCTCGATCGCCGGCTCCATCACGGCGGCCTCCCCGAGTTCCTGCTCAGCCCAAAGAAGGACGAAACGCTGTTCTCGGAATGGATGGACAGCTTTTACGCCCGGGACATCCAAGAGCTTTTCGCCGTCCGGGAGCGCACGGGCTTTCTCGATCTTTTCCGTCTCATGCTCAGGACAAGCGGCGGGCTGGCCGACTATACCGTGCTCTCACGGGAATGCGATATCAGCCGTCAGACGGTCAAAGCCTATCTAGAAGCCATGAGCATCGCTTGTGCGCTTTCGATCTTGCCTCCCTACCACGGCGGCGGACGACGGGAGATCCTGAAGCGGCCCAAGGTCTACGGATTCGACACGGGCTTCGTCGCTTACGTGCGGGGATGGAAGGACATTCGGGACGACGACCGCGGACTCCTTTGGGAGCATCTGGTTCTGGACACCTTGCGGACAGCGACCGGGGGAGAGGGGCTATTCCACTGGCGCGATAAGTCCGGCCGGGAGGTGGATTTTATCGTCCGGCGCGGCAAAGAGGTCGATGCGGTCGAATGCAAGGTCAATCCCGATCGCTTCGACCCGGCTTCCCTCGCCGTATTCCGCGCGTCCTATCCCGGCGGCCGGAATTACCTTGTCTGCCCGGGGATCCGGAAAGCCTATGATCGTCGTTTCGGAGGGCTCGTGGTCCATGTTGCCGGCGCGCGGGACCTCCTGACCTGACCGGCCCTGGTTCTTTATCCTTGGGCCGCAAGCGGATCAAAGTCGGGTGTCAGAGCCTCAGGTGAGCGCAATCTGAGCACAATCGATTTTGCGATTCGGATAATTACCTTTTATATCAGTAAGTTGAAACGCTAGGGCAGTCCCTTCGTAATCAGCAGGTCGGAGGTTCGATCCCTCTCGCTGGCTCCACCGATTCCCCCCATATAGGTCATTAAATCAAATACTTAGTCTTCTTGCCGGAGGGCCATCTCCTTTGTCTGCGATTGCCTCGGAAAGCATAGAATTGCTTCCCCATGGGGCACAAGACCATTGGGCGAGGATATGGGGCGATATCACCTTGGAGGCGATCAGGCCGCCCTCTTCGCACGCTGTGCTTTCGACGCTTTCCTTTTCTTGATGGTGGCTAAGGCATCTCTCAGCACCGGAAGGGTCAGGATATCCTTGGGGCGGCCGACCGTTTCCTTGCTCTTGATGATCCTGTCCAAAGCCAGAATTCTGACCGGCAGAGCTCCGAGGTCGACCAGGATCGAGCGCTTCTTTTCTTCGTCGAACGTGCCCAGCCCGTGCATCGTCAGGACAATGTCGAAAAGCTCGACGGCGCCTCCCGCGAATGCCGGGGGATGCAGGCCCATCGATGGAACGATGACCCCTCCGACCTTTGCCACGGCCTTCCTGAGGGCCGGATCGGCCAGGTCCCTGAACCAGAGGTCGATGTCCTGGGTGACGATCGGGGCCCCCTGCAGGGCCGCGGCGGCGGCGTCGACGATCATGTAATCGACCCCCCGCTTATGGAGCTCCTTCAGGAAGGAGACCTCCTTACTGGTGAATATTGCTTTTTCTGCCACGGATCAAACTCCTTCGCAGCCGCCGGACCGGCTCTTCCTCCAGTAAAAGGAGTGTCAACCGGACGTTGTCCCGATCGAGCTTCGGGTCACCGGCGACGATGCGGTCCGTGAAGGCCAGGACGCGGCGGATCTTCGCGACGTCGGGATCCCCTTCGGTGAGAAAGGCGCCGGGGCGCACGGACAGCGTTTCCGCGAGCGCGCGGAGCGAGGCGGGCAGGACGGAACTCTTGTGGACCAGATGGTAGAACGCCGTCTTGCTGACCCCGGCCTTGGCGAGAAGGGCGTTGAGGCTCAGGCCTCGTTTTCCCGCGATCTTACGGAATCTGACCAAATCGATACGCATGCCGTGATAGTACCAAAAAATAGAACTGAATACAATCCCTCGACCAACATGGAGGCGAAGGGGTGTTGCCCAAATTCTTCCGCGTCGAGGACCGGGGCCTGGAAAGGAATGCGGCCGGAAGAAACCTTTAGGACGCCCGGCGAGTATAATCATCAGATGCGAACTGAATCCTGTCCCGGGACACCTGAAGGAGCCCCATGAATCACGCCAGCTTCAAACGCCTTTGCGTTCTTGTCATCCCCGTCGCCGTCGCGGCGGCCTTCGCCGCCCAGCCGTCCGCCAAGCTTGACCAGGCCGCGATCGACGTCCGGGTCGCACGCGTCGAGAGCGGGCTCCTGCCGCCCATCGTCATCGCCGGCCGTCCACTGCCCGCGAAAACACTGGCCCAGCGCATGGCCGACCTGAAAGTCCCCGGCCTAAGCATCGCAGTCATCAATGACGGAGCCATCGAGTGGGCCAAGGGCTACGGCGTGGCCGAGGCGGGGGCGACGACGCCGGTGACCCCCCAGACCCTTTTTCAGGCCGCCTCGATCAGCAAGCCGGTCGCCGCGCTGGCCGCGCTCCGGCTGGTCGAGCAGGGCAAGCTCGTCCTGGACGAGGACGTCAACGCTAAGCTCGCGTCCTGGGAAGTCCCCGAGAATGATCTCACCAAAACCGAGAAGGTCACGCTGCGCCGGCTGCTCAGCCACACGGCCGGGCTGACGGTCTCGGGCTTTGGCGGCTATCCGGCCGACGCCCCCGTGCCGACGCTCGTCCAAGTGCTCAATGGAGAAAAGCCGGCCAACAGCGCCCCGATCCGAGTGGATGTTCTGCCCGGGAGCCTCTGGCGCTACTCGGGCGGAGGATTCACGGTGGCCCAGCAGCTGATGATGGATGTCTCGGGACGGTCCTTTCCCGTTCTTGTCGCGGACCTCGTCTTGAAGCCCGTCAGGATGGACGACAGCACCTACGAGCAACCCTTGCCCGGGTCGCGGCGTCCCGTCGCGGCCAGCGGGCATACGTCTGACGGCGATCTTCTGCCTGGGCGTTATCACACCTATCCCGAGATGGCCGCAGCCGGGCTGTGGACGACCCCGACCGACCTGGCCAAGTTCCTTCTCGAGGTCCGGCGGGCTCTCGCGGGGGGCTCGGCGGTCCTGACCGCCGAGACGGCCCGGCAGATGACGACCGTCCAGAAGTCCGGCTATGGCCTGGGGCTCGGGATCGAGGGGTCCGGGCCGTCAACCAGGTTCGGCCACGGCGGCTCGAACGAAGGGTTCAAATGCCAGATGACGGCCTTCGTCGAGAGCGGGAGGGGCGCGGTGGTCATGACCAACGGCGACCGGGGCGGCTTTCTTGCGTCCGAAGTCATGCGGTCCATCGCCAGCGAATACGGCTGGCCGGCCTTACAGCCGGAAGAAAAGAAAGTCGTCGCGGTCGATCCGAAGGCCTTGGCCTTCTTCGAGGGACGCTATGAGCTCCGACCTGGGAAATTCTTGGACGTGAAGCTCGAGGCCGGGACGCTTTTCGTCACCGACGGAGACTGGAAGGCCGAGCTTTATCCGGAGTCCGAGACGCGCTTTGTTGAGACGGACGAGGGGCACACGCTCGTCTTCGTCAAAGGTCCGGACGGACGTGCTACGCACATGATGATCGACGGCCAGCTCAAAGCGCCGCGCCGTTGAGCTTCGAAACCGGCCTCTCGTTCCTTGACAGCGCCGAAGGGGAACCCTGAAGATCTGAGGGAGGCCAGTGGGGACGCCGAGATTGACAGCCGTCCCCATAGTACTTTTGAATGGTTGGCGGCTGACGACGGAGCCAAAGGCCGGAGGTTCGAATCCTCTCCGGCACGCCAATTGAAAGCCGGGAGGCAAGTCCCGATCGGCGGCCGGCGAATTCGGAAATTAGTATTGTGTCCCCGATTTGAGCAGCCGATCGCATAGGGCCACCACCGGGTACAGTGCGGCGCGGCTGAGGGCTCTGAGAACCGGGTGCTTTTCGACGAACCGGGCCACGGGGGGCGAATACTTGTAATAGAGATCGACGAGGGACCTTCCCATGGGGCTTCTCATCAAGTACCGGTCCCGGAACTCTCTCAGGATCTTGACGTGCGGATGCGACGGATCGCCGTAGGCCGCCGTGGCGCTGATCTGAACCTGGGTCCCCGTTGCGTAGACATTGCTGCCCGCGGCCGGCGTGGCCGCCCCGCCGATCGAGACGTGGACCTTCAACGTACACGTGGGCTGCCCGAGGGCCGGGAGCTCGGTCGGGCCCCACGGCGTGAAATCAATGTTCGCGGCCTCGGCGACGAGCCCTGCGCTCTGGGGAACGGCCGCCGTGTCCGTCACCGGCGCGGCGACCTCGATCCACGTCGAGACTTCGTTCAGGGGCGATCCGCCCGCGGGCCTGACGAAAGGATAGTTCGGGCCGATCGATCCGTCCGAAGCCGTCCTCATGATCCACATGAACGACAAGGCTTTGAATATGCTTCCCCAGGAACGCGTGGTGCCGGCCAGGATGTAGCCGCCGTCGCCGGCTCGGTCGAAAAGGTAGACTGCATCGGGTGAGTACTGGCTCCCGTAGACCTTCTGCCATTCGATCTCGCCCGACGGCAGGATCTTCAGCAGATGGGAGTCTGGGTGGTCATCATCGGAGGACGGGCTGCCGGTCATCGTTAGAAGGCATCCGCCGTCATCGGTCGGCCACACGGCTATATTGTTGACCGAGTACAAGCCCGACGAGTATGGTTTCTCGCGGATGATCGTGCCGTCGCCGGCGACCATGACGACAACGACGCGGGGGGGGGCCGGATGGCGAAGAGATGAACGAGGCGATGAACGAGCCATCGGCCGCGCGGCACATGGAAATCCCGCTCCACAACGTGCAGTCGGAATTGAGCGTCATCTGCCTCTGGACCGCGCCGGCCGGGGAGAGCTTCAGGAGCCAGATCGGGCTCCCGCCGTCGGTGTTGAACGAGGCTGAGTATCCGGCGATGAGATACCCGCCGTCGGCCGTCTGGAACACCGTCCCGGCCCCGTCGTCCGCGGCCCCGCCGATCCGCTTCTGCCACTCGACCTCCCCGGTCGAAGCGAGCTTAAGGACCCAGAGGTCGGTCGTCGTTGGGAAGGTGTCCGGAGTGCACGAGCCAAGGACGATGATCCCCCCGTCGGAGGTCGGGGCCGCGCCAGTGGCCCGATCGATGTCGCTCGTCCCGAAAGACTTCTGCCATACGATATCTCCCTCGGCGGAGAATCTGCAAATGAGAAGGTCGGAATCGAGGCTACCGGCCATGAGCGCCCCGCCGTCCGGGGTCGGGCAGATCACGTCCAGCACGGTGCTGGCAAGTGTATAGGTCTTCTCCCAAACGACGCTGCCCGCCGCCGACAGCTTGAACAGCGTCGCGACACCGCCAAAGCTATTGTCGCCCAGGGCGACGATGCCGCCGTCCGGGGCGAGCCAGGCCTTCCGGCATCCGCCGCTGAATTTCTGCCCCCAGACCACCTCGCCCTCGAAAGAGAGCTTGAAGATGTTCTCGGCGCTGGCGACGACCCAGCCCCCGCCGGGCGCGGCGAGAAGGGAATGCGGCGCGCCGGAACTGTTGTAGAGGGCCCACTGAGCCGAGAGCATCGCGGGCAGGGCCAGAAGGCCAAACGCAAGGAGTTTTTTCCCGAGTTTCATCTTATTGGTCCCCCTTTCTTGACGTCCCGGTACCTTGTCCATCGATAGGAATATAACGCTCTATAAGGGTAAAGTTGTCAAGAAGTTGTCAAGATATCGCGAATTACCGGCGTGACCGGCCGGCAGGCGAATCTGGCCCTATCTCCTAGTATCGGATAGTTGGCACCATAAAAGTGGCACAAGAGGAAAGTCGTGGCGCCGCGGGTAGTGTTCGACACGACAAAAAGTCGACACTAAGCTGGCACCTGTCGGTTTGACTTGACTTCCGTCCTAAGCCATAATCGGCGGCGTCCCAGGAGGAGTCCGATGCCCAAAGCCCTGGTTTCCTATTATTCCCGGACGGGAAATACCAAGAAGATGGCCGCCCGGATCGCCGAGGTCCTCGAGTCGCAAGGCCTCGAGGTGGACTTGAAGAGGGTCGAGGACACGGCCCCGGCCGGCCTCCTCGGCTACGACTGCATCGTCTTCGGGTCCCCGACCTACTACGGCACCATGGCCTGGGAGCTGAAGAAGCTCCTCGACGAGAGCGTCAAGTTCCACGGGAAGCTCCGGGGGAAGGTCGGCGGCGCTTTCACCTCCTCCGCCAACATCGGAGGCGGCAACGAGACGACGGTCCTCGATATCCTCCAGGCGCTCCTCATTCACGGCATGGTCGTCCAGGGGGACCACCGGTTCGACCACTACGGCCCGGTCTCGATCGGCCGGCCCGACAAGAGGGCGCTCGACTGTTGCGAAGCCCACGCCAAGAACCTGGCCGCCCTGACGAAGAAGCTCTTTCCTTAAGGCCTCGACTCGCTGCTCCACCCCCGTCCCTCTGAACCCACCGAAGACGAGAGTCCCGCCTCTCGTTCCGGTCAGACGGCGGGTGCGGCGGGAGCCGCGGTCACAGGAGCGGCTGCGACCGGGAACACATTGTATTCCGGTCCGAACTGGGCCAGGAACTCCACGCTGAAGGCCCGGAGCGTGTACCAGAACGGGAGCGTCACAATGGTCCCGATGTAGGGGATGACCAGGAGCAGCCAGCCGATACAACAAGTGACCAACCCGGCGACGATGACGACGAAGACGAAGACCAGCATCAGCAGGAAGAGGAGGATCCCGTAGCCGAGGAAATGGAAGGCATACTTCCCGAATAGTCCCATAAAGATCTTCCAGGCCTCCCCGGCCGAGATACGGTTCTTGTACATCAGGGCGGCGACGAAGTCCTTGAGGAAGAGGGTGATGTAGCCGCATACGAGCAGAATCACCAAAGTCAGCAAGCCTAGGCCGACGATGAGGAGGATGGGAAACGTTCGGCTGTGCCCAGCGTCATAAAGGGCGGCCCCCTGAATGAAAAACCAGGCGACGAGCCCCGCGAACAGGGCGATACAGGCGAGGCCGAAAAGGAGCCGCCAGACGAAAAGCGAATTGCCTTCCTTCCGGTATTCCCGCCACGGCCTGGCGATCTCGACGCGGTCGTGGACGACGCTGTCGAGGAACATGAACACGCCCCGCGAGCTGGCCCAGGCGAGGACGACCATGACGGCGATCCCGACAACGATCGTGAAGAGGATGGCGATGGCCCAGCCGGGATTGTCCATCAGCCAGGCCCAGGCCGTCCGGGGGAAGTGGATGAACTCGCCGAAGCTCCCGCCTTTCCCTCCGCGCCCTCCGCCCCCGCCGTTGGTGGCGTCCATGAGGCCGGCCAGGAAGGCGTTGAAGCCGACGACGAACCACTTGTGGATGTCGAACGGCCTGAAGAGGGCGATCTTCATCCGGTTCCAGGCGCGGCCGAGCGGTTCCATGAATTGAATGATCATAGCGACCTCCCCTCGGGAAAACGGCATATCGAGCATTTCTCCACGTCATTTTACGATTATTCTCCAGAAAGATTCAAGCGATCGCCTCGGGGGATCATCTTGCGAAAAAATATTAAATCCGATATTATCGATAGAGTTTATGCCGGGAAACGGCAGCCGGCCGATTGGAGCCGACATGAAATCAATTTGGAAATTCTTCGGATCGGTCAAGCTGGCCATCGTCCTGTTCATTATCCTGACCCTCGCCTCCGTCCTGGGGACGCTCATTCCCCAGGGGAGGAGCGCGGCGGAGTACGCCGCCCGCTATGGGAGCCTCTCGGGTCTGTTCGTCAAGCTCCAGCTGACGGGCCTTTATCACTCGGCCTGGTACCTCGCGATTCTCTTCCTGTTCGCGCTCAATACCATCGTCTGCACCCTTGCCCGTCTGGGACCCAAGTGGAGGCGGGCCTTCCGGCCCTCCCCGGAGGTCGATGACAAGAGCCTTCAGCTCATGAAGATCAAGGGCCGGACTCGGATCCCCGGCCCTCTTCCCGCGGCGGTCGAGAAGGTCCGGGGAGCCCTCGGTTCCGGCCGCTACCGCCTGAAGACATCGGGCGCAGGCGCCCGCATCGCCATCGTCGCCCAAAAGCGCAGGCTCGGCTGGTTCGGCTCGGATACCGTCCACGTCGGTCTGCTCATCATCCTGGCCGGCGGCGTCATCAGCGGATTGACCAGCCGCCGGGCGGACCTGGAACTCCGCGTCGGCCAGACGGCCGATGTTCCCCACGCCGCGTTCCAGGTGCGCCTGGACCGGTTCGAAACGGAATATTATCCGCAGGGCGGTGTCAAGGCCTGGAAAAGCACTGTCACCGTTGTCGAGAACGGGGCTCCCGTCCTGACCCGGGTCGTCGAGGTCAACCGCCCCCTGACCTACAAACGCTTCTCCTTCTACCAGACGAGCTACGGCTGGGACTGGGAAAACACGCGCCTCGAGATCGATGTCAAAAAGCCGGCCGACCCCGCCTATCTCAAATCCTTGTCCCTGAAGGTCGGCGAGCGTCTGGCCGTAGAGGACCCGGATTTCACCCATCTCGTCGTCAGCAAGTTCGTTCCCGATTTCGTCATCGGCGAGGGGAACGAGGTCCAAACCCGTTCCCTGGAGCCCAACAACCCCGCCGCCCGGGTCGAGGTCTGGAAAGGGGAGGAGCGGATCTTCACGGGCTGGAGCTTTGCCAAGTTCCCCGATTTCGGGGAAGGGCACAAGGTGGGCCAAGCCTCTCTGACTTTTATCCTCAAGAACTATGAGGCGCCCCAATACTCCGTCCTCGAGGCGGCCAAGGACCCGGGCGTGACCTTGATCTGGCTCGGCTGCCTGTTCGTCACGGCGGGCTTTTTCCTCGCCTTCTACTGGCCTCCCCGCGAGATCCGGATCGTACTCGAGGAGGTCCAAGGGAAGACCGAAGCTGTCCTCGGCGGTTTCGCCCCGAAAAGCCGCGAATCTTTCCAGACCGAATTCGATACCCTCGTCGAATCCCTCAGGAGGACAACATGACCGAAGCCACGCTCTTCACCATCACGTTCATTCTTTATATTCTTTCGGCGCTCGTCTACCTTGCATCCAGTTTTGCCCGGAAGGAGAAATGGGCCGGGTCGGGCCTCGTCCTGGCCGCGGCCGGCCTCGCGGGCCACACCGGGGCCCTCATCCTCAGGACCGTCGTCAGCCGGCACGCGCCCTTCACCAATATGTATGAATCCCTGTCTTTCTTGGCCTGGGCAACGGTCCTGGCTTTGATCGTCCTCGACAGGAAACTCCGCATTCCCCGGGTTGCGCCCTACATGATGCTGATCGCCGTCGGCCTTGTCGCCCTGGCCTCGTCCCCGCTCATGCCCAAGGAAGTGACACCCCTCGTTCCCGCCCTCCAGAGCTATTGGCTCTGGCTTCACGTGTCCGTCACCCTCCTCGGTGAAGCGTTTTTCGCGGCGGCCTTCATCGCCAGCCTTCTTTACCTCGGAGCCGACACGGAGGAGAAAAAACAAAAAATGGACTCTGCGAGCTACCGGGCCGTCGTCGTGGGCTTCCCGCTCTTCACCCTCGGCGGGCTCGTCTTCGGCATGGTCTGGGCTTATAAGGCCTGGGGGACCTATTGGAGTTGGGACCCCAAGGAGGTCTGGAGCCTGATCACCTGGTTCGTCTTCGCCCTCTATCTCCATACGCGGGTCGTCATGGGGTGGAAGGGGAAACGCTCGGCGCTCATCGCCATCATCGGTTTCCTGGCGGCGCTTTTCACCTATTTCGGGGTCAATTACCTCCTCTCGGGGCTGCACTCCTATGCATGACGATAGCCTTCATCCTTCTGTTCGTCGTTTCCGTCGAGATGACCTCGACGTCACGCTTCTGTTCGTCCTGCCACTACATGACGCCCTTCTTCGAGAGCTGGAAGACCTCTTCCCACAAGGACGTCCAGTGCAAGGTCTGCCATTACCCGCCCGGCATTAAATCCTTCTTCCGGACGAAGATCGAGGGTCTGGTCATGGTCGGGCGCTACTGGACGCGCCTCTATGTGAAATCCAAGCCCTGGGCGGAGATCCAGGACGAGAGCTGTCTCCGTCCCGGCTGCCACGACCGGAGACTCCTCGAGGGCAAGGTCGAGTTCGGCAAGGTCGCTTTCGACCACAAGGCCCACTTCGACGACCTCAAGCGGGGCAAGACCCTGCGCTGCACGAGCTGCCACTCCCAGATCGTCCAGGGCGAGCACATCACCGTCACGCCGGCGTCCTGTTTCCTCTGCCACTTCAAGGACAAGACGCCCCAGGCTCGGACCGGGGAATGCGCCGTCTGTCATCGCAAGGACGAGCTTCTCGCCGCCAAGGACCGTTTCGACCACACGCCCGTCTACGATAACGGCTACAGCTGCGACAAGTGCCACAGCCGAATCGTTTCCGGCGAGGGCGAGGTGCCGAAAGAAAACTGCTACAAGTGCCATTTCGAACGGGACCGCCTGGAGAAGTACGGCGATACGGACCTCATGCACCGGACCCACATCGCGGCCAACAAGATCGAATGCGAGCAGTGCCACCGCGAGATCCAGCACAAGATCGTCAAGGACATCGAGACGATCGCCGACTGCCAGGCCTGCCACCAAGGGACCCACAACGCCCAGAAGATCCTTTACACGGGTCAGGGCGGGAAAGGGATCCCGCACGCGACACCCAATGTCATGCTGGAGAAAGGGCTGAACTGCCAGGGCTGCCACATGTTCCATGCGGGCGCCGGCCGGCTTGACAAAGGCGATACGCTCACGTCGAGCGGCGCGGCTTGCGAATCCTGCCACGGCCACGGCTTCGACCGGATCTTGAAGAATTGGGAGAGCGCGACCAAGAAGAGGCTGGCGGAGATCAAGGGCATCTCGGTGGAGGCGGCCAAGGCCGTTCAATCGGCGGCAGGGCCTGGCCGTGACCACCGTTCTCCTGGCCGTCTTCGCGGGCGCCCTCGCCCTGAAAATCAGGCGCATGGCCCGGACCCGGCGCGAGGGCGCGGGCGCCGGTGATCTCCGGCTGTAAAGGGCCCGGCCGGAAACCCTGACACGTCGCGTTGACAATTCGCGGCCGGCTTAATACAATATATTTCCGATATACCTTATATGTGTTCTAGCCTGACTTATTCATAAAAATGCCGATGTGTTGTTTAACTCAAGCGATATCTGCTAGATCTGTGATAAACCTATTTCCTATTAGGTTTTTCAAGCTTCGTCTCAAAAGAACCGGCATTTTTATGAATAAGTCAGGCTAGAAAGTGACCATGAAAAATAAGCTTGCGCTCGCGGCTGTATTTCTTCTCTTGCTGGCCCTCCCGGCCATCAGCCAGGAATTCGCCTATGTCGGCGCCCAGAAATGCCAGGTTTGCCATAAGTCGGAGAGCCAAGGACGGCAATATCTGATATGGGAGGCCTCCAAGCATTCCAAGTCCCTGGAAGCCCTGACCTCGCCCAAGGCGGCCGACGCTGGTAAGGCCATGGGTGTGGACAAGCCTGCGGACGATCCGCGCTGTCTCAAGTGCCACTCGCCGCTCGCCGCCAAGGCCCCCGAACTCAAGACCGACGGCGTATCTTGCGAGGTCTGCCACGGCCCGGGAAGCGAGTACAAGAAGCTCAGCGTGATGAAGGACAAGGCCACGGCGGTCAAGAGCGGGCTGATCCTTTATGGCAGCTCCGAGGCCATCAAGGCCCAATGCCTGAAGTGCCACGAGAATCCCCACGGCATCAGCTTCGACTTCGCCGCCTTCTGGGAAAAGATCAAGCACCCCGTGCCGGGGAAGTAAGTCCGCTTCCGCCGCCGCAGGCGAGGATTCAAGACCTGATGAAAAAGCGCCGCGCCGCGTTCTTACGGCTTGCCCTGCCGGCGGCGCTGGCCGTCCTCTGGGCCCCCGCTCTTGCCTCCGCCGGACAATCCGACGTCGACTGCCTGACCTGCCACGGGGA
>Ga0315279_10008154_pt1 | contig 12744 bp, 14 predicted proteins | sample YL17G06_20_MG_FD_203694 | JGI IMG/M metagenome (GOLD analysis project Ga0315279, IMG submission 203694) | Sediment microbial communities from Yellowstone Lake, YNP, Wyoming, USA - YL17G06_20 | ecosystem: Environmental > Aquatic > Freshwater > Lake > Sediment | place: USA: Wyoming | collected... | reverse complement strand
CTCAAATATTACTTCATGGTCGCCCATCCGGGGAGCGGGCCGAAAGAGGCGAGAGAGCTGGCGGAGGAGATCCAACGCCTCGAAAGGGAAGGGGAGAGGCCGGTCGAGGGCGTCCAGATCTTCACCCCGACGCCGATGACCGTCTCGACCTGCATGTATCACACGGGACTCGACCCGGCTACGGGCGAGAAGGTCTATGTAGCGCGGACCTTCGCCGAGAAAAAAGATCAGAAGCGCATGCTTACAACATAGGGGGGGACACAATACTGTGTCCCCAATTTTTTACGTTCCTTGAAAAACTCTATTTCTTAACTTCCTTCGGTTTCAGCTCCATGCCGAGCTGCTGCATAAAACCCTGCATATCCCAATCTTCCTTATCCTCGACACTTTTTCCATTTTCAATGCGGTGGATCATAATCCCGCTCATTTCAATCTTATTTCCAGTCGCAGGGAGTCCCGCGAATTCTCCTTGGTGAGTACTTCTCTCTGTATACCTGACTATGACTCTGTTCCCCGCAGCAATTATTTCTTCAATACTGAAAGTTACATCGGGAAAACCCTTACGCAACATCTTTGCTGTTTCTATTGTTTCTTCCAGGGAACGTGGTTTCGTACTTCCTGAGGGAGAGTACCAAACATACTCAGGAGCTACTACCTCCTTAAATGCCTCGAGGTCTCCTTTGCTCCACGCTTCCCACTCACGATTTACAAGAGCCTTATTCTGCTCCTCAACCTTTGCCTGGTGAGGCTCTCCCCAAATTTCGGACAAGGCAATAAGGTGCATTTTGACCTGCCATAACCCTAAAGGAGGTATGGTAAGATGGTCATTATGCGCAGACAACATGACGCCGCATTCAAAGCGAAAGTCGCCTTCGAAGCCGCCAGGGGAGAGAAGATGGAGACAAGGCGTGAGTGTATTTCTATATAGCGGTTTTGCTATAGCTCGCAGTCCTGCATCAATTTTCTCATCTTCCCCATATGAGAGGGCCTCACTACAGCCCCTTCACCGCCTCCCGGCATATCGGCCTCTGGTGGAAAAAACCTATGTGGGGTGGGTATTATTTCTCCCGGCCTCTTTGCTTTCAGGTGAGATCGCGCTTGACCTTCACTGACTGAATTTTCTTTCGTGTGAGAATTTCCAGTTCTCTTAATCGTCCATATTAAAACTAATTTCCGAATGATTTTTCACAAACATAATTTCTTTTTCCATTCTTTCTTGTTTTTCCTTACTTTTATTTTTCATATTTTTTCTCGTTTCTCTCTCAAAATGTTGATCATGGCACTCATCTTTAATTCTGCATGCAGAACAATAAATCCTCTTGTTACAATTTTGATAACCGATATACCAGAGAATATCCCAATCTGCGGGCGACAGTATGGATGACTCGTTACATATTTCTTTTGCTTCGTTTTGAAAACCTTCATCTCCTGATGCATTTCTAATTTTATCGTATAAATCGATTGGGGAAATCTCTAATTTATAACACAACAAATTTGCCACATGAACATCTATAGGCACTCTTAAAAAAGGTAATAGTTTATTTTTCTTGACACCAAAATACTTTTCCGTATCACCAAAATAAATGAAATTCCTAATGACAAGATTTGCTATTTTCCCACCAATGCCCTTTATAGATAAAAAACAGTCATAAAGATAATCTAAACGATCTTTTGAATTTTCATTTGTTAAATTGTTTCTGATTTTTTCTTGAAAAATTTTGCTGTTATATTTTTCTTCCAACTTATCAAATATTTTCAAGACGTCATGTTTTGATAATCTATATGGTCTAGATTGTAAATCCATCACCACTATCTTTTTTAAAAAAGTGAAAAAATCGTCTTTTTTTGCGTCAGCTTGCAACAATTCTAAGTTGAATTTATGAAATTTATCATGCTTCTTTTTGTATTGTTTTTTTATATATTCCAGTACTTGCTTTGCTTCTTTTTTATCTTTAAAATATCTCATAATTGGCTTATTTTAATTCTACCGCCTGAATTTTCTTTCGTGTGAGAATTTCCAGTTCTCCTTATCGTCTATACCTATGAGGCGATCAATCGCGAAGAGCGTCATATCGATCCGGAGGTCTTCTGACCCCGCCGCGCCATTATCGTAAGAAGGTATTGCCGTTGACATTGGGTGGAACAGAAGATTCCTCTAACGTGCCCTTTTCTATTGTATGCCACCACAACATTATCGCCTATAGTGATGGCTTTGCCGCAGTCATTCCCACAGGGAACGTGGTTTGGACCCCAATCTTTGTATTCTGCGTTGAGAAGGAGCTTATTGTATTTTAAGCTCCACTCGAGAAGTTTTTCATCGAATTTTCTTAATTCACAGTCTTTATCTGTCAATTCCAACTGTTCCTCTTCTTTCTCCCTGAACCTCACCGCCGTCTATTACTGACCTGGGTAGTCCATGCCCCTCCTAGGCCTCTGGCTCCCCTTCAGCGCCTCAACTCCATAAGCGCATGAATTAAACTGTAATCTCATTGACAATGATAACATTTCCTAATAAACTTTAAAAATAGGGGAAAAACAATCCCGTAATTAAAGGGAAAAAATATTGATATGGTGTTACCACCTCCTAATGTTACATTTCCTGAAGTAATGAACATTATCTCAGAAATATTTACGATTGTTGCTTCTGGCATTGCAATTTACCTATTTATTTTTAAAAGAAAATCAATAGCAACCGCCATTAAATTATTGTTGAATTATTCATCTCAAATAACTCTTTCTGAACTGAGAGTAAAAATTGATAGGCTAAATGATTTTAATTCAGCTGAGCCAAGCGAAAAGATTGAGATAATATATTTATTGAACGAAATTATAGGCCAAATAAGTGGCAATAAAATACTTAAAAATGAGTATTCTGATTTATTAAAAAGGTTAACTCTATATACAAAACAACCTGAAAAATTAGACGAACCTAGAAAGAGGAGTATCACTGCCGAACTCAGAGAAAGACTCAGAAACTTAGATATCAAAGACATTGATTTATTGGGAGGATAAAATGAGTAAGATTGTTCAGGCCGTCAATGTAATGATCGCCAATAAAGAAAAAATAACCGATGTTAAGCAAATTGGAACAGAACTTTATTTTTTATATGACAAGAAATATAGATGGTCAATAATGCGTGATAACGATACCGATGATTACTTTTTATATTTTTACCAAACTAATCTCTCAATAGAAGAACTTGCTGTCAGTTGTCAGGAACCTGATTTTAGAGTTGATCTAGTTTGCTATAAGGCACGAGAAATCGGAACTAAGGAAGCATTCAGCACATTTAGAGACCTCTTTCAAATTCTAAAAGAAAAAGTATTAGGAGTTGATGAAGTTCTGGATGATATTATTGGCGATGATGTACCGTTTTAATTTCTTCTTGATCTTCCTTTTTGCTATAAACAGCCTTATCAGCCTTCGCAGTGCTTTTTTTATCTATTGTTGATGTTCCTCCGCTATCGATTCCTCTTCTCACCTTAAATTTTCACCTTGCCTAAGAGTAGATCCTCGACATCGATTAGTTTGATCTCTAATCCCACCCGCCCATCTATCCTTAAAACTTCGCACCTCTGCTTCATCTCCCCAAACTACCTCGTAATGCTTGTTGCTGAAGAAAGGGGGGTCGAGATAGATCAGATCAACTTTGATTCCCTCTTTTATGAGGTCATTCAGAGCCCTAAGATTATCGCCGCAAATGAGAAGATTTTTTTCGAGCTGATTGTTTTTTTGCATCGACTTTTCTTTTCTCTTTTCTTTTTACTTTATTATTTTATATTTACTTAAAGACTTTTTATCGTTCTCGTAAAAATTATTGATTTCTATAAACCATCGAGAATGTGCTTCTTTACTCGGTTGAAAATTTTGATCAAAACCAAGACGATCACAGAAGGCGAACATGAGTAAACCGGCAGCAATACCTTTTTTCCATGCCTTATCAGAAAATAATCGGTTCAAAGCTCGCGCAATACATTCCGGGTCATAACCTTTTTTATAAAACTGATCAAATAGATCCGCTCTCGTCTTAAAAACAGTGCCAAGACATACTCTATCAAATGCGTTCTTGGATGTTTTGCCAAAAGTACTAGAATGAGCGATCGCCTGATTATACGGTTCCATAGCATCCCAAATATCATCCCTTTTCTTTTCATGCAAATAATTTTTCGTGAAAGTACTTTGATCAACAGCCAGCTTGTTTCCGAATGGGTGTAGCCATGCAAGTGCAAACAATTCGAATTGTAAAACTATTATTTCGTAATTAAATTTTTGAGAGTCAATATTGGCAAAATTTTGATCTACGGCTATTAAGGAATTTTTTAATGTTTCAAAAATTATAACATTAACATCAAGTCCGTTAACTACACAATTTAAAATGACATTTTCATAGAAAAGACGACAGCATGTCTCGAGTTCAACTTCTTGTTTCTTATTAAAAAATGTCATATATTTTTCCTGTGACCTCTCCTCCCCCTCCATTGTCTATCTAATTGAGGCGCTTCTCCGTGGCAACATATTATTTCGAGTATTGGGAAGCCACATCCTCTGTGGCCTCATTATTTCTTTTCTATATGAGCTAAATTAAGAAGATCCATCTTCCCATCTTTCTGCCATTTATTAATAAACAATTCAACTAAGGACCTGGTAGAGATTTCGCCTTGAAATGAAAAATTGTGCAGACTCCCCTTTAAATCTCTCACCTCGGCCTCAATTTCAACTTTTATATCTGGAAATTCTTTATTAATATTTACGAATCGAGACGCAAATTGAGCATCGTTTAACGAGGGGGATTTGCTAACCCTATTTTTAAAATCGCATAAATAAATTCCTTGCTTATTTAGATGAACAGGGAAATTTATTTTTTGTCCAACTGCATCATAAAGATGTGCACCGTAGTATTCATCAAAATAAAGAGATGATCTAGTAGAGTCGTAACGTAAGTCAAGCGCTAGAATATCTATCTCTAATTTTTCTTGATTTGATATTCTAGAATGAAGAACAATAAATGCATCGGGCACTGCTTCCTTTTTTGTCTCCTCGTCTTCTAATAAAGAGTATGTATATGAATTCCCCTCAATTAATTGAATTAAAATATTCGGTTTTTTCTCTAAAATAGAATTCGCTGGAATTTTATCTTTGTAAGTTTTATAACTTGCCCAGAATAACCCGACCAACGCAAATGTCCAATACATCCATGACGGCAATTCTCTTTTTAAGAGTTTTACCAAATAGAATATTCCAATTAAACTAAAATAATAAACTAATAAAAAAATCCACTTCTTTGTAAGTTGTTTGATGTATAACCAAAGATTAACAATGACTTGATTCATTTAATTCCCCCCTTAAATCATAACCATCTAAAATCTTGGAAAAAAAACAAACTGGATTAAATAGTCTTTCAAATTGAACTATTTTTTTCTTTTTTTTGGCCCACAATATATAGTGAAAATCTCATCCTCCCTCCTTTTTCTGACCATAAGTATAGCACGATAAAAAAGCGAACGCAAAAAAAACCTCTGTTTTTTAGGCGGAGGGTTTCGGGTCGGCTGCCGTGGCGGAGTTAGGCGGCCTCGGCGATCCTTTTCTGCCCGCATCATCTCCCCGTCCCTTTTTATTTTTTTCAGCACCACTGGACAGAACGCATTGCGCCCGCTGGGCCTGAAACCAGCCTAGCCGTTCTAGAGCGGATTCCAGCCCGCTGGGACTAAAACCTCTATATATAAGGCTCCCTATATTCCCTATATATATAGATAGGAGTTTTTCTGAGAATATAAGACCTCCCCCTATTCATATATAAAAAAGTCTTCTGAGTCTTCTCATCTTATATGTTAAGTCTACTGAGTCTTCTGACTCAGAAGACCCAGTAGACTCAGAATCCATAGTGGGTGATGGGTGGAATTAAAAAAGCCAGTACCAGCCGTCAACCCTTTGCTCAGTTTTAATTCCCAGCGCTCGGCGAGCCCTCTTCCAGGTATGATCCTGGATCTCCGGATACACCTGCTTCACTTCTCGCACCGGGATTTCTTTCTTCCCAGCGATCGCTTTCTGCTCCTCAAGGAACGTGATAGCGGTCTTCAGCTTCCCACGCCGCTCCCGTGCGTCCTCCGGCGGCTCCGTGCCGACGGCCTCTTCGATAGCTAGGGTCTGCTGAAAAATACAATAACTTTCCGTAATATCTTGATTTTATTATAAATATATGCTATATTGCGGTCAAGATTCATGCTTAAACTGCATGGTTTTTCGCAAAACCCCCTCAAAAACCTTGCAATTTCCGAAGGAGCCATTTCCCGTGTATAAGAGCAAAGATCGCAAAACCATCCCTCTTTTTCCCGAGCTTTTTCCCTTCGGCGGGAAGCTCGATGAGCGAAACCGCTGGCTGCGGATTGCGGAACTCATTCCCTGGGAGGAGCTGGAGGATGAATACCGGAAACATTTTTCTGACGTTGGCCGTCCGGCCAAAGACGCGCAGCTTATCATCGGTCTCCTGCTTCTCAAGCATATGACGGGCCAGAGCGACGAGGGGCTGGTGGCCGAGGTTCTGGAGAATCCGTACATGCAGGCGTTCTGCGGATTCCGGTCGTTCATCACCGAAGATGTTTTAGATTCGAGCACGTTAACGAAGATGCGGGAGCGGTTGGGGTTGGAGTTTTTCAAAGAACTGGAGAGGAAGACCTACAAGGTGTTGATCGATCGGAAGATCATCAAGGCCAAAGGGATGTTGGTCGATGCGACGGTGTTTCCGGAGGACATTAAATACCCGACCGACGTGGGACTTCTCAATGATGTCCGGGAATGGCTGGTGAAGCAGATCAGGCGGATCGGAAGGACTGTGGGGAAAAAGGACGTTCGGACGTATCGTCGTTCGGCGCGGAAAGAGTATCTGAATTTTTCGAAGAAGAAGGTGAAAACGAAAAAGGCGATCGCGAAGGCCAAGAAGAAGATGCTGCAGTACGTACGTCGCAATATTCGGCAGCTTCAGGATCTTCTTCAGGTCGTTAAGGTTAGACGGCAGAAGATCCAGAAGAAGATAAGAGAAAGACTTCATGTGGCCGAAGAGATTTTCCGCCAGCAGTGGGAGATGTACAAGCGGAAAGTGAAACGGATCGCCCATCGGATCGTGAGTCTTCATCGTCGCTATGTGCGACCGATTAAACGTGGAAAACAGCGCCAGGACACGGAATTCGGAGGGAAGGGTGCGGTGGTCCATGTGGACGGTTTTCTTTTTTTGGACTACTTCAAGCATGAAGCCTATGACGAGGCCGAACTGGCTGTTCGTCATGTGGCGGCGTACGAAGAGAGATTCGGGAGGTTGCCGGCCTACTTCGTGGCCGATCATAAATATGGCTCCCAGAAGAATCGCGATGATCTCGACGGATTAAAGATCCGGACATCGTTCAGACCGCTGGGGCGGGCGTCGAAAGAAAAACAAGCTAACCCCTGGTTTAAGGCGAAGCAGAAGGAGAGGAATCGGATCGAGGGCGCGTTTGGGAACGGAAAAGAACATTATGGTCTTGATCGAGTCCGCTATGCCGGGGAAGCAAGCTCGAAGATGTGGGTCCGCGCGGGCATCCTGGCCATGAACCTGAAAACGGCGTTGAAGAGAGCATAGGCAAAACGCTCAGCGCTAGCCGAGACGAATATAGAAAGGAAAGGGACTGTGGAAGAGTCATCGGCCGCCAGTGGCGAAAATGAATTTTTCAGCAGACCCTAGCTATGGGCTGCTCGTCCCGTGCGATAACGATATGATTCTCCTGGATGCGGAAACCAAACTCCGCCTCTCGCTTTTCTGTCTCTCGGATTGTGTTGTTCTTCATTGCCAGAAGCCATCGGAGCTCCGGGTCGTTACGATCCTGGGAGATCATCCAGATAACCCGAGGCACTTGTGCCCACGCTGCCGAGCCTGAGATTCGGAAGATAACGTCGGCCATCTGATTCTTATTCAAGTGCATTATGCCTACCACCGCCACCTTCTCCTGCTCAATGAAGGTCATTAATGGACGTAGTGCCAGTCGTACTTCTCTATCCTGGTGTGAATCCATTTTTGTTGAGCTTCCGATATAGGCCGATAATGGATCCACGATGATTAGCTTCACGTTGCCCAGCTCCCTCATCCGGCGTCTAACTTGCTCCACGTCCGTAGACAAGTCCACCGGGCGACTCTTCCCCTGTCGATCTCTCGTGCCCGTGATGAAGTGAATCATGCTCTGATCGGCCTCCTCCCATCGGAGTCGTTTTACGCAGGTATCCTCCATGCCGTCTTCGGTCTGCAGGATTAGGACTTGTCCCCGCTCCACTGGGCGGGGAGCGGAGCTGCTCGGAAAGGGAGCGCCGGATGACACCCGTGCGGCCATCATCATCGTAAAAAACGATTTTCCGACTTCCGGTTTTCCTACCAGCAACGAGAGCTTCGCCTTCGGAACCGTATTATGCCAGAGCCATTCCATATCCTCTTCCACGAGGTCTGTGGCGCAAACAGTCTCTAGTACTCGGTCATCCTTCGCCGGTGCTTCCTGCGCTGTGCCTGCTGCTTCTGTAATCCTTCGGATGATTTCCGGATAATCCCGCTTTTTCTTTAGCAAGTCAACACTATCCAGAAGGGCCTGTTTTGTGGCTTGATACCGGCAAAACTCGCCGAGCTTATCAGAGCTGTATTCGAGGGGATCGCCGTCCGCTATTTCATAAAGCAGTCTAAGCGTCTCGGAACGTGCCTCTGCCATCGTTTGGTCTTTGAGACCGTAGAGCTCGGTTTGAATATGATCTCGGGCTGGACAGCACCCGTACTGCTCAAAATAGACGAATAGGATTCTGACGATGTCTTGGAGAGCAAGGTTGTCAAAAAATTCGGGCTCTACTAGCCCCATAGCCGCTTTTAGTTTTTCTTCATTCGTAAGAAGTATAGCAGCGATTTCTTCCTGAATCTTAGCGGGGAAGTCATTTCTGAGAGTCGATAGGTTGTTCATTTTTTTCTTCATTCATTACAAAATTTCGCCCCTCTAAAGTTGTGTCTAGAAAGGCACGGCTTTCAGGATCGGTTAAATAATACTGATGGATGCAAATCCAGGTCTTTCCATGATCCTGAGAAAGAAAGACTGCTTTCAGTTTCAACGTTTTGTTCATTCAATTTCCTCTTTAATTCTTATGGCCCAAAATGAAGAATATTTTTCTTTTATTGGGCTTCTATTCCTTCGCTATGCTCCACTCCGGCAGAGTTTTGGCTTCGCGTACGCATGGATGAGTCGGCGGAGACTATCGAGGCGGGATGAGAGGTCGGTATGCCTGAGAGCGTTTATAAATTCATATAGTGACTTACCCCACCTTATTTGCCTCTAAATTCAATCATTTGCCCTGTTTCTTTCTTTCCGCTCCAATACCGTAGTTTACCCGCTTTTCAACCGAATCTGTGACATATTTGTGACATGGGGAGAGGTCTGCTCTTCATATTGACATCGCCGCGCGGCCGGAAGTATTATTCCATTGTGGTCAAGTGGAGGGATTCAACGTCCGGAGCAGCTTTTCAAAACCCAGCATAAAAAGAAAATCATAGATCCGGATGGGAATTGACGCCGCCGGACGCTTCATCCGGGCCGGTCTTCCAGCGCCGCGTCAGCTGATCCTGGACAAGGGGAAAGACCTGAATGAATTCTATCAGCTGATGAAGAAGGGGTGATCATGGAAAATACGCTTTACTACGGCGACAACCTGGACATTCTGCGCCGGTATATCAAGGACGAAAGTATTGACCTGGTCTATCTTGATCCGCCGTTCAAAAGCAATCAAAACTATAATGTCCTTTTCAAAGAGAAAAACGGAAGCCAGGCGGCCTCACAAATTCGCGCTTTCGAGGATACCTGGACCTGGAGCCAGGACGATGAAGCCGTCTTTGCCGACCTCGTAACAAAGGGCGGGAAGGTTGCCGATTGTCTTCAAGCCTTCCGGACATTCATGGGGCCGTGCGATATGCTGGCCTACCTGGTCATGATGGCTCCGCGGCTGGCCGAACTTCGCCGGGTCATGAAGCCGACCGGAAGCATTTATCTTCATTGTGATCCGGCAGCCAGCCAGTATCTGAAAATGCTAATGGACGCGGTTTTCAGGCCAGAACACTTTATCAATGAAATAGTCTGGAAAAGAACAAACGCGAAGGGATTAGCCTTCACTCGGTTTGCGGGAGACCATGATACGATTCTTCGTTATTCCAGAAGCGATAAATGGACATGGAATCCGGTTTATACAGAACATGATCCGGAATACTTGCGAAAATTCTACCGGTATATAGAACAATCGACGGGCCGCCGTTATAGGCTTGCCGATCTAACGAATCCTAACAAGAACCGGCCGAATCTTACTTATGAGTTTCTCGGGATTACTCGCGTTTGGCGATGGACGGAAAAACGAATGATGGAAGCCTATCAACAAGGTTTAATCGTTCAATCTGCGCCTGGTCGGGTCCCTGCCCTGAAACGTTACCTTGATGAACAAGAGGGGACCCCGGTTGATGATATATGGATCGACATATTGCCCGTTCAAGCTCAAGCGCGGGAGCGTCTGGGTTATCCCACGCAAAAGCCGGAGGCTCTTCTTGAACGGATCATAAAGGCCAGCAGCAACGAAGGGGACCTGGTCCTTGATCCTTTCGGCGGCTGCGGGACTACGATCGCGGCCGCGCAAAAGCTAAAGCGCCGATGGATTGGAATTGATATCACGCACCTGGCCATAACGCTAATAAAGAAGCGCCTACTGGACGCCTTCGAAACAGAAGCACAATTCAACGTCATCGGTGAACCGACGAGCCTTCCGGACGCGGCGGCCCTTGCCGAATCGGACCCCTATCAATTTCAATGGTGGGCACTGGGACTTGTCCTGGCGCGGCCGGTTGAACAGAAAAAGGGCGCAGACAAGGGCATTGACGGGAAAATCGTTTTTCAAGGTGACGCTCCGGGAATATTTGAGAACATCGTCATTTCCGTGAAGGCCGGCCATGTTACCGCAAACTACGTCCGGGACCTTCGCGGGGTTGTAGATCGGGAAAAGGCCGCAATCGGCGTCCTGATTTCTATGGAAGAACCGACGAAGCCCATGCAAACTGAAGCCGTAACCGCCGGCTTTTTCGAGTCAAAGACCTGGGGGCGGAAATATCCGAAGGTGCAGCTTTTGACCGTGGCGGACCTGTTGGCCGGGAAGAAGGTCGAAATGCCGCCGATTAAACAAGTCGATAAAACATTTAAGAGAGCGCAGAAACATGTAGAGACACCCGGTGAGCAGCTAGAAATAAAAGAGCTAAAAAGGAAATTATCGTGATGTGTATTGAATACGTTCAAGCAGGCGCTGTAATTTCAACTCTCTTCGTCTTGATATGGTATACGATAGAGACATCAGGCTTGAGGAGATCAGCAAAAGAACAGAACACACTTAGTGTTCGACCGTGTATCACTCTCTGCTTCCCAGATCCACAAAAAAGAAGCCCTGTTTTTAAGAATATAGGTCGCGGACCAGCATTTAATATTTTCATCAAAGATTTCGTTTCTGACGAAAAAATTACGTTTAGCACCATTGATTTTCTCGAACCAAATCAAAGTGGTGAAATTTCGTTTTGCATTATCTCCCCAGGTGGTCCGATACCATTTTTTAAAGATATGGACATGAAGATCTTTCCTTTAGATATCTATGATTTCGAAGTCTATTATCAAAGCTTAGAAGGGGACTGGTATTTATCGACCGTTTCCGCAGATTTAAAGAATATGAGGTTTATTTTTAAAACCATAAGAAAAATATCAAGAAAGAACGCTCTGGCATTATTTGAATCGTGCGGGGGCTTCCTTAACAAAAAGGAACCATGATCTTCGCTTTCCTCTCCGTCGTCGAATGCCAGCGCTGCGGGCAGGTCCTCCCGCTTTCCGACACCGGCTTCTCGGACGAGCCGGCGCTGACGCTCCTGGAGTGCTCCAGGTCAAGTACGACAGGGAGGCGGGCGAGAGGGTGGTGGAGGAGAAAACAACGAACTAGGAGAAGCGTATGAGCGGTAAGATGAAGACATCAAAAGACGGCAAATGTCCATACTGCGGATCCGATAGAGTTAGCCCGGCCGGCGGCTTTGCTGCCCGTCCTTCCTCATCACCAAAATTGCCGAAACCGAAGCCAAACTGGTTTTGCGATATCTGCCGGAGGATATTCTGGCCGCCTAAGAAGTGAGGCAAGGAAGGCCGAGCCATCGCCGACCTTCCCGATGAAAGTGACGCCATGACGGCGAAAATTAGCCTCATGATGAAGGACAAAGGGAGGCGGGAATAATTCTCATGGGAAGGATCAAATATCTGGAAGCCGCAGGGCTGGAAGTGAAGCGGGGACGGCCGTTGGTCGGGCCGCGCCAACTGATCCTGGACGAAGGGCAAGACTTGAATGAATTCTATAAGCCAAAAAGGGGGAGAAATGAAAATTAAAACTATCATAAGGTCTTTCTTTTTATTGGCTATTTTCTCCTTATTGCTGGGGCAAGCATGGCGGACCTGCATTAGAGCTGTTGACGGAGATACGATTGTCCTGGATGGTAAAGAGACAGTCAGGTTAATTGGAGTTGATACGCCCGAAACTAAGGACCCACGGAAACCTGTTCAGTATTTCGGCGAAGAAACGTATGGGTTTACTAAATCTTTAGTAGAAGGAAAGCGGGTCCGCCTGGAGTATGACCAGGAAAGAATCGATAAATATGGACGGACGCTTGCCTATGTCTACCTGGAAGACGGAAC
>Ga0315279_10008152_pt1 | contig 12745 bp, 10 predicted proteins | sample YL17G06_20_MG_FD_203694 | JGI IMG/M metagenome (GOLD analysis project Ga0315279, IMG submission 203694) | Sediment microbial communities from Yellowstone Lake, YNP, Wyoming, USA - YL17G06_20 | ecosystem: Environmental > Aquatic > Freshwater > Lake > Sediment | place: USA: Wyoming | collected... | reverse complement strand
GTTTGAAAAGTGCCTCTGAAATGGCGTTTTGGCGATTTCGTTCGCAGTTGCGCGCAGACCAGGACAAATGAATGTCCGACCCCCCACAGGGGTTCCAGTCTTTCCCCTGACTTTGCCGTAGCCGTGCCATCTGTGCACCCTGCTCGGCTTCCTGTTGAGTGAACGGCCGGCCCCTCAGGAGCGGGATCTCCAGAACTCGGAAATAGTCGGAACTTACGGCGAGTGTATCGATCATAGGCGCAGCTGCATCGGCCTGCCATCCGGCTGTCGAAATTCCCCAGCTGCCCGGACCGCCCTTCAGGCTGATCGGGGTGGCGAGCGCCTCGGACTCTCTTCCCGGCAGATGCTCAAATTGCACCAGTGCACTTTTCCCAAATTCAACCACCAGAAGCTCGCGAGGGTAGCGATCCTTGTATAGGTTCACCACGACATTGAGAACATTCTGCGGATTGAACCCTTTGTTCAAGGAGTTATAGCGGAGAAAACTCTGGATGAGCAAGGCGGCCCCGTAGAGCAACACCAACGAAAGCGCCATTTCGCCTATGACCAGGATGTTGCGGAAACGGTGACTGCGCATGCTGCCCGCCCGTGTCGTCTTGTCCTTGAGTAATTCGCACAGTCCAAGCCTGGACAGCAGAAAAGCTGGTATGGATCCTAACAGCAGCGCTGTGATCCCCACAAGAGCGGTTGTCAGGGAAAGGATGCTGAAGTCCATGGCGTATGGACCTGAAAACGTATATAGGCTGTTGAGGAGGGGCACGGACCAGAAAGCGAGCAAAATGCCCATTATTCCTCCCAACGCCGCCAGGACCAGACTTTCCGTGAGCAGTTGACGCATCAGCCGAACGCGTCCGGCTCCCATCGCGAGACGGACCGCGATCTCCTTCTGCCGCGACGTGGCGCGGGCCATCAACAGGTTAGCCACGTTTGCACAGCCGATCAGCAATACAAAGCCGACAGCGCCCAACAGGAGCCCGATCATGACCCGGAACCGGCCAGTGATGCGCTCGCGCCATGATTCCACAAGAACCGTGACGTCGGCATTGGTGGCCGGGTAGGCATTTGCCAGGCGATCGGCGATCACAGCCATTTCGCGGCGAGCCTGGGAGAGAGTCACGCCGGGTTTGAGCCGCGCGAACACTCCCGACCGGCGGTTTGAGCGATCCGTCGGAATGGTATCGGTGCGTGCGCTCAGCGGCAGGAAGGCCTTGGTGAAGAACTGACTTTCGAAGCCAGGCGGCATGATTCCCACGACCGTGTAACTCGCGCCTGAAAGAGTTAGTTGGCGTCCAACGGCATCCGTCCGTCCCCCGAACTGCCGCTGCCAGAAAGCGTGGGCGAGGACCATGACTCGCTCGGCTCCGGGCCGGTATTCTTCCGGTAGAAACAGTCGTCCTGCCTGAGGCGTTCCACCCATCAGGTCGAAGAAATCCTCCGAAACAAAGGCGGTATCCACTTCTTCAGGCTCTGTCCCGCCCGAAATCGTACTCCAGCCGTAGCTCACCGCTGCCATTTGTGCAAAGACGTGGTTCTGCGCTTTCCAGTCGAGAAAATCGGGAATGGACGAAGCAAAGCCGCCGTTCACGCGGTGCGATTGAACGAGTCTTAGAATCGTGCCGGCATCACGGTAAGGCATCGGCGGGAACATCATGCTCTTCGCAACGCAAAAAATGATGGCGTTTGCGCCAATCCCGACCGCGAGGGTCATCACGGCTACAGCTGTGAAGCTGGGATTCTTCAACAGCATGCGGATGCTGTAACGAATATCCTGAAACAGAATATGCATGGATTTTTCATTCCCATCGAAATTTGAAACCACTCAGGTTATTCATACTGCCATCTAATCCTTCACGGAGTCGGAATCGGCTTCGGTCTTGAAATCGAAAAGAAGCGAAAGACCTCCGGACTTGAGCAACGGGATGAATGCCGCGCACATCACGGACGGAGTCGATGTCGATGCCGATTCCGACCCCGACTAAAGGTTCCTCCGTTCACTGCCTGAGTAGTCACCGCCATTCAACAATCTCTCATGCCTACAGAAGAATATCACGGGGGTTGTGTTTGCGGGATGAGAACAGGAGTCCGGGTGAGCGATGAGACGGGACGGAAACGGACAGTCCCTTTCCGGCGTCCCTTATGTCCATGCGAGCGACTACTGGTTCGGCATGATCAGCCTGGTGAAGCCCGTGATATTTACATCGCGGAAGATCGACGTGCGTGGCGGCAACAAGCTGGAATCCAATAATTCCACGTCGAAGTTGTATCCGCGGGTTGGAGGCGAGTAGACATTGGTGCAGCACTTGTAGAGTCCCACCGCCTGCCGGTTGAAGAACAAGCTGACGATCGATCCTCTGTCGGGTGTTCTTGGCGTCATGGATCTCTGGAACAGGCGGAGCAGGTGACATAATCGCCTACATATCGGAAGCAGAGGCTGCCATCATATCGGGGGTCTGTTCACAATTGCAGCTTGTTCGTCCTATACCCCGTACCTTCCACGACCTGGATTTCGGGCTGCCGAGTTTTCCTTGCCATGAGTTCCACGTCGACCAGGAAGTTCATGTTCCAATCCGGATCTGAGTAGGCTCGAAGCGTCTCCGGCCACATAGCGGGCCGTCCCGATCACTCTCCTGAGTCCGCCGATTGCTCTGCCGCTCCTGCCTTCTTTCCCCCTTGTGCCCGCTGGATACGATGTCCTATAAACACACGTAACACTGATGCAAGCGGACGGGCTTTGGCACGCAATCGACTCTGGGGCCGATTTAATGTGAGCTTATGGCCAAGAAACGAGTTTTTCTCGATGAACAACTTGAACATGAATTGAGGACCGTCTTCGGCCCGAAGGCGCACGTATATACAGCGAAGGATTTTAAAGTCACGGGAACGCAGGATCCTCGTGTAATTGACAAGGCTGTGCGCGCGAAGTGCCTCATAGTCACGGCGGACAAGAATTTCGTGCAGTATTACAAGAACCACCCGCTACGCAAGGGCGCGTTGTCCTTCTTCTATGGTTTGATCTTTCTAAGACACAGCAACCAGCTACCGAGAAAAGAGCAACTGCGGCGCGCACTCAAGGAAGTGGCTTGGGGAGAAACTCGCGATCACGACGACCTAATTACCGTATACGCTGACGGCCACACCGAACACGAGCGGCTGTGCCATCCCGAATGCGCGAAAGAGTTCGCCAAAAGCGAAGCTGGTGCATAGCGCTAAGGCTTGCGATGAAAGAAAGGGAATGGGGGGAATAGGGGAGGTCCAAGCTATTAACTTGCTTTTCAAGTGTGCCAAAACCAGATGAACAGCTCGGACGTCCTTTTCTCTTAGTAGCTGGCTCTGGATTCCAATGCTGCTTATATCATCTATATGCCGCTGTAGAGCGCCCGCGCGAAAGCTTGTAAGAAGGACGCGGGCGTCTTATCAGCTCCGATGAGGTCGTCGATTTCCTCTGAGCTCTTCGCTTCTATGGCTTTCATTTCGCCAACTACGGTTTCAAACCGTACCTTGCGCCCGCGTCCTCCTTGAAGCCAAGGTTTAAGAGACTGGAGCACGCAGCGGGAGGAGTTGGGGTTCATCGACGCACACAACCAGGAGTTCAAATACTCTTGCAGCTTCTGCTGAAGCTGCTGTAGCTGATCCGGGCGGTCAAGATCATTCGGCCCGGCAATGAGAGAAAGGCGCACGAGTTCCGGCTCCATGGCGCTCCTCGCCGTATTTTTGACTGTTCAGCGACCTAACTTCTGTGGGCTGCCCTGCAATCATCCCATAAATCACCTTAAGAATATTAACACAACAATAGCAAGAGTCATTTTCTTAAGAGTCTGCCACTTTGCAGGGCTGGTCGCCCAAGCCACAATTGCGATGATTAGAAAAAGGCCAGCAACAGCGCTCGTCCCAGCTGATGGTGCAGGTATAGACATCCAGCGTCCTCCCGGCTTTGCTGCGTCGCAGGCCATCGAAGCGTTCAGCAGTTATTGGAGTGTCTCCCACGTGAAGAAACTGCGTGCGCGTTCTTCAGCAGTCTCGGCACGGATTCGGTCCCGCTTGAGGTCTGCAAGGAATGCTTTACCCCCTTCTTTAAACGCCCTGGCGAAGGCTTCAATGTCCAGCAGCACCGGCTCCAGCTTGGCATCCAGTATGAGGATTACCCCGTCCCGGCCTTGGAACCGGTATGAGATCTCTCGCGCTATTCCGCCGCGGCCAAGATCCGAAACCGAACTGGATGTGTGCAATACCCCGCAACGTGCGGCGTAAAAATCAAGCGCCGTCAGCGGTCTGCCGTCAACACTCCCCAGCCTTGTCAGGAGATACTTCTCACACCAATCTGTGAACGTCTTTTTTGTAGCAGCGTTCTCGCCAGGACACGCGGCCAAAAAGCCTAGAGTCTCGATTCCCGAATACAGCAGCGTCAGGCTAGCCTCAAGCAGTCCGGAACCGACGCAGGTTCCGACAGCTCGAATACGCTCCCTGAACCACAACAGGACACGACTTCCCTCGTCACCGGCGTATACGAATTGTGTACCATCTCCCTGCATTTGCTCAATCCGTCACTGCCTTCATCGCTCCAGCCCGCGCTCGTGGTGACGTTTCAGGTGGCACCCCCAGAATTCGGGGACAGGGCGCCATAACCTCGAAACTCAAAGGAAACCGACTTCCGCCTATTTCAAGCAATCTTGAGGCTCTCGCGGAATCTGTCATAGGATAAAACTTCGGTCTCCAAACCAGCAACGGCGGCAACTTCGCGCAAGCACTTCTCCTGCTCCCTCTTCTTTTCGGCAGTGACGAACTTGTCACAGTATGGCAGGTATATGGCCATGAACTGGTCGTAGCGTCCGGCCTCGAACTTCTCACCTGTACCTTCGTTGCTCAGGGATTGGCTGTACCAGGACATCAACAGCGCATAGACAACGGCGCGGAACGGTGGGCATCCGTCCATAAACTCAAGAACCGTTGAGTCGGTGCCGTCCTCCTCGGCGGCAAGGTTGTAGAGAAGTTTGCCAAACCCAGTTATTAGCTTTCCGCCAGCGTTCCATAGCCGCGTAATTACTTCTCTAAACGTGGAAGGAAGTAGCTCTCCGTGAGTCTCGAAAATCTCTCGATTGTTGGCCCGGTCTAGTAAAAACGCTCGATCAAACTCCTTTTTGAGGAGAATCTGTTGCTCTTTCTGCTTTTTGGAGTTTTCCTCATCGTCAACGAACTCGACACCGCTTCCCAAGATATTTACGCTGACGTTAACAGTCCTCCAATCGAAAGCAGAAGGATTCTTGAAATAGTTCAGAACTAAACACGTCAGCAACAAATTGCAAGGAAGGATGGTGTCGTTTTGCCCCTTTTCGAGTCTTCTGCAATAAGCGAAAAGGTCAGCTCTCCTGGCGGAACATTTGGTGGCGAACAGCTCTTCTAAACACGATCCGCCGAACCGGAAGAACATATCGGACCTGATTTTCTCGAGGACAGGTTCTGAGAGCGGGCCATCATCGACCAAGCGATTATGCGCACTGGTGTCGAAGGTCACTATCGGAATATTTCCAATCATCGTAATGTCCTTTTGTAGACGTTCAAAGACTTCACGACCTTGGTCGCAAGGGGCAATCTTCTTACGAATCAAGTATCCGCCCAAACGGTGCGGGATGCAACGAGGCGGCGGGGAATAGATCGGGGAAAAGGGTCGGACCTGACGAAGGCGCGTGTTTGCCGGAAGATAACCTCCACGCGGTCCGCTAATGTCGGCCTTGCCCTCGATTTTGCCGCCCGTTTTTCCAGTCTGAGCAGTGTGATGCGAGGCATGGTGCTTCTGCCAAAGTGCACTATCGTCTTTGAGCCTGCCGGGCAAATCTCTGTATCATTTCCAGCGTGAGATCTCCGTGCGCAGACCATGCTGGATAGATAGAGCCAAGGAAGACAGTCACCGGGAAAGTGAGCACTGTCCACGGGGATAATGATCGAGAGCATGACTTTTCTTAGTATAATGCAAAGAACTCACGGGTAGAGAATCTAACCGCTACACACTCGCTTTTGCAGGGTGCCTAGCGGTCAAACTCATGCAGAGAGGAGGGAATATGGATGGAGCGGCATTGGTCTTTGGTGGAGTCTTTACGCTGTTAGCCATAGGTTGTTTGGGTCTTGGTTTTTATCGGCTTTACCTTGGTGTGTGGGTGGAGGCGAGCGCGTTTTTCTTAGCCTCAATTGCCTCATTCCAAATTGGTCGTCCACTGCTTGCATATATCATCGAGCGTGATACCGCATGAACAAACAACAGGCCGCGGAATTATTCGGCGTATAAGGGCAATAATATAGTTGACTGACCGAGTATGGGAAAAGGAGAGATAATGGATAAAGAAGAAAAGACTCGGCTCCTCGCTGTGCTATCTCTGTGAGGTGATGCTCACCAACCCATTCGCGGAGCAACCTATGTTGCTGCCAAGCTGACGCACCTACTGGTGATTGTGGGCATTTCAGTTTTCGCGCTGAATGCTGTTCCGGCAGTCGCGGGCCTATATCTCCCGCAGGCTCGGCGGTTCTATCCATTGACGCACTTTATGGCGGCGCTTCTTGCGGGGTTGTTTATCGCTTTTCTGATATGTGGCATTTACGGCTGGTTTTACCGGTATATCCCGCCTGCGAAGTTGAAGAACGCAGCATTGTGGCTCCCGTTTACATTCACTGCTGTCCAAATTAGTTGAAATCCAATTCGTTCCTGTTGATTCGAAACGAGTTACGGCCTTCGGCAGCGCCTTTGCTGGATGATGTTGGCTGCCCGGGCAACCACTTTTTCGTGTCCGCCCGTATATGCTGTCCAATTTATCCGTCGGGTTCTCGTGCTTTCACGTGTTCCCCCTGGTTGCCATCGCTTTCTGCTGTCTTGCAGCTTGTTCGTCCTATACCCCGGAGGACTGATATGACATATTCACTGGCGTTTCGTTTGACGCTCATAATCGGATTGGCCGCTGGTTGCACACTCGTGTTCGGCGAAGAGCAGAAGGGCAAGGTCGAACGGATCAAGGTTCACGGCAAAGGACTCGAGGGCAACCTCGAGGGCGATTCGCCGGACCGCGACGTCACCATCTACCTGCCGCCGAGTTACCAGGCGGCCAAGAAGAGGCGGTACCCCGTTCTCTACATGCTGCACGGATTCACCGACAGCGACGACAAATGGATGGGGCTCACCAAGCACTGGATCAACCTGCCCGGCGTGATCGACAAGGCACTGTCCGAGGGCAAGGCGAAAGAAATGATCGTGGTGATGCCGAACGCCTTCACGCGTTTTCAGGGCAGCATGTATTCGAATTCGATCACCACCGGCAATTGGGAAGACTACGTTGCGCACGAACTCGTCGCGTACATGGACAGCCACTACCGGACACTTGCCGGCGTTGCCAGCCGCGGGCTCGCCGGGCACTCCATGGGCGGTTACGGAGCGATGCGCATCGGCATGAAGCACCCCGAGGTCTTTTCAAATGTCTATCTGCTAAGCCCCTGCTGCATGACGCCGCCGGGACCGCAGCAGAGCAGGCCCTCAAAGGCGGAGGCGATCAAGTCCTTCGAGGAAGTGGATAAGGCGGACTTCGGAACGAAAGCGGCGCTGGCATCCGCGGCAGCGTGGTCGCCAGATCCGAAGAACCCGCCGTTGTATATCGAATTGCCGTCGAAGAACGGCGAGCCCCAGCCCATGGTCGCGGCCAAGTGGGCAGCGAATGCTCCGTTGGCGATGGTTGACCAGTACATCCCGAATCTGAAACAACTCAAGTCGATCTCGTTTGATGCCGGCGACAAGGATATCGGCATCGCATCAGGCATCAAGCTGCTCGACAAGATGTTATCGGATTATGAAATCCCGCATTTCTTCGAAATCTACGACGGCAACCACGTCAACCACATTGCGAACCGGATCGAGACGAAGCTCCTGCCGATGTTCTCCGAAAAGCTAGTGTTTGAAAAGAGCCGAAAATAGGCGCCTCTTGGGCCGGGCGGCATGAAACCCCCAGCGCAGATCCCCTGGGGTGATGCAGCTTCGGATCCAACGTCATTGTAACCTGATACGTTACGTGTTACGATGCTGCCGTGGCCATACTCCGCTTCCGTCACAAGGGTCTGGAGCGCTTCTTCTTGCGTGGAAGCACGGCCGGAATCCAGGCGAAGCATGCCGGCAAGCTGCGACTGATCCTGGGCCGACTCAATGCTGCCGCTGAACCACGTGACATGGCCCTGCCCGGCCTTCGCTTGCACCCTCTGAGAGGTGACCGGAGCGGCACTTGGGCCGTCGCCGTGAGTGGCAACTGGCGTATCAGTTTCAGATTTTCGGGCTCTGACGTCGAGGACCTTGACTATGAGGACTACCACTAAATCAGCCATGAAGATGCACAATCCACCCCACCCGGGAGAAGTTTTGCGGGAACTCTGCCTGCAGCCCCTCGGCCTGAGCGTGACCAGGGCCGCGCGCGCGCTTGGTGTCAGCCGCAAGACGCTTTCCAGCATACTCAACGGGCGGTCCGGGATCAGCGCGGAAATGGCGATCCGGCTCTCGATCGCTTTCAATACGACTGCGGAGAGCTGGCTGCGGCAGCAACTGCAGTATGATTTGGCCCAAGCTGAGGCAAAACGCCGATCGCTCCGGGTCAAGAAACTGGCAGCCGCCAGATTCGGAACGCGCTGACGTCCCAGATCCTGTTGAGGACGCCGGTGCTGGCGCCCGCTGCCCACGAACCACGCCACGCCGTACCTAGCCGTAAATAGTCCGTAAGCCGATGGGCGCCGTTGAACAGGAACCATCGTAGCGACTGCGGCGGGAGGGATAGTCGAAATAAACCGCCTTTTTTTTGGATCGAGGCCTGGCTACGGCGCCTCCCCAACTTCCGCGTTGTAGGTCTTGGACTAAATCCGCCCGCTCCGGGGGCCCGCCTCGCGTCAGCAACTTCCATTTTACACCGATGGCTGCTACTGGCGTGGAACTCGTGCACACCTTTCCCGTCCGCACACCTGGATGCTGCCGCCTGCTCAGAAAAAAGCCGGCCCGTCTGCGTCTTCCGGAACCGAAGGTGCGATCGGCGGGGCCCTCGAGGGGAGGCCGAGGCAGTCGAGAATCTTTCGGATCGCCTCGGGCGGGTGGATCGCGGCCAGAATCCGCATTCGGCCGCCACAAGCGGGGCACTCTAAGACATCAAGAGCGAAAACGGCGGCCGAGCTAGCGCCGCGCGACAAATCAACGCTTGTGAGACGCGGCCTCGCCGCAGTAAACTGGCCGTAAACTAATGGATTTTCCGGCCTCGTCATCTGGTGAAAAGCGGCAGGACGGAGGCTGGCAAGAGTTACTAGGGTGGGCAAAAGTGGTTGAAAAGGCGGCAGCCAACAACATGCGAGGGCCAGAATGAAGGCGCTGATTCTGACGGGCGGGGCGGGGCGTAATCTGGTTCCCTTCTCTTCGACGCGGCCGAAGGCAATGACGGTCGTTGCCGGCGGCTCGCTCATGCGCCGCACGCTGTCGCACCTGCGTGAGGTCGGGGTGACGGACGTCACCGTCGTGATCGGACAACACGGAGAGAAGGTGACGGAGACGTTCAAAGACGGACATGAGATCGGCCTCAACCTCGCCTACGTCGAGCAGCAGCGGCCCGGCGGCATCGCCGACGCGATCTTGCGCGCGCGCACCCGCTTCATCCCCGGCGAGTACTTCATCCTGGTCTACGGCGACGTGGTCACTTCGGCGAACCCGTTCCACCAGGCCTTGCAGTCTTTCAACTCCTTCAAGGCGCCGATCGCCGGGGTTTGTCTGCCGGGCCCGCCGACCACCCGCTACGGCAACGTCTATCTCGACGGCACGCGGATCACGCGGATCGTGGAGAAGCCCACGACCACCGGCTTGGGCAACTACGTGCTGGCGGGCGTGTTCGTGCTGCCTGTGGAGGTGTTCGCGCTGGTCGAGAAGAGCAGCCGCGACATGGAGCAGGTGTTTGCTCAACTGATGCGCGCGCCCGGGCTGCACGCCTCGATCTGGGAGGAAGGCTGGATCGACGTCGAGTACCCGTGGGACATCCTGGCAGCCAACCGCATGGTGATGGATACGTGGGAGGAAGCGCAGATCTCGCGGCATGCGGTGATCGACGGCAACGTCACGTTCACCGGCCCGGTGCGCATCGAACGCGGCTCGGTGATCAAAGCTGGCGCCGTGCTCGCCGGGCCCTGTTACATCGGCCGCAACTGCTACGTCGGCAACAACGTCCTGGTACGCTCGTACTCGTCGCTCGGGGCAGCCTCGTCCATCGGCTATGGCGTCGAGCTGAAGAACTGCGTGCTCTTTGGGAACTCCAAGATCGGCCGGCTGTCGTTCGTCGGTGACAGCGTCATCGGCGATAACGTCGACATCGGTTCCGGCACGATGACCATCAACGAGAACATGGACCATACGCCGGTGGCGGTGAGTGTACGCGGCGAGCCCGTCAACTCGGGGCTGGTCAAACTGGGTGGGTTCATCGGCGACGACGTCAAGGTCGGGGCGGGCAACACGCTGGCGGCGGGAACCGTGCTGCCGCCGGGTACGAGCGTGCCGCACCACGCCACGGTCAGCAGGAGGTAACCCCAGATGTGCGGCATTAGCGGGGTCGCAAGCTTCCATCCCATTGGCGACCGCCTGTACGAAGGGGTGCGCCATCTCGAGTACCGCGGCTACGACTCGTGCGGCATCGCGTTCGTGAACGATCACCACATCGAGGTGCGCAAGGACATTGGCACCGTCGATGAGGTCGACAGCAAGGTGCATATCCGCGCGCTGACCGCGCTGGTCGGCATCGCGCACACCCGCTGGGCAACCCACGGCAAGGTGACACGCGAGAACGCCCACCCGCACCAAGCGTGCCACGGCGAGTTCGCTGTGGTGCACAACGGCATCATCGCCAACTACAAGGCGTTGCGCGAGGAGCTGCAGAAGATCGGCCACCGCTTCCGCTCCGACACCGACACCGAGATCATCGCGCACCTCCTCGAGCAACGCTTCAAGGAGTCGGGGGACATCGAGCGCGCCTGGGTCAGCGCGCTCCGGGCGCTCGAGGGGAGCTACGCCCTCGCCATGATCACCATTCACGACCCGGAACGGATCTTCTGCGCGCGTCACGAGAGCCCGCTGATCATCGGCGTGGGGAGCGAGTCGAATTACGTCGGCTCCGATTTCAACGCCTTCATCGATTACACCAAGAGCACGGTCATTCTCGAAGACGGTGAGTACGGCATCGTCTCCAAGGACAGCTACTGTGTGAAGAGCCTGCGGACGGGGGAAGTCGTCGACAAGGACATCACCATCGTGCCGTGGGATTCGGAGCTGTCGCGCAAGGGCGGCTACCCGCACTACATGCTCAAGGAGATTCACGAGCAGCCGCAGGCGGTGCGCAGCGCCCTGAGCATCAGCGACGACGAGATCGCCGCCGTCGCCGACATGATGGCGGCGGCGCGGCGCGTCCATCTGCTCGGCGTAGGGACGACATATTACGTCGCGCTGCTCGGGCAGTACCTGCTGGCGAGCCTGGCGGACCTGGACGTTCCGGCGGTCAGCTCGGACGAGTTTCGGCATCTCGACAAGAGCGACCGCGAGTCGCTGGTCCTTGCCATTTCCCAGTCCGGCGAGACGTACGACACCGTCATGAGCCTGCGGCACGCCAAGGAGCGGGGGGCCAAAACCGCGGCGATCGTCAACGTCATGGGGTCGTCGATTGCGCGCATGGTCGACCGCGTCATCCTGCAGGGCTCGGGCCCTGAAGTCTGCGTGGTGAGCACGAAGGCGGCGCTTGTCCAGATGATTCTCCTCGCCCGATTGGCGCTCGAGCTGGGCGCGCGGCGCGGCGCGCTGTCCGCAGCAACTCGCCGCGCGCACGAGGCCGCGCTGGCGGCCCTACCCGGCCAGATCGAGACGATCCTCAACGAAAAGTCCGGCTTGATCCGCGCGGCGGCCTACCGCCATGCCCATGTGCAGAACTGGCTGTTCTTGGGGCGCGGCATCTATTACCCGATCGCGCTGGAAGCGGCACTGAAGATGAAGGAGGTCACTTACGTGCACGCCGAGGGCATGCCGGGCGGCTTCCTAAAGCACGGCACGTTGTCCCTCGTGGACGACAAGCTCTACACGCTGGTCTTCCTGCCGCCGCCGGCGGCCGGCGAGCTACACGCGGCGACCATGTCCAGCGTGGAGGAAGTCAAGGCGCGCGGCGGCTTCGTGTTCGGCTTCACCTTCGACGGCGCCGACAACATTTTCGACGACCGCCTGGTCCTGGCGCCGGCGCCGGATGTGACGGCGCCGTTCCTCCCGCTCGTGTGCGCGCAGCTGCTCGCCTACTTCACCGCCACGGCGCTGAAGCGCAACGTCGACAAACCCCGCTCGCTCGCGAAGTCCGTGACCGTTGCCTGACCGTCGCTCCTGCGACATCCTGCGCGCATGGACCTGAGCGACGTCATCAGCGGCTTGCGGAGGCTAGCGGTCAGTGAATGGGGTCACATCTGTAGAACCCAACCCGGACAAGCCGGAATCAAGGAAGGATCGTGCCCTCCGAGTATTTCTGAGTGCCATCAGCTTTCAGCTTCGAAGCAGTCATCAGCTTTTTTCAGCCGACAGCTTCTAAATCAGGTACGTCTGCGCCCCAATTTAGGTATCAGACAGCTCCTGACGGCTGAGGCTGATAGCTCTTGTCCGCTGCGGCGCAGGCTTAGCCTCCAAGGAACCAGAAGTTGGATCCTCTACGAATGCGCGCCTAAGCTGCCACTGGCGCGGCTT
>Ga0315279_10008149_pt1 | contig 12748 bp, 9 predicted proteins | sample YL17G06_20_MG_FD_203694 | JGI IMG/M metagenome (GOLD analysis project Ga0315279, IMG submission 203694) | Sediment microbial communities from Yellowstone Lake, YNP, Wyoming, USA - YL17G06_20 | ecosystem: Environmental > Aquatic > Freshwater > Lake > Sediment | place: USA: Wyoming | collected... | reverse complement strand
TTCACGAGCTGCACGACACCCACCGTCTCGCCCTCGGGGTTCATCATGGGGACGCACAGGAGCGACCTGGTGCGGTAGTCGTTCTCCTCATCCCAGGACGCGTCGAGGCAGTACGGGGCGTCCGGGCCCAGGTCGTAGGCGTCGGCCAAGTTGACCACCTGCGACGTCGACGCCACGTGCCCCGCGATCGACTCCGGTCCGACGGGGATGCTCCGCCGGAGCGGTATCACCTCGCCTCCCACTCCGCCCCGCTTGCGCAGCGTCTCGTTCTGCCAGACTGCGAGCCGAAGCTCGTCTCGCTGCCTCACGAAGACCGACCCGCCGTCGCACTGCGCGAGGGTGCGCGCCTCGGTGACGATGAGCTGTAACAGGGAGTCCAGGTTCCGGACGCTGGTGAGCGCGATTCCGACGTCGATAAGGTGATCCACGGTCTCGACGAGCCGCTCGTGCCGTTGCGTGTTGTAGAGCGCCGCAGCCCCCTGAGCCGAGAGAAGACCCACGGCTTCCGCCATGTCGGGAGCGAACTCGCGGGCCGCTCCCTCAGGCCCCAGGGGGTTGGCCAGCATCAGCGACCCGACGATGGCGTCGTCCGGGCCGACCAAGGGTGCGCACAGGCGGTCGATGGTGCGGTACTCGGCGTGCTCGCCCCACGGCTCGAAGGCCGCCGCACCCGGGCACTCGTGCCCGCTGAGCGGGCGCCGCTGAGCTGCGGCGACGTACGCGGGATGGTCGTGCGTCAGGACGACTCCCTGCCCGCGCGGGATGATGAGCTCGCCGACATGCCCGGTGTCACGCAGAACGTCGTTCTGCCAGGCCCCGAGGCGAAGCTCGTCGGCCTCGTGGACATAGACGACGCCTGCCGCGGACCCTGTCAGGCGCCTGGCCTCGACGAGGAACGCGGCGAGCAGCGAATCCCTGTCGCTGATGCCCGCCAGCCGTATCCCGGAGCGCACCAGCCCCTCAGCCGTCCTACCGTCGATCGGCACGCCCACGCAGCCCTTCGCCGCCGTCACAGCCCGGCCACTCCGGCAATATACCACGTGCGAGCGCACATGAGGCAGACGAGCAGAGCCGTTTCGTTCTCCGAGGGCTAGTGCGTCCTGCCCCTGCCTCACCCCACAGGCGGCAACATACGCGGGCCCGGCTCGCCCAGGTGGCTGGTCGAGCCGCCCTCACCCCGCCCTCCCCTTCGGCGCACTCAGGGTCGGGCACCCCTCTCCCTAGGGAGAGGGGCCGGGGGTGAGGGCGTCGGCGCCACATCGCGACAATAAGGTGACCCTGGGCAGACGAGTGGGCTGCCCAACCTACGGCACGCCGCCCAGCTTCTCGCTTCTGGGGACGAGTGCCGGTGCGATTCGGTCCGGCAGCGTCGGGGAGAGCGGCGTCAACCAGGTCCGGGCGTCCTCGTCGAAGACCATCGGAATGCGCCAGATGCCGTCGGCCTCCCGGACAACCAGGCCGTAGCTCCGGTAGACGGCTACCGCGACACGGCCGCTCGCGTACCCCGGCGGTACCTGCGCCGTCGCCTGGGAGTTCGCCCGCAACTGGTTTCGCCTGGCCTCCGCCTCCGCCCGGCGTGCGGAGACCCATGATTGCGCGGGGACGCGCTCGCCAGCTTGGGCGATGGGCCCGGGCGTCGGCGCACCGAACCATGTCACAGAGTACGCCACAACCGCCATCCGCCCATTGGGGGACACGTTGGCAGGGTAGACGCCCGAGATCTCCGCATCGAACCCCGAGGCCGACCCCAGGATCTGCTGCCTCTGTGCGTTCGCCTGGTCGGTGGCGGCTGTCAACTGCTGGTTCTGCACGAGAAGGCTCCTGCTGATGATGGCCGAGAACTCCGGCAAGCCGATCTGGTCGCGCGAGCTTTGGGTCGTGAGAGCGTGCATGCCGGAGTAGTCAGGGCCCGTTCCGTCATCGGGCACGATCAGCCAGCGTTCGAGGTACATCCGGACGACGTCTTCGGGGCTCGGGTTCTGAGGAGCCGGCACGTCGAGTTGCTCCAGGGCCAGCCTCCAACGCTGGACCTCCGACGCCGGACCATTGATCAGCACCCTGGGCGGGTTGCTCACGCACCGCACAGCGGCGGGCACCCCCCGGGCCAGGATGTCGGTCCCGATGAGCGCCCGGACGTGCCTCGGATCGGCGAACTTCAGGCCCAACTCCGCCCAGGGCGACCCTCCTGCCGGGAGCTCATGCACGGCCGGGCCGATGGCCTGGAGAAAGCGTACCGCGGCGCCCACGTCTGCAAACCTGAGAGTCACGATGTCGCCGAACGTGTCGACCTGTCCCTCGAGCGAGCCGTACGCCCGAAGGAGCTGCTCCAGGTCACCGGCACCCTCCAGCGAGCGATCAACTCGCACCTCAATGCACGGCTGTGGGGGCCCGGCTTCGCGGGAGTCCAAAAGTAGCGGGCCTTGCGCGGACGTCGGCCCGGCAAAGCACACCCAGCCGGCAAGCAGCAAGGCCGCGAGCGCGCTCAACGCACGGAGCCGTGTTGTCATCGCGAATGCACCTCCCGGCTGGTCGGCGGAGCGGGCACCACGGAGCTGGAGCTCACAGCCGGCGCCAGCGTGAGCGAGGTCACCCCGGCCAGCACGATGTCGGACGATCCTTCGCTCGCGACCGCGACGATAGGCTCAGCCCCGGCCCCGAAGTCCATCGACACCTCGTCGGCGGGAACGTCCATCGCGAGCGACACCTCAACGGGCCCGGGTGCCCGCGCATCGGGCACAAGCACGGTGCGGAGCGGGCCACCACCCTGGCCCTCGGGCCGGTCCGTCGGTGTCGGCGTCGACCTACGCGAGGCTCGGGGCGATGCGTACGCCGTCCCCGGCCTGGCACGCGCCGGAGCCTTCGCCGGCGCGTCGAAGAATGCAGTGGACGCCTCTTGAGCCCCGGACGGTTGTTGCGTCGTCACGGCGGGCCCTGCATCGGCGGGGGCAGCCCCCGGAGCGGGCTGGGCGGTCGCGACGGACCGGAGCGGCGCCTGCAGACCACCGACCACCGACCCAAGCCACAACCCTCCGGCCGCCACAAACGCGATGGAGGCGCACGCAGCGGTCGCCGGCAGCCACCTGAGCCCGGGTCGCCGAGACCGGGCCGCCGCCCTGATCGCACCGTCGATTCGGGCCGACAGCCCCGCCGGCGCCCGCCCGGCACGCTCCGGCGTACGCAGGACGCGCGTCAGCCTCAGCTCGCGAGCGAGTACCTGCCCACACGGGGGGCACTCCTCGGCGTGGTCCTTGACCTCCGCTGCGAGGTCAACGTCGGTGAGCCCCGCCGCCCAGTCGCTGATCGTTTTCTGCGCGTGTCGGCAGTTCATGTCGCTTCCCACCATCCGCCCCCGGCGCTCCCGAGACGCTCCCTGAGAATCCGCCTCGCCTCGTGCAATCGCGAGGCCGCGGTGCCTCGCTTTATCCTGAGGGACGCCGCCATCTCGTCGAGGCTCAGCCCCTCGAAGTAGAACAACACCACCGCCGCTCGCAGCTTCGGCGTCAACCCGGCCACCGCCCCCCTGACCGCAAGCTGCTCCGCCACGTCAGGCGGTGGGGCGGACGGCTCGTCCCATTCTCTAGCGTCCAGCGGGACGGTGTCCTTCCTCCTGGACGCGTGTCTTATGGCCAGGTTGATGGCGATCCTCGTGAGCCAAGTGCTCAGCGACGCATCGCCGCGGAACCGGCTCAGCGATCGGAACGCGCGAACCATCGCCTCCTGCACCAGATCCTCCGCGTCACTCGCGCCCACCATCCTCGCGAGGACCGCGTACACCTGGCCGCGGAGCGGCTCAGTGAGCTCAATGAACGCCTCCGGGTCGCCCGCGCGAGCGCGGCTTAGCAGCTCACTCGTCGCGCCCGACGGAGCCATCGAACGTCTCCTGACCCCCGCCCGCACAAGCGCCGGAGGACTGATCGCTCGATCCATTGAAGTCTCCTGCACCCAGAGACTCCCGGAACACGGCCTCTGATTCGGTCCCCGGGTCCCTGTTTCCTGGCTGCGGCGGCTCGTGCGCTGGCAGTCCGACACCTGACCGCACTGGAGGTACGACGGTGCTGCGAGCGACCGTGTTCCTCGCTCTCGCGCTATCCGCACACGCCCCGGCCGACGCGGCCGACCTACGGTTCGTTGTCATCAGCGACGCCCATGTGCCCGCCCGGGGCGCCGACGGGCCTCGCTCCGTTGTGCAGGCGATCCTCGGCCTCGACCCCCGCCCGGCGTTCGTGGTCGATACCGGAGACGCCACCGAGCTGGGCCTCAAGGCCGAGGTCGACCAGTACGTCGAGCTGGTCGTGAAGCCACTCGCTGAGGCGGGCATTGCCGTCTACGTGTCCGCCGGCAACCACGATGCACGCTGGTCTGATACGGACCTGCAGTACCTATCATACGTGGTGCCGACGGGCCCACGGCTCATCAGGGCGCGCGGGCTCGGGCTGCTGCTCCTGAGCACCGCGCTCCCCGGGGAGCAGCACGGCCACGTCGAGCCAGCCGTTCTCGATCGACTGCTCGAGGAGTCCTCGCGGATCGCCGGCCCAAGTGTAGCGTTCGCGCACCACCCCGCGCTGGCCGACAGCCCCTACTTCTCTCGCAGCCCGTGGGTGCTGCGGCGGCTCGCGAGCGCCGGCGTACGGGTGCTGTTCGTCGGCCACGGCCATGCCTGGGGGCGGTGGGCCATCAATGGTGTCACGCAGCTTGAGACGGCTGCCGCGCTCGATGGGAACTACCGAATCGTCAGTGTCCACGGCGGGCGCTGCGAAACCTGGGGCGTCGACGGCGCGGGTGATGAGGTCGAAGGCACCCGGCTTGTAGTGTCCGTCCGGGGGGTGCCCGCCGACAACACCACGGTCCGGGAGCGCGGCAGGGGGCAGACGCCTCCAGAGATGCCGGTGCTCTGGACGCGGAACCTGGGCAGCGGCGTCTTCGCATCGCCAGTCCTGTCCTACGGGCGCGTGTTCGTTGCCTGCCTGGACGGGATGGTCCGCTGCCTGCGAGCCGACTCGGGCGAGACCATCTGGAGCTCCCGGGCGCCTGGACCGGTGCAGTCGACTCCGGCGGTCGCGGAAGGGCGCCTGATCCTCGGCTGCTCCTCCGGCGACATCCTCGCCGTAAGCGCCTCCGACGGCTCGCCTCTGTGGTCTGTCAAGACAGCCGGGCCGGTGCGTTCCTCTCCGACTGTGGTGGGCGCGTCCGTGTTCATCGGGAGCAGCGACGGTGCGGTGCGGTACCTCTCCGCGCAGGACGGAGCAGTGCGATGGTCGACCACTGTGGGCGGGGCGATCGAATCGCGGCCGGCCGTCGCTGGCGGGCGCGTCGTGTTCGGCGCGTGGGACCAGAAGGTCCACTGCGTGAACGCGGAGACCGGGGTCGAGGTCTGGTCCGCGCCCGTCGGGCGCAACTTCTACTATTCACCAGCGACTAGCAACTGCCTCATACGCGGTGGCCGCGTCTTCGCGTCCGCGCCTGACAACACTATCTACGCGTTCGACCTCGCCACCGGGGCGCCTCTCTGGCAGGCCGAGGGACAGGCAGGATACACGAGCCCGACCGTCGGACCTGACGGGACGGTCATCTACGGCTCAATGGACGGCAGCCTGATCGGCCTCGACCCCGCCACAGGTGATGACCGCTTCCGGGTCGATCTGGGCCCAGGCACGTTCAACTCCTCGCCGGTGGCGGTCGGCGACACGCTCGTCATCGGGGGGCTGTCGGGCTGGCTGATGTCGGCGGATGCGCGGACCGGCAGGAAGCTGGCGGCGGCGGACCGGGGCGACGCTTCCATCTTCGCGACGCCCGCGTTCGACGGGCAACTCGCGGTGTTCGGCACGATGACGGGCGACGTGATCGCCGTGAGGCCGCCGTGGCCCGGTCGCTGAGCCTGACGACTACAGCGGAAGCCGCTCGGACACCTCGACGCCGCGGTCGCGGAGGAACTGGCGCGCATCGCGCAGCCCGACTGCGTTGAGGATGCCGACCAGCCCCTCCGCGTCGACGTCAGACCTGCTGCTCAGTGGGTAGCGCACGCGCTTCTCGGTCGCGAACCGGCTCCAGAAGCCCGTACCCACCTGCCCCTCGATCTCCTGAATCACGGAGACGGCCTTGGCGAGGTGTAGCGTACGCCCCGTGGGGTCCTGCGGAGGGCCGAGGGGATCAAGCGCCTTGACCTCCTTAGGCGATAGGGGCGCGAGCGCCTCCACGAGCGCCTTCTGCTTCGCCGCCGCCTGAGGGTGTCCGAGCGTACCGAGCACGTGCATGGTGGCGAGCCAGACCCACGCGTCGTGAAACGAGCCCGGCAGCCTGTTTGGGCCGATGCAGCTCGACACAACGGCCCTCACGGCGGTCTCGAGGATCGGGTAGAGGTCGCCCTCCGCGGCGCCGTAGGCGATCAGCGCGCCGGGCACAACTGACTCCGGGGTGCCCTCCGGCAGAGCCACGACCCGCACGGGCGACACCGTGCCCACGCCGAGGGTCTTCTCGACCGTCTTGCCGACGTCGAACAGGGCCATCTCAAGAGCCTGCAGCTCCGCGCCGTACACTACGGCAGGCGGAATGGCGACCTCGACATGCCCGAACCTAATCTGCGTCGGGGGCAACAACACATCGGGCAGCGGATCGCCCAGGTCCCTGGCCTCGGTCGGCTTGAGCCAGGACAGAACGCTCGTCACCACCGCGCGGTTGTCGCCGCCCGGCACGAAGCCCGTCGGATCGGCGCACGCTACGACACGCCCGTCGCCATAGATCCTGCCACCGGCCACGAGCAGGCCCCCCGGGCCCACGAGGAGCGGCTCTGCGCTGCCGCCCAGGTCGGTGAGCAGGCTGGGCTCGGCGCCCGCAGTGTAGGCGGGATCTTGGCCGGCCATCCCCGAAGGCACCGCCTCCACGGTCGAGGCCGCCACAGGCGCGCCCCGCTCGGTCTGGAACAGGAAGCCGAAGGGCTTAGCCAGCCGGTTGAGCTGGTACACGGACGCCATCTCGCCGGCCTGAGGCGGGGCGTTCTCGCGCCAGCGCCAGCCCTGGCCGATCATAAGGAGGCCGCCGCCCGTGCGCGTGAAGCGCTTCGCGGCCTCGGTCATGATGGCGTTCCATGTGCCGTTGAAGCGATCGTAGCGGACGACCATGACGTCGGCGTGCGTGAGCAGCTCTTCGTCGACCGTGGTGTAGCACTGCGTGATCCGCCATTCAGATGGCGACAGTACCGAGGCGAGCGCCGCCCAGTCCGCGGAGTACTCGCGCGACTGATCCACAAGCACCCGCACAGGCCCATCGAGGGCTGCGCGCGCGACGCACGTGTTAAGGAGAAGTGCCGCCACGATGTACGGAAGCCCGGCGCCGCGCCTCATCGACACCATTCCCCGCGCCCCTCCCGCAGCCGACTCACGCGACCGACTCACCACATAGCGCCCCATTCTCTTCCGACGGCGCCGCGTCCTGCGCCGACGCCACAGGGGCGGGCCCGTCCGCGGACCGCGGCAGCCAGGCGATCGGGATGACCGAGGCCACGGTGAGCACACCTGACGTCACGAACGGGCCATCGATCCACCCCCGCTGGACGCACCAGCCGGCGATCAGCGGGCCCAGCGCGGCGCCCAGGGTCGAGATGGTCTCCGATTGCGACGCCTGACGGCCCCTGCGGCCCTCCTCGGAGAACCGCTGAACCCACTCGACGTTGATGGGATTCCAGACCGACGCGCCTATCATGTCATGCAGGATCCACACGAACACCGCGACCCACAGGTTGCCGAACAGAGTCGCGCCCGCAACGCTCAGACCCTGAATCGTGATGGCGACGGTGGCAGCCAGCCTCAGGCGCCTGAGCGGCAGCATCCCGGCCACCATCATCGGCAACCCGAAGGCGAACCTGTGGACGGCCATGATGATACCGACGGTGGCTGCGGGCGCGCCGAACTTCAGCATGAACCACTGCTGCATGATGAAGCAGTGGCTCGCCGTCAGGCCGACCTGAAACACGAACTGCCGCGCTGTGATGAGCTTCAGCACGGGCGGAAGATCCAGCCCCAGCAGCGATCTGAGGCCCAGGCGCTCCCTCGTGTGGTGGTTCCGACCCTCGCGCGGCAGCCCGAGCACGAGCACCGCCCCGCCAACGATCACAGCGACCCCCGCGACCGCCATGGGAGCCTGGAACGACACGCGCGCCACCAGGTAGCCGGCCAAGAGGGCGCCGCACCCCTGGAGCGCTACCTCGAAGCCACGCGTCCAGCAGAGCAGCGACTTGAAACGTCTGGGCGACGCGTCGTAGAGGAACAGCGCGTGCATCGCCTGCCGGACACAATCGGCCCCGTCGCGCAGGCTGCGCAGTGCCTTCAAGGCCAGAGGCGCCGCTGTCAGCGGGGTCATCAAGCACGCCGCCCCGCAGAGCGCCAGCGAGCCACCGTATATGCCCTTCCGGCCCAAGCGGTCTGAAAGGTGCCCGAGGTAGATGCGCAGTAGTACCGTGGCCAGTGCGGCAACGGCGAAGATGGAGCCCATCTGCAGGCCGCTGAGGCCCAGGTCCTTAAGGTAGAGAGAGAAGGTTAGCTCGTAGATCTCGAATGCGAGGCCGGCGAGCCCGGAGACCACGAGGAGGACGCCGAACGTGCGCTTCAGAGCGAAGACCTCCCGAGACAACGCGCAGCAGGATAGCGGGCCGGTGGAGGAGGAGTCAACGACACCTCTCCCGCCGCGGGAGGGAGACCTCGAGACAATGGGCTTCAGCCCATTGCCCGAATCCACTCAATGGGCTGAAGCCCATTGTCGGGGCAAAGCCCCTCACCCCAGCCCTCTCCCCGGGGGAGAGGGAGTCAGGCGCTACGCCCTCCTCCGCTGTGGCGCGGCCCTTGCCGGTGGTCTGCTCGCCCCGCACGCGCTTGCTCCCACGGACGCGGCGTGGTTGGTCTTCCTGGCATCGGTGCCGTTCTGGGCGGCGCTGGAGGGAGTGGCCGGGGTGGGCGGGGCCATTCTGATAGGGCTGTGCTACGCCTATCCAAGCTTCTGGTTCGGCCTACAGTTCCTGGGCAAGCTCGGTGCGCTGCCGCTGGGGGCGCTGGCGCTCTTCGAGTCTCTGTTCGTGGTGGGCGCGGCCGTTCTCTACCACCTGCTGAGCCGCCCGCTTCAGCCACGCCTGCGCCCGCTGGTGGCGGCGTCGGCCTGGGTGCTCGCGGACTGGGCGCGCGAGAACGCGGGCGGCCTGGGCCTCAAGTTCACCAATGCCGGCCTGGCGCTCGACCGTGTGCCGGCTCTGATCCAATGCGCCGACGTGGGGGGCCTCCATCTTGTCACCTGGCTCATCGCGCTCGCGTGTGCCGCCCTCGCGCTGGCCGGTATTGAGATCGCTCGGCGCGACTGGCACGCTGCCTCACGAATCCTGGCCCTGCCGGCCGCGCTGTGGGTTCTGAACGTGGGATACGGGCTGCTGCGGCTCGCTCCGCCGGAGGAGGGCCGTGCGTTACGCGTCGCCATCGTCCAGCCGGCCAAGCTAATGCCGGCCTTCTACAGCGACGACGTTCGGCCGTTCCCGCTGCCCGACGAGGTGCGGCTGTACCGCGAGCTGCTGGCGAACGCCGGCGTCGAGCGTGCGGACCTCATCATGCTGCCCGAGTCCGGGCTCAGCGCGGACCTTGTCAGCGGCGACTGGAAGCGCTCGCAGGCGTCGGAGCTGGCCCGGCCGTACGGCGCCTATCTAGCGACTGGATGCCACCACTTGCGGGGGACGTTGGAGTACAACGGCGTGGCACTGATCGACCCCGACGGCAAGCTGCGGGGCACTTATGATAAGCGGCACCTGGTCGCATTCGGAGAGTACCTGCCCTTCCGACAGCAGCTCGCGTGGCTCTACAGGAGCTACCCGATCCGGCCCCGTGACGTGATGCCCGGCACAAGCCTGAAGCCGTTCACGATCGGTGATGCGCGGCTGGCTCCGGTGGTCTGCTTTGAGTCCGTGTTCGGAGGCGAGGTGCGCCGCTCCGCGCGGGTTGGCGTCGACTGCATCGCCATCTTCACCAACGACGGGTGGTTCGACAGCGCGCAGGAGGCCCGGCAGCACGCGCGCGAGGCGGTTTTCCGTGCGATCGAGCACCGCCTGCCGGTACTGCGAGCGGCCTCCACAGGCTACTCGGGCCTTATCGACAGCCGAGGACGCTGGGTCGCCGTAGCGGCGAGGGATGAGTCAAAGGCGATGCTCGTTGACGCCAAGCTGCGCCCACCGAGGTCGCTGTACCACCTGCTAGGGTCGGCGGCGGTCGTCGTGCCGTGCGCCGTCGTCCTGGTGCTGCCCCCTGTGGTGAGGCGGTGGCGGAGGCCCAGCGGCAGGTCCGCCCCGGGCCTACAGGAACACTGCACAGGTGATTCGCGCATGACCCATTCCGAGCATGGCAATGCGCCCTGACTGGGAGGTACCCCAATGACCACAATACGGCGCCTCACGGCTCTTCTTGCCGTCCCGGCTCTCTGCGCCGCGGTTCTCGGTTGCAGGCCGACACCTCCGCCGACCGGCACGGGGGCGGCTCCCGCGTCCGGGCCGGGTGCCGCGGACACTGCGGCAGGCGACAAGACGCTGACCCTCGCGTGGGTCTATCAGATCGACACCCTGGACCCGGCCAAGGCGTACATCCTGCCCTCCTGGGACACGGACCGTAGCCTGTACGAGGGGCTGCTCGACTACGACCTCAACTCCCTCGACCTCAGGCCCGCCGCGGCGGAAGGCTACGACGTCTCGGATGACGGGACGGTCTACACGTTCCATCTGAAGCCTGACCTCAAGTTCTCGGACGGCACCCCCGTGACCGCGCAGGACTTCCGCTACGCGTGGATGCGCGTTCTAGATCCCAAGACGGCCTCGCCCGGAGCCCAGTTCTTCACCGGGATCGTCGGGGCACAGGACTACCTCGACGGGAAGGCCACGGACGTGCCGGGCATCGAGGTGCCCGACCCGCGGACCCTCAAGGTCACCCTTGTTCAGCCCGACCTGGCCTTCGCCAACATCGTCGCGATGAACTTCGCGTTCCCGCTACCGAAGAAGGCGGTCGAGGACCTGGGTGACAAGTGGGGCACCGCCGAGCTCATCGGAAACGGGCGGTACATGCTGTCCGAGTGGCGCAAGGGCGAGCTCATCGTGCTGAAACGCAACCCAAGCTACGCCGGCGACCCTCCGAAGATCGACGAGATCCGCTACATCCTGGGCCAAGAGTCACCGGCCATCGTCCAGCGCTTCGAGGCCGGCGAGGTCGACATCCTGCAGGACGTCCCGCCCGGCGACTTCACCCGGTTGCAGCAGGATCCGAAGTACCAGGACTGCTGGGTCTCGATGCAGCAGGGCGCGGTTCGCTACCTCTGCATGAACGTCGAGGAGAAGCCCTTCGGCAACATCAAGGTCCGCGAGGCCGTCGCGCACGCGGTCAACAAGGAGCGGCTGATCAAGCTGATGAACGGCCGCGCGGTCGTCGCGAACGGCGTCTTCCCGCCGACGCTGCCGCAGTTCAACCCCGACCTCAAGGCGCCCGACTATGACCCCGAGAAGTCCAAGGCGCTGCTCGCCGAGGCCGGGCTTCCGGACGGCTTCCGGACTGACATGTACTACTATCAGGAAGAGACCCGGCAGAAGCTCGCGGAGGCGATCCAGTCCGACCTCGCCGCGGTGGGGATCAAGGTTACTCTCCGGCCCGTCCAGCGCGAGGTGTTCGCGAATGAGGCCGGCATCGCGCACAAGTACCCATTCATGATCGCGGAGTGGTACCAGGACTACCCCGACCCGAGCAACTACCTCGACGTCCTTCTTCACTCGCGCCAGGTGCGCGCGCAGGCCTCGAACAACTTCGCGCGGTACAAGAACCCGAAGGTCGACGCCGTCATCGACGAGGCGCGCGCCGAGGCCGACCCCCAGAAGCGCACCGAGCTGTACCGGAAGGCCGAGGAAATGGCGATGGCGGATGTGCCGTGGGTGCCGCTGCACCATGAGAAGGCGTACATACTCCACCAGCCAAATGTCACGGGCGTGACGCTCCACCCCGTCAGTTGGATACGGCTGGAGCTCGTCGACAAGAAGGGGTGAGGGCGGTGCTACCGCGAGGCGGAGCCGAGCACGTGGACATAGTGGGTGCTATGCGCGCGAGCGTCGACGGACTCGCGGCTTACATGCAGGGCCTTGCCGGTAACAAGAAGATAGCAGAAGCGCACGCGCGGTACATCAGAAGCCTGTATGAGGCGCTCCTGAAGGCGGACTTCACGCCCGAGGAGGCGCTGCAGATCGTGGCGAGCGCGCCGCTGCCGGGGACGAGGTAGGCGGGCCTACGGGAGGGGCCGCACGGGGTGCCGCAAAGCGCCGGGGGTGCAGCGGGGCCGGCCGGAACGAGGGAGCACTGCCTGGCAGACGCGTTGGCGCCCCAGGCAGCTGACAGCGGAGGCCCGCGCCCATGCCCGGCGGCGGGCGCGGGCGCGATACGCCGCGGTGCAGGCTCGAGGATGCCGGCAGCGGGCGGGCCAGAGGCAGGCGTGGCGGGTCAGGGCCAAGTCGATGATGGGGAGACCCGCTATATGTGGTAGCTAGTTGTCACGCGTACCAAGGTGCCGTAGTCGTCAAGGCGCTCGAGGCGGGGCTGATGGACGGCGGTGCAGAGACGCAGCACGATCCCGCGTTCTTGTCGGCGGAGCTCGCAGTCGATGCGTGGCCACCAGAGCAGAATGAAGGCCGCCTGCTCGCGGAGGGTGGCATGCTCGCCGCAACGCAGCACGGCCACGGAGATCCCAGCGGCGCGCAGCA
>Ga0315279_10008148_pt1 | contig 12748 bp, 12 predicted proteins | sample YL17G06_20_MG_FD_203694 | JGI IMG/M metagenome (GOLD analysis project Ga0315279, IMG submission 203694) | Sediment microbial communities from Yellowstone Lake, YNP, Wyoming, USA - YL17G06_20 | ecosystem: Environmental > Aquatic > Freshwater > Lake > Sediment | place: USA: Wyoming | collected... | reverse complement strand
TCCCCGCCATCGTCATCGCTGATGTCGCCGTGCAGCCGGTGCTCGGCTACTACCCGCTGCCCAACCTGACCTGGGCCATCGGCATCTTCCTGGCGGCGCCGCTGTTCTGCGTGCTCTCCACCCTAGGCAATGTCATCGTCTCCGCGCGCGTCACCGATGTGCGCACCTCGCAGCAGTTAGGCAGCCTGGTGGTGCTGCCCATCGTGCTCTTCTTCGTGCTGGCCTTCGCCGGTTTCCTGACCCCCGCGGCGATGCTGCTGGCCTGCGGGCTGATACTGTTGGTGGACGTGCTGGTCTTCTACCTGGCGCGTCGCTCCTTCCAGCGCGAGCAGATATTGGTGCGGTGGAAGTAGGCTCACATCACCTGCGTCTGCCACGACACCGAGAAGATGCCGAGGTGGGTGATGTTCAGCGTCACCGTGTCATTCATCATGTGGACCTCGGTCTGCATCATGTCGTCCCAGCAGCACGAGTTAGCCCGGCAGGGGTGCAGCTCCGACTCGTTCACGCCCTCCGGCAGGTCGGTGTGGTCGAACTCGATCATCAGTTGCACCGCTCTCGAGAAGTTGAGGTCCTCCGGGGTGATCTCGTAGCTGCAGCCCCTCATGAAGCCGGTCAAGTTGTCATCGGCGCTGAGCACCTGGACCTGGATGGTCTGGGTGCTGGTGACCGCGTCGGCGGGGACGTTGATCGTCAGCTTGCCGCCGTTGGCCTGGATCACCGTGCCTTGAGGGCTGATGGTGTAGCCGTTGTTGCCGCCACCCAGGCAGCCGACGAAGAACACTGACATCATCACCATGACCACCGCGAGGGCGGGCACCGTCCGCTTCACAGCGCTCATGCGCAGGTCATTTCTTGAGGACATGCCACTTCAATGTTTGCCCGATGCCCACTAAGGATCATGGTGATGGCCGAGCTGCTTGGTCGTCTTCCTAGACGTCGACTATCTGCGCGGACACATCCCGATACTCGTCCGGGATCTGGCCGATCAGCCAGCCATCGCCCGTGGTTTCGCAATAGTAATAATTGCGTTCGTTGTAGGTGAAGTATGTCCCGGAGATGCCCGACGAGCCCCAGACGCCGGTCGCCATGTGCGTCGGATGGCCGTAAGGGATCAGCAGCAGGACGCAATCGTAGTTGAGGGCCGGCGCCTGCATCAGCGCCGCGAACAGGATGGCGGTGTCCTCGCAATCCCCTCCGTTGTCGACCAGCGTTTCCACCGGATAGCGAGGATAGTCATCCGCTCCGGTGGTCACGCTGTCCACCGTGTAAGGCAGGGATTGCACGAACGCGAGCACATAAGAGACGGTGTCGAACGCACCCCAGCCTTGGAGGTCGGCTTTGTCGTGAAGCCCTTGCGCCATCTCCTCAACGATGGGATCGTTGCTGGTGACGTAAGTGGCCCAATCATAGGTGCGTACCAGGGCCTTGTAGTCCTGATACGAGTTCACGGGGATGCTAAGGTCCCAGGTCCATTCGGATCCATCGTAGCTCCAGGAGAAGTGGCGCGACACGTTATCAGTGGCATAGGTGAAGGACCAGGTGGTGCTGGCGGCGCTCCAGTAATCGCCCACGCCCGCCATCACGCGCCAGTAGTAGGCGGCTCCATCGGTGAATGTGCCCAGGTGCTCGTAGTGCGAGGCGGCCATGATCTTGTCCAGGACCGGGGAGCTGAAGCTCGTGGCATCATCGATCTGGAACCGGTATTGGCTCGCTCCGTCCACCGATGACCAGGCGAAATCCATGGGGCTGCCGGCGACGGTCTCCCCGTCCGCCGGTGCCACCAGGGTCGGTGGGATGAGGGCAGGCCGTATCGCGAACAATGCGCTGTCGTCAAAGACGCTCGGGTCGCTGAGGCCGCTCACCCTGACGAAGTAGTCGTCGTGAAGCGAGATGTTGTTGGGAATGGTCCAGATGTAATCGCCATCGTTAGGCGTGGAAGCGGCGATGAGCTTGGGCGTCGAGTAATAGGTGTGATCGTACTCGATCTTGACCGCGCTTCCTACGACGCCGGTGCTGGTCCAGCTGATGGCGCACGCCTCTCCCGGGACCTGGATACCGCTTTGTGGTGCGGTGACGTAGATGGAGGCCGAGGAGAACGGATTCACCACCTGGAACCAGGGGCTGTCGTCCAGGACCGGTGCGCCGCTGGCGCTGCTCACCCTGATGAAGTACTGGCCCTCCTTCAGATCAGCAGGAACGGTCCACTCGCAGGACCCGTCGTTGGAAGTGTTGGCGATGAGCCTGAGCGATTGATGCGAAATGGAATCGAACTCGATCTTGACGTAGTCGCCGACCGCTCCGTTCGAGGTCCAGGCGATGGTCTGCTGGGTGTCGATCAGCCAAACGCTTGAGCCGTTCGGCGAGGTAACGGTTACGGAAGCCGTGCCGTTCGAACCGTCGGAGATGGTGAAGGCAGCACTTTGAGCTTGAACAGATGAGTTCGAGTTGCTCACGATCGATATTTGATAGTCGGCCCGGGATGCGAAATCCAGCGGCACTGTCCAGTCATATCTTCCGGAATTGGGGGCCGCCGGTTCGATGGGGCAAGGGTCGTCATGAGAAGGGTAGTCGATCCGGATGTTCAGGGTTCCTGGCACAGAGCCATTGGTGGTCCAGCGGATGGAGCAGATGTCTCCGGGAGCGCACCAGGAGCCGGCGATCGGGTAGGTTATCGCGATGCTTGGATGGCCCTGCTCGCCCTTGCCTTGATCTCCGCCGTCGTTGCCATCTCCCATGAAGCTCAGGCAGCCTGAGAATGATGTAACCAACAGGACCGATGCCAGGAGCAAGGCCAAGGCTCTTGTCTTTGCGTGCAAGACCCTACCTCTGAGAAAACAGAAGCCTGCTGCTATTTAACTGGTAGGGGGTGCCTCTCAATTCTGGAAAGATGTAATGGCCAGGGAAGATCGGACCGCGGTCCTTCTTCACGGAGCTTGCATAACCATCATCTACCGCGGCATGCATTCTTCCGCACCATGATCGCCATCGTCCTCGGCACCAGGCCAGAGATCATCAAGATGTCGCCCATCATCCGCGCCTGCCAGGAGATGCAGGAGGATCACTACATCCTGCACACCGGCCAGCACTATTCCTATTCCATGGACAAGATTTTCTTCGAGGAGCTGGAGCTTCCGGAGGCGAAGTACAACCTGGAGGTCGGTTCGGGTCTGCACGCCGAGCAGACGGGCAAGATCATGGCCGGGGTGGAGAAGGTGCTCATCAAGGACCGGCCTCAGGCCGTCCTGGTGCAGGGCGATACCAACACGGTGATGGCGGCGGCGCTGGCCGCCTGCAAGCTGGGCATCAAGGTGGGGCATGTGGAGGCCGGGCTGCGGTCCTACGACCGCACCATGCCGGAGGAGATCAACCGCGTGGTGGCGGACCACGTATCCGACTACCTCTACGCGCCCACCTCGCTGGCCAAGGCGAACCTGTTGAGCGAGGGGGTCAGAAAAGGAGTGCTGGTCACCGGCAACACCGTGGTGGACGCGGTGCACCAGAATCGCCGGATAGCGATGAGGAAATCGAAGGCGCTGCAGGCCTTCGATTTGCAGCCCGGCCAGTTCATGCTCGCCACCGCGCACCGCGCGGAGAACGTCGACGATCCGCGGAGACTGAGGAACCTGCTCTCCGGCCTGGACAAGGTCACAGAGGAGTTCGGTCTGCCCCTGGTCTTCCCGGCCCACCCGCGCACCCGCAACCGCATGAAGGAGTTCAACCTGCACGCGGAGAAGGTGCTGGTCACCGACCCCATAGGCTACCTGGACTTCCTGCAGCTGCAATCCTCCGCCCGCCTGATCCTGACCGACTCCGGGGGCATCCAGGAGGAGGCGTGCATCTTGAAGGTGCCCTGCGTCACCCTGCGGGAGAACACGGAGCGCCCCGAGACCCTGGAGGTGGGCTCGAATATGCTGGCGGGAACCGACCCGGCCCGGATACTGAAGGCCGCAAGGCTCATGATGAAGGAGAGGAGGACCTGGAGGAACCCGTTCGGGAATGGAAGGACGGGCAAGCGCATCGTCGAGCACTTGCAGAAGAAACTTTGAAATGCCTCTGATTATGGTAATAGAACATAGCAATAAGAGAAACAATAAATACTAATTACTTATTATGATAAATGTTTATGATAAACGAATATAACAATATGCAAGAATATAATCCGAAATTCTCGCCGGTCCGCCATAAGAGAAAGGTTCCATTCTCACCGAGTGCAGAAGTTACAGCTGAATTTGCACATAGGATTCAGCGAATTCGAGGACTCGATTTCGAACTCAATAGGTACATTCTGACTGAGAAGGATTATTCCGAGCTGGTAATGGATGCCTATTCATCCAACATTCATTGGTCAACAAAAGTTGAAGGCAATCCATTGTCAGAAGATGAAGTCAAGCGCATAACAAGAGCAACCATGTTAAGCGGGAACATCGAAAAACGGGCAGGCCCAAGCCAGGAAGTAATCAACCATTTATTGGTATTAGCCGGAGAAGAGGCATTGGCAAGAAAATGGGATAAGAAATTCCTGTGCACACTTCATGAAATTCTATTAGAGGGTACTGGTTCGAAGGCAAAGATCGGTGGATACAGGGAGAATCAAGCAGTCATCGAGGAGGGGGGCGAAGAGGTTTTTATTGCATGCCCTCCGGGTTCAATCGAGGAAGAAATGGAAAGTCTCCTCGATTGGGTCAATAAGAAAGCTCCAGCATATGATGTCGTAGTAGCGGCCACACTCTTTTTCCATGAATTCGAAAGCATTCATCCGTTTGAAGATGGGAATGGCAGACTTGGCAGAACTCTGTTCCACATTTATCTCGTGGGTCATGGATTGAGAAAGTCAAACCTCTGCAAGATCGATTATGAAATATTGGGCAATACTCGCCAATATTATTCTCTTTTAGCATATACAGATGAATCTGGAGACTACGAACCGTTAGTAGAAGCCTTTTCACTCGCAGTGTTGAGAAGCTATGAAAGAACGATCGAATCGTTTTCCGACAAAGATCTTCTAAGCTCCAATTTAGATGAAATCTCAAAGACATTGATTGCTGGGGCAAGACAACGAAAAGAATGGTTCAATGTCAAGGATGCAGTTGAGTGGGTTGATGAAGTGGGAGAGCAGACCGTACGCAATAGATTGAATGGGCTTGCCGATATGGGCGTGCTTGAAAAAATGGGTAAAACAAAAGGTCTAAAGTTCCGATTCAAAATTCCATTCTCCACTTTGAAAAAGGGTGCTGGTCAGGTATTTTCGAACATAAGCGAAGCCAGCAAATGCAATAGTGGAAATGAGCATGAAACCTAACTATAGTTGTGAACCATATATTTATTACTAATTAAGCTTATCATCACCTATGGCCAGGCCAGAGGAGATCAGGATCGAGAAACATCTTACCGTTCAGGAACTTGATAGGCGGATCAAGACCCTGGAGAAGGACACGAGAGTGCTGAAAGCACTCTACTTCGTGCGTTATAGGTACGAAGGCAAGAGCGTCGAGGAAGCTGGCAAGCTTGTCGGCATCAGCAAGAACAACGCCTATATCTGGCAGGAACGATGGAACGAATCCGGGTATGATGGCATCATACCCAGGTTCGCCGGAGGCAAACCCTCCAAACTATCAGACGAGCAGAAGCTGGACCTGAAGGAACGTTTGAGCTCCGGCAGCTATACGACCGAAGAGGTTCGGGAGATGATCCAGACCTGCTACGGGGTCGAATACACCTCGAAACAGGTCCGCATCATCATGCGCAAGATGGGCTTGAACTATGCCAAACCTTTCCAGCATGACTATCGGCGTCCAGCGGACGCCGAGGAACAACGAAAAAAAGCTTCCAAAACTGAGCCCTGATCACATCATCGGTTTCTTCGACGAGTCCTCTCCGCAGACCAACGCCAACACCATAAGGCGCTGGTCCTTCGGTCGTCCAGAGGTCTGGAAGAACACGACGAAGTTCAAGGCCAACACCTTTGGGTTCTATGCGCTGAACGGCGTCTCGATCGTCGATTTCCTGCCTCATTCGAAGAAGGAGGACATGTGCTGCTTCCTGCGTTCTATCAGGGACGTCAATCCGGTCGGTCGCATCGTCCTCATATTGGACGACTTCCGCTCTCATAGGGCCAGGGCGACGATCGTCCAGGCGCTCCGCCTGGACATCGATCTCGTCTTCCTGCCACCCTATTCGCCCGACCTGAACCCGATCGAATACATCTGGAAGAGCGTCAAGAGGGTCATATCGGATAGGTTCGTCAAGAGCCTGAAGAGATGAGGACGATCATAGCCAGGTCGTTTCTGGATTCTTCTGCAAGGTTGACATTCGCTAGGTCACGGATGGCCAAGTTCCTGGGGGTAGTTAGTATTGATAGTTAGATTCGAAGCTATAAATGGGAAACTGAGTGATTATCAAGCCAGGCAGGAAGGATGGCCTTCCTGCCGGGCTTTCTTGCTCAGCAGCAAAGCCTCAGCAAAGGCATTCTGCAGCGCAGGTCGCTGCAGGCGTACTGCCTGAGCTCAGCATCGTTCGTCCTTGCGCTTGGCCTGTTCCGGTTCTCCAAAGTGGCGTTCGAGATCATATTTCTCAATTCCCCTGAGTGCTTGGAGACGCATACCCTTTCTACCGGCGTGCGACGGTGGCTTATGAAGCCATCATCAGAGTGGGGTACTTCTTGAGATTCAAGAAGAGGATGAGCCAACGAGAAGTTGAATAGAGCCCCTCCGACGGAACCATTCATCAGCGCGTCGCAGAGGGCGTCCCAGAAGTGTCAGACAGGGGAACGGTGGGGTTAAATATACGGCTGTCATTATTCCTTCTTAATTGGATGATACATCCAACTATAAAAGGTGGAAAGCTCGATGAAGTTCATGAAGTTCTTGGTAGCAGCGTTCCTCGGCATGCTGGTTCTAGCGAGCATGGCAGTGCCGGTGTCAGCAGCGGACAGCGAGACATGCGCCGTCCAGATCGACTTCGGCAATGGGCAGGTCAAGTGGGTTGACGTGACCGTCACACCCGGAATGACCGCCTTCAATGCTACCCAGGTAGCTGTTCAGCAGCTGGGGCTGACCTTCGTGGCCCCCGGCGGCTTCGTGAGCAGCATCGGCGGGTTCTCCGGCAGCTGGCCGAACGAGGTCTGGAACTTCTGGACCTGGAACTCGACCAACGAGCGCTGGGACATGCCCTGGGTGGGCGCGGCCGACGTCGCGGCCAACAGCACCAGCGCCATCGCCTGGAGCTACGCGGCCTGGGTCGACACCGTCAGTTTCATAGCCCCGCACGTGCCCCTGGCCACCCCTGACCACCGCTACCCCTGGGCCATCTTCCGCCATGATTCGATGAACACCGGCGCTCAGTTTGTCTACACACCCAACAACCTGACTGCCGCTTGGAACAGGGACCTGGGCAACGGCGCCATCGACACGGCCATCGTGGCGGCCAACGGGTTCGAGTACATCGTCACGGGCGGCGTGCTCAACTTGACCACATACGGATACGACACCAACTCCAGCGTCTTCTGCCTGAACGCCACCGGCGGTCAGGTCTGGAGAGCAGACATCGGCGTGGGCTACCAGGTCGGTGCCCCGCTCCTCTTCGGCGGCATGGTGGTAGTGCCATCCGCCAACGGTAAGGTGTACGCCTTCAGCGCGACCAACGGCGCTTCCCTATGGACCTTCGACACCGGCTCGGGCATGACCTACGGGGTCACCTCCTCGCCGACCGTCTACCGGAACCAGATCATCTTCGGCACTGGCAACGGAAAGGTGTTCTCCTTGTACGAGAACGGCACCCAGGCCTGGAATGTGACTATCGCTTCTGGCATCTACTCCTCTTCCCCGGCCGTGCGCAACGGCACGATCTACATCGGCGCGGAGAACGGTCGCTTGTACGCGCTGGCTTCCAACGGCACCGGAGTGATCTGGTCCGCGCCCATCGGCGGCAAGGTCAGGGGCTCGCCCATCCTTCTCCAGGACCGGATCGTGGTCACCTACGTCAACTACACGGACAGCTCCGCCACGGGCGGAGGACTGGCCTCGGTCAGCTATGCCGGAGCGGTGCAATGGCAGATATCCACCGGGGTCACCCCGGCCTCCGCCGTGCTGACCACGAATGGCATCGCCTCCATCACTCCCACCGCGGTGAAGATGATCGGATTCAACGGTCAGCTGCTCTGGAGCCTCTCCTTGGGCACCAACTTCGCCGGAGCGGCGCCCACCAGCGTGAACGGCACGATATTCCTGGTGACGAATGAAGCTACCAGCAGGCTACTGGCCATCAGCGACATGGGCGAGCTGTACTCCACCAAGGCCCTGCTCCCGTCCAATTACGCTTTAAGCGCGCCAACGGTGGCGGACGGCAAGCTGTACGTCGCCTGCGACAACGGCCTTGTGTACGCCTTCAACTTGAACAACGTGGCGCCCTCGGTGACCCACTCCTATTCCGCGAGCGGCATGATCGGCCACTTCGTGGCGCAGGAGATCAACGGAACCCTCTTCCACTACAGCTGGAACTTCGGGGACGGCAACACTAGCACGGCGCCGGTGGCCAACCACACCTACGCGCACGCGGGCACCTACAACGCGGTCCTGACCGTCACCAACCTGGCCGGAGCTTCGGTGAGCTACCCGTTCACCGTGACCATCACCGCCCCGCCGACCCCCGCCCCCGCGGATGACACGACCCTGATAATCGGCATCGTGGTCGTGATCGTGGTCGTCGCCGCCTTGGTGGTGCTGATGCTGCGCAGGAGGAAGTAGAAGCAACATGAAGCTCAGCTCGAAGGACATCGTGCTGGTGGCCGTGGCGGCCGTGGTCATCCTGGTGATAGCCCTATTCGGATTCCCGAACACCGGGAGCACCGGCGAGACCGTCACCACCACCATCAGCATCCAGTTCTTCAACGCTGCCGCGCCCATCCACCCCGGCAACCTAACCACCTGGACCCTGGTCGGGGGCGAATGGCACATGACGAGCGTGAGCAACGGCGGCAACACCACCTGGGTGTTCAAGAACGTCACCAGCAAGTCGAGCTGCTACGAGCAGCTGCTGGCGGCGGGCAGGATCGCCCCGTTCCACATCGATTCCAGGAACGAATCCCTGGGGGTATTCGTGACCGCCATCGCCGGAGATGTCAACCAGGAGGGCGGGGGCCCCGGTTGGCAGTATTATGTGAACGGCGTGTACGCCAACCGAGCCTGCAGCATTATCACTATCGATAATGGAGACCAGGTGGCCTGGAAATACCAGACGAACCAGATGCAGGGTTGAGGGCAATGTTCTCCCCCTATCAGGACAAGGACTCGCGCATCCACCGCCTGGATGCCCGGCCGAAGATGGTGTTCGTGCTGGCCCTTTTCCTTCTTTCCATCCTGATATCCAACATCTTCTACCTCGCGGTCCTCTTCGCCTTCGTGATGTGCGTGGTGGTGGCGGGAAAAGTGCTCAAGGCCACGCTCGGCATACTGCGCTACACCATCTTCGTGGCCATTTTCCTCTTCCCCTTCAGCATCCTGTTCGGGTCGGGAAGCCACGTGCTGTTCAGCATCGGTCCCGTGCTGGTGAAGGAGGAGGCCATCCTCTTCGCGGTCAGCATGACCTTCCGGCTGTTCCTGGCCGTCAGCGCCTTCGCCATTCTTACATTCACAGTGCATCCGGACCAATCGCTGAGGATCATGTCCAAGTTCGGCTTCAAGTCCATGACCGGTCTGTCGATCGCCACTCGCATGTACCCCACCATCGCCGCCGATTCTGGCAACATCGAGGACGCCATGAAGGCCCGGGGGGTGGAGTTCGACCAGGGCAACATCATCCAGAAGGCCAAGGCCCGGGCGCCGGTGATGATGCCCCTGTTGCTCAACTCCATGGACCGCTCCATGGAGATCGCGGAGGCCATGGAGGCCCGCGGCTTCGGGGCCGGGGTCCGCACCCATTACTTCGATGTCCCGCTCAGCCTTCGTGACAAGGCCATGATCGCGCTGTTCCTCGCCGCTATTCCTTTCGGAGTAGCGATGTTCATCATGGGCTACGGGAACGCGGACTACATGGCAGGCTCGCGCTTCGCCGTGCAGACGGTCGACCTGCTGGTCGTTTCCATCGAGGTCCTGTTCTTCGCCCCCATTCTCATCGGAGGACCGAAATGATCAAGCTGGACCACTTCTCCTTCACCTATGGCGGGGCGCCAAGGCCCGTCCTCCACGACATCAGCCTGGAGATCAAGGAGGGCGAGTTCGTGCTCATCGTGGGCCACTCCGGCTCCGGCAAGTCCACCCTGTGCCGGGCGCTGAACAGCCTCGTCCCTCATTTCTACGGCGGCAGCATCTCCGGCCGCGTGACGGTGGACGGGAAGGACACCCGCACCACCCCTCCCGCGCAATTGGCCAGGATCATCGGCATGGTGTTCCAGGACCCGGAGAACCAGCTGGTCATGACCAATGTGGAGAACGAGATGGCCTTCGGCATGGAGAACCTCGCCTTCCCTAAGAAGGAGATGAAGGAGCGCATCACCTACCACGCCCAATACTTCGACCTGGAGCGCTTCTTCAAGCGCTTCATCCCCGAGCTCTCCGGCGGGGAGAAGCAGAAGGTGGCCTTGGCCTCGGTCATCGCCATGCGGCCGAAGTACATCATCCTGGATGAGCCGACCTCGCAGCTGGACGAGGAGACGGCCTCGCTCTTCCTGGAGTTCTTGCACCGCTTGAACGAGGAGCAGGGGGTGGGCATCATCCTGGTGGAGCACCGGCTGGAGCGCTGCCTGCACTACGCCAAGCGCGTCGTCTTCATGCAGAATGGGAGCATCGCCGCTGACGGCACGCAGGAGCAGGTCCTGCCCCAGCTGCGCGCCGCGGGCCTGCTGGCGGATTTCAGCCGCACCGCCCGGGACAAGGAGGAGGAAGAGGTGGTGCTGTGCGCGCGCGACATCACCTTCGGCTACAGCCAAGCGCAAGTGCTCAACGACCTGGAATTGGAGGTGAGGCGCCAGGAGATCCTCGCCATCATCGGCCTGAACGGCTGCGGGAAGTCCACCCTGCTCAAGCACCTGAACGGCATCCTGCGGCCCAAGAAGGGCAACGTGGTCCTCCTCGGCCGGGACATCGCCGATCTCACCACCGCCAGCCTGGCCAAGGACCTCGGCTACCTGGGCCAGAACCCCAACGTCTATCTCTTCGCGGAGACGCTGGAGAAGGAGCTGGAGTTCACGCTCAAGAACCTGAAGGTCGACGAGAAGGAGTGGCCGGAGAGGATGGATTGGGTCCTTAAGGTCCTCGACCTGGAGCGCTTCCGGCACACCTTCCCCCGTGAGCTCAGCTGCGGGGAGCGGGAGCGGGCGGCGCTGGCCTCCATCATCGTGGGCAAGCCCAAGATCCTGGTCCTGGACGAGCCGACCCGGGGGCTGGACTATCGCAACAAGCTGAAGCTCGCCGCCATCCTCGAGACCCTCAAGGAACAGGGGATGACCACCATCCTGGTCACGCATGACTACCGCTTCGTGGCCGAGCACGCCACCAGGGTGATGTCGCTGTGCGGCGGCCGCCTGGCTGACGTGCCGATCGAGCAAGTGATCACCCTGGCCAAAGAGGTGGGAGGCATGGCTACATGAAGATCAAGCTCAGCCTCATAATGATCATCGCCTCGCTGGCCATGGCCTCATTCCTGATCTACATGGCCATCTTCCAGAACACCCTGCTCGGCCAGTACGCGGCGATACTCTCGTTCGTACTGATGCTCATGATCATCGGCGTCATCTTCGCCAAGTTCGAGGAATCGGAGATCAGCTCCAAGGAGGTGGCGCTCATCGGCATCCTGGGGGCGATCACCGCCGCGTCCCGCATTCCTTTCGCGGCCTTGCCGAACATCAAGCCGTGCACTTTCCTCATCATCGTCACCGGCCTGGTCTTCGGGGCGCTGGCAGGGGCCATGGTGGGCTCCATGACCGCGGCGATCTCCAACATCTTCTTCGGGCAAGGGCCGTGGACCGCCTGGGAGATGGTGGCCTGGAGCATGGTGGGCATCGTGGCCGGCTACCTCGGGCAGCGCATGAAGAGCATCAGCGTCAAGGACATCGTCCTGCTCGGCATCATCCTGGGCATGGCGTACAACACCCTCATGGACTTCAGCAGCTGGGTCACCTTCTACAGGGCGGACCCCAATCTGTTCGTTCCGACGTTCGTGGTGGGGCTGCCGTTCGGAGCCCTGCACATCACTGGGAACGTGATCTTCGCCCTGATACTGGGCAAGCCGGTCCTGACCATGTTCCAGCGCTTCAAGCGTCGGACCAAGATATCCTATGATGCACCGGGTCATAATCTGAAAGAAGCGGTACCCTGATAGCGGAAGGCATGACCAGACGACCTCTTGCCGGCGGCCGATCGCTTGGAGTTTTGGCGATCAGCAAAGCTAAATCCTTTTTGATAGGTAGATCGGCACATGAAGCTCGGAATGGTGCTCTACTCCAACGATCCGGAGACGGTCTTCAACGCGTTCAGGTTCGGGGCCTTCGCCCTGCAGCACGGAGATTCGGTGGATGCGTTCCTCCTCGGCAAGGGCGTGGAGTGCGACACCATGGACGAAGATGATTTTGATGTAGCCGCGCAGCTACGAAGGTTCCTGGAGCTGGGCGGGAAGACCTACGGCTGCACCACCTGCCTGAAGATAAGGAAGAAGGAAGGGACGGAAGCCTGTCCGCTGGCGACCATGGCCGATATGTACAGATTGCTCGCGCAAAGCGACAAAGTGCTCACCTTTTGAGCGTCTGAGAGCCCTG
>Ga0315279_10008147_pt1 | contig 12748 bp, 13 predicted proteins | sample YL17G06_20_MG_FD_203694 | JGI IMG/M metagenome (GOLD analysis project Ga0315279, IMG submission 203694) | Sediment microbial communities from Yellowstone Lake, YNP, Wyoming, USA - YL17G06_20 | ecosystem: Environmental > Aquatic > Freshwater > Lake > Sediment | place: USA: Wyoming | collected... | reverse complement strand
TGGAGAAGGATTACTCCCAGGACCCGCAGATCCAAAAGTACCTCAAGCAGAAAGGGCGCGGGACCAAGTACGTGGGAAAGCGGTTCCAGGCCGACCTCACGCTCACCGACGGCAAGAAGCTCAAACTGCCGGACGACCTGCTGGGCAAGGTGGTGGTGATCGATTTCTGGGCCACGTGGTGCCCGCCGTGCGTCCGCGAACTGCCGCACATGAAAAAGGTCTACGCCCAGTACAAGGACAAGGGCGTCGCGTTCGTGGGCGTCAGCCTCGACAAGCCGGACCAGAAGCAGCATCTCATCGACTTCGTGACGAAGAACGAGATGCCCTGGCCGCAGTCCTACAGCGGCAAGTACTGGCAGGACCCGACCGCCAAGCAATACGGCGTCAATGCCATCCCCAGCATCTGGGTGATAGGCAAGGACGGCAACGTCGTCTCCGACAACGCCCGCGAAGACCTCGAGGGCACCCTCGACAAGGCCCTGGTTGAGAAGGCGGATAGCCGGTAGCCCGTCGCAGGCGGATAGCCGGCAGCCGCTATCCCTCGACTTCGCTCGGGGTAAACCGGCTACCGGCTGCCGGCTGCCGACAGACCATTGCTCCACGCCGGGCGGGGCGTTAAAATGCCGCGATTTGAGAGAGTACCGGATGCTGGCCAAGAGAATCATACCGTGCCTGGACGTCGAGAAGGGCCGGGTCGTCAAGGGCGTCAACTTCCTGAACCTTCGCGACGCGGGCGACCCGGTGGAGATCGCCCGCCGATACGACGCCGAGGGCGCCGACGAGCTGGTGTTCCTGGACATCACCGCCAGCCACGAGGCCCGCGACATCATTCTGGACATCGTGCGAAGGACGGCCGAGGAAATCTACATGCCCCTGACCGTCGGCGGCGGGATCAGAACCATCCAGGACTTCCGCAACCTGCTCAACGCCGGGGCGGACAAGGTCGGCATAAACTCTTCCGCGGTTCGCACGCCGGAGCTGATCTCCGCCGCGTCGAAGCGGTTCGGCGCCCAGTGCGTGGTGGTGGCGATCGACCCCAAGCGAACGGTCAAGGACGGGCGCGAGTTCTGGGAGGTCCACATAAACGGCGGGCGGGTGCCGACGGGCCTGGAGGCCGTCGCCTGGGCCAGGAAAGTCGAGGGCCTCGGCGCCGGCGAGATCCTCTTGACTGTGATGGACGCCGACGGCACGCTTTCCGGGTACGACATCGAGATGACCCGCGCGGTGGCCGAGGCGGTCAGCATACCGGTCATAGCCTCCGGCGGCGCCGGAAGCGCCGAACACCTTTACCGGGCCCTGACCGAAGGCAAGGCCGACGCCGTGCTGGCGGCGAGCATCTTCCACTTCGGCACGTACAGCATTGCCCAGGCCAAGCAGTATCTGGCCGAGCGGGGCGTGCCGGTGAGGCTCGCCAGCCCGCCCGGCCGGCGCCGCGCCGGCTGAGCAAGAACAATAGCCGCGCCGCGAGTCCCCAAGGGGCCGACAGGCGCCACGGAGCGAGTATGGCACAGATCGCGAACGTCCCGGAGCTGACAATGACCGCCCCCGCCGTCAAGGCCATCATCATGCTGCTGTTTACGATGCCCTGGCTGTGGCTGGCCACATGGGTGAACGACGACGCCATCCTGGCACGCGCCGACCGCAAGAAATGGAACGCGATAACCGTCGCCGGCGGCGCCGTCGGGCTGCTGCTCTGGCTGGTCATGCCCTACTACGTCGTCGGACTGCTGTTCTACCTGGTCCTGGCCGCGGGCGGGCTGCTGGCGTACGTCGCCGACAGAAACGACCGCGTCGGGCCGGAAAAAAAGGTCCTCACCCGCGACCACCTGGCCAGCCTGTTCGCCGGCAAGAAGCGCGCCAAGAGAAAGCCGCTCGACATGGAACTGCTGACGAAGGTGACGATCTACGACAACTACGAGAAGATCGTCTTCCCGCCGGACCTGGGCACAGCCCAGGAAAAAGACATCCGCACCTACAACCACGTCCAGGAGTTCCTGCACGACGTGGCCTGGCGACGCGCCAGCGAGGTGGCCCTGACGCCGGCGGCCAAGGAATCCCGCGTGATTTACGTCATCGATGGAGTCGCCCACGAGCAGCCGAGCGTCCCGCCCGCCCAGGCCGAGGGGATGATCCAGTTCATCAAGGAGATCTCCGGAATGGAGGTCGACGAGGTCCGCCGCCCGCAGAAGGGGAAACTGTCCATCGACGCCCAGGACATCAACGCCCGAGCCGACATGGAAGTCAGCGCAGCCGGCACCACCGGCGGGCAGCGGCTCATCTTCCGCATCATCCAGGAAGTCGTCCGGATTAACCTCGGCGAACTCGGCATGCCGGATGACATCCTCGGTCAGATCGGCAGCATAGCCCAGACGAAGAACGGCCTGTTCATCTGCGCCGGCAGGCGGGGCAGCGGCGTGACCAGCACGCTGTACTCGATGCTCCGCCAGCGCGACGCGTTCATGAACCACATCACCACGCTGGAGTCCAAGCCGCCCATCGACCTGGAGAACGTCACACAAAACACCTACGGCGAGGACGCCAACATGGCAAAGGCGCTCTCGCTGGCCGTACAGCGCGGCCTGGACGTGCTGATGGTCGACCAGATCCCCGACGGCGAGGCCGCCAAGATGCTCGCCGACCTGGCCGCGAAGAAGCCCGTGCTCGTGGGCATGCAGGCCAACGACACGTTCTCCGCCCTTGCCAAGTGGGTGCAGTTGGTCGGCGACGCCAATACGGCGGTGCAGATCCTTCGCGGGGTGGTCTGCCAGATGCTCGTCCGCCAACTCTGCCCGAAGTGCAAGGTCGCCTACAAGCCCGACACGGCCAAGCTGGCCAAGATGAACCTGGCCTCGGGTACCATCGACAACTTTTACCGCCCGCCGTCGGAGGCGGAAGACGGCGCCGCCGCGGGCAAGGCCGGAAAAGAGGCCGAAGTCTGCCCCGATTGCCAGGGCAGCGGCTACAAGGGCCGGGTCGCCGTCTTCGAGCTGCTCAAGCTGACGCCCGAGACCCGCCAACTCATCATCGACGGCGCCACCGTGGCCCAGATCCGCGCCGCGGCCAGAAAGAACAAGATGCTCTACCTCCAGGAGATGGCCATGCAGCGAGTCATGGACGGGACCACCAGCGTCCAGGAGGTCATACGCGTGATGCAACAGCAGCAGGCAGTCAAGAAATGAACGGAAAGGCTTCAGGCTACAGACTTCAGACTTCAGGTAAAGAAGAAGAAGAAGAAAGAGGCTTCCGACTTCAGACTTCCGACTTCAGACTTCTGACTTCAGCCTGAAGTCTGAAGCCTGCTAACGACCTATATGCCGGAGAGAGAAACAGATGCTGATCATCATTTTAGCGACAGTCCTCGTCCTGGCCATGACGGCGTTTTTTGCCGGCCAGGGGCTCTTCAGTTCGATGATAGCGGCGGCCCTTTCGGTGCTGTGCGCCGCCTTCGCGCTGAACGCATACCCGGCGCTTGCCTCGGCGGTGCTTTACGACCGGCTGGGGCCGCTGGCCGACGCCGCGGCCTTGATCGCCCTTTTCATTCTGCCGCTGATCGGCTCGCGCTGGCTTGCCGACGCGATCGTCAAGCAGAACGTGCAGTTCGGCCTGTGGGCGGACCGCATCGGCGGGACGGCCTTCGGCCTCGTCGCCAGCATGACCATGGTCGGAATGGTCCTGGTGATCATGCAGATGCTGCCTTTCGGCCAGTCCGTGCTGGGCTACACGCCGTATGACAACACACTTCGTCGCGACCAGCGGGTCTGGCTGTTCTGCCCGGACGACTTCGCCGCGGCGATCGGCAGCCTGGGCTCCGTCGGGGCATTCGGCGGCGAGGGCAGCTTCAACGACCTGCACGCCAACCTCCTGCGCGAGGCCGCCGCGGCTCGCAACACGGCCGGGTCGAATGGCACGACCTTCGCCCGCCTGGAAACCCTGCGGATGAAATCCGCCTACGCGCCGCCGCCGGCACTGCTGGACGCGGCCGTCAAGAGTGCCAACAAGGACGCCGCCATCCCGCAGGACCCGCTCCTGGCAACGCCGCTGGCCAGCCAGATTGTTCTTGTCGGCATGCAGGTGGACCCCGACGCCGGCGACAGCGACGATTGGACCCGCCTGGCCGGGACGCAGTTTCGACTTGTCGCAAGGCGCGACGAGGGCGGCAAAACGAAGGGGCCCATCGACCATTACCCCGTGGGCTACATGATGGCCACCGGCACCGCTGTCGGCGAAACGCCCGCGTGGAAGTTCACCGCCGCCCCCATGAGCAATGGCGTCGCGCAGGTAGCCAAGCTCCTGGCCGCCGTGGAACGCAACAATGCCCCGGTCATCTACTGGATCTACCAGCTTGGCGGGGATGAGAAGCCCGATTACGTGGCCTTCCGCCAGGTCTCCATCAAACAAGTGCCCAGGCCCAAACCCGAAATGCCCGCCCTGCCCAAGCCTGTCGGCGGCGCCGCCCCAAAGACACCCCCCGCCCCGCCAAAGGCGCCGGAAAAAGCGCCCGAAAAGGGGACGAAGAAGTGACAAGAAAGAAGGCCACAATGAGAGAGATAGCCTTGATCTTCTTCGCCGTGGCAATTCCGGGCACGCTGTTGGGCTGCAACCACACCCAAGCGCCTGATACATCTGTCCCCAAGATCGAACTGCCAGTCGCGGAGCAAGGGCTCTGTTACCGGGTGTACGCTGTGGCGGGCTGGAATAGAGATAGCATTCGCAAAGCGTGGGGAGTTCCGACCAGGGTCATCAAGGAGCGAGAGGACTTCAAAAAAGGTATCAACCAGACGCCCAGGAAGTTGTGGAGTCAGCTCAAAGACGAGGAGGTAGAGCAATGGCACTACCTGGATAAGTCGGGAATGATGCAAACACTCGTCACTTTCGACGCCAAAGAAAACGCCGTTCGTGCGATTTGCGAATGGTCCGATTATTGAGCGGGCTGTGCCGGCCCCGCTCCACCGGTTGTAGTGGTCCCGCGTTTCCCCGCCACCCTCCGCCCCAGACGGGGCCTTTAGAATCGGTCATCTTGAGCCACTACCGCTCTTTCCTTTTGACCTCTGTGCCTCTGTGGTAATCGTTCTCTTACGCCGTCGCGTACGGGTCGCGGTCGCGGGCGGAGTATATCACCTTGAGCTTGCCCAGCATCTCAGCGGCGCGGCGCGCCAAGTCGCGAATGCCGATCCGCTCGGAGTGCCCGTGGCCCAGGCACAGCACGGTCAGCCCGCGGGCAACGGCCTCCAGGGCGTCGTGATAGCCCATCTCGCCGGTGACGTAGAGCGTGGCGCCCGCCGCGGCCGCCGCCGACCAGGCCGAACCGCCGGCGCCTGTAAAGACCGCCACGCGCCGCACGAGCCTGCCCAGGCTGTCCGATTTGCCCGCCGCCCTCGGAGGCCCAAGTCCGGCCGGAGAGGCCACCTGAACGTGCGGCGCGCCGGTGGCCTTCTTCAACCGGGCGACGATCGACCGCACGGTCATCGGCCGCCCAAGCGTTCCCACCCGCCCGCCGCCGCAGCCCGCGGGGAAATCCTCCAGCGGGTAAACGTCGATGGCGGGGGTCTCGTAGCTGTGGGCGGCCGCGACGGCCTCGCACACGGCCGAAACCTTGTCGCGCGGGCAGATCACCTCCAGCCTGAGTTCCTCGACCACCTCCTGGCGTCCGGTCCGGCCGACGGTGGGCTTTGCGCCCGGCCGGGGGCAGAACGACCCGAGCCCGTGGGCCAGGAATGCGCAGCGGCCGTAGTTGCCTATCTGCCCGGCGCCGGCGTCGAACGCGGCGTCGGCCACTCGGGCGACGTCCTCCGGCGGCGTGAAGACGGCCAGCTTGCGGAAGTCGCGGCCCACAAGCGGCGCGATTGCGCGGCGGTCGGACAGGCCCATCGCGTCGGCCAGGACGTCGTTGGTCCCGCCGGCGGCGTTATCGAGGTTCGTGTGGGCGGCGTATATCGCGACGCCGCGGCGGATGGCCTCGTGGACCACGGGCGAAGCTTCAGCCGTCACTCGGGAGACGCTCTTGAAGATCACCGGATGGTGGGCGAGGATCATCTGCGCCCCGGCCTTGACGGCCTCGGCCAGCACGTCCTCGCCGGCATCCATGCAGACCAGCAGTTTTGTCACGCGCCGCTGCGAATCGCCGACGAGCAGGCCGACGTTGTCCCACTCCTCGGCCAAGGCACTGGGGGCAAGCGTTTCCAGCACGCGGACAACGTCGGCTACTTTCATGACTGGACTCCTTCACCGGATAAGCCGCACTCGCGGTCCAGCAGTTCGCGGTAGGCCTGCATGACCCATCGCGTCACGGGCCCGGGCATTTCGCCGGCAACCACGTGACGCTCGATTCGAACCACCGGGCGGATTCCGGCGACCGCGCTGGTCAGGAACACCTCCTGGGCGTCCAGCAGGTCCCGGATGGTCAGCGAGCGATTGTCGGAGCATGGCACCTCCATGCCCCGGCAGAGTTCCAGCACCGCCTCGCGGACGATGCCCGGCAGCACCGGCGTTCGCGCCGGCGGGGTGAGGACCTCGCCGGCCAGAACGATGAAGACGTTGCACGTGCACGCCTCGGCCAAGCGGTTGTCCGCGGTGAACCACAGGGCCTCCTCGGCGCCCTTTGTGGCCGCCTCCTGGCGAGCGAGGATCCGCGGCAGATAGCAGCCGGTCTTCCAGCCGTAAACCGGAGGGCCCGAGCCCTGCCGCTGAGATGAGATTACCACGCCGATGCCCTTTTCGTACCACTGGGGCAAGTATGCCGGCAAAGGCGAGGCCGTAATGAGCGTCGTCGGGTCGCCGCCGTTTACGCTGCCCGGCGTGAGCGTGATCCGCACGCGGGCCTCTGTCAGCGAGTTGGCCTCCAGCAGCCTGGCCGTCGTAGCGGTCAGGGCGTCCGGCGTCGCGCCGGTCCGCATGCCGAGCATCGCCACCGTGTCGAACAGCCGGCACAGGTGCCTGTCCAGCCGGAACACCACCCCATTGTGCGCCAGGGCCGTGGTGTAGACCGACACGCCGTGAAGGAATCCCGCGTCGGACACGCTGATGGCCGCCTGGCTCTCGGGCACGATCCGCCCGTTGAGCAAAACATTCAGTTCGCTGGTCTGGCTCATGGCCAAGAGTTTACCCCGCCGCCGCCCCGGTGAAAACCGGCAAATTGCGCAGGAAACGACCAGAAGCCCCTTGTCGCTTAGGGACGCACATGAACTCGCAAGGATTCACCAGCGTCACCAACGGAATCAGCAAGAAGGAAGATCGAGAACCCAGTGGCTACGATTGTTCCGTAGGCCCTAGCGTGAAATGCGAAGTCTTGTCGGCGGATCGACCTTAGGCGTATCGCGTCGTGCCACCCTTCTCCCCGAGAATGGGCTGGCAAGGCGATAGTTTGGCCCCACAGGGATACCTGCCCGCTTCAGGGCTTGAATCGCCTCAAGGTTCTTCTCAAGCTGGTCCGCACGAACCTTCTTGTTGGCCTCTAGAATCTTCTTCAAATTGAACTGTTTGCTTGCCATTTCATTCCTATCAGGCCAGTTGCCTGTACTTTCCCTTGGCGTGCAGTATTGCCCGATGTCCCATTTTATTCATATAGTCGGTAAGTATGGACCAATAACTTCGAATCAATTCTCGATTCTTGCTGCGGCCAAAATCTTCGATCTCCAGCTTGAGGTCGCGACGAAGAACCGCCAGCGATATGCCGTGCCCGTGCGAGTGCCACTTTTCAGTATCGTTCAGCTTCTCGGCTATTTCTCTTGCGCGAGCCCTCCTGTCCGAAGGAGTGACTTTCCGCTGATGCGTCCTGGTCTTGTGCCAATTACGGAACTTATACTTGGCAAGCCATTGTTCCAGCAAGAACACCGACATCTTTCGGGCATGCTCGTACTGGTACAACTCGGCCGGATCAAATTTCGCACAAAGATACGTGGTCTCCGCCGTGTTGAGGCCGCCGGCAGCAGCCTTTTTCATTAATTCATCAAACTTCTTGAGGTAACCAAGGGCTGGAACATAACCAACTCCGTCGCTCTTAGGCAATTGAGGGTCAATAGGGCCCAGCGTGGAGTAGTAGTCCATGTGGATCGCATCGCCAGACATAACCAGCACCGTTCCAGCCGACATGGCCGCGTCTGGTACGAAGAATTCTACCCGCCTGTAATGCTTGCGAAAAGTCGATGCTATTCTTTGCGCAACCTCGATGTACCCGCCAGGAGTTTCAAGAAAGAATGCCAGCTTGGTCTTGGACGGCTTTTGCTTCTTTCGCCACTCAACAAAATCGCGAATCTCCGTGTCGGCTCCATAGACTATTCCACCAGAAAATGCCATAACGTCAGCACTTAGATTCTTCTCTAGGTCGTCAAGGATAATCCGCAGTCTTTGCTCGACAAGTTCATTGGCACTCTGAGCTAGATCGTCGACCATCATTGGTGTCTCCCTATCGGACCCACAGAACTTATACCGGCAGGGATGAGGCTGCAAGACAAAACCGCAGACTAGCCCACTACCGAGTTCTATGCCCCCCCGGCTGCCGCCCCCCTACCGCCCGACTTCGGCGAGGTAGTAGACGTACTGTCTGGCGGTGCGCCGCCTGCGGCGGGCGGCGGGCTCGACGTGCGTCGCGGTCATGCCCGCCTTCTCCAGGAACGGATGCACCCGCCCCATCGTCGCAAGGGCCTCGACAAACGGCGTCTGGGCGGTGGCCAGCGCGTGGCGGACCAGCCGCTCGGCCAGGCCGCTGCCGCGATAGGTCGGGTGGACGATCACTCGCGAGATGCACTCCACCTCGCGGTTGAGCCGGCGGATCGCCTCGCGGCGGTCGGCTCCGCAGTATCGCCCGCTTGTGGCGATGTTACGCCCGCGAACGGTCAGCAGCGGCGGCGAGACCACCAGCACGGCCGCAAGGTCCGCGCTGGCCAGGTCGCGCCAGCGGCGGTATCGCCCGGTCTGTGGGCGGCGGACGACATAGACCCGCTTGTGGCACGCTGGCGGCTTGGCAAGGTAGTGGAAGCCCGCCAAATCGTGGTAGTCGCGGATCGTGCCGCGGTTGATCGGCCAGCGGAGCACCTCGTCGCGGCGCGCCCGGCGCGGAGCGTCCAGCATGCGGGCCGGTGCGCCCAGCGGCTTGAGGATTACCAGGTCCGGCTGGAGGTCCGGCACGAGTTCCGGCCGGGGCGTCGCGACCAAGAACGCCAGCCTGCTGCCCGTAATCAGCTTCCGCACGCGCCGGCACAGCCCGCGCGCAGTTTGGATGTCCAGGGCCGAGCAGAACTCGTCGGCGATAACGAGTTCGGCCCGGCCCGACAGCCGGGCCGCGTGAAGCGCGCGAGCCAGCGCCAGCCTCGCCTGCTGGCCGCCGGAAAGGAACCTCGCGGGCGCAACCAGTGACGTCGCCTCGGCCAGGCCGCACCGCGAGAGCATCTCCAGCTTGCCGGCAAGGGGCCCGCCCTCGAGCACCTCAACGGCCGGTGAGTCGCTCGACGCCAACTGCTCCGTCTCCAGCCAGCCAGTCCCGCCGACCTGCCGCGCCACCTCCCGCAGCAGCACGCTCTTGCCTGACCCCGACGGCCCGGTTACCACAACTATCATCCCGGGCTTGATCTCGAGGGGAAACCGGTCGTACAACGTCTCTTCCTGGCAGCCCGACAGGCCAAACATGGCCGCGACGGCGCCCGCGTCGCTCGACGCGGGTATCGGCCGGCGTATGCGGGCGTTGACGACGACCGACCAGCAGAGCTTCTCGTCAACAGCGGAAACGGCCCGGACAGGGCCAACGGCGGCAACAGAGGTCATGGTGATGCTCCTGATGAAGAAGGTGTTCTTCGAGGCGATACGTTCAGGCGGGAAGACCACTACGCTTCGATACTGGCGGCGGCGCATGGTCAGGCCGGGCAGCCTTCAGACAATCCCCGGGCTGGGCAAGGTCCGCATCGACGAGGCCGCGTGCGTGGAACTGGCCGACCTTACCGACGCCGACGCCCAGGCGGACGGCCTGACCGACCTCAAGGCCCTCAGGGCCGCCCTGCACGACCTCTATCCCCCCGCCCGGCGCGAAGGACGAAAGCTCTACCTGGTGCGGTTCACTCTGGAGGAAGATGGAAAAGAAGGTCCGAAGAAGGCCCTACGCCATAGGTCTTAGATCTGCCTGCCAGTCGACAGATTCTTGCGCAGCAGAGTCCAGTGCCCTAAGTTAAGTATTTGAAACCGTTTGCGTAGGACATGAAGCCTGAAGCCTTTGCAGATTTACCAAGTCGATTTGTATTATATACACATAGTTTATAGTGTCAAATGATTTCTGCAAAACTTTTTATTCTATTTTTCTTGTATTTCACTTGTCATATCCTAGGGAAGAAGTGATAATTCATTAAGGAACGGATGCCTATTCGGAAGACTGTCCAGGAGACTGCCCATGAGCTTGGGTTCCATTGTACGAAGCAGGCGGGATGAACTGGGCTTGACCCAGGAGATCGTCGCCGCGCAGGTAGACATATCCAAGCCGTACCTGTCGAACATCGAGACCGGGCGGGCCAAGAACCCCCCTTCCGACGGCGTGTTGCGGGCGTTGGAGCGGGCGTTGAGCTTTAGGCCGGGGGAACTGGTCAGGCTGGCGCACCTGGTTCGCACGCCCGCGGACGTGCGCGAGAAGTACGAGCTCTACGAGGCGGAGGTCCACAAGCTGCGCGGCGTTCTGCGCGACCGCAATCGCGACTCGGGCGATGATGGCGAAACCGGCGACTTCGAAGGTCCCCCGGCCACTGAGGGGCGTGGCGCGACGGGCATTTCCATTGGCGGGGTCGTGCCGATCATCAACAGCGTCGCGGCGGGCTATCCGCACCACTTCACCGACCTGGAGTATCCGCCCGGCGTCGCGGAGGAGTACATCCGCTGCCCGGACGTTCACGATCCGCAGGCGTTCGCGGCGCGGGTGGTGGGCGATTCGATGGAGCCGGATTACCGCGAGCGCGACATCGTGGTCTATTCGCCGAACACGCCCGCCCAAAGCGGCGACGATTGTTTCGTGCGTTTCGAGGAAGGCGAGGGCACGACGTTCAAGAGGATCTACCGGGACGACGAGGAGTCGATCCGCCTTCAGCCCCTCAACCAGGCATACCCGGCGCAGTTAGTCCCGCGCGAGAAGATAACCGGCCTCTGGCCGGGCATCCTGCGAATACACCGCATCCGCGAGGCGTAGCTACTCCACGACCATCACGGAGTTCAGCGTCCCGTAGGGGTTCAGGGCCCAGGCGCTGTTGTCGGGGTCCATCAGCCAGTTGCCGTCGATGATGAACTTGTACTCGTGGCTGCCGGGGGCGGCTTCGACGTTGGCGACGAACGAGCCGTCCTTCTGCTTCTTCATCCGCACGGGCTTCCAATCGCTGAACGTGCCGGCCACCGCGACGTTCCTGGCCCCGCCGTTGGCCTGAATGGATAACCGAACCGCGCCTTTCTTCTTCCCTTTTCCGTACATTGCCCTTCTCCTTCCCGGACTCACCGAACCGCGTCCCAGACACGCCGGGCCGCTGACCCGGCAGGGAGAGTTTATACGCCCGCCGGCCTCAAAGCCAGAAGACTATCACCACGAATTTGCACAAACCCATCCGCTCTTGGTGCAACTCGTTCAAACCGCCGCCCCGCATTCCCGCCGTGCGCGGCGCAAAAAGCCCCGCCATCAGACGTTGGGGCTAAGCAGGGTCAGCTTGCCCGCCTTTACGCCGCGGGTCGAGACGATCGCGTCCGCGACACGCCTAAGCTGCCGAGCCGGGCCACGCATCAGGACAACCTCCAGGCAGTTGTGGTCGTCCAGATGTACGTGCTGGCTGCACAGAATGCAGTGGTGGTCCTTGTGCTGAATCTCGGTGACCTCCTGCGCCAGGTCGCGAGCGGCGTGGTCGAATATCACGCTGACCACCGCCACCATCGCGGCCTTGGGATCCTGCCACTCCTGCTCGATCAGCGCCGCGCGGATCAGGTCCCGCATCGCCTCGGAGCGGTTGGTGTACCCCCGCCCGGCCAGCCAGGCGTCGAACTTCTCCAGCAGGTCAACGTCGATCGCCAGTGCCGTGCGCGTCAGTGAACTCATGTTCGCAGTCCTCGAATCGTCCGGCCGGGCCTTTCGGCCAACCTACGCCGCGGCATGGGCGTCTCGCCCTTGCATGGGAAGCTGCTTCTTCCGGTTACATGCAAGATCGGCTCGGGGCCGCTGGCTTAATCACTGATTATCCGCCCCCGACTTCCGGGGCGGGGTACCAGGTGCGTTGGCTGTCTTTCGGCGCCCATCGCCCAAGGGGACAATTATTTTCAATTCCCCGGGAACTTTTCGCCGCTGGGGCGTCAAATCAGTGTAGAGATTCTCTGGAGTTTCCGGAACTCCCAGGGTACTGTCACCACAAGAAGTAAGGGAGTGCCAGGGTGGCGGGCAGACGAGCGGCCAGCGTTGTCGTCGTGTGCTTCGCGTTGGTGGGCGCTGCATATGGGGAGCCCCAGCCGTCGCGAGAGGACTTTGTCCGCGCACTCATGCAGCAAAGCCGCATCGTCGAAGATGTCCGCTTCCAGTTGCCCGTCGAGGTCTACCGGCTGTTCCTGATCGAGCAGGCCGGCACGCCGCAGCCGGCGCCGGTGGCGTTCATCATCGAGCGGGGCATTTACGGCGTCACGCTCGACGCCAACAGCCGGCCCGTCATGCGGGCCGAGCTTTCCGTCCGCGTCTTCGACCCGGCAAGGTGCCGGGAAATCCCCATCCTCTCGGCGGCCCTGGCGTGGGACGCGACCACCGTCAACGGCAAAC
>Ga0315279_10008145_pt1 | contig 12749 bp, 15 predicted proteins | sample YL17G06_20_MG_FD_203694 | JGI IMG/M metagenome (GOLD analysis project Ga0315279, IMG submission 203694) | Sediment microbial communities from Yellowstone Lake, YNP, Wyoming, USA - YL17G06_20 | ecosystem: Environmental > Aquatic > Freshwater > Lake > Sediment | place: USA: Wyoming | collected... | reverse complement strand
CATCGCTGCAAGGACTCCAAAAGTCCTTTGGATTTTTGTTATAGTATTATCTTTCATATTGATACTTAGTTTCATGATTGTCAATTTTTCTAATCAATGGCTTGCCACTCTGGTTATAACAATGGTTTCGATTGCCGTTGCATTTGTGATTGTTGTCATTTATGACATTTCTTATCCATTTAAAGGTGGATTTTGGTCGATATCGCCCCAGGGTTACTTTGATCTTGAAAATATAATTAATGAAGAATAGTAACTGTTGGAAAAGCTCTTTTATCTAAAATTTGGAATATTTTTTAATATAGCTTGATTAAATATGACATTATATTTCATAATCAGATCTGAAAAAAAGATAGACAGTAGGAATTGAAAATGACCGAACAATACGATTATTGGAACAAGGATATGGAATTGAAAACGCGGGCAGAATTGGATAAACTGCAAGATAAACGATTGAGGGCTATTGTGAAATATTGCTATGAGAAAGTTCCTTTTTATAATTCACAATTCAAAGCAGCTAATTTAGAACCGGATGATATTAAAACCAAAGAGGATATTGTTAAAATTCCGATCACGAAAAAGCAAAGCTTGCGAGATAATTATCCCTTTGGGATGTTTGCGGTGCCTTTGCGCGAAATTATCCGAATTCATGCGAGCTCGGGCACCACGGGCAAGCCAACAGTGGTAGGCTACACTGCCAATGATATTGCAATGTGGACTGAGATCATGGCAAGAACTCTTACTGCACCCGGAATTAAAAAGGGTGATATCCTTCAGAATGCATATGGTTACGGACTTTTTACTGGCGGGTTAGGTTTCCATTATGGCGCTGAAAAAATTGGGGCAACTGTCATCCCTATTTCAGGGGGGAATACCGATCGTCAAATTTTACTTATGCAAGATTTTGAAACTACGGTTCTTACTTGTACCCCTTCTTATTCTCTCTACATTGCTGAGTTCATGAAGCAAATGAATATGGATGTGGATAAACTCAGTCTGCGTATTGGTATGTTCGGTGCTGAACCTTGGAGCGAATCACTCCGGACTAAAATCGAGGATGCATTACATATTAAGGCTGTTGACATTTATGGACTCTCTGAAATATGTGGTCCTGGGGTCTCTGTTGAATGCCCCGAGCAAGCAGGGCTTCATATCTGGGAAGATATTTTCCTCCCTGAATTAGTTAACCCCGAAACCCTGGAGCCTGTGGGTGAAGGCGAGTCCGGCGCGTTAGTTTTTACCACTCTGACTAAAGAAGGGATTCCTCTTTTACGTTACTTAACCAATGATATTTCAACCCTGAACTTTGAGAAATGCAATTGCGGTCGATCCCATGTTCGGATGAGAAAGGTAATCGGAAGAGCCGATGACATGCTCATCATCCGCGGTATCAATGTTTTCCCATCCGAAGTTGAATATGAACTCATGAAGATTGAAGGCGTTTCCGAAAATTATCAAATTATCGTGGATCGTGACATCTTAGATACCCTGACTGTCAAGGTAGAGTTAACCCCTGCTGCATTCTCCGATAAAATCGCGGATATGCAAGCTTTCAAAGCGAAGATCGAACGGCATCTCGAGAGCACCTTACAAATCCATACCACTATAGAGTTTGTTGAACCTGGACGCATTGAACGTAGCGTTGGAAAAGCAAAACGCGTGGTTGATTTAAGAGCAGGAAAAATTTAATTTTAATGTTATGAATGAGATGAAGAAAATATGGTGAAACAATTATCCGTTTTTCTCCCCAATAAACCGGGAGTGTTAGCCAAATTTACCGCCTTATTAGGAGATAATGCGATTAATATACGTGCTTTAACGGTTGCTGATACGGCAGACTATGGTGTTCTCCGGCTCATTGTCAATGATCCCGAGAAATGCTTGAAGCTATTAAAGGATGAAAACTACTTGGTTTCTGAAACGGAGGTTATCGCATTCCAAGTGAAAGATGAACCCGGTGCTTTGTATAAGGTTGCGAAAATAATGGGCGATAATGGTATTAATATCGAATATATCTATACAACACTCGTTACTGGCGCTGCGATTATCCTGATGCGGGTTAATGATCTTGAAAAAGCGGTCAAAATCCTTCAAAAGAACCAAATTCGTGTGCTTTCAGGCAAAGATGTCTACGGAATTTAATTCGGGGAAATTTTCTCTATATCTTAGAAAATAATTAACAATTTTTTTAACTTAAATCAGGAAAAGGGCATAAATTCCCCACATAGTGAATCCAATTAAAATGGGATTTAACAAATTATCAGAGAATGGGAGTGGTTGAGGCGTAAAATAATCGATTGCAAAAAATACAGGTATGGCTGCTGCATTTACTACTAAACCAACTAAGAGTACCTTGCCAATATTTCCAGGAAATGCAATATATACGGGTAAAGACGCGAGCGCAATAAATGCAATGAATCCGAACATAAATGACGCGATCATACCCGCAATGGCTCCCTCCCATGATTTTTTCGAAACCTTTGGTCGAATTTTATGCTTACCTTTGGTGACACCCACTATCGTTGCAGTCGCATCGCCTAGACCACTAATGGCAATAACCGCCATAGCAATGGGCGCTGGAAATACTATAATTGCAAATAAAATTCCCCCTACTAGATAGACGTGTGGTCCGAAGGTCTCTTTTTCTTTTTCCCGATACAAGTTCGAAATCATGCGAACTGGGTACCATCGAGGCGCTTTAATTCGAATCAGATCGGTCAAGAAACTAAGCTCAAAGATAGCTGTCACGCCAAACATTGCCCAGAGTTGGCCGCCATCAATTGCGGCTATATCTGCACTGTGGGAGGCAAAATCATAAAAGTCATAAGCAGGCGTAGAGAGATACTCATATATCGCCGTTGTTACCAAAGGCCCCACCACCAAATACACGGCAAGGATGCCGATGATTAACACATGAAATGCCTTCCGAGACACTTCCAAATCCAATTTATGGGTTTTCTGTTCTGGGGGCGGATTCCTGATACTTTTTTGAGTTAAATATTCATAAATAACGAAGGCTCCAATAAAAATTATTAAGAATGCCAGAAAATAAATGACAAATGAATCTGTTGGAACCGGATAAAGCAATCCCAAACCCCCTTGCGTAGTATTATTAAATAATAGTACAGCCAATCCCGTAATTACATAAATTAATCCGATTGCCACCAATAAAGCAGCTGTCAAAAGACCATTGAAGACGCCTTCCCGAAAATGGGTTTTCGATTCTTCATCAGATTCTTTTTTCCTTTTCTCATTAACCTGCCGCGTAAGAATGAGGCATTGCACGGCAAAAATTATGAAAATTATGCCTAATCCGATATTATTAATTCCCCAGGCAACCATATCTTCATCTTCTCGCGTGATCGAAATTTTAAATAGATATTCAAATAAAATTTTAAATACTTATTTATGATTTTCAGTCCAATTAATTAAGAGTCATGTAGGTGAAATTAAATGGTTACTAAAGAAGAAATTGATATAATTTGCACAATCCTCGCCTTGATTGCTGCGTTTGCGATGTTAGGCACCTTTACGGGTGCGGTTTTTCTAGAAAAGCAACGCCAACCACTGGCAATTATTGCAGGATCATGTGCGGGGTTTCTCTTCGGCATTATGATTCTTGCATTAGCAAGTCCCTATCTATTTCCTTCATAGAAAAATTCTTTTAGGGAGAAAGGATTGTAAATAAAAATCAACATAATAATTTTTCTTAGACTAATTGTTTAGAAACTTATTTATGTGAGGAAACAATTTAGATTAAATAAAATGACTACGAGGATTGATATGAATGGAATTGAATAATGTAGAGATAGAAGATACATATGCTGAGGCTTTTGATTTCTGGTGTGCGCGTGTTCTAGTAACGGCATTGAATGAGGAATGGTTAAATGTTGCTTGTAATGTTTTCACCGGTTTTGCAGTTTCCACTATTGGTTGTGATTGCGAAGCTGGGATCGATAAGAAGTTACCCGCATCAGAAACCCCTGACAATCGCCCCGGTGCCTCAGTGCTGATTTTCGCTCCTAGAGCTGGACTAGGGACCGCCTTGATGAATCGGGTTGGGCAATGTATTTTGACCTGTCCCACCACAAGCCTTTTCGATTGGCTTAATGAAGAAGCGGATAACTATAAGGATAAAAAGACCGGCGAAGAAAAGCCTGCAATATTTGTTACCGGCAAAAATATGCGATATTTCGGCGATGGCTGGGAAAAGGCAGATAATATCGGGGATCGGAGTGTCTGGCGAATACCTGTCATGGAAGGAATTTTCACCATTGAAGAATCTTTCAAGGGTAAAAAGGCAATTGGCGGCGGCAACTTCTTCATTCTGGGGGATGAACTTGAAAATACCCTCAAAGCTGCTACAGATGCAGTACAAGCTATTCATGGCATAGAAGGCGTCATTACCAGTTTTCCTGGGGGCATCTGTCGTTCCGGCTCAAAAACTGGTTCTCTGAAATACGCAAAATTTATGCATGCCTCCACGAATCATATCTATTGCCCCACTTTAAAAAATGAAATTCCAGATTCCGCAGTCCCTGCTGATGTGAATTGCGTACTTGAAATAGTTATCAACGGAATGAGCCTCGAGAAAGTACAACAAGCAACCGCCGCTGGAATCCAAGCAGCAGTCCAAGTGCCGGGAATTAAGAAAATTACCGCAGGTAATTATGGGGGCACACTCGGAAAACATCAGGTTGTCTTGAAAGATGTCCTCGGACTCTAAATTTCTATTTTTTATTTTCAACTATTTTATTTTGATCGATAAAATACTCCAATATCAATAAAAAATTCCACTAAATATAAAACTGGTTGAAAACTTTCACTAATTCTTTTTATAAATGAAAACCATTTTCGTAAATGCATTCTTGCCTTTCAAAATCAATTAGCTTATTAAGAGGCTTCAATATCTCGCCTTCCGGCCTCAGCTTTTGAGGATCGCCACCTTGAATCCACGCAGTCACTAACCTAATATTTCTCCATATTCGGTCAAATTCCATATGTACCCTCCCAAACGGGCATTTGGATGAATCATCTTAATATTATTAATATATTTAAAGCTTTTTTCCGATTTTGTCTAAAACCGACAAAAAAGATTGTAAGATTCTCAAAATTGATGCGATACTTTTTTGAATTTTACCATCTTGGTTTATTAAAGTTGGTGTGAAAAAAAACTATAAAAAATAAATTCATATAAGCTAAGGTATAAAATCAAAGTAAGCTATTCAGAACTATTAACAATTGAGAGGCTTGAAAAAAGATGAAAAATGTGGAATATGAAATAAAAGGCAACATAATGACTATAAAAGTAGACGTTTCTAAATCATTTGGACCCTCGAAAAGCGGTAAATCTGAAATTATTGCTACGACAGAAGGAAATAAGAAGATTAAAGTAAATGAAGAAGATGTTTGGATAGGACTGAACATTTATAAGAAGATAACAGCTGATACTTAGAATGTAAATCAGTCCTAAGTTTTTTTCTTTCTTTGTGTTTGTGTCTAAATATTTAAAAATTATGTGCCATATAATTCAAACAATTTTTTTGTAATGAGCTCGAATACATTATTCACATTTTCTCCCGTTTTTGCGGAGGTTTCCATGAAATCAAGGTGATATTCCGCTGCTAATTCTTTACCTTGATCTTCACTGATCACCCGATATTTCGCGAGATCTTTTTTATTTCCTATCAAAATACCGTATTTATCCCCAATAACCCATGCAATATCATTAATCCAATACGAAATCGAATCAAAGGTATTTTGTTTGGTAATATCATATAAAATAAGATAGGCGCTGGCACCTTCGTAGAAAATTTTTCGAATCTGTTCGAACTTAGATTGGCCCGCTATATCCCAAATCGCTAATTCTGCCCTCATTTTGCCCTTTTCTTTGCCAGTTTTTACAGGAACTGTTTTTAATGAGACCTGAACGCCAACTGTTGGAATATAGAGCTCATGAAACTTCTTTTCCGTGTATTGGAGCATCAGAGTTGTTTTTCCGACACTGCCATCGCCAACCACGGCAATTTTCCATTTATAATCTATTTGCATTACAATTTTCACCAAAATATTATTGCAGAAGTTATTCTGTTTGGATTACTAATTTAAAATATTCGCGCCCCTTTTTATTTTTAATCGTATCTTCAAAATATCTGGGAATCTCACGCAAAGGAATCTTCGTGAGCCAAGGCTTAATATCGAATTTTCCTTCCTCTAACCACTTTAATGTGCATTCATAATCTGCAAGCGTGAAATTACTGGAAACAATCAGTTTTCTTTCCCCTGAAAGCTGCATTTGATTGAAATTAATCTGGATTGGATGCACCGCTAAATTTATATACGTGCCTCCTTTATCCAACAGATTCAAACCCGTTTGAAAACTGAATTCTGTCCCTATACTATCGAAAATAGAGTAAATATTCCTCTTGTTCGTGATTTTTAGAATTGCCTCTACAATCTCTTTCACATTAATAGTGGCCGAATCATATATATTTTGAAATCCATTCTTTCGTGCTACATCTATTGCGATTTCCGAGTTCTCCAGGATAACAATATTTTCTTCAGCCACTCCTGAATTCCTGGCAACCTGGGCAATCCCATTTCCGATGGGACCACACCCCATAATCAAGATCGGCATTTCTATTCCGTGAATTGCTAAATTATACGCATGGGTGCAGACTGCGAGCACATCCATCATGGCTGCTTCTTCAAAAGTGGTAGATGGGGCAATTTCATAGCACCCTTCCGCCCAGGCGGGCACGTACTCTGCGTAGGCGCCGGGATAATACTGTTGAGCACCCCATCCTTGACCATGCCCGATATGGACCGTGTTCTCACAGAGATGGGCTCGATTCGTCCTACACATTTCACATGTTCCGCAGACCTTCGAGCATATGGGGACCACGCGTTTTCCCAGCCATTGTCGATTTTCTTCTGTTTGCACTGCAACGACTTCCCCTGCAAACTCATGACCCAGCACAATATTAGGGGGATTCTCTTTATGTATTCCCAGCGTGTGTTGCGACCAAGGATTCTCACCCCGATAATATCTGAAATCGGAGCCGCAGACCCCGCATGCCTTGACTCTAACTAAGATCATATCAGAATCATTATAGGATTCAAGTGGCCAAATGGGAATGGTTGTGTGTCTTAATTTATGTGGCTTTTCTAACACCACCGCGTGCATTCTCTCTGGTAATGGCTCATCATCCCATCTTATTAACGGCATTCAGCTCGAGCGCTCCATCTGCAATTTGAAAAGTTTCAATGAATGGATAATTCTTTTTAATCCTTTTTTGAGATAAAAATTAAGACATTATTTCATTATATTTTAGTTATAAAATCTACAAAAAAATCGGTACCAATGGGAATGATCGTATGAGCTTAATGTCAATCGAAGAGGTTTTCGAAAAGCGGTTGATTGGACAACAAATAACTATTCGTGGTTGGGTATTCCGGCGGCGAAAATCAGGGAAAATTATCTTTTTAGTAATTCGAGAGAAAGGCGCAATCTTGCAATGCACATTTGAGGAAGAAATAATAGGATCAGAATTATTCCAAACGGCAGATAATGCGACCATTGAATCTTCTGTGGAAATCACAGGAACCCTACGTGAAGAGGCGAGAAGCCCCGGCGGACTTGAAATTTCGGGTTCACAAATAACTCTAATAGGATTATCTGAAGTTTTTCCAATAACACGTGACCAAAGTATTGAGTTTCTACTCGATAACCGCCATCTATGGCTACGAAGCCGCCAATTAACATATTTACAACAAATTAGGTCCGCAGTATTTGATTCTGCCCGAGAATGGTTTAAGTTAAATAACTTCCTAGAAGTCCATTGTCCAATGTTTATAACCGCAGCAGTTGAAGGCGGTTCAACTTTGTTCAAGATGAAATATTTTGATATGGAAGCCTATCTGACCCAATCAAGCCAATTTTATCTAGAAACTCTCATTTTCTCATTAGGCAATGTATATACCATAGCGCCTTCTTTTAGAGCTGAGAAATCCAGAACCACGAGGCATCTCACTGAATTTTGGATGTTAGAAGCGGAAATGCCCTTTTGCAATTTAGAACAGGACATGGAAATCCAGGAAAACCTATTGTCCTATATTTGTCAAACCGTTGCGAAATCGTATAGTGAGCCCTTGAAATTCCTTGGCCGTGATCCTGAAGAACTAATGCTGATTACTCCTCCCTTTGAAAGGATTTCCTACACAGAAGCAATCGATATATTGAATGGAAGCGGGTATAAGATTGAGTGGGGTGACGACTTCGGAGCTGAAGAAGAACGCATGTTAACAGTGGAACGAAAGACTCCTCTTTTTGTTTATAATTATCCTCGAGTGGCTAAAGCGTTTTATCATAAATTAGATTCAGAGAATCCGAAAGTAGTGAATTGCGCCGACTTACTTGCCCCAGAGGGTCATGGCGAAATAATCGGAGGCGGTCAGCGAACTGACACTCAGGAGGAACTCATTCAGCGCATTCAAGATGAAAACTTAAACCCTGAGGCATATCAATGGTATATCGATCTTCGTAAGTATGGAACCGTTCCACATTCTGGCTTTGGACTTGGTACAGAGCGGGTTGTGAAGTGGATTTGTAAATTAGAAAATATCAGAGATGCAATTGCCTATCCCCGCACAATCAATCGGGTTTATCCTTAAAAAAATGCTTTAATATTTCAAAAAATTTTTAATTTTCGCTATCAAGCTGCGCCTTTTCCCATAGAAAGTGACAATGGTCTTCGTCGCAAATAAGCGCTTTAGTAAAATGGTATTTTTCCGTGGTTTGAATAAAAATCGGAACCAGTTCGGTCCAGATATCTCTTATCCACAACTTTTCTTTTGGTTGTACTAAGTTTCCGCAGGTTGGACATTTGATATTTTCGGGATATAGATTCATTTCGGGATGTTTCACGATATCAGGATACCACATTATGAGCGTTCGACAATTTTGGCAAAAATAGACCCCAAAGGGGTATCCTTCAGATCCAAGGGGTTCTGCCAAAAATGTACCTCAATTAGCCATTCTTGCGGGTCGTCACGAAACAGGAGTCATGCTCAATGATAACGGTATCTTCAGCTTGAGCTATGAAAGTACCCTTCTTATCAGAGAGCGGGTGATATTCATGGAGCAACCCGATCCGAGTAAGTTCGCGGAACCCGAGAAGCACTGCCCCTTGTACATCGCGCATGATCCAGCGCCTTGCAAAAGGCAGGGTTTTATACTTATTGCTAACTTCCCGAATAATCTGGCGAGCAGCTTCGGATCTGACAGCTCTCCTGACAGGATATAAGCTGTATATGTAAGTTGGAATGAGATCATGAACAGATCCTGCGCCAGTTGTAGCAAAGAACTCAAGTGCATAGACTTCTCCTTCCTCTATTTTTTCGCCGGCAGGCAGCGCAACCGCAGGAATTGTCTTTCTGCCATGTAATTCCCATTGATCTAAGATATGCCCTGAGAGATCTCGCACTGGCCAATACTCTCGATCTTTTATTTCCTTTTCCGCCAATGCACCCAATTGATGTGTTTCAACACCTGGCTTAATGGCATCAATCACCGCCTGAAGTGCAGCTTCGGCGGCTTCAACCAATTTTCCATAATTTTCATTAAACGATACAGTAAAAGCTCCATCCGCTATATACCCCTCAATTTGAACCCCTATATCTATTTTGACAACATCTCCTTCTTGAAGCACCGTAGGATCGCTGGGGCCTTGAGCGGTATAATGAGCAGCGATATTATTAATCGAGACATTAACGGGAAAGGCAAGTCCGCCACCTTTCTCTAGAATAAAGCCTTCAATGGTGTCACAAATATCCACTACTTTTGCGCCCACTTTAACAAGCGGAAGGGCAGAATTCTTAGCTTCAAACTGAATCTCTCCCGCTTTCTTATAGTGCTCATACTTTTTCTGTTCTTCCTCTTCTTCTGTTTCTTTAGATTCTTCTTTTTGTTCTTCTGATTCGTTCTCTTTTCCTGCCATAGGTCATCCCAAGATGCATTTCAATCAAAATACGCTTCTTTAAGATACTTTACAAAAGTGTTTTTTTTAGATAAGAAAAAGAGAGAATAAAAAAATTTAAATCTTGTTAATTAGGTCAAAATAAAAAAAATAAAAGAAAATCCGGCTTTATAATTAATCCATTCCCAGAATTTCTTTAAATTCGGGCGGTTCATTACCTTCCTCAACAAAAATTTCTTCTTGAACCCCAACGCGTTCAGCATCAAACTTTCGTGCTATTTGCCCACCGACAACTTTTTCCTTAGCATTGGATCCGGAGCCTATCCAAATATAGATCTTATCATGGGGTCTATCATCTAGAATAAAAACATCTCCTGAATCCAAACTATCTTTCGTCAATGGCATTTGTACATAAACGATATCATTTATGGTTTCAAAATTTTCACTTTTGATATGGTATAAGACGGGTTCATAGACCGGCTTTTCGACTTTTTTTAAGAGCGTATCTGCAAGGTTACCTTCTACGATTTTGAGTCCTCCAAGCGCTACTCTCAACTCTTGTGGCTCATTACCTTGGTCAATGGTCGTTACCTTCGGTGCGCCTCCGCGCGAAGCATCAATAAGGGTGGATAGATGGGCTGCGGAAAATTTCTCATCTACAGAGGAATCCTTTCCGATCCATACCCAGAGTTGCATCCCGGCATCCACGAGGTATGAGTCACCCGATGTAAAAACGGGTTTGTCAATCTTCTTTAATTCTCCCTTATCAATTAAATAGATATTCGCTTCCCCTTCAGCAGGTGATTCTATTGATAGAGCTTCTTCTGCCTTGGAAACTTCCTCCTTTTCCACTACTGGCTTTTCTGTTTTTATATTGAATTCTGGAGGCTCCTTGCCTTCATCCACAATAACTAACTTTGAAGAATACATTTTCTCTGAGGTCTTTAATTTTGTTGCTGCAGTTCCTGCATTATAGGCATCTTTCGCCTTACTTGCGGAACCTTTCCAAATCCAAATTGTATTACTTTCTGCATCTGCTATCACGAATACGCCGGTTTTTTCCAATTCAGATGTCAATGTAATGCCTGTGGGAAGGACTTTATAGATTTTAATTTCTTTAACTTTCTTTGCCGATTCTGGCTCAGCAAATCTAATGGTAGGACGGACTCCCTCGCCGCCTTTCGAATATCCACATAGATGGCATCTGAAAACACCTTCGCTCTCTTCCATCAAAGGGCTACCGCAGCGAGGACATAATTTCCGCTTTTCTTCTACTTTTGGCATCTTATAACTCATTGAAACTCATCTCTTATATGACAATGATTTTTAATACCAATATGTCTAAAATTATATCTCTTCCCTTTTATTTGTTTTTAAAATAAATTTTTAAACCAATTTCCGCTGAATTCTCAAGCTTTTTATGTTTTTTATAAATGTCTGGTAAAAAATCTATTGATAGACCAAAATTGTTAAAGGAAACCTTTAAAAAGAAGTCCTTTTTTAATTCATCAAATTAATTTCGAGATAGAATTATTACAACCACTTGACTCCTAAAAATCTTCCAAAAAAGGCTCAGACCGCCCATGCACTCATCATTTGATATCAGAAACATGAAGTCTTCATTGCCAAATAAAGAATTCAATATCTAAGTTAAAAATTTTTCAATGAATTTTAAAAAAATAGGAAGCACTACAAGAGGGATTGAATATATTTTTGGAGTTCTTCTTGAACAATATTAATGGGTCGATCGGTGTTTATAATGGAATAATTTCGTGATTGGGCTCTTTGTATATATATTTCCCTGACTTTTTTGAGAAATTCGACATTTTCAAATTTATCCGTCAGCTTCTTTTTTCTTCTTAATCCAATTTCTGGTTCTAGATCAAGAATAATTGTAAGATCTGGGTTTATGATAAATTTATTGAGTTCTAAAACCCATTCCATCTCAAGTCCTGCTGCTGTTTGATAGGCAACTGCAGACTCCACATAGCGGTCTGAAACTACGATTTTCTTAGCCATTAAACTCGGTTTTATCACGTTCTCTACGTGATCTAGGCGATCTGCTGCAAAAAGGAGGGCATCCACTTCAGCAGAGGTCTTCGTGGTCCTTAAGTTTTTTCGAATCATGGTGCCAATTTTTCGAGTACTCGGTTCTGCTGTTAATTCAACCGCGTATCCTTTTTGTACTAACCAATTTTTTAATAATTTAGCATGTGTGGTCGTGCCAGAACCATCGATTCCATCCAATACAATGAATTTTCCCTTGTTCATATCACTAACTGTCCTTTTCATTAGCTCCATCTAATAAAGAAAACTATTAATTTATTCAATGTTTTCATCTCTTAATGCATTTTTCGCTCTGGAAACGATTTTATGTATTATCTTGAACCTTTTGAGCCAAAAATTCTAGTGCAATATTTTCGGGATCAAACGTATTTAGAGAATTTAATACATCCTCTTTGTATCCTAGGCGTGCCAGATCTCAGTAATTTAGGAGAAATCAGCACCAAATATTTAATAAAGGAATTAAACGCAGAAAAAATTTTAACCTATCATATTTCCGATTTTCTACCTATCGGATATGTTGAAAATCAGGAAGGCACCTTTAAATTATCCTATTTGGATTTATATCTCATTAAAGATTTTCACAATTCCAGAGATTTTATAATTATCACAGGAAATGAAGCTCCATTATCTCCGATTGGAAATCATTTTGTAGCCAATATGATAGCAGACCTATTAGGGTCCTATAATTCGGAATTATTTATTTCGATT
>Ga0315279_10008144_pt1 | contig 12749 bp, 11 predicted proteins | sample YL17G06_20_MG_FD_203694 | JGI IMG/M metagenome (GOLD analysis project Ga0315279, IMG submission 203694) | Sediment microbial communities from Yellowstone Lake, YNP, Wyoming, USA - YL17G06_20 | ecosystem: Environmental > Aquatic > Freshwater > Lake > Sediment | place: USA: Wyoming | collected... | reverse complement strand
AAGTTCTGGTGATCGACGAAGACCCCGCCGTCGCCATCATGCGCAGGGTCATCGAGAACAAGAAACGATGGATCGACAGTCTCGCGTCCTACCAGTTCGACGCGTTCACGCGCATGGTCATGCGAAGGGACACCGCGATCGCGATGATCACGGAGTCCTACACAGCAGGGTATTGGCGGAAGGGAGATACGCTGCGCGAGGTCGTTCGACAGAAACGGCAGACGGAGAATATCGCCGGGACAGCGAATTTCGCGGCCGTTGGAGGGATCGTCAACTTCTACGATGACGACGTGCGATTCTCCGGTTTCACCTTCGTGGGTCCGACTTCGACGGAAGCGTTCGAGTACTACAATTTCAAGCTCGAAAGAACGCGCGTGCGGGACGGCATCCCCATTTACACGATTCGTCTCCTGCCGAAGACGCGGCTCACTCCGTTGTTCAACGGCACGGTCAATGTCGTTGGCGACTCGTACGCCCTCGTCGGCGTTGAGGTGTCACCGAATGAGGCTTTCTCGCTCCCGCTCTTCAGCAAACTCGAGCTGCGGTATGGACAGCAGTTCAACCTGTACGAGGATCACTACTGGATGCCGGCCGATATCCGGCTGAAAGGCGTCGTCGAGGTGAGCATTGTCGGCTTGTCGCTCCCCCAAATCGGTTTCGAGCAGACCTCTGCCATCTACGACTACAGAATCAATCCCGACCTTCCGGACTCGATCTTCCAGAAACGGCGCCGGACGGAGCTGTCGGAGGCTGCGAAATTCGATTCATCGTTTTGGGCCAAGCGTGATGTCCTGCCGCTGACGGATGAGGAGCACAAGGCCTACAAGACCCTTGACAGCACGCAGACGTTGGATAAGCAGTTCCGCCCGTCGGGCCCGCTGGCTGCTCTCTCTTCTCCGCTCTTCTCATACCTGGGCTATGCGAACGTCCGTTTCAACAGGGTGGAAGGGTTGTTCCTGGGGGCCAACGTCCGCGAGGACAGCGTGACGAATCGCCTCGCGCTCTTCGGCTCCGCCGGGTATGCCTTCTCGGATAGGAGGCCGAAGTTCAGCCTGGGCGCGGACGTGTTCCTGGATGCCCGCCGCAAATACAGCGTGGGAATTGAAGGATTTCGGGGGCTCGACCATATTCCTGACGAAGGATTTTATGAAGACTTCGCCATTTTGGGCGGCACGCTCCTGAGCAAGATAGATTATCGTGATTATTATTACTCCGAAGGATGGAAAATGTGGATTGGCGGAAAACCGGCTTCGCGAGTGTCGTTTCGGCTCGAGTACCGGAGCGAAGACCAATCCACGGCTGCACACACCACGAATTACAGCTTGCTCGAGAGGGACGAGGTCTACCGTCCGAATCCACCGATTTCGGATGGGACGATGCGCAGCCTGATGGTCTCGGCCCGCTATGGCGATGAGCCGGTCCCGCTGGGCCTCATCGCGCAAGATTTTGCCGAGTTGGACGTCGAGCATTCGAACCCGGGACTTCTCTCGAGCGCCTTTGACTTCACGAGGGCGATCGTGCGGGGCGAGGTCCATTTGAAGACCTATTCCCAGCGCCTCCTGTTTGCTCCGACGCTGAGCCTGCGATTGACCGCGGGTGCTTCGAGCGGCGTTCTTCCGCCGCAGCGAGTCTTTAGCCTGGAATCGCGCTATGACGGCTTCGGGCCGATCGGCGTGCTTCGTGGTGGAAGTGTGAAGGAATTCTTCGGTCACCAGTTTGTCATGTTCTCCGTTGAACATAACTTTCGCAACACGCCCTTTTTGATTCTCAACATTCCTTTCCTCTACAAGAACGGCATTGAGTTGATACTTCACGGGACCGCGGCTCGCACGTGCTCCTCATCTCCGCTTCCTTTCGGTCAGACAACAAACGGTTGGTACACGGAAGCCGGAGTCGGCATCAGCAGAGTTCTCGGTCTCTTCCGCTTGGACTACACGTACCGCTTCGCCCACCCGCGCAACGCGTTCATTTCTCTCGGCGTGGCACAGTTGCTGTGAGCCTGAGCGTGCAGGCCTGCAACTTTTCCAGGACTTGACTCAAAGCGTCCACATCGACAAGGGTGTTGGTCAGTCCTTTGCGCGCCTGATTCGCTGGCGCGGACCACTTTGCGGGAGGGATGCAGTGGGGGGCTTCTAGAGGACAACCCGGGGACGAGGTATTTTAGTCGGAAATGTCGTATCTTGGCGTAAGAGATAATGATTTCTGACAAACTCCATAGTGACGAGGTCGCTGGGATCTGCAAGAAGTACCACGTGGCCTCCATTAGTGTTTTTGGGTCCACTGTGCGGGAAGAGGCAACAACTGAAAGCGATATCGATCTTCTCGTGACCTTTTCACGGCCCATTTCCCTCCTGCAGATGGTCGGCTTGGAGCGAGAGCTTTCGGAAGTTCTCGGTCAAAAGGTCGATCTTCTCACCGAAGCATCCTTGAGTCCTTATCTCCGCGATCGCATCCTGAAGGAGCGCCGGGTTGTCTATGCAGCGTGACGATTCTGTCTATCTCAAGCACAGACGCGACGCTTTCGCGAAAATCCAAGCCTACACCAAGGGCATCAAGAAGAGCACCTTACTCAAAGAAGTCGCTCGCATCCTCAAGAGGCTCTGAGTTTTCACGCACCCCTTGCCCACCTAATGTTCGATGGATTAGCACGAGATTTCTGGTGTTGCGTCCCGCATGTCCTTTGAATAATCGTTGCGGGTGAACTTCTTCCGTCGCAATCTGCATCACAACGATCAGAATATCTGACTTTTCATGAAATCTTGGAAAAAGGCCAAAACACACACCCCTACATCCCCTCTCCCCTGCACACAAAGCCGTCGCACAGAGGGGACTTGTTACGCTAAGGATTTGTGGGGTCCTACGATGCACGCTTTGCACGTCTCCTCTCGTGCGGAAGAAAGAGGGGGGGTGAGAGGGGAGCAGAGGGGTGTGTGCTGTTTTAGTGAAAGCTTGATTTGACATCCGCAAAGATCTCTGCGTCGTGCTGTTGACTTATTCAACGTTCTTCCAAGACACGACACCAGAACTCATCTCAAAAATACATCCTTATCACAAATGTCATTCCCGCACGTCTTAGGCGGGAATCCAGACAGCGCATTCTGGACCCCCGATAGAGACATTCGGGGGTGACAGGCGTTTTTGAGATGGCTTGTACTTCGGCGTTGACATCGAGAAGGTCTGGCTGACTGTGCGAGATGACATCCCTATTCTGAAAAGAGAAATCGCTCGCATCCTCAAGAGGCTTTAGGTTTTCACCCGCCCTTTGTCCCCTTGATGTTCAATGGATTTTGTTTAATTCTGTCTGGACGTCCGCCAACCCCGCCCCAAAAACGGCGGGACACAGAAAACGTGAAAACGGCGGGACACAGAAGACGTGAAAGCGTGGCGGACAAGCAAGTCCTGACAGGACGAAATTCCTCGTACTGAGTACGGCCTCGAGCTGCTGATTCATAGGACGGCGGCCCGCGCGTGGTCCTCATCTCCGCTTCCGTTCAGTCACACAACGAACGGTTGGTACACAGAAGCCGGCTTTGGTATCAACCGGATTCTCGGTCTCTTCCGTCTCGACTACACTTACCGATTCGCCCACCCGCGCAACGCGTTCATTTCTCTTGGTGTGGCTCAGTTGCTCTGAGCGCAAGCATAGTCGCTTGCCGCAGTGTGAGTAGTGTCCCAATTAGAATTTCACTCGGGCGGTCACGAACCCCCGTCAACTGCGACGGGGCAGGCATTGCGTGACCGTAACCACGAACTCACACAATAGTCATTCTGAGTCCCGTCGTCCTTTGACGGGACGAAGAATCTGATTCACGCCGACAGACTTCGGAGTGAAAAAGAGCGGATTCTTCGGTCGTCCCGCTCGATACACGAGCGAGACTCCCTCAGAATGACAAGCTGCTTCTTGTTGGACACCTCACGAGCTTGGATTTGAGGAGGGGAGTTGCCAAAGACTGCTAATTGAAGTAAATTGTGGCAAGGAGGTTGTTGATGGGCCCTCCTACACCGACAGGCGTATCCGGTTATAGGTATTCCGGTTGCTAGAGAGTCTTTCTGCAGTCTAATTCACCCAAATGAGCGGATTGTGCTGCAAGAAGGAGGGGCAATCTAATCAGTAGTTAGCTGGCGTCAAATCAAGAAGTCAGAAGGTTGCCGAATGAATTTTCCCACTATGATGAAGCGAAGAGAGTTTCTCGTGGAGAGTAGCCGAGCGGCCCTTAGTCTCTCTCTCTTTCCATTAGCGGCGTGTTCACGACCGGAACCAAGGGGCAGCGCCTCCTGGGAAATGCTGATTCCTGAACTGGAGAAACGGATTCCACCACTGCTGGAAGAGTCCATAGTTCCGGGGCTGGCCATCGCGATCATCAATGACGCTAAATTGGTCTGGCGTCGAGGGTTTGGGGTCAAAGACAGCGGGTCGAAGCAACCGGTTGATAAAAACACAGCGTTTGAAGTCGGGTCCGTAAGCAAGACCGTATTCGCCTATGCGGTCATGAAATTGTGTGAAAAAGGTGTGCTCAATCTCGATACTCCACTGACCAAGTATACCCCCGAACGGTTCCTCGAGGGTGACCCCCGACTGGACCTCATTACTGCACGTCACGTGCTGTCCCACACAACTGGTTTTCAGAACTGGCGGTCCGAACAGGAACCGTTGAAGATCCATTTCACTCCCGGCGAACGGCATTCGTATTCCGGTGAAGGTTACAGCTATCTGCAATCGGTGGTGACGCATTTAACCGGTCACGTGAACCCAAAGGAATGCGTAACGTACGAGGCAGGTCTTAAGGTCTGCGCCACCGACATAGACGAGTACATGAAAGCCAATCTCCTGATGCCCTTTGGAATGGTTTCGAGCGGTTATGTCTGGATTGACGCCTACCAAGACCTCATGGCCCGACCGCATGATGAGAAGGGAAAGCCCTTCAACAGGAGGGCGACGGCAACAGATGCGGCACGGTATGGTGCGGCGGGTGGCCTGCACTCGACCTCGACCGACTATGCGAGGTTCCTGATCGAGGTCATTGATCCCAAACCGAGCGATGAGTTTCGACTCAACCGGTCCAGCCTCGACGAAATGCTGCGTCCGCAAGTCAAAGTCAGTGAGTCGAGCTCATGGGGGCTGGGGTGGGGAATCCAGCAAAACGGCGATGTGATCACGCATGGAGGAAACAATCCGGGATTTCAAGCGTTGATCGCAGCATCGCGAAAGCGCAAGTCTGGTTTCGTCATCATGACCAATAGCAACAACGGCTTCAAACTCTTCAGGAAATTGGTCCCGAGCGAGGCCATGCAGCGGTTTCTTCCCGTGACCATCTAAACTCGGCTTGGAGCCGCCGCAGCGGATGTTCAGTCTCGAATCGCGGTATGACGGCTTCGGACCGTTTGGCGTGCTTCGTTGTGGGAGTGTGAAGGAATTCGCCAGTCACAGGTTTGTAGTCTTCTCCCTCGAGCACAACTTCCGCAACACGCCCTTTTTGATTCTCAACATTCTTTTTCTCTATAAGAACGGCATCGAGCTGCTTGTTCACGGGACGGCCGCCCGTACATGGTCATCGTCTCCATTGCCATTCAGTCACACGACGGATGGTTGGTACACTGAAGCCGGATTCGGCATCAGCAGGGTTCTCGGTCTCTTCCGCCTCGACTACACATACCGCTTTGCCCACCCGCGCAACGCGTTCGTTTCTCTCGGTGTGGCTCAGTTGCTTTGACCGTGTGAGACAAGCCGACAATTCCCGGCCGCATGCTATCGTAGTTGCCAAAGACTCCTGATTGCAGTACATTGACATCAAGGAGGTTGTTGGTGAATCCTTTCTCAGACTCAAGCGCATCCGAGTAGCAGACATTCAGCTCGCTCAGGGATATTTACGCAATCTAATCCACCCAAACGAGCGGATTATGCTGCAAGAAGGAGGTGCAATCTGATCAGTAGTTAGGCGGCGTCGGAGATCATTTCCCTTGGTCGAATCCAAGCGCGTGCTCGAACTCCTCAAGCAGGCCAAACGGCTCGCGAAGGAGTACTACGCGCTCACACGCCGGCCGCTCGGAGTCACTGGTGAGGTCGCTGAGTACGAGGCCGTTCGCCTGCTTGGCCTCGAGCTCTCACCAGTGCGCCATCCCGGATACGACGCTGTGCGCCGTCAAGGAAGGCGGGTCACTCGGATCCAGATCAAGGGGCGGTGTATCCTGCCCGGGGCAAAGCCTGGGCAGCGCATCGGCCGTATCGACCTCTCGAAAGACTTCGACAGCGTGGTGCTCGTCCTCTTGGACGAAGACTTCAACGCTACGGAGATCTACGAAGCGACCCGTGAGGCTGTCTCAAAGGCGCTGTTGGCGCCAGGTTCGCGGTCGCGTAATGAGCGCGGAGCTCTGGGTGTCTCAAAGTTCAAGGTGATCGGTCGCCGGATCTGGCCTGCAGTGGGGCCGCCTAACAAGCGCGTGGAGCCGCCGGTGTTGAGCTCCTATGGCACAATCCGCCGCCGCGGCTCACGCGCAGGCCGTTGGGCGGTTGAGTCAAAGTCTCTCATCATATCTTAAATGGAGTAATTCGTGTTTGACGATATTGTCCTTGAACAAGAACAAATAGAACTTCTCTTTTCGTTGATTGAAAGTTTGGCAAGCGTTCCACGTGAGAAGAGGATCAAGTTTGGCGGCACACAAAAACCTGACGGCACTTCAATTATTTTTCACGGGGCGCTCCCTGGACATAACATAAGTGCCTTGCTTGGCGACATTGAGGCTCTGGATCATGCAGGACTTGTCAACTTGACTAACTTGGGTACGGGGAGTTTCAAGTTCGATGTTACACCTATGGGGCGAAAGTATTACGAAATACAGCGAGGGAAATTTGGGTCACCGGCGGAACGGATAGAGAAACAGGTCAAGACCTATATTGAGGCTGAAAACTTTCGAAATACATTCCCATTGGCCTTTGAAAAATGGTCAACAGCGGATTCAAGATTGTGGGCGAGTGAGTCTCTCAGCGAATTGTCCGTAATTGGTCACCTTTGCCGTGAAGCGATGCAGGAATTCGTCAATGTTCTGGTAGATAAATACCAACCGGTCAACGTCGACACGAACAAGGCTCATGATATTGCCCGTCTAAAATCTGTACTCAAGCACTGTTCAAATACAATTCCAAGCACGCTCTTGCCATTTCTCGAATCCCTGATTTCATATTGGGGAACGTTGAACGACTTGATTCAAAGACAAGAACATGCTGGACAGAAAGAGGGGTCGACTGTCGATTGGGAAGATGCAAGGCGAGTGGTGTTTCACACGGCTGTAGTTTTTCTTGAGATCGACAGGACACTCTCCTCAACCGCTTAACCAGCGCATCAAGCTGACGCAATGAGCGTGGTACGTTAAGCACGGCTAATAGAGGTGTAGTGTAAAATTGAAAATTATCAGAATGAACTCGGTTCGTGTAGTGCGTATTGAAAGTTTTCGTTGCCGCAGCTTAGTTGCCATCCGTTAGAACACACGAACTACCTATAGTAATTACACAAGCTATCCAAAAAATGTCCTACCCAGACAGTGCGATAGGCCGATTGTTAAACTTAACGTAAAGGAACCTAATTAAATGGGCAGATTGTTCAGCGACGCTACTCCCGAAGAAGAAGATGCCTTCATTGAGCAACGTCGTCAAGAGGCCTTTCTAGCAGCATGCCGGTGGCCACTGAGTTGGGGAATCCCCGCTGAGCGTCACAAGCGTGCAGCTGACTACCTGTACGAGATTGCGTACGCTGCAGGCGAACGCGAATCGGTGAGGGAGGCAACAAGAGAGTGGAAGTCAGGCACACGTACGTTAGCGGGCGAAGAACTTGCCGATTACCGTGATAGTGAATTGCTGCAGGATTATCTCCTTTTATCCGGATACGCGATGGAGTGCATTCTCAAAGGCATTCTGCTCATGATGCGGCCGGATCTGGTCGTCGATGACAAGCGTCTCCATAGCCTCGTTCTCACGCATGATCTCAACCGATTATGCACCGAGTGCCACATCAGCCTGTCAGCCGACGAGGCGCAGTTGCTCGGCCTCATCACGCGGCATGTGTTGTGGGGAAAATACGCAGGGCCAAAGGACGTTGAGGACATGCCAAGTCCGGTGGATCCAGACGACAAACGCCGACAGGATCTTAGTGTGTCGAATCCATTTGTTAAGCGCAGAGTTCAAGTACTTTTGAATGGCGTGTACACCCGCGCATCAGAGAGGTTTGCCGCGCGACGAGAAGAGTGGCGAGCCCAACATGCGCCAGGAGCGGGCCCCTAGCTGGAAACAATCCGCTTCTGTTGATTAGGTATTCTACCGCGTGTGTTCTAACCAGCGGCTCCCCTCCCGAGGGGATCGCCTCGCCAGAAGGGGTCCTTCGGACAAGCTGACCCCGCTTAAAAGCGTAGCGGGGCAGGCGGAATGAACGTCCCGTGAAAAGCACGATGCAAATTCGCAATTCGCTGACATAGTCAGTCTGCGAATTCAATCACGCAATACTTATATTCGAGGAGGAAATCATGAAGAAACGCACAGGAATGTTCTGTTTGCTTTTGGTGGTATTGTTGGTGGGCGTGGCAGCGGCGCAGTCGCAGCCCGCGCCGATTACAGCGATCAAGGTCGGTCGGCTCATTGACCCGGAAACCGGGACAGCGGCCACCAACCAGGTGATCCTCATCGAGGGCGAGAAGATCAAAGCGGTCGGTCCGAATCTCGAGATTCCCGCCGGCGCGACGGTCTTTGATCTGTCGAAGGTCACGGTGCTGCCCGGTCTGGTTGATGCGCACACGCACATGGCGATAACTTACAAAGAGCAGCCGGAGAACAATTACTACTATCTCACCTACGTTATGGAGTCGACCCCATTGCGCGCCATCCAGGCCGCGTCGAACGGCATTCAGCTCCTCAACTCGGGCTTCACCGTCGTTCGTGACGTGGGCAATAACGCGCTCTACGCCGATGCGGCACTGCGGCAGGCAATCGAGCAAGGCTGGCTGCCGGGCCCCACCGTGATCCCGTCGGGACCGATGATCGGCAGCACGGGTGGGCAGTTCTGGCCGACGCCGGAGATGTACAAGTATCACAACATCATGTTCCCCGAGTACATTGACGCGAACAGCCCGGACGAAATAGTCCGCGCAATCCGTGAGAACATGCTTTTCGGCGCGAAGACGATCAAGCTGTGCATTGACTGCAAGCCGTGGGGCTATTCGGTTGAAGACATCAAGCTGGCCATCAGCGAGGCCGCGAAGGGCGGTTGCATGGTCGAGGGGCATGTGCAGACCACCGATGGAGCGCAGCGCGCCATCGATGCGGGGATCCACATGATTGCGCACGGAAACGCGCTGACGCCGGAACAGCACCAGCAGATGGCCGCAAAAGGAATCTTTCTGAACGGAACCGATACGCCTTTCATGCCTTACCGGGGGAGCGAACAGGCGTTCAAACGGACGGTCGCGAATCTGCGCGACGCTTGGGAGAAGAAGGTGCCGCTGACCTTCTCGACCGACCTCGACTACTGGAATGAGCGGATGAAGAACGAGAAGACCGGCGAGTGGTTGACCCGCGGCGACCTGACAATCGCCTTCCTCGAAACTTGGAAGGCGGCCGACATCCCCCCGGCCGACATCCTCCGCGCGATGACGATCAGCGGCTACAAGGCCGCCGACATCATCAAGGAGCGCGGTCCGATCAAGCCGGGCTTCTACGCCGATCTGATCGCGGTGGCGGGCGACCCGCTCACCGATATCGACGCGTTGCGCAACGTGCAGTTTGTGATGAAGAACGGGATGGTGTTCAAAAAGGACGGCGTGATGACGCCGGAGAAGTTTTTCCACCCCGGCCCAGTCAGGATGCCAAGCGGGAGGTGGACTCGATAATCCGGCGTTCTCAGCAATGACGTGTGGTGTCCGCCCAAGCCGGCAGGGCGCCTCGCGCCTGGCGGTTTCCTGTGACTCGACTCAGGGACATGCACCCTGGTCTGCCTGTGGGTGAGGCGCATGGAAAGTTCTGTGCCGGAGAACCTCATCATTACCCACCGCGAAGAGGTGCTCGCACCCGATGACCGCCCCGTAAAAAGCACGGGGTAAATGGGTACGTTAGGCAAGGCGTGCAGAGGTCTTGTGCAAATGATAAAGCAATCTACAGGGAACCCGTCTCGTTCAGTGCATTTTGAAAGTAATCAGTGCGGCAGCTTATTTATCCGCCGTCTTTTTGGCGGAACTTGTCCGCCATCTTGTTAGCGGAGCCGCCATCCGTTGGGCTGCTGCGTGTAGAACAATCAAAACACCTGCTCGTTTGAAAGGAGGACTGCAATGAAATTCAAGACTCTCATGGTAATCAAGGCGGTTGTATGCCTCGGTTTTGGGCCCCTTCTACTGTTTGTGCCTGGTCCATTGCTGACCTTACTTGGTAGCTCGTTCGGTCCAGGAGCTGCTATCACTGCAAGGGAGTACGGAGCAGCTCTCCTGGGCAATCTCATGCTTACTTGGTTCGCCAGACACGCGGAGGAATCGGTAGCGCGGCGGGCAATCGTTCTGGACCTGTTCGTATATGATGCCATTGCGTTTGTTGCTATGCTGCTGATTCAGCTTTCTGGTGGTTTGAATCTGCTCGGGTGGGGCATTGTTGCCATCTACCTCTTCTTCACGCTCGGTTTTGGGTATTTCTTATTGCCGCAGAAGAAAATTGCATGACATCCAGCATATCCCTGATGTCATGGTGTCAGCTTTTTGCTAACGCAGCCTGACAATGCATGCAGGCGACCGCTGCTATGCAGCGCGGGAACGCGGCGCGAATTTTAGCATTTCAGTCAGAGCAAAGCCGCGTCAGAGACAGCACCGCAGCGGCGCCTGATGCCCACGTTAGGCCGTGTGATGCCAACTGCAGGTGAGGCAGTGCAGTGAAAACCTCGCTTCTCCTCTTCATTCTGGTGCTCGCGTTTGGCTGCGAGGATCTAAGTACGGATCAGGCGCCCACCGAAAGTTGGGCGATCTATCGTCTTCGAGATGAGAGTATTACCGTTTATGATGCATCGCGCCAACCTCTAGGCACCCTTGTTCTTGCCGACGAAGCATTCATGACAGTAACGGATATCAGCGCTTACCACTGGTCATCTCACACCTTTGTGCCATCACCGCGGATCGAAAATCAACTCGCCGCCATGCGAGATTCGCATGGAAGCTTGTCCGGTATACCTTTTGTCGTCAAGGTTGGTTATGATCGAATCTACATGGGGGCATTTTGGTACGCGTATTCATCCTTAGCCCCTACGTTTCCTCACATCGATCTCATTTCGAACCCGCATCAGATTCAGCCGTCTTGGAAATCCGGAGACCCTGACTTGCGTGATGACATCAAGATATACAACGCTCTGAGACGAGCCGGAGTCCTCATCGAGTGATCTCAGGCCGGTCTCCAGTCGCTCCCCGATAGAGAGCATCCTGACCACGTGAGAAACACCCGGTTAAGAGCACGGGGTAAACGGGGCATGAACAAATCGTCGGGACAAGCTGGATCAAGCCCACACGCGACACAAGCGAGGATTGCTTGATTTTCCCCTCGTTCTTCGGTATGTTGACGAAGCTTCGCGAAAGAAGCTCCTGACACACCTACGTAACCACTAGCGACCACGTGATCCTCAGGCTAACGATTTCTCTTCTGCTCGTTGTATTTCCCCTTCGATCCCAGCCAAAGATAGAGGTCATCCTGCTGGGGACAGGTTATCCCCGTCCGGACTCGATGCGTGCGGGCCCTTCGACAGCCATCGTCGTCAACGAAAGGGTTTTCGTTGTTGACGTCGGTAGAGGTGTCACGCAACGGTTTGTTGGCGCTCATCTACCGTTTCGCAGCATCGAGGCCGTGCTCCTGACACACTTGCACTCCGATCACACTTCTGGTCTGCCGGATCTCTTCAACACGAGTTGGATTTTCGGGCGCTACAAACCTCTGCAACTATACGGGCCAGCCGGGACACAGCTGCTTGCCGATGCCCTCCTAAAATTCTTTGAATATGACATTCACATTCGCAGAGACCTCACCGAGAAGCATCCTGGCGGAGGGGCGACGATTAACGTCCATATCGTTACGGAAGGAATCGTGTACAAGGACGAGGAGGTGAAAATCACGGCCTTTCTAGTCGATCACGAACCCGTCGAGCCCGCCTATGGGTATCGGTTTGATGCAGGCGGAAAGAGCATTGTGATCTCTGGAGACACTCGACCGACCCCCAACCTCATCAAACACGCGAAAGGTGTCGACATCCTCGTTCACGAAGCGTATCTGCCCGAGCATTTCGACAAAGCTGACTCGCCGGAGGTGGCGGCAAGGCTCAAGCACTATCACACAAGTGCAGATGAGGTTGGCCAAGTCGCGAGGGACGCTGGGGTGAAGTTGCTGGTACTCACGCACCTCATTCCCGCCAATGCAGAACAGACGTTTCTCGACCGAGTAGGAAAGTACTACAAAGGGAAAACCATCGTTGGCAACGATCTGATGCGATTCTAGAGAGTCAGTCGAAAAGCCTTGCCACAAAGTCGCGAAGACACCAAGGCGTGTGAGAACTTTACTTTTTCTCTTCTTTTTCTTTGTGCCTTAGTGTCTTTGTGGCCAATAGTGGGTTTTCGTCCGCGATTCTAGAGCCGTATCAAACAAGAAAGGTTGTGTTTGTGATTGGATTTTTCAGACCTCCCCTTTTGTCTCCTCCTTGTCAAGGAGGGGAAATTGCGTCGCGCATTTCGGAGCAGCGTGAGATCCTTGT
>Ga0315279_10008143_pt1 | contig 12750 bp, 6 predicted proteins | sample YL17G06_20_MG_FD_203694 | JGI IMG/M metagenome (GOLD analysis project Ga0315279, IMG submission 203694) | Sediment microbial communities from Yellowstone Lake, YNP, Wyoming, USA - YL17G06_20 | ecosystem: Environmental > Aquatic > Freshwater > Lake > Sediment | place: USA: Wyoming | collected... | reverse complement strand
ATGAGAAGATTCTCGATCGCTGGGAGCAGGACTTTGAGCGTGATCGACAGGGCCTGGTTAGGGAGGCGATGTCGCTCCTCTGGGCTGCTCGACGAGGATTGTCCGAGGCTGAACTTTTGGAAATACTTGGATCTGATGGAGTGCCGCTTCAAAAAGCTTACTGGTCGCCATTATACCTGGCTGCCGAGGAATCCCTGGTCAGCCGATCGGGTCTTTTAAACTTCTTCCACGGCTTTCTCCGAAAGGCAGTAGAGGATCGGTATCTGTCTAATGACGAGTTTAAACGGGCAGCCCGCATTCGACTAGCCGATTATTTCCAGAACCGAGAGTTGGGCAACCGGAAGGCAGGCGAACTTGCTTGGCTACTATGCGAAGCTGAAGAGTGGGTGAGATTAAAGGATTGCGTCACAGATATGGATATGTTCCTAAAACTTATGGCAGACGCAAAAGAATATGAACTAGTAAGTTATTGGTTATTTATTGGGAATAAATTTGATATGGTCAAAGCCTACAATTCCTCTGTCGACACTTTTCAACGAAGTGGGCCTTCCGAGGATATCTTGTCTTTCAATTTGGACAGGGTGGCACAGTTTCTGGATCTTAATGCTCGATATGATGGAGCAGACCCCCTTTATCGGAAAGCGCTAAATATCAGGGAAAAGGTTCTAGGGCCAGAACATCCTGATACAGCCGTAAGCCTGAGCAACTTGGCTATATTACTTTGTAATAGAGGAGATTTTGACGGAGCAGAGCCACTTTATCGAAGGGCACTAAATATCAGGGAGAAGGTTTTGGGGCTGGAGCATCCTGACACAGCAAGGAACCTCCACGCACTGGCCTTCCTACTTTATAATAAAGGGGACTATGAAGGAGCAGAGCCACTTTATCGAAGAGCGCTAAATATCAGGGAGAAGGTTCTGGGGCCGGAGCATCCTGACACAGCCATGAGCCTAAACGACTTGGCGTCACTGCGGATAAGCAGAGGCGACTACAAAGAGGCTGAATCCCTTTGTCAAATGGCACTCAATATCAGCGAGAAGGTTCTGGGGCCGGAACATCCTGAAATAGCCGTGAGCCTCAGCAACCTGGCTGTACTTCTTGATAATAAAGGGGACTATGAAGGAGCGGAGCCACTTTATCGAAGAGCGCTAAATATCAGAGAGAAGGTTCTGGGGCCGGAGCATCCTGACACAGCCATGAGCCTCAGCAACCTGGCTGTACTTCTTGATGATAGAGGGGACTATGATGGAGCAGAATCCCTTCACCGGAGGGCGCTAAATATCAGGGAGAAGGTTCTGGGGCCGGAGCATCCTGATACAGCCGTGAGCCTCAGTAACCTGGCTACATTACTTTATAATAGAGGGAACTATGCTGGAGCAGAGCCTCTCAATCGGAGGGCCTTAGCGATCAGGGAAAAGGTATTGGGGCCGGAGCACCCCAATATAGCTACAAGCCTCAACAACCTGGCAGAGCTGCTTAGAAGCAAGGGGGACTATGATGGGGCAGAGCCTCTTTATCGCCGTGCCCTAGCCATCACTGAGAAGGTCCTGGGTCCCGAGCATCCTGATACGGCTGGAAGCCTCAACAACCTGGCGTTACTGCTTTATAGCAAGGGAGACTATGAAGGAGCAGAGCCTCTGTATCGGAGGGCCTTAGCGATTTTGGAAAAGGTTTTGGGCCCGGAGCACCCCAATACGATTCAAATCCTTTTCAATCTGGCGATACTATTACGAGATAAAGGAGACCATATCAATGCTGAACCACTTTATCATCGTATACTTGATATTTATGATAAACTTACGAAGCAGGGAGCGACTATCTCCCCACAACTCCTTTATACAGTTGCGGCATGTCATAATAATCTGGCATTTCATAGTTATGTCCCGGCAAAGAATTGGAAGGAAGCTGAATACCACTATCAAAAGGCCGTCGAATATTTCAAAAGCCTGCAATCTCCAATTGAAACTGCAAATGTGGAGGCTAATCTTCAAACCCTGCTCCAACTTTCCGGTCAACCGATGGATTTGGCCAAAGTTAGAGAATTGACGCGAATTCTTGAAGAAGCGGGCGATAAAAGGGCGGAAAAGGGGTACAAGTTATTGAAGGAGATATCTTGAAAGACTGTTGACATTTTGCTCCTTGGCGGCAGGGGCAAAAATGAGGTAGAACAATGTGGCCGTGGCCTAAGCTTAACAAGTCCGGGAAGAAGATTGCGAGTGGACCTCCGTCCATTGAGCTGATTACTCCCCGAAAAGAAATTGCCGAGATTAAGAAGCACGTCTTTAATCGTATCAACGAAGATAGGCGTGGGCATGGTCTTAAGCCCGTGCAATGGGATGAACTGGCAGCGCGGGTTGGTGATGCCCACTGCCGTGAGATGCTTGAGCACGGCTACCAAAGCCACTGGAATCTTCAAGGGTTCAAACCCTACCATCGTTACTCATTTGCTGGAGGTACTGACAGCGTCCATGAGAATTGTTGCAGTCTAACCATTATCGGCTACTCACACTCAAGCCTTTCCGCTGTGCAGGAGGAGGCGATAAAGCGCCACGCAAGCATGATGGCAGAACTTCCCCCCGACGATGGACATCGAAATAACATCCTGAATCCGTTCCACACCCATGTGGGTATAGGGTTCGCGTACGATGAGTCCGGATTGCGCATGACAGAGGAGTTCGTTGATCGTTATGTGAAGCTGGAGAGTTGGGTTCCGCCCCAGACAACAGTCAAGCGACCCTTAACCCTGCAGGGCCGCCCGTTGAACAGAGAACATCACATCAGTAGCATTGCGGTATTCTATGAGCAATTCCCCACTCCGATGACCGTTGGAGAGCTTAATAGGACCCATGGTTACGACTTGCCAGATAAGGTTGATAATGAATATCCCAAGTGTGACCCTGGCACGCACTACTCAGACGGCAGCACGGGCAGTATCCACATCAATTCGGATGGGAGTTTCGAATGTCCTATTCGCTTCAAACAAAAACGTCCTGGCCTTTATACAAATTGCATTTGGCTCAAAGATAACGTAGGCAATGGCATTCCTGTCACCCATCTGACCGTATGGGTGCGAAGGTGAAAAGGTGGTATACTTAGTCAATTCTAAGCAAGTGCGGGCAAATTTTGCCTCTCCACGACGGGTTGTTGAGTTTCTAAATTTGGATTCGAGACGTGCCCATAGAATTTTAAAAGCGATCGTTGGCCGAATCGAAGAGGTTGACTGAGAGAAGCAGGCTAACATGCGAGTTTATGTATCCTCCACATCCCTGGATCTTGCAGAATACCGACAAGCTGTGATTAGGGCGCTTTGGCTTTCTGGTCACACCCCGGTATGCATGGAACATCATGCTCCGGGAGACGTGGTCCCAAAGGATGAATCTCTGCGGAAGGTGGCAACTTGCGATGTGTATGTTGGAATTTTTGCCTGGCGGTATGGGTTCATTCCACAAGGCTGCGAGTTTTCGATTACGGAGATGGAGTATCGAGAGGCGGAGAGACTCAAGAAAACCACACTCATTTTTCTGCTGGACGAAGGTGTAGAGTGGCCTGCCGAGTACCGGGAAGGTGGTGAAAATGAGCGACGTATCCGGGAACTGCGGGAAAGACTGCAACAAGACAAATGGGTACACTTTTTTACGAATCCGGATAGCCTGACGGCGGAGGTGCTGACCGCGATTGCGCAGGTGTCAGCCTCATCCAGCAAGAAAGCAGCTATCCTGGATAAAAGAGAAGGTTTGCTATCCAAAGAGGAACAGGTTGAATTGGCTCTAAGAGCGAAGAATTGTGATCAAGAAGCTTGGGGTAAACTCTATGAATTACATCGAAAGTCAATATTAGCTTTTCTTAGACGTAAACTTTACGATAAATCAATCGCAGAGGATTTATGTGAGGACACATTTTTGCTTGCATACAAGAACCTGCGCGAAGGTAAATACGATTCCGCTTATGGTTTTCCAGCTTACCTGAAAAACACCGCTGCCCTTATTTTATTGCGTTATTTTAAAGGAAAGAAAAAGGTGGATTCGGAACTTGTGATTGCATGCGAAGAACCCAACCCTGAGAATCGCTGGATGGCAGAAACAGAAGAAAAGCTCCTTAAATTGCGGCTTCAAGAAGTAATAGACAAGTTACCAGAAGATATGAGGCAAGCTGTTTATTTGATCAGATGTGACGGGCTTTCTTATAAAGAAGCGAGCGAGATTCTAGGATTACCAGTTAACACGGTAAAATCGAGGGTTAGCAGAGGAATCAGGGAGCTAAGAAAGCTTTTTGAAGAGTATAAAGATGGCCTTCATGGTGAATTGCCTTTGGAGAGGGAGACCAGCCGCCCTAAAACTGTCGAAAACATAGATAATCTGCGGTTCAGCGCCTTTTATCCGGAGAAGGTTGGTCCCAGGGATATTGGTAAAATTATTGCTTATGGTCACATGGAGTCCGTCGCTGGAGAAGTTGCGCAAGATGCAACCAAGCGGCTTCAATTACCTTCAGACATCAAAATAAAAGCCGGTAGCGAAAAACCTTCAAGGCCAGTGCCCAAGGAAAGCATTATTAAAGTTACCCCTGATGTTCCAGGATTGGTTTTCGATAAGGCAGAAGATACGATGTCACTTTGGGAGGATCTTCAGTCAGTTGAGTTTCGTTTCAAACCTCACTCTGATTATATTGGAAAGGTTTGTCGTGGTTGGGTTCATTTCTGGCTGGAGGGCTTAATTCTATGTGATGTTCCCGTCACTATCTTCGTAGCTGAAGAAAAGGTCCCGGATATCTTTCGGGAAGCTTTGGCAAAGGCGAATGCCAGACCGTACCGTCATGTTTTTCCTTCATATTCGCACGTTGATTCGGAAGTTGTCGAGATTATGGCCACCTACGCCAAATCATTCGGCGACGAGTATTTTCAGGATGTTCGTAAGCTAAGAGCAGGTCAGTGCTGGAACGAAGAATTGCTCGATTTCATCAAGAAGGCGGACGTTTTTCAACTCTTTTGGTCCGAAAATGCTGCCATTTCGGAATATGTTGAACAGGAGTGGAGGCATGCTCTTAAGGAACGAAAGGTTCGGCCTGATCCTTATTTTTTACGGCCAGTTTACTGGACAGAAAAGCCCGCTCTTCCAATTCCGGCTGAACTTCAGGAAATACACTTTGCGCAGATTCCTTATTCAGCTTTGAAAGGTGGTTAACTCATCCATATACAGAGGAAAAGAATACCGAGCAGAAGGGGACGAGCTGTGTGGTTCTTCATTTAATCAAGGCTTGATTCCCATGGTTCTTGGTACGCTAAGGAGGTTTTGGAGCAAGAGGCGAAGCAATTAGCTGGAGGAGGCTAACGAATGAGCTGGAAGGTAGTGATTGTAGTAGTCGCAATGGGTATTATCGCTGGAATTGCTGGGGCTTTATATATGAGGGAGGTGCGGAATAGGGAATTTCAGACCGGGCAGCTAAAGACTGAAAGGAAAGATATTGCTAAGGTTAGTCAGAAAATCGACTCTCGGAAACTTTCAGAACCTGGAGATAGAAATTATATTGAGATTCCACTTACTGCGGGATGGAAACCCCAGGGCCCTGGAGCTACGGGTGGAGGATATAGGGAGAGAATATTGGAGCTTAGGGCTGATCTGAAACGTGGTGATTCATTCGTTGAGTTGTTCTTAGATTTAAGACATGTAAACCTTCCCGGCATCGGACGGAATCCAGATGGTTCATATAATTTAGCAGGAAAAGAACTTTCAGCTCGAGTGAGGTCCGATTGGGACTTTAGAGGACAACAAAGGTATCCTAATGGAGCTCAGTTTCTTTTAAAAAACGAAACCTGGGAAAATCATGTAGGAACGTGGTTTAACGTAAGTGATGCAATGATAACTCCAGAGGGAATGGATATATTTTACAGTATTCCCGATGATAAAATAACACGGAGAGTGGTTGCGATAACTATAAAATTTACGATCGGCTCCCATTCAACAGCAACTTACAAAGGAAGTTTTTTCGTCCATGGGGTGGAGATAAGAAGGTAAAACAAATGCCTTCTTCCAAAATCGATGATTAATGGGTGCATGATGGAAATTAAATTATCGATGACGCGGCGTGAATTTCTGGTTAGAAACACCCACATCCTTGCAGGGTTGTATTCTCTGCAATTTTTACCTAATATTAAAAGAAAAGTTTCCCCTAACATTGCGTCTGCTTGGCTATGTGTTATTGATGTAATGGCATGACGGAGTAACCTACAAACCTTATGGCACAAGTATTTATAACTCACGCCGAGGAAGATGCTGATTTAGTCTTTAGCCTCGCTGACAGGCTCGAAGCAGAAGGATATACGACATGGTGCTATAAGCGTAACAGTATTCCTGGTGTACCTCATCTTGATCAAACCTTAAAAGCAATTGAGCAAGCACAAGCCGTGATCTTCTTCATTTCCTTACAAGCCTGTGAATCAACTCAGATCGATGCCGAGGTGGTAAAGGCGCACGAGCTTAAAAAACCCATTGTTCCACTGCTTCGCAACATCACTTATGATAAATTCAAACAACTTCAGCCCCGGTGGGATTATATCTTGCGAGCTGCTGTGGCCATTCCTATCACTCGGGATACGGTATCCGTATCACTTCCCCGTATCGTAAAGGGGCTTAGGCTCCTGGGGGTTAAGCCGGATCAAACACGGAGTACCTTGTTAAAACAGAAGCCTGATACCAGGGAGGGAATTGAGCGTGCAGAAATACGGGAGCCGTTGAAGGATATAATTACGAGACCTGGAAGTTGGATATCCAAAAGAAGGATTAATAAGATCTTATCTTATATCACTTTATTTGCAGTGAGTGCAGTTGTTTCAGGGATTATCACATCCTTCATTTTGAACAAATACTATCCTCCATTAAAGCTTACTATTGTTCAACCGAAAAATAGGGAAGAGATTCCACATCAGCCCGTTGTAAGTGGATCGTTGGGAAACGAGCCTCAGCCTCCTCTTGTGGGCAAAGACACCACTTTAGGAGAAACAATGCAGCAGGCTGATTCATTATTGAAAGACTACGCTCGTCAAAAGATCGCGAAGGATCAAGTCGATACACTTATTTCTATTCTTGATTATCGTGCTTTAACGATAACAGACGGGCTGCGTCGCCACAGAAGTAATCCAAAGGTGGTCGAATTCCTAGATAAATTCGAGAGACTTCACGCCAGTCATAAAACAGCAATAGCGAGTGAGAACTTAATTCTGGCACACGAAATACTTGCCGACATAAACCAGCTACTGGCTGATGCAAGCAAATTATTAGAAGAACTGGGCGATACAAGGGCTTCTGATAAACAATGGTTTCGTTATTGGCTTGTTCCAGAATCAGTGCAATCAAAACCGCCCGAAGGAAAGTATAATGTGGACAAATAGCCGGTTTGAAGATTTTGGTTCACGTTCAGTGATTAAAAGGTAGAGCGGGATGCTCTGCAAGGAGAGGGTTTTTCGGAGGCTGCAGGAGTTCTACATACAGTATGGATGGCCTTTCAAGGGATTTACTTAGATATTGTTATGCAAGATTATGAAACTCAATGGAGTATTAAAATGAGTAAAGCAATAGGTATTGATTTCGGATTCACTAATGCAGTGGTGGCGGTCAAACTGGGGAATGACATAAGAGTTCTTCAAAACAAGGAAGATGAAGACTCAACACCTTCTGTTGTGGCCTTCTACAAAGGGCGGATTCTTGTAGGTAGACTTGCAGTTGATGCAGTTGTATCTGAGCCGAAGAATGCCGTAATCTCGCCAAATCGCTTAATAGGGCGTTCTTATTCTGACCCCGAGATTCAGACATTCAAGGAACATAATCTATGCGAAGCAATCGCTCCTATAGATGGAACAGAAGATATTGTGATGGTTTTGCTTGGAGGGGAGATGTATTCTCCTGTTCAGATTTCTTCTATGATTCTTAAAAAGCTAAAAGAAGATGCTGAATTCCGACTTGGCGAAGGGGTGGAATATGCGGTAATCGCTGTACCTGTGTATTTCACACAGAAACAGAGAGATGCCGTTCAGAAGGCAGGGCAACTTGCGGGTTTTAAAGTTCAAAGAATTTTAGATAATCCTATTGCTGCTGCAATGGCCTATGAAATAGGCAATGCAGAGCCAGATGAACATAAAACTGTCTTAGTCTATGATTTTGGAGGCAGTAGCTTTAGTGTTTCTATTCTAACAGCTGTTGGTGGTGTTTTCGGGGTATTACAAACCGAAGGAGATATCTGGCTCGGTGGAGAAGTTTTTGACCGCAAGATTATGGATTATCTAATCGAGCATGTGAAGAGAGACTATGGAATTGATCCTCTGCAGAATTCCCGTTTCATGATGGCATTAAAGAAAGAAGCTGAAAAGGCAAAAATAGAGCTGTCCAATATCAGCAGAACTCAAGTCATTGTTCCTGGGCTATTACCGAGTCGAAATGGGAATCTAATTGATATAGATCCAGAATTAACCAGAGACCAATTTGAGACAATGATTGCGGGGGATGTGCAAAGGAGTATCGATTTAGTAAATGCGGTAATGAAGAATGCGGATTTGAGGCCTGACCAAATAGATCAGGTCCTCCTGGTTGGTGGTTCATCAAAGATACCCATGGTTCGGAGAGCTTTAATTAATATCTTTGGAGAAGAGAAAAGTTTGATGAATGTAGACCCCATCAAGTGTGTTGCTGTTGGCGCGGCAATACTGGCCTCAAGCCTTGAGAGTCAAGTTGAATCTCCAGGGATTAGCTTGGGAGGGGTATCACCTGTGAACTATGGAATTCAGACAGTGGGAAATAAATTCGAGGTGGTTATACCAAAGGGTTCACCCATTCCCACTCCAGAGCCTGTTAGAAAGATGTTTTATATCGATTATGCAGGAACGCCATCGATTGAGATCCGCGTTTACGCCGGTTTTAATCCTTTAGCAAGTAAGAATGAACTTCAAGGTATTGCGCGGTTAGAGATCCCAGCAGGGTTTCCTAAAGGAACCCCAGTGAATGTATCCTTCTCTTTGGATAAAGATGGTATCCTTACGATGCAGGCTAGTTTGAGGGATGGATCTGGAAGAGAGGTAGAAGTGTATCTCGATCCGGAGGATCAAAAAAGAAGTGAGGTAGAAAAGGAGCCGCAGGATTGGAAGAGAACAACAGAGGAATTAGATCGATATGGTTGGGGAATTGCGCATGAAGAAAAACCAGCACCATACCTTGATGAAAATGTTCAGTTTACAGTTTATCGTCCGAAGATTGTTCAGCCACTAAAGTGGTATCCATTGTTAGCCTTTGCCCATCTCTCAGACCGTCCACAAGACGCTATCGAAGACGAACCGAACCCTATCGAAGAAGTTCAAGAACAGGCAAAAAGGGTGCTCGGAGGACGAATTGATGAGTACCAGGATATTGTTCAAGACAGTAGACAGCCTGTTCCTCATGAGGGGGAACTTACGCTTGTGCCAGAGATTCCGGGGGTCGAATTTAATCCTCCACGCCGGACTTTTCATTGGCGGGAAAGCGTCCACAGGGAAGAGTTTCGGTTGCGGGCTTCTGTTGAATTAGACGGTAAAACAGCCAGAGGGCGCTTGTCAATTTTCTTGGGGAACATTATATTGGCTGAGGTTAACTTGAGTATCCGAGTGGACAGTCGCATGGGTGTTAAGCCATCTTCTTCACCTTTTGTGAGTGATAGTGCACAGACATACCGTAGGATATTTGCCTCTTATTCTCATAATGATTTATCAATTGTTGAAGAATTTGAAGGTTATGCGCGTGCGCTTGGAGATGAATATCTGAGAGATCTAGTTCACCTGCGTGCTGGTGAAGTATGGGATGAGCAAATAAGGCAATTAGTCGATCAAGCCCAAATCTTTCAGTTGTTTTGGTCGTGGAATTCGATCAGGTCTGAGTTTGTTGAGAAAGAATGGCGTTATGCTCTCTCACTGAGTAGGCCATTCTTTATCCGTCCTGTCTACTGGGAAGAACCCTTACCTGAGATAGGTGAAAGAGGACTACCTCCGGAAGAGTTGCGCAGACTTCATTTTCAAAGGATATATCCAATCAGTTTAGTGTTACCCCCGCCACCTCCACCTCCCCCGGCTCCTAAGATAAATTACGTATCCGGTGTATCTATGGAAATAGACGTGAAAGAAAAGTCCTTCCAAAAGGATACATCCGGAGAGCTTAAGAAATTGCGTGACGATGTTCTGAAAAGTAAAACCGGTAAGGATAATATGAAACCCGAAGTTTTAGAATATCCTGAGCGGGAACCTTCCCCCTCGGACAAAGCTCTTACTGAAAAATCAGCAACTTTACGATCGGAAATAAGCTCATGGAATAAGGTAAAACTAACGTACTTTCTGCAGAGAGTGTTATTTACTATACTTTTCTTCGTGCCGATGTTAGCACCAATAATGTTTTACCAACAGAGTTATCGGTACAAAATGCTTTTATCATTCATCAAGCCCGTTGAACCTGTGGAAATGCCATTGTTGAAAGTGCTGAAGCTTGCGCTATTAATTGCCTTGTGTATGATTACTATCATAAATTATTTAACTCTTTTAATTTTGTTCTTTAGAAAGAAGGGCCTAATTGATGGATTCTTTAAGAAAGCAGTTTTTGTAAGAGAAAGAATAACTGAAAATCATTTGTTATTATTCACACTTTTCGTATCAATTTTATATGGCATAGGGTCTTTTCTGATCTCAAGACGTCTAGATTTATTGGTTGAGCCTAAAGTACTGGAAATTTGGGTTATCCCAAAGTTCATTTCCATATGGATTGTCTATGCCTTCGTCAGGTGGGTTATACCAAATTTCATAAAGGCATGGAGATAAACGGGCTTTTATGAAGAAGTTTGAGTTTCCCATCGACTGATTCTACTCGCCTGAGGGGATGTTGATGCTACAACAAGGTAGGACCTTTCGGATCTTTGTGAGTTCCACCTTTAGCGATCTAAAGGCTGAGCGAAACGCCTTGCAAGAACGGGTGTTTCCAAAGCTTCGAGAACTCTGTATGCAACATGGGTGTCGGTTTCAGGCGATTGATTTGCGCTGGGGTGTCCGGGAAGAAGCGGCCCTGGACCAACAGACCATGAGGATCTGCTTTGAGGAGATTGCTCGGTGCCAGAGAGTTACGCCACGTCCTAACTTTATCGTCCTTTTAGGGGATCGTTATGGATGGTGTCCGTTACCATATGAAATCCAAGCAGATGAGTTCGAACAGATACTCTCGAATGTTTCGAATGAGAGCGGAAAAGAATTGCTTAACAAATGGTACAGACGCGACGATAATGCCGTGCCTCCGGCTTATGATTTACAGCCTCGAACGGAAGAATTCACAGACTCAGAAAAGTGGGAGCTCATTGAGTGCCAACTTCGTTCCATTCTTCTTAAGGCGATAGAAGGACTATCTCTTAGCCTTGATCAAAGACTGAAATATACCGCATCGGCTACAGAACAAGAAATAGTCTATGGTGCATTGAAAGTTCCCGACGCAAAAGAGCATGTCTTCTGTTTCTTCAGAACAATAAAAGATCTACCCCAAGATGGAATCGTGAAAGATTTTATCGATTTGGATGAAAGTGGAACCATAGACGTAAATGCTCGTAACCAATTAGATGATCTAAAAAACAGTCTGCGTTATCTTTTACCAGAAAATATTTATGATTACAAAGCAGAATGGGCAGGAGAAAGTATAACAACTGACCATATCGGCAGATTATGTGAAGATGTTTACAACTGTCCTTCGCTGATGACCCCTTAGACGGAGGGGGGGATAATTTCTTTTTAGCAATCATGCACATGCAATATAACATGTGAAAAATAATGTTAAAAGCAAAAGAGGCTCTTATTAGATCATTCGGGGCGCATTGGAAGCCTCTTAAGGGGTTTGGAGAGCCGGCTTCCAGGAAAAACGTCGCAGCAGGGATAATAATTGTTCGGTGAGAATGCAAGGTGAAAACAAGGAAGTTGCTGTTCACAGGCTTGTGAGGCAGATTCTAACGCACAAGCCCTCGTCAAAGAGATCCAGTCCATTTTAGCCTAGGAGAACCTTGACTTGAAGGCTCTAAAGCATTCCTTGATAGCTTTGCTTGAATACCCGTTGTCTGACGATGGCCGCACAGATGCAAATTGTCATGCGGTCGATCTGCACAAAGACCAGCGAACGTTTCATAGCCGATTTTGATGCCCCAGGGAGCAAGTTATGAAAGAGATAAAGATTCTGACAACGGTTGTTTTAACAATTGTATCATTGGTAGGATCCTTCATTGTCCAGACTGTCTCTTCATTTGATCAAACGATCTATACAGCTCAAAAGGCATTAAAGGAAGACGGATACAATCCCTTAGCAGGGAAACCTAATCAAAGGCCTAAAGATAAAGTGGATATTGAAAGGTCCTCTTCAAACCACTTATTATTATTCTTAGCTAACAAGGCTAGCGATAGAATAACTGAGGCGCTGCTTTTTCTCCAGTTCCGTCTTCAGTCATTTAAGGCAATGTATGATATACAATCGGATATTGACCAGAAACGAGAGGGCGATATACATCGACTGGAACATCCCCCGCTTGGCTATAAATTGACGGATTTTGGTCAATTTAAATTGAAAATGTTACGAAATCAATCACAAACATATGATTTACGAAAGAGGATTGATGAGTGTGACTTGTGCATCAAATATCTCGAAGAAGATAATGAGCGAATCCATAAAATTATCGAGGAAAATCGTAAAGCCAGTTGGAGTTATGATTTATATAACCTATTGAAAA
>Ga0315279_10008141_pt1 | contig 12750 bp, 11 predicted proteins | sample YL17G06_20_MG_FD_203694 | JGI IMG/M metagenome (GOLD analysis project Ga0315279, IMG submission 203694) | Sediment microbial communities from Yellowstone Lake, YNP, Wyoming, USA - YL17G06_20 | ecosystem: Environmental > Aquatic > Freshwater > Lake > Sediment | place: USA: Wyoming | collected... | reverse complement strand
CGCGCCCACGACCGCATCCTGAAGGTGGGCCGCACCATCGCCGACCTGGAAGGCGTCGCCGCCATCAAATCCACGCACATCGCCGAAGCCGTCCAGTACCGCTCGCTGGACCGCACCTATTGGGCGTAGTAACCCATCCACGGCGGGCAGCCGCCGCATCGCCAGCTTTGCGGATGCTGGACCGCGCTTCCCGACCTCCGCCGGCATTGCCCGGTGCGCATTAGAATCTCTATAATGCAGGCACGCGAGTAATAGGGGAGGCGCTTGGTAATGGCTTCGCCGGTTGAAAAGCTGCAGGAACTGGCCAGAGGCATTGATCCCGACGTGCTCCAGGCGGTGATGCCGCTAACCGGGGGCGTCGTCACCATGATGTTCACGGACATCGTCGGATCCACCGCTGCGAAAGCCGCGGTGGGAGATGACGTTTACTTCCAGCAGGTCTTATCGAAGCACAACGAGATCGTGCGGGCGTGTGTCAACGCGCATAAGGGCCGGGAGATTAAACCGATCGGCGACGCTTTTCTGATTGCTTTTGCCGTGCCCGCCGATGCGGTCGCCTGCGCCGCTCAGATTCAACAGCAACTCTCCTCCACCCTGATCGCAGTGGGCGACGGCGTGTTGCAGATCCGCATCGGTATCCATACCGGGACGCCTATCGTCTACCGCGATCCGGCCTCCCAGCTCATTGATCTGTCGGGCAACGACGTGGACAAGGCCGCCAGGGTTGAAGCGCTCGCGTCCGGCGGGCAGGTGCTCGTTTCCGAGGAGACGAGAACCCTGGCGAAACCCGCCCACTGCCACGACTGGGGTCTTTGGGAACTCAAGGGGCTGGGCGCCCACAGGGTCTTCGAAGTCCTCTGGCCCGGCAGGGAACCGGTCCGGCCATCGGGTAGGGCGAGGCTGCATGCCGTCCGTTTCCTCACCCGGTTCGTTGGCCGGGAGAGCGAGCTGCGGCAGATCATGGAGACGGTCAAGCGCGAAAGGCTGGTTACTCTCCGGGGTATTGGAGGCGTGGGGAAGACGCGCCTGGCGGACGAGGCGGAGGCGCGGCTCGGGCAGGCCTTCGAAGACGGCGTTCTCTGGATCGAGTTGGCGGATGCGGCCCGTTCAGAAAGCGCGCTGATTTCGGAGCTGGTGGCGTCGCTTAAGGTTGACGCTGCTGGCCAGCCTGACGAGGTGAGCGCCGTCCAGGCCGCTCTTCAGAGCCGGAACGTCCTGTTGATTCTCAACAACTTCGAAACGGTGATCCGGGCTGCGCCCGTCGTGGCGCGGATTCTGCTGCGCTGCCCCGCTGTCCACTTCCTCGTAACCTCGCAGCAACTGCTGGAGATCGACGGAGAACAGCAGATTGAAGTCCATCCCATGCTTGTCCCGGCCGCTACCGAAAACCTTAGCGCCGCCGTTCTCGAGCCGCTGGACAGCTACCGGCTTTTCGCAGCGCGCGCGCGGCTTCGGCAGCCCGACTGGGCGGTAGCCGACGGTGAAGTGGATTTGCTGGCCGGCATCCTGCAGCTTACCGACGGCATTCCCCTTTGCGTCGAGCTGGCTGCCGGCTGGGTGGGAAAGATATCGTTGCAGGAGCTGCGAGACGGGCTGGCCACCAGGCGTACCGAGATGCTGCGGCGCGCCGGAAATACCGCGCTCGAACAGAGACACGCCAGCATCCAGGCATGCCTGGAGTGGTCGTTCAATCTGCTGAATCCCGCGGAGCGAGAGCTATTGGCGAAACTCGGCGTGTTCACCGGCGGCTTCCACGCGCAACACGTCTCTGAGGTCTGTCAAACGGAAGGCGCGAGCGCGATGCTTGAGTCGCTGCGCGGCCACTCGCTTTTGCGGCGCGAGGAATCGGGCGGAACCACTCAGTACTCCTTGCTTGGCGCGGTGCGGGATTTTGCGCTGGAGAAGCTCGCCGGCGGCACGCAGGCCGTTCGCCTGCGTCATGCGCGATACTTCACCGAGCTGGCGGACCGCGCGGACGACGAGATTTGCGCAGGCGCCCAGTTGGAGGGCATCGCACGGATGTCGACTCACGTTGGCAACATCAGGGCCGCTCTCGACACCGCAAGAAAGGCGGGGGATAACCGCCTGGAGGTCCGCTGCGCGGATGCGATTCTTACGTACCTAAAGACCAAGGGGCAATTCCGCGAGTGCTTGCAGGTCGCTGAATCTGCTCGTGCGGCTGCAGAACGCTTGGGCGACAAGACGGCGCTCGCATCGAGCCAGAACAACCTGGGCATCGCGTACAGTGATCTTCCGGTGGGCGACCGGGCGGACAATCTGCGGAAGGCCATCGCCTGCTACAAGGCGGCCCTGCGGGTTCGTACCCAGCGCGACTTCCCGATGCAATGGGCGATGACCCAGAACAACTTGGGCAACGCGTACGCTCATCTTTCGGCGGGCGAGCGGGCGGACAATCTGCGGAAGGCCATCGCCTGCTACAAGGCGGCCCTGCGGGTTCGCACGGAGCGCGCCTTCCCGGTGCAGTGGGCGATGACCCAGAACAACCTGGGTGCCGCGTACGGTGAGCTTCCGAAGAGGGATGGGGCGGACAACCTTCAGAAGGCCATCAACTGCTTTGAGGCGGCCCTGCGGGTCCGCACCGAACGCGACTTCCCGCTGGATTGGGCGATTACCCAGATCAACCTGGGTGTGGCATACGCCAATCTTCAGACGGGTGACAGGGCGGACAATCTTCAGAAGGCCATCACCTGCTACCAGGCGGCCCTGCGGGTTTATACCGAGCGCGACTTCCCGCTGCAATGGGCGGGGCCCCAGAACAACCTGGGCATCGCATACCGCAATCTACCGGCGGGCGACCGGGCGGAAAATCTCCAGAAGGCCATCGCCTGCTATGAGGCGGCCCTGCGGGTTTACACCGAGCATGATTTCCCACAGGACTGGGCGATCACCCAGAACAACCTGGGCATCGCACACGCCGATCTTCCGACGGGCGACCGGGCGGAAAACCTCCGGAACGCCATCGCCTGCTATGAGGCTTCAGCCCGAGGCTACTCCGCAGTCGGGATGGAGAATCAGGCACAGCAGGCCCGCGAGCAGATCACCCGGCTGCGGGAAAAGTGAGGCGGCCGCACCATCGCCGACCTGGAAGGGAGCGGCGGTACGGGCCGTGACTCATTGCGTTCAGCGGCGCCCACCGCAATCGTCGTGGTAAGCTGGTAGCGGCAGAGGGATCAGCTATGAGTCCAAGGGCAGAGTTACACGAATTGGTCGAAACGATACCTGACGGGCAGGTCGAGCAGGCTAAGAAACTCCTGGCTGGCTTGTGTGCCCCGTCCGGCCCAGTTCCGCAGCCAGGCTCGATTGAGGAACTCGCGGCGCAGCTTGCCGCTGACATTCCGGACGAGGCATGGGAAAGCCTTCCCGAAGATCTGACCGACCACTTGGATCACTACATACACGGTACGCCAAAGCGATGAATGCGGTGTTTGCCGACACGGTCTACTGGCTTGCGGTCTTTCGGCCACGCGATCCGTGGCGGGGTGCTGCTTTGCGGGCCAAAGAGGCAGCAGGATCGGCGCGCGTAGTCACGACGGATGAGGTGCTGACCGAAGTACTGGATGGAGTGTCGGGCGCCGACCCGCGGGTTCGCGCACGCGCTTTGCGATTGGTCAGGGGCATCCTTGCTCGCCGGGACGTCCAGGTGATTCCGCAATCGCGCGACTCTTTCCTCAAGGGCTTGGAGCTTTACGAAGCTCGGCCCGACAAGGGGTATAGCCTGACGGATTGCACCTCGATGGTTGCCATGCGAACGGCCTCGATCACCCACATCCTGACCAACGACCGCCATTTCCAGCAAGAGGGATTCGAGATTCTGATGGCTCAAAAAGAATGACCTCGCCGCAGGCGAGCCTGCTCGCTCGTTTGCCGGGCGACATCAACTATCAGGCCCCCCGCGCCCACGACCGCATCCTGAAAGTTGGCCGCACCATCGCCGACCTGGAAGGCGTCGCCGCGATCAAATCCACGCACATCGCCGAAGCCGTCCAATACCGCTCGCTGGACCGCACCTATTGGGCGTGAGCGCCGAAGCAAAAGGCGCGCGGCTTTATGTTGAAAGCTATGTGGCGTAGAATGTGGATATGAAGGCGATTCAGATAACGATTGACGAACGGCTGCTGGCCGCTCTCGATCGGACCCTCAAGGGCGGCCGGCGGCAACGGTCGGCGTTCATAAGACAGTCGATTGCCAATGAGCTGAGGCGCGTCAGGCGCCGGAGGCTTGAAGAAGCAGACCGCCGCGGCTACGCGGAACTGCCGGTCGGTCCGGACGAGTTCTACCTCGAGCCCAGCGAACTGGTTTGGGGCGACGAATGGCAACCCCGCAACCGGCGGAGCAGGCGGGCATGATTCGCGGAGATATTTGCTGGTATCACTTTCAGCCGCCCGACAAGCGGCGTCCGGTGCTCGTTCTCACGCGCGACAGCGCCAGGCCGTACCTGAGTGAAGTGACAGTCGCGCCGGTTACGACGCGCATTCGAGACGTTCCCAGCGAGGTCTTGCTCGGGCCGGATGACGGAATCGAGCAGGAATGCGCTGTAAATCTGTACCATCTTCAGACGGTGCCGAAGAGCAGCGTGGGACGAGTGATCACCCACTTGGGTCCGGCGCGGATGGCCGAGGTGAGAGCGGCGCTGTTGTTCGCGCTCGGTTTCGAGCAATAACATTATGTAGGGAGGGAGGAGCCTATGGGGCTGACGGTCCTGGAAATCGAAGTGGGAAACCCCGCAGACCCCGAGGTCAGGGAGAGGGTCGAATTCCTGATCGATTCCGGCGCCATCTATTCTGTGGTTCCGGCTGCCATGCTGGAGCGGCTCGGCATCAAGCCGCTGACCACCCAGGAATTCCGGTTGCCGACGGAACAACGATCCACCGCCGCAAGGGAGCTGCCTTGTTTAAGTGCGGGGATCGGATCGGCGGCGCGGACGTAATCTTTGGCGAGGAAGGCGATTGCAACCTGCTCGGGGCCTTCACCCTGACAGCCCTCGGCCTGGCACTTGATCCGCTCCGCCGCGAACTCAGGCCGCTGCCCATGATACTCGCCGCGCTGCGCTGAACGCCCGCCTCACTGTGCCCGCCAGAACCAGCCTCAGGAGCGCCTTAGCGACAGCTTGCCGGCGAAGCGCGCGCACTTCACCGTGCCCTCCATCTTGTCGCCCAAGACGGTGAAGTCGAAGATGACCAGACCGTCGCCGGAGGATTCAACGGGCGCCACCACTTCAAACGTGAGCTTGCCGCCATCGAGTTTCCCTTTGCTGATGGGGAGCACGCGGTCGGGTCCCGGTCCCGCGCTGCCGGTGACTTCCTGTCCATCTTGGCGAAGATCCAGATAGACACTGGTCTCTCTGGTCTCGCCATTGGCAAATTTCAACTCGCCGGCGCCCTCCCACTTGCCCGTTACCTCGGCAGCGTTCAGCGTGACGGCAAAAAGGAAGAGGGGCAAAAGGCGTAAGACGGTCTGCTTGCTGGTGAAGCACATGGTCGGCAGTATACTCGGGGTCACCGCTGCCGTCACGCTCATTACGCGCCCCCGGTAGTGCGGCGCGCACGGTCCCTGACAAGCCGCAGTCCCGGAAGAGCGCAGCCATCAGGAACCGTCAAAGAGTGCTACCCGGCGCCCGCAGGCCGTGTATAAGGTGTGGTATGGACGGTTCGTCAGCGCCCCAGCCAATCGGTGCTGGGGCCAGCCCGCTGCCTGCGCGCCTCCTTTACGGCGCCACCGTTTTCATCGGCGCGCTGCTGCTGTTCCTGGTGCAGCTCATCGTCAGCAAGCACATTCTTCCCTGGTTCGGCGGCGCGCCGGCGGTGTGGAACACCTGCATGCTGGTGTTCCAGGCGCTGTTGCTGGGCGGGTACCTTTACGCGCACCTCATTAGCAGCCGGCTGCGGCCGCGCGTGCAGGCCGCCGTTCACTTGCTCCTGCTTGCGACTTGCGGCGCGGTCCTGTTGACCCTGTCGTTGGCCTGGCCTTCGCCGATCACTCCCGGCGAGGCGTGGAAGCCGGGTGAGCACACGAACCCCCTGCTCGGGATCGTCGGCACGCTGGGCGCCAGCGTCGCGTTTCCGTTCTTCCTGCTGTCCACCACCAGCCCCCTGCTGCAACGCTGGTTCAGCCTAAGCGACGGCGCCCGCTCGCCGTACCGGCTCTACGCGGTCTCGAACGCCGGCTCGCTGGCGGGCCTGCTCTGCTATCCGTTCCTGCTGGAGCGGGTGTTGGCGGTGCGGAATCAAGCATGGCTATGGAGCGCCTGCTACGGCGCATTCTCACTGGGCACCGCCGTCATTGCCTGGGGCTTCGGCAGGCGCGTGCCGGAACTCGGAATTTCGGATTTCGGATTGCGGATTGCAGATTTCAAGCCCGCCGGCAATCCGCAATCCGAAATCCGCAATCCGCAATTCCGCAAGGCGCTGTGGCTGGCGCTGCCCGCCTGCGCATCGGTGGCGCTGCTGGCCACCACAAACCTGATTTGCCAGGAAGTTCCGGTCACTCCCGTTTTGTGGGTGCTGCCGCTCGGCCTCTACCTGCTGTCGTTCATCGCCTGTTTCGACAGTCCCCGCTGGTACCGGCGGGGGTTCTTCCATCCGCTCTATTTGGCCACTGTCTTGTTTGCCCTCGTCACCTCGGCAATGGGCCCTCTGGCGAATCTCTTCTGGCAACTGTTGGTCTATTCCAGCGCGCTGTTTGTGGTTTGCATGGTCTGCCATGGCGAACTGGCGCGCCTGAAGCCGGCGGCACGATATCTCACGTCGTTTTACGTGACAGTTTCGCTGGGCGGCGCGCTCGGGGGAATCCTTGTGGTTCTGGTGGCGCCGCTCATCTTCCGCAACTACTGGGAGTTCCAGATGTCGCTGATCGGCTGCGGCGTTCTGCTGTTTGCCGTGCTGGCCTCCGACAGGAAATCCTGGTTCTATGAAGCGCGGCCCTGGCTGGCCTGGGCCATGATTCTCGGCCTCTTGATGCTGATCGGCGTTGCCGTGCGCTTTCTGCTGCACGGCACGCTGGGGATCGGCTACTACGCGACCGTCTGCGTGGCGGCGTTCTTTGCCGCGCGGGCGGCGCTGAGACCGGCGGCCAGGGTGCGGCGATCGGCCCTGCTCGCGGTTCTGTCCTCCGGGCTGGTTCTCGCCGCCTTCACCCTGCTGCTGATCATGCATTGGTCCGCCGATTCCGCCGGCTTCCGCGTCATCAGCCGGAACTTTTTTGGCCCAAAGAAGGTCTTCGATCGGGACGGGTATAGGATTCTCCGCCACGGGCGAATCGTGCACGGCAAGCAGAACCTGGATCCCGCGCGCAGGAGCGAACCGACCAGCTACTTCGCGCGCGACACGGGCATCGGCCTGCTGCTGGCAGGCTACCCGCACGCGAGTCCGCTGCGCGTCGGCGTGGTGGGTCTGGGCGCAGGCACCCTGGCCGCCTACGGTCAGCCGGGCGATTACTACCGCTTTTACGAGATCGACCCGGACGTGACGGCTCTATCCAGGAGTGAGTCGCCTGAGTTCACGTTTTTGCGCGACTCGCGGGCGAAAGTTGACGTGATTCTTGGCGACGCGCGCCTCATCCTGGAGCGCGAACTCGGCCGTCGCCAATCGCAGCAGTTCGACGTGCTGGTTCTGGATGCCTTCAGCAGCGACTCGATCCCCGTGCACCTGCTGACCCGCGAGGCGTTTCGGATCTACCTGGGGCACCTGCGCGGGCCTGATTCGGTTCTAGCCGTCCAAATCACCAACAGATTCCTCGATCTCAGGAGCGTGGTTGCAGGCCTCGCGGCCGATGCCGGCCTGGCCTCGGCCCAGGTGAAGAATGCCGGCGCCGACTGGGTGCTGCTTTCCAGGCATCCCGCAATGCTGAGCCTGCCCAGCCTGCGGGACCATGCGCATCCGGTCGCCCTGGATCGTCCGTCCCGCCTCTGGACAGACGACTTCAGCAACATCTTGCAGGTACTGAAACGCTAGCGCGGTGAGGTTTCAGCACAAAGGCAGGAAGGCACGAAGCCACAATGAAAAACGACACAAAGAGAGCATCCCCGGTGCCTTCTCAACTTTTCTTTGCGTCTTTGTGCCTTTGTGTTCTTGGTGTTGAGCGTGCTACTGGGCCAGCTCGGCAGTGAGCGTGGCGCCGCCCATTTCGGGCATCAGGATCGCGAACTTCACCGGCTTGCGCGAGTCCTTGGCCACCCAGATGGTGGTCTTCTCCGGGCCGCCCTCGGCCGAGGAAATCTCCACCTTGTAAGCTTCGAAGGTCCCCGCCGGCACGGTCACGCTCTCGGAACCGGACACCTTTAACTGCAGCAGCTTCACCTTCTGGCGCATGAGGTCCAGGTTGCGGTAGGAGGTGGAATAACCCTCCCTGAGCGGCAGCGAGGCGATGGCGTGCGCCGAGCCGGCGGCGTCGGCAAACAGCGGGCCGCCCAGGTCCACGTCGATGGCGCGTTCTTTCTCGCCCATGCTCATCTTGCCGGTGGCCTTGTTGTCCTTGATCTCGACCAGCACGTTGGCCGCGGCCTGCTTGATGGTGCGCCTGCGCAGCGTGAGGGCCTGCTTATCGAGCACCGCGACATCCACCACCTCGCCCATCGGCATTTTTGTGGTCTCGGTGACCACCCAGGCGCCGCCCTCCTCCTGGATGGAGGTCACCAGTTCGATATTGAGCGTCTGCGGGCCGGCCTGGATCTTGGCCTGGTACCTGTAAGTGCCCGGCTTGAGCCCGGTCTCCGGCTTGGGCGCGCCGACGGACGCCGCATCGAGCTTCTTCGCCAGGGTGACGGTTTTCGGATCGACCGTGATTTCTTTCAGCCGCACCGCCACTTCGGTGGTCGCGCCTTCCTGGTATCGCCCGCCGAGGTGTTTGGCCAGGAACTTCTCGGCGGCCGTGATCATGGCCAGGTTATTGACGGGGCGTGCGAAACCGTGGCCCTCGTCGGGCGCCACCAGGTACTCGACCGGGAAGCCGCGGTCGCGCAGCGCGATGACGATCTGGTCGGACTCGGCCTTGTTCACGCGCGGGTCGTTGGCGCCCTGCACCACCATCAGCGCCGTCTTGATCTTGCTGGCCGAATTCAGCGGCGACTGCCGCTGAAGTTGGGCCTTGCCTTCCGGGGTGCTCGGGTCTCCCATGCGCGTATGAAGCATCTTGCGCATGGCCTCCCAGTAAGGCGGGGTGGATTCCAGCAGTGTGATCAGATTCGAAGGCCCAACAATGGAGACGGCGGCGGCGTACACGTCCGGCGTGAAGGTCACGCCGGCCAGCGTCGCGTAGCCGCCATAGGAGCCCCCCATGATGCCGACGCGCTTCGGATCGGCGATGCCTTCCGCAACCAGGTGCTTGGCGCCCCAGGTGATGTCGTCTTGCATTTTCTGGCCCCACTCCTTGTTGCCGGCATCGAGGAACTTCTTTCCGTAGCCGGCCGAGCCACGGAAGTTGGGCGCCAGCACGGCATAGCCGCGGTTGGCGAGGAACTGCCAGTACGTGCGGTAGCCCCAGGCGTCGCGGGACCACGGCCCGCCGTGCGGGTTCACTATGAGCGGCAGGTTCTTGGCCGCCAGTCCTTTAGGCAGCGTCAGATACGCCGGGATTTCCAGCCCGTCCGACGACTTGTAGCGGATGGGCCGGGTGGAGGCGAGTTGCGAGCGGTCCAGCTTCTCGTAAATCTGGTATTGCAGGGTCAGCTTGCGCGCCTTGCGGTCGAACAGGTAGGTGCTGCCCGGGTCGTTGTCCGAGGTCGCCGAGACCAGCCAGAGCTGTTCGTCACGGGTGTGCGAACCCGGATTCACCTCTTTGCCGGGGAGCTGGCTCTGCAGCCACTTGTAGTCTGCCTCCCAGGCCTTGTCCTTCCAGTATTCGCGCCGCTTCTCATCGACGTAAAAAGTGGCGATCATCTCGTCGGTCAGGTCCGAGAACAATGCGGCGCCGAAATCGACCCGCTTCAGCGGATCGGATTCGACCATCTCCTGCTTGCCGTCTCCCGGATCGAACAACATCAGGCGGGCGAGATCCACGCCCGCGCCCGAGTTGTCATCCATGTAGACGCGCTTGTTGTCCTTGTGGAAACGGACGGGCGCGCAGGTCTCCAGCACGCCGCAGGAGTAAACCTTGGTGAACCCTTTCTCGTCCACGCGCAGGATCTCGGTATCGCCGTTCTCGGCCGAGCGCACGGCCAGGCGAAGCTGGTCCTTGTTGTCGAAGATCCAGCCGGCGAGGCGCTCGGTGTTGTTGCGGAGCAGCTTGCGCTGGCCGCTCGAAATGCGGACTTCGTACAAGTCGTGCCAGGCCTTGTCGCGGTCATTCAAGCCGACATAGATGATGTCGGGGGCGCTCTTCGGCACGCCGTAGATGAGGGCCCGGGCGCCCTTGGCCGCGGTCAGGTTGCGTGCCGGCGGCACCCGCGCCCCGGCCGCCGGGCTTTCGGCCGGGTTCACGGTGTAGACGTTGTAATTTTCGTCGCCCAACTGGTCCTGCACGTAGAGCACGTACTTGGCGTCGCGGCTCCAGAAATAGCCGGGAATCGGCCGCTTGGTCTCGGCGGTAATGGGTTTGGCGGCGCTGAACGGCTCCTCGGTTTTCTTCACCCAGATATTGCGGGTCTTGTCCAGCGGCTTGAGAAAGCTGACGTACTTGCCATCGGGAGAAATCTGGGCGCCCGCGATCTCCGGGTCGCCGAAAAACGCCTCGCGGTCGATCAGCGGCGGCTGCTGCGCCACAACGGCAAGGCAGAACGCGCCGATCACCAGCAGCAGTTTCAGCCACGACTTCATGAACAGCCTCCTTGTTTAAGCAATTCTGTCTATTATCGGCGAGGATGCCGAACGCGCGCTGCAGAAAGTACACGGCCACGGAACGGCCGCACAGCGCGCGACCTTAAGCAGCCCGGACCACGGACCGTTCGCAGGCGGCCCCGGGTGGCGGGCCTGGGTGCATCACTGTTCCCACGCTGTGCCTCTCGGCCCGCGACGACCCCTTCCTGCCCTGCGAGGTGCTGCATCGTTTCCGGGCGGCTGCAGCACCGCGCGTGGAGCTTGTGGTCACGCGGCATGACGGTCATGCCGGGTTTGCCTCGGGCGGGCTGCCCTGGCGCGCCCGCTTCTGGGCGGAAGAAACAACGGTTTCCTGGTTGGAACAACTCGGGTAAACTCAGCACAGAGACACAGAGAACACAGAGAAAGATCTCTGTGTTCTCTGTGGTGAATTCATGGCGATTATTGCTGGAATTCATGCGGTGCGGGAGGCGCTGCGGGCCGGGCGGCCGATTGAGCGCGTGCTGATCTACGCGGCCGAGCGGTCGTCGGGCCGCTTGCGCGAAATCGTGGAGATGTGCCACGGCGCCGCCGTTCCGGTTCGGCAGGAGACCCGGGAAGCGCTCGACCGCCTGGCAGCGGGGGCAGTCCACCAGGGCGTGGTAGCCATCACCGCCGTCGGCGACTATGCCGACTTGGCCGGCGTCCTCGATCGGCTGGATCACCCCGGCCTGCTGGTGGCCCTGGACGGCATCGAGGATCCGCACAACCTGGGCGCCATCATTCGCACCGCGCACGCCGCCGGCGCCGACGCCGTGCTGATTCCCGAGCGGCGCGCCGCCGGGCTGACGGCGGCCGCTGCCAAGGCCGCCGCCGGGGCGCTCGAGTACCTTCCGGTGGCCCGCGTCGCCAACCTCAACCATGCCCTGGATGATCTGAAGAAACGCGCCTTCTGGATTACCGGGCTCGATGAGCGCGGCGACAAGAGTTATCTGGGAATTGATTTTCGCGGGCCGTCGGTGCTGCTGCTGGGCGCCGAGGGGCACGGCCTGCACCAACAGGCGCGGCGCCGCTGCGATTACCTGGCGTCTATCCCGGTAGCCGGCCGCATTGCCTCGCTAAATGTCTCGGTAGCCGCCGGCATCGTACTGTTCGAGGCCCTCCGCCAGCGCCGGGGGTGACCCCGGCGTCTCAACACAAAACAAAGGCAAACGCAGCTTACGCTACTGCCAAATTGCCACGGAGGCACAGAGACACGGAGATCCCGTCGCCGCGGAGCGCGCTGACAATCTTTTTCCGTAGCCTAAGCGTTTACGCCTGGGCTACAGAAAAACGGCGAGAGTCCGCAAGCCACGGCGGGTCGCGGCGTCACTGGCGTCCATGACAGCCGTGACCCTCGCCCCAAAAGCAAAAAGGCCCCCGGCGTGCCGGGGGCCTTCTTCAGTTGTGAGAGAGACTCCGTGGATCAGTATTCGCCCATGCCGCCGTGCGGAGGGCCGGCCGACCCCTTTTCCTTCTCGGGGATCTCGCAGACCAGTGCTTCGGTGGTCAGCAGCAGGGCGGCGATGGAGCCGGCGTTCTGCAGCGCGAAGCGGGTCACCTTGGTGGGGTCGATCACGCCTTGCTTGACGAGGTCGCCAAACTCCTCGGTTTCGGCGTTAAAGCCGAAATTGGCGCTGCTCTCGGCCTTCACCTTCGCGGCCACGATGGCGCCCTCGTGCCCGGCGTTCTGCACGATCTGGCGGAGCGGCTCCTCCAGCGCCCGCTTGACGATGTTGACGCCGGTCTGTTCGTCGCCTACCATCTTCAGCTTGGCGAGGGCGGGGATGGCGCGCATCAGGGCCACGCCGCCGCCGGGCACGATGCCTTCCTCGACGGCCGCGCGGGTGGCGTGCATGGCGTCCTCGACGCGGGCCTTCTTCTCCTTCATCTCGGTCTCGGTGGCCGCGCCGACCTTGATCACCGCCACGCCGCCGACCAGCTTGGCCAGCCGCTCCTGCAG
>Ga0315279_10008140_pt1 | contig 12750 bp, 6 predicted proteins | sample YL17G06_20_MG_FD_203694 | JGI IMG/M metagenome (GOLD analysis project Ga0315279, IMG submission 203694) | Sediment microbial communities from Yellowstone Lake, YNP, Wyoming, USA - YL17G06_20 | ecosystem: Environmental > Aquatic > Freshwater > Lake > Sediment | place: USA: Wyoming | collected... | reverse complement strand
AGATAGCCAGGTTGATTATTCCACGTAACAGACAACTCATGCCAGTCAGCTGTATTGCGGAACAGTTTAAGAACCCGACCGGCCGGATCATTGTCGTACCATTCGTAGTAGCGCAACTTTAACTTTGCCGAAGTGATCGTCTGATTAGGATACTGCGACAGGTCGAACTTTACTAGTGCATCACATGCCCATCCTGATGAGCCACCAGATCCATATTCGTTCCTGATTATAAGCGCTGGCTCGGTACCTGTGTTATAGTCTGGGCTGCCGTGACAAATGTACGCATCATCTGTTGGATAAAGAGTCTGCGTTTGCCCAACTGCTGAACTTAAAGGTAGGAGTACAGTGAGTGTCAACAACAGTGCAAGCCATAAGAGTGTTTCTCTCGCGCGCAAATTTAGGAAATGCGACCTGTTCCGTGAGTTTTCTGATAATCTTACCATGTTTTCCTCCCATGAGGGTTGTTATGTGACCTGCGCGTAATTGCGCCTTTCCTTGTAAACTGTTTTTCCTTTGACTATCTCAATTTGATCATCTGCACCTCGCGAAAAGAAGGTTAACCGTATGCCCCGTCATCAGGTTTCTTTTTAAGGCAATAGCTTTTTTCAATGCTTACCTCCATTTGGGAAATTGTTAAATACACAAAAGGGTTTTCTGCAAATTTAATTGTAGCCGCCCATATGGGCGCAAAAATTCCCCCCACGCAATCTAAAGATTTCGGCTACCCCCGCCCCAACAAGAAATCCTACTTGCTTCAGAGTCCATCGAGAAGCTTTTTTATGCCAGCTTTATTGTAGCCGCCCATATGGGCGTAGAAATTCCCCCTGCTTCAGAGTTCATCGAGACGCTTTTTCATGCCAGCCTCCTATGCAGAAAGAAGCGTGCGCCTGGTGGCAGAAGTTGCGTCCTATAGCCCGCTACTTTAGGTCAAGAGATTCGTCCTAAATACGATAAGATGTCTGCCACTGTTTTTTAATATAAAGCATACCCTCAGGATGTCAATACTTATTTTGAAAAATCAGGTAATTACCTTAGGTGTAGAGTTACCCTCTTACGTGGCCGGGCTAAATTATTCGGGTGGAGCTTCAACCTTGTTGGGGCGGGGGTTGCACCCCCGCCCCCCAATACCACCCCATTTAAGGAGTTAAGGCGTTAGCCTTTTATAGCCCACACCGGAGCTACTTCGGGATGTATCCCCCTTATTGGGGCGGAGATTACAGTTCCCAATATCTTATGTTCCTGCTCCCGGTGGCCCTTATCACCCAGCCCCATACAACTGAGAGGTTACTCTAAAGCCCCAAAATACCAAAATTACTAGAACTTTGATGGTGAAAGAGATAGGGCGCCTGTATATAGAGGGAGTTCGTGTTGTCAGGACTTAGTCCTGACACGTTTAAAAAAGTTGAGGAGATGTTTATGTCCTGTTTTCCAAAATCCAATCCTTTGTCCACCTTTCCCTTCCATTCAGGGAAAGAAATGAAGGCAGATGTAGGTCGGGCTGCAAAGCTGCCCGACAGATCAGCTAAAAAATTTAAAATATAAAGGTCAGAAACACCAGTAAGGTCAGTAACGCCAGTAAGCCCGGTTTACGGTGACCATATGCGTTTCGTTGAAAACCCCGCCAAAGACGAAAGAGTAGAGCTCCTGAAGTATCTATTAAAGTTTTCGCACATATCCAGAAAAGAAAATCCCCCCCCGCCAAAGGCGGGGAGGGGATCTCTTTTACTACTAAAAAACAAGCGGGGATGTCTACTTTTTCTTGGTTCCGCCTTTCTTCTGAGTTGGTTTCTTTTTGCCTGGCACTTTGTTCACCTCCTTCCAGTCTTTGGGTTAGGGTTCATTTCAGGTGTGCCCGTACCTTCTACCTCAGCACATTTTTTATTTCCAGAGTCTCCTTTCCGAAATCCAATATCATTCCCAGACTAAGTTTTGTAGCTTTTAAAAAGCCTTGCATCTTGGATTCGTCTACTTCATTTAAAGGCTCACCCGCTTTGACCATTACGATGATTTTCCCATCCACCACAAATTCCAACGTATATTCACCGGCCACGCTTCCTTTGTATGATAACTTTATGTTCTTTTTTCTTTCATATGCGGTTTTTCTTAGGTCAAATTCAACCGCCAAAGCCTGACTATAAGCGGATTCCTGAAAACCCAAACCCATGTTTTTATGAACTTCAAGCGCCGCCTCCACAATCTGATCCTGCAACTCCTTTATGGTCATCTTCTCTTATAGCCTCTTCCAAGAACGCTTTGCATGTCATAACTTTGTTTCATTTTTTAGTTACAGTTCACATAACTTTAGTAAAGCAAATTTCGTGCCGTCTTTTTTGTTGACTTTTCTTTTCCCGAATCCCCTTTATTTTGAATGGATTACAACATCAGCTAAAAACTCATTGAAAAAATCTCCCAGAAAAGTGCAACCTTTTTGTTACTTCAATTAAGTCTTTTGTTTGCCAAATGTTGTAAAAATAGGACTTCAAGTGAAGCAACAATTCTGTTTCACATATACATATTTGTTACATTGTTATTAAAGATGAGATTTATTGGAACCAATGTTTAGACTTTTTAGATTAAAGAATTACCCCGATGGATTGAAACTTAAAGATGATGTGTGGAAGCACAAGCTTCCATAAATGGAGGATCAGGCAAGTGACTCTAGAAAGGGTGTAAAAAGTGAGAAGGACTTACACCACAAAAAAAATTGGGGTGGGATAATCTCCCACCCCTTATATTTGTCTTAGTATTTCTTTTATTTAGTTTAATAGCGATCTAAGGTCCCCACTCGTTAATCTTTTCACCCAGATCAATCCTTCCTTCCGAAGTGTTCACATCCACCCAAAAACTTGGGTCGTAGTAGTTTCTAACCTGTATTAAACTCGAATCAAAAATGGCAATAAGATAATAGCATTGGGCGAGGAGAAGATGTAGATCGGTTGAGTCAATGCTGGCCTCATGGCTGAAAGCCCAGGTGGAATTAGATGAAAGAACCACATTGGCAGTGTCAATTGCCTCTCGAAACTTGTTGGTAGTAGGATAGGCGAAGGCGAGTCCAGCCCTTCCATCATTGTTCCCGGGAGCGAAAGAAAGATGTTTAACTAAACTATTCTCCGCCAGACCACCCTGGTTTTGTTTCAGCTCAGCCCAGCCCAGTCCAAGGAAGGCATCGCTTGAATCGATCTTAATAGTGGCGATGCTTAACGCCGCGCTGAAGTCGGACCCCGCACCAGCAAAGTTTCCGGCTTCGAATTTTCCCCATCCTTGTTCAATCAATTTCCTCGCAGTGATCTTTTCTACCCCTTTCTTCTCACAGCTGAAGTAAAAAAGGAGTGTTCCTGTTAAAATCACTATCAGAAGAAATAATCTCTTTTGCATTTTCGTCTCCTTTGTTTATCCGTTCTCCCGCCAAAGGCGGGATCAGGATGAATCCGTTGACAGCGAATCCACTTTATCCGTTGACCTATTTCAGAAGAACCATCTTTTTAGTTTTTTCAAATCCCGTGGCTTTTATCTTATAGAAGTAGATGCCTGATGCTACCTCTCTTCCTTCGCCGTCTTTCCCATCCCAATTCACTGATTTATGTCCTGCCTCTTGATACTCCTCTACCAAAGTCTTTACCTTTTGACCCAAGATATTGTAGACCGTGATATTCACATAACCGGGGTCAGGCAAATCATATCTTATCATGGTCTCTGGGTTGAAGGGGTTGGGATAGTTCTGCGAAAGTTGGTAGGTCTTTGGAATTCCGGTGATGTGTTCCTGATTCGCATCATAAACCAATCTATAGACTCCTAACTTTGTTACTTTAGCACAGATTGAGTTTTCATCCAGAAAGCTTGCCTCTCTCTCCCAGCCATTTTTTTCATATCCGTAGATGGAGAATAGGCTTTTGTCCTTATCGGTCAAATCGTAGCCATCCAATGGAAAGCTAATGGTCAATTCTTTCTTGAAATCCGAAGGTGGGCCCAAGTGATAAGCCTCTCCTAAAGCTACCTTATCCTCATCCTCAAAATTGTACTGGGGATCATCTGAAACCGGGAGGGACGTGGCATAGATTTCGCCTTTGGACGCATCCTGGGGGAACAAGACCTCAAGCCGATTGTCATGGCTTACCAGTTTCCCCATCTTGCCTGCCCCGATCAGCTGCACTGAAAAATCCTTCTTGAGGGTATCCGTCACCTCCTGTATGGAGGTGGCAAAGACGGATATGTGTGCTGTTCCACTGGTAGTGAAGACGAAATTTCCCCGGTAGGTGGTGGAGGAGATGCTGGTGAAATAAACCGGAGCTGGTGACCCCCCTTCGAAGGTAACGTATGCCACCGGTGGGGTTTTCAAAGAAACGTTCGTATTGACCAAAAAGTGAGCCGCCGCAGTGGCTACTGGATTCTGGAACAAGGATAATGAAATCTTACTCAGAGATGGAACGGGGACGCAGCTGTCGGGATATAACCATCGCAATAATCCTATGGAATCCTTTCTGCAAGGTGAGGTACACTCTAACCTGAAGTCACCATATTCCGGATCGACCAGGCGGGGAAATTTAAAAATGTTGTTAGAAGTATCTGCAGGGGGTTGATATAACTCCCTTCCAAAATTGTTCCAAAAATCATTTGTAGTGATTACTAATTTCTCCCTGAATCCTATAAAAGCCGAGGGGGAAAGTTCCGCTTTTAAATCCGCAATGGCACCTCCGGTAGAATCAAGAGATATATTACCAAAGAAGATACTGCGCTTGATCAAGGGAGTGGAGGAACTTCGGCAGCATACGGCTCCACCTGAAGAACTGCTTTCATTCTTATAGAAAATATTGTTGATTATATCCGGTGAACTATTTTGACAATCGATCCCTCCACCTTTCAAGCCGGCAGTGTTGGACGAGATCAAATTCCCCACTATAGAGGGATAAATAAAGGTGGTATCGACCGCAACCTTAATCGTAGCAACATTAAGACCGCTTACCGTATCCGGATACTGCTTGGGAGAGATAGTGTCGTGCACTACCACCCTAAATTTGTAATCACCGCGTTTTAAGGGAACGACTGATGCTTTCGGTTTGGTGGAATTTATTATGGGAGGGCAAGCCACTCCTGGGGGCGCCCCATAGCACTCCCATTTGAAAGTCAACTTGCCTCCAAAAACAGCGGCATCCGGATCATAAGATTCTGAGGCATCCAATTCCACCGTAGCTCCTTCTGTAAACCGATCATCTTTGGTAGGTTTTGTGATTTTAGCCTGGGGAAGGGCATTGACGATGACTTTTACGGTATCATCTAATGCGCTCGTTTCATAGGGGTCTTGGACTCTTAATGCGAAATAGTATACCCCGCACACACTACTATCTTTAGGAGCTTGAATCTTGACATTCTGACTTTTTCCATCTGCTGGATCAAAAGGAGGGAAACTTGGGTTCTTTGGATTTTTAAACCATTCATATTTTAAAGAACTCTTCTGATCCCAGTTCACTTCGCAGGCTGACCCGTGCAAATTGATATATGATGTAAAGAGCTGTAATGATCGTCTAACTATGGTGTCAGGTCCCGCATTAGCCATCGGTCTTATCTGCACTGAAACGACAAGAGTATCCTTATTTTTACTTCTTACTCCGACTTTGTCCCTAACCGAGAGGGCAAGTTTGTAAATACCCCCCCCTTTGTCTGGGTAAAAATCGAATATTTTTTGAGTAGTTTCGAAAGTGGAGGTATATTGTATAGTTTCCGCGCAGGTGGTGACGGTCAATCCTTCCCATATGAAGGAGTTAACATAGTCACCTGGGTCAGGATCCCAAGAGGGAGAACCATCCAGGGGAACCGGCTTACCAACCTCGTACCCAGACATACTATCCTTGAGACAAACAGCCCAGGGGGGGTTAGAACACACCACTACCACAGTATCTACACCGCAGCCTGAATAATCACATACCTTAAGTTGAAATCGATATTCTCCGAGATAACGAGGGCTGTTCTTCGTTTCAAAATATGGTTTAGTCGCCTGTGAATCCGAAAGGGTGACCCAGACAGTATCGTTTACCATAGTGGTTTCAGGGGGGGTGGTCGTAGTATCGATGAGAGTATCTACCTTGATAGGAGGTAAAACTTGGGTCCAATGATAGGTGAGTATGGTATCATCCGGATTGATGTCACAACTCCCTGAGCCATCCAACCAGCCGGTATCTCCAGGAGCAATACCTTGATCTTTCCCGGCATCTACAGTGGGACGATATTGGACATTGAGGCTATCCGTCCACACAGACCAGGGCGACTCACTGTTATATGTATCTGTAACTAACAGCCTAAATTGACAGAAGCCTCCATTCTTTGTAGTGACTACATATTTGGTTATTTTCCCATATTGAGGGTTTGGGTATTCCGTTCTGGATATATTCGGGTTTTTACAATCACCATAACGTCGTCCTTCCCAGGAGTAATCGATAATAGAATCGCCATCCAAACTGTCAGGATCATAGGACTTAGAAGCGTCCAATACGATGGTATCTCCTATCTCATATTTCGTCTTATGGGGAGAATACTCCACCACAGCCACAGGAAGGTGATTTGCGGCTGGCTTAGATAAGGGGTCCGAAGAGAGGTTAGAAAAGACTTCGGTCGCATCCCGGGGATAAAGAGAGTTGTCCAAATCATCCTCTCCTGTTTTTGAACTCGATTCTGAAGGAAGAGAAGTTTCTTCTATTTCCTCAGGAGAGGAAGAGCTTGGCTTCGACATAGTCTCGATTCCTTCATTTTCTTTTCCCTCCCCTTCGGGTAGGCTTGAGCCGGCAGAGAGTCTGGCCCTGATAGAATAAAAACACTCGATTGCCCCTCCTGAACCCCCTGCGGAATTCTGGGTGATGATGTTATTTAATATGTTTGGTGCCGCATTGTCGATAAAGATTCCACCACCGTCATCCGTTGCCCGGTTCTGGGTGATCACATTATAGGCGATGGTGGGAGTGGATGCTGGCTCACAGAATATCCCCCCTCCTCTGACCTTTTCCTCAGAGCCCACTTTGAACTTGGTCCCTTTGCCGTTCCTTATGGTAAACCCGATCAGCTTTGAGTTAGAGTCTGCATCTGAAGTGAAATAGATCACGCTTCCGTTATCCTTTTTCCAGGTCAGACTATCGCCATCAATTATGGTCTTATAGATAGTGGCGATACTATCATTGCGGGCAAAATGGCTGGCTAAAACCACTCCCTTTCTGTTGAATCTCAGATTCTCATAGTAGGTTCCTGGTTTAACCAAAACCGTGTCTCCCTCCGTTGACCACATAAGTCCCTTCTGAATGGTGGGGAGACTATCGGGGATCCCAATTAAAGAAGCGGTGGCATAGAAAAAAGTAAACGGCTTCACAAATTTATACCATGCCGTAACAAAGGTCGTATCAATGGTGGTATCTGTGCCCGCTATAGTCGTGTCTACGAGTGTACTTTCCACCTGCACTCTAACGCTCCAGAAATAGTCTTGCCATGCATTTAAGGAGGGACCCAGGTAGCGCGTTTTAGTAAAAGGAGTAGAGGGGGTCACGTTTGTATCCTGCCAGATAATTGAGTTAGAGGCAGGGTCCTCAGCCACTCGTATATGAAATCTTTTAACTTTCTCTTTCGGGGCCTCAGTTACTCTCCATTCGAAAATCGTATCGCCGGTGGCTACTTTGGTGGAATCGGATGGAGAAATCAGCGAAACCAGGGTGATGGCTTCTGCCGGTTTCATGGTCGGATTTAATGACCAGTTAAAAATCCCAAAAAGGAATACCAAAGAAAAGAGAATCGCTTTTTTCATAAAAACTCTCCTTCACTTATATGGTTCTTCTCTCCTTTCGGAGGAGAAAAATCTCCTCCCACATTTCGTCTGCTAATTATAATCCCTCCCTTTCAAAATGTCAAGAACTTTTAGAAATTTTTTTAAAATAATGAATTCGGCGAACCGCACCCCCGTTTTTCGCAAAGCCGAAAATGAGGAGCAAAACCTTTCTTTCTCCTAACGGTATCGAGGGAAGGTTTCCATAATAAAAGGCTAAAACCTTGCTTTCTATTGGTGTTCTTCACCAACCCAAACGATCTTCGTCAGTTAGCCGGGGAATAAAGATTTCATTTTTCCCTTCCCATGGATCCAGATTTGGACAAAACTCCCCAAATGGGTTAAAAAAAACCCCGCCAGCGGCGGGGCTTTCTCTATTCCTAAATTCCTAATAGATCTAAGATTCGGACTTTTCCAGTTCTAACCCTCGGTTTTACTCGGGATGGTGAGCCCCTCGAACCACACGCCCACTGTTCCTGTCTTCGACCCGGCACTTCGTCTCCTTGCCCTTAGTGGGGATGTCGAAGGAAGGCTCAGACCCTAAGAAAGCCTGTCTATTGGGTGGACTGAAAATTAATACATGTCACCATATCCGCCCGGAGGCATAGCTGGTCCCGGTTTCTTCTCTTCCGGCTTTTCTGCCACCAAAGCCTCAGTGGTGATCAAAAGGGAAGCGATGGAGGCCGCATTCTCTAAAGCGATTCTGGTCACCTTGGCAGGATCTATCACTCCTGAGACCATCAAATCTTCATATTGCATACTCTCCGCATTAAATCCGAAAGCTCCTTTTTCTTCCTTGACCCGATTGACCACGATCGATCCCTCCACTCCTGCGTTTTCAGCAATCAATCGAATCGGCTCTTCCAAAGCCTTTCTGACGATGGAGACTCCCACGGCTTCGTCTCCGTCCAATTTCAACTTATCCAATGCCGGGATGGCTCGCAAGAATGCCACTCCTCCTCCAGGGACGATCCCTTCCTCGACTGCGGCGCGGGTGGCATGTAAGGCATCCTCAACCCGAGCCTTCTTCTCTTTCATCTCGGTTTCAGTGGTCGCACCCACGTTAATGACTGCTACACCACCAGCTAACTTGGCCAATCTCTCCTGCAATTTTTCCTTGTCGTAATCGGAGGTGGTCTCGTCGATCTGCTTTTTGATCTGATTAACCCGGCCTTTGATCTCCTCAGTCTTTCCACCACCTTCGACTATGGTGGTGTTCTCCTTATCCACAGTTATCCTCTTAGCCTTGCCCAGATCGGAGATTTGGGTATTCTCCAGCTTGATGCCAAGTTCCTCGGAGATGACTCTGCCGCCGGTAAGCACCGCGACGTCTTCCAGCATTGCCTTTCTTCTATCCCCGAATCCTGGGGCTTTGACCGCACAACATTTCAACGTGCCTCTTAACTTGTTCACCACCAGAGTGGCTAAGGCTTCGCCCTCTACCTCTTCGGTTATGATCAAGAAAGCCCTCCCCATCTGAGCGATCTTCTCTAAGATGGGCAGAAGGTCCTTCATGGTCGAAATCTTCTTATCGTGGATCAAAATCAAGGGATCCTCTAAAGCCACTTCCATGGTGTCTGGATTGGTGATGAAATAGGGAGAAAGATACCCGCGATCGAATTGCATCCCCTCTACCACTTCCAGCTCGGTCTTTGTTGTTTTTGCCTCTTCGACCGTTATAACTCCGTCTTTTCCCACCTTGTCCATGGCTTCGGCGATCAGATCTCCGATAGATTTGTCATTATTTGCGGAAATAGTGCCAACCTGAGCTATCTCCGTTTTTCCGGGAAGTGGTTTAGAAATCTTTTTGAGTTCCTCCACCACCACCCCCACCGCTTTCTCAATCCCTCTCTTTAAAGCCATGGGATTGGAACCCGCGGTGACGTTCTTCTGTCCCTCTCTGTAGATGGCTTGAGCCAAAACTGTAGCAGTGGTAGTGCCGTCACCGGCCACATCAGAGGTCTTCGAGGCGACCTCCTTAACCATCTGGGCTCCCATGTTTTCAAAAGGATCCTCCAGTTCAATCTCCTTAGCCACGGTCACGCCATCTTTGGTTATAGTAGGAGATCCAAACTTTTTGTCCAAAACCACGTTTCTCCCTTTTGGTCCCAAAGTGACTTTCACCGCATTTGCCATCTTGTCTATTCCCCTTTTCAGTTTCTCTCTGGCACTGGCTTCGAATTCGATTATTTTTGGCATACTGATTAACCTCCTATTTCCTCAAAAGTTAGAAGTCAGAAGTCAGAAGTTGGAAGTTAGAAACGGGGGAAATGTTTGTTTTTTGCTTTTTACTTCTAACTTCCCACTTCTAATCTGTTAACCTACAATTGCTAATATATCTGATTCCCGCATGATCAAATATTCCACATCATCGATGGTAACTTCGGTCCCGGAATATTTGCCATATAGAACCTTGTCCCCTTTCTTCACTTCCATGGCGATTTTTTTACCGTCATCTGTGACCCTTCCCGGACCAACCTCCATCACCTCTCCCTCCTGAGGTTTCTCCTTAGCGGTGTCGGGAATAATTATTCCTCCCTTTTTCATCTCAGCCGTCTCCAACGGCTTTATTAACACTCTATCAGCCAAAGGCTTAGCCTTCATAACCACTCCTCCTCTCTAATGTTTAGATTTACTCAACCTTATGAAAATAGTTTACGAAAATTTCACTATTGTGTTAGCACTCTGCTAAAGAGAGTGCTAAAGAATCTTCAATAATAAACCTCTGCCGAATACAATGCAAATCCGAAAACAGAGCGATTTTTCAAAAACTCAGACGATCTTGGACAAAAAAGAGCGAAAACTATTCGGTATTGTTACTTTTCTTGATATTTTCACTTTTTCTTATCTTTCTAACTCGAAAGTATATCCTCCTCAATCCTTCCAAAGTTAGGGTGGGATTTATTTCTTCAATCGTCTTAGATTCTTTGGCAACCAAGTTTGCCAATCCACCGGTAGCTATCACTTTTGGTTTTTTGGGAGATTGAAAGTTTTCAGATAATTCCTTTTTGATTCTGTTGACGATCTCATCTATCTGTCCCACCGCTCCAAAGATGATTCCCGACCTTAAGCTCTCTTCAGTATTCGTTCCGATGGCTTTTTTAGGTTTTTCCAGGCTGACCTTAAAGAGTTGCGAGGCTTTTTGAAAAAGATTAAGTGATGAAGTTTCGATCCCTGGGGCTATGGCTCCGCCTAAGTATTCCCCTTTTTCTGATATCACATCAAAGGTGGTGGCAGTGCCCAAATCGACCACTATGGCTGGTCCCCCATAAATCTCATAAGTTGCCACCGCATTGGCTAATCTATCTGCTCCCACCGTTTTGGGATCGTCGTATAATATCTTTATCCCCAACGGAAGATCGGAGCTTACCACGATAGGATTCACTTTTAGGAATTTTTTGCTCATTTCCTCATAAATGGGGGTGAGTGGAGGAACCACCGAGCAGATGATGACATCTTTTATCTTATTATACTCTTCAAAAAGTTGCTTCAGCAATATCCCACACTCATCCACTGTAAAAGAATGATTTGAGGCAACCCGAAAATATTCTTTTCCTGTGGATCCTGCGGACAGTTTTTTCCCATCATACATACCCAGCACCGTATGGGTATTTCCAATGTCAATAGCTAATAGCATGCTTTAGATTCTCGCATGAATAGTTAAAATTTCCAACAAAAGGTTTGCGTTTTCTTCTTGCTCCCTTTCTCTCCCTCGCTTTTTGAGGAGAGTATGTCAGAATTCCCGTTTTTGTAGCCGCCCCGCTTAGCGGGGCGAAATCGGAGTGTTGAATACCAATGGGTTACGTCCATATGGACGGCTACAACTTCAAAACATAATTATGACACAGCCTCTGAGGAAAGGAGGGTAAGGGGTAAGAGCTTGGGTCTTATGTCTAAACTTCCCCTAAATCCGTCCCTTAATAAGGGGAGGGTTAGAGTGAGGTTACAGAATTATAGCACCGTTACCTCGCCAGCCGTTACCACCTTTTCCCCCTTTTTGGTCCTTATCACCAAAGAGCCATTATCATCAATATCCTCTGCCATTCCTTCTATCTTTTCTTTGCCAAATTTTACTGTCACTTTTTCCCCTAAAAGGAAGGAGAAACTTTTAATCATTTCCCTTTGAGGGGAAAGTCCATTCTTCTTAAAATCCAAATAAATTCTTTCAAAATTTTCTAAAAAGGAAGTCAAAAGAGATAATCTGGATATATTGTGGCCTACTTTAATTTTTATCGAAGTGGCGGTTGAAGCTAAATCTTTGGGGAAATCTTTTTCGGAATGATTCACATTCACCCCTATTCCCACGATCACAAAATTTATTCTATCTAACTCCGCTGAGAGTTCCAGAAGTATCCCTCCCACTTTGTTTCCATCTATCAAGCAATCATTAGGCCATTTTGTCTTAGCTTCGAGCCCGGTCATCTCTTTAATGGCTAAAGCTAATGCTAAACCAGCACAGATGGAGAGTCCCGGGGCTTTGAAAGGTGGTATGTCCGGACGCAAGATCAAACTCATCCATAACCCAAGCTGGGGAGGGGAATACCAACTTCTGCCCATTCTTCCTTTTCCTTTGGTCTGTTCTTCAGCCACGATGAGGGTCCCCTCCTCTGCTTTCGTCTCCGCCAATCTGAAACCAAGCATGTTAGTGGATCCAACCTTCCGATAAGAATAGATTTTTTTTCCAAAGATTTTGGTCCTCAAATTTTTCTTTATTTCCGCGGCGAGGATAAGATCCGGGCTTTCCACTAATCTATAGCCCTTTCCTCTTTCGCTTTGGATTTGGAATTCCCATCTTCTTAATTCTCGTACCGCCTGGTAGACCGTATACGGATGCACCCCCAATTTTAAAGAAATATCTTTGGTGTTCAAGAATTTGTCGTTGTTTTTCTCCAAAAGTCCCACTATTTCTTCTTCCACCGTCTGAAGAGTTCTGTTCATAAAGTCGGTTCGAAGGT
>Ga0315279_10008139_pt1 | contig 12750 bp, 14 predicted proteins | sample YL17G06_20_MG_FD_203694 | JGI IMG/M metagenome (GOLD analysis project Ga0315279, IMG submission 203694) | Sediment microbial communities from Yellowstone Lake, YNP, Wyoming, USA - YL17G06_20 | ecosystem: Environmental > Aquatic > Freshwater > Lake > Sediment | place: USA: Wyoming | collected... | reverse complement strand
GACGTGACGCTTCGCTACTACCTAGATTTCTTCAATACCGTGGCGCCGTCGGTCTTTGGACGATCATTGTTGATGGCATTTGCAACAACTGCTGCATGCCTTCTGCTGGGATATCCAATGTCTTACTGCATCGCGGTAAAGAGCGGGCGTCGGAAGGAAACGCTGATGTTGCTTGTGATAATTCCATTTTGGGTCAGTTTCCTGCTTCGGACGTACGCGCTCATGACCATTCTCGATGTGAATGGGATCATAAACGTCGCACTGCTCAGCTTGGGCCTGATCTCTCAACCCTTGAACTTGATGTACAACATTCAGGCTGTTCTGTTGGGAATGATCTACAACTACCTGCCTTTCATGATCCTGCCATTGTATGCCTCAATGGAGAAGTTGGACCAGTCACTCTTGGAGGCTGCGGGCAGCCTAGGCGCGGGACCCGCTAGATCGTTTCTCCACGTAACTCTGCCATTGACCATGTCTGGAATAGGTGCTGGGTCAATCTTGGTTTTCGTTCCTTCTGTGGGTGAGTTCATAATACCGCAATTGCTCGGGGGAACGGAGTCTTTCATGATCGGCAACCTCATCTGGACACTCTTCCTCAAGGCTCGTAACCTCTGGTTCGGCTCCGCCGTTTCGATAATCTTGATCGCACTCGTTGTCTTGATGGTCGGACTGTACATGAAGTACATCACGAAGGGCGAGGAGATGGCGATTTGAAAAGAAGAATCGGAGACAGGATACTCAAGGGCTACTCCTTCGCTCTCTATTTCTTCCTGTATGCACCGATATTGATCATGGTCGTGTTCTCCTTCAACGACTCTAGGCTGCTCGCTGTCTGGCGTGGTTTCTCACTCAGATGGTACGATACACTACTGGCAGACCCGACTGTCTGGAGGGCCTTTTACAATAGTATCTGGGTCGCTGGACTAACGACCGTCATTTCGATGGTCTTGGGTACAATGGTTGCCTTTGCCATGATCAGGCACAGTTTCCGGGGCAAGTCGATCCTAGACAGTGCACTCTACTTCCCAGTGGTTATTCCGGAGATCACAGAAGCACTGTCGCTCTTGCTTTTCTACGTCTTCACTGGAATACCTCTCGGAGCCGTGACAGTGGCCATAGGCCACATTGCCTTCTCGATCTCCTACGCAACGATAGTGATCAGGGCAAGGCTCGTCGGATTCGACCGGTCAGTCGAGGAAGCCGCGAAATCTCTCGGTGCCAACGAGCTTCGCACATTCTTCCATGTGACATTGCCGCTGATACTTCCCGGCGTCATCGCCGGCGGCCTTCTCGCTTTCACCGTCTCGTACGATGACTTCGTCAAGACTGCGTTCACGGCAGGACCAGGTTTCCAGACTCTCCCATTGAGGATCTATGCGATGGCAAGCAGAGGAGGCGTCTCGCCTCTTCTCAACGCCTTAGCGACAATAACGCTCGCAGTGTCACTGTGTCTTGCTCTCGTAAGGCTACGTCTCTCTAAAACCTAGCCAGATCCCCCGCTGGATTCCTTGAACCGCGAAGGCTTATTGGACTAGTCCGAGCATTTCGTCTGGTGATGATCCAGTTGTCTCACGTGTTGGATCAAGAGAAGTCGAGATTCGCATCAACGACCAGCCGGTCAAGCGAAGTCTTCAAAGCAAGCAAGGTTCAAACCCCTTTTGGCGTTCACAGCAACTACAGATACATCGACCCGTATCCGATCTACTTCCGTAGCGGAAAGGGCAGCAGAATTCGTGATGTCGACGGGAACGAGTACATCGACTTCAACATGGGCTTCGGAGCACTTCTCACAGGGCACGCCCACCCAGTACTGGTTGAAGCGTTGACGAAGAGGATTGCCGAGGGCTCGTTGCTGGGATTCGAATTCGAAGATTCGGCCAAACTCGCGAATCTGCTCTGTCAAAGGTTCGGTCTCCAGATGGTCAGATTCTCAAACACAGGAGCCGAAGCTACCATGCACGCGATCAGGTTCGCCCGCGCCATCACACGGCGAAAGAAGATCCTGAAATTCGAGGGATGCTACCACGGCTCACACGATCAACTTCTGGTGAGTGTGAAGCCTAGCATTGAGAAGGCGGGAGACGCGAGGTTTCCCAACTCTGTTCCTGCTTCTGAAGGTGTTCCGCAGGAGATTCTGCAGAACACGATCGCAGCACCATTCAACGACCTTGAAGCGGTGGAGCAGTTGATGAGGCGCCATCGAGGCGAGGTGGCCACGGTCATACTTGAGCCGATACCAATGAACATGGGATTCGTCCCCCCAGGACCTGGCTTTCTCAAGGGCCTACGCGAAATCTGCGACCACCACGACTCCGTTCTGATCTTTGACGAGATCAAGACCTGTGGCAAATTCTACGGAGGAGCCTCGAAGCACTATGGCGTGGTGCCAGACTTGATGATACTCGGAAAGGCAATAGCTGGCGGCCTTCCACTGTCGGCGATCGGTGGGAAGAGCAAGATAATGGAAAAGATCGCGCCAGGGGTACTCGCGCACGCCGGTACATTCAACTCCAATCCACTCTGTGTCGAGGCTGCGCTGGTATCCCTCGGCAGGATTCTCACTGAGGAAGCCATGAACTATGCTAGCGGGCTGGGAGAGAAACTCGCCCAGGGATGCAGAGAAGTGATCCAGGACGCCAAGCTTCAGGCACGGGTTCAGGCCATAGGCTTGAGCGGCACGATCCTGTTTACTGACCGAGAGGTCACCGACTGGAGAAGCTTTCTGCGGTGTAGTGTCGGAAAGTGGTTTAGTTACTACCTGAGCATGCTCAACCGACATGTGATTCCCAGTGGCACAGGTTCCGATGAACAGTGGACAGTTTCGGTTCAGCATACGAAAGGAGATATCGAAGAGAACGTTGAAGCATTCAGGGAAGTCGCAGACATAATCAGGAGATTCGACGAATCGATGCCCGTCGTAGAGGCAATATAGAGACCGGAACCATCGGATTCGCGTAAGGCACTATTCCTCAGCAAAGTCCGATGGAAACCAAGGAACTATCCTGATCGATGGATCCCTGAGATTGTTCAGTATCGCCGCGTTGAGCAGTAGCGGCGTAATCGACTCCACCAATTTTGAGTTCGAGAGAGGACCGACGCGTAAAGCCCGGAGGTTCGGAATGTCGTGAATGATCTCTGCAACTGTCTGCAGCGCGTGCTCATCTTGACCACTGACGAGTACGTCAATGTTCAGCACCGAGTCGAGGTCTCCCAAGTAGGAAGCAGGCACAGTCTGAAATGCTGAGACAACGGGAACGCTTCCCATCTCGTCAGCTACGAGCTCAGCTGCCGATCTTTCAGACCCAACCTTGCCGCCGGCAACGATCGGAGAATAGGTGAAGAGTCTTCCTTCCTTGGTCATCGGTACAATTGTTGAGATGACTACGTGCTGAGAAGTCAGTTTCCCCTTGATCTGTCTCACGGTCTCGATCGCATACCTCGGAGGGAGAGTGAGTACAACTACCTCGACAAGCGGAGCGATGTCGGAGTTCACAACTCCTTTGATACTGCCTTTCATTCGGTTTCCATAGAATCCCCGAGCTACTGATTCGTATTCGCGCGAGACTGCCTCTGCTTTCTCGATTCGCCGGGACCCAAGCCAGATTTTGTGCATGGGTGCCCAGCGCAGTGCCAGTCCTCTGCCCATGCTTCCGGTTCCGCCAACGATTCCTATCCGCAAGATCGGAGATCCTTAGGTAGGTGTGCATGCGCAGGTATTCAACGTGTCTCAGAGACGTAGCTGCTCATGAGTACCATTCTTGTGTCAGGGTGGGTGGTACATTGTACGCGGCAGGTTCCCTGTTCAGTGCCTAGCGTAGACGATGCCGTACAGACTGTGCGAGGTGTCCACGCAAGTCTATCTTCCAGCCGCGCCGTGGATGATCCAGCTGATTCCGTTGATCAGCAGGACAAGCGGGATCAAGAGAAGGACTATCTCAACGGTAAGCCACGGTCGATAGATTGCCACGAACGAGATGATCACTGAGAGGAGTCCGACTATGATGAAGACCGCTCGCATCCAAGCTGGCATGCTTGCTACCGAACCGATCTTCTTTCCCTATTGCGAGTCTAGATCGCAATTTGGTACAAAGCATTGACCGTACAACATGCTCTTCACTGAAGTGTTCCATACTAGCATACGGTTCTGCCCATGAGAACAATCTCGACGGTGGTACTATTCTCACTAGGAGACGGGTTGAGCCTTCTCTCGAACCAAAGCAAACATCGTTGGCGCGTTTCCGAGTGGATTGGCGATCTGCTTCTCCTGAAGATCGAACAATATCGACTGTATTCCCGAGGAAGGAATGCCCACAGCCTGACTGATGGTCTGTGCGTCAGCCTCGCCCAGTTCACAGAGTGCCCCACACACCACGGCTTCTTCACGGGTCAGTTGCAGGTCCACATGTGATCTCTCGAGAAGTCCGGATATCCTCTCCTCCCATTTCTCCAGTGCAGCGAGCGCCCCTCTAACTGTCGAACGCGGTTCCACAAAGGTCCACGGACCAACCTTCGATTCCTCAGAAACACGTGAGCTTTCCCCTAGATCTGCTCCCGCCCCGACCACTGCATGCCGCTCAACCTGCACACGATTACCGATCCTGCAGTTCTCGCCAACGACACACCTATCGAGGACTGCTCCGGTTCCAATTCGTGTGTTCTCGTAGATTACTGAGAATGCAATTCTAGCTCCTGTCAGGACCTCGCTCCCATCGCCCACGCTCGCATAGGGTCCAATCACAGCATCCTTCCGTATTCTTACGTTGCTGCCCAGATAGACTGGTCCTCTCAGTGTGACTTTCTCTGAGATCGAAGTGTCCGATTGGGATGCAATCTTTTCCTCCGTTCTTGCTTGTCTCGGTTCGAGTTGGTCGAGAGCCCAGACGCTTGCTTTCAGGTAACTCTTTGGATCGCCAATGTCGACCCAGAAGCCGCTTGCACGGGAGCCTGCCAGCGTCATTTTCGATTGGAGCATGATGGGAAACAAGTTCCGCGAGAAGTCGAATGCTCTCCCTTCAGGAACTAGTCTAAGAACTTCAGGTTCGAGCACGTAGAGGCCTGCGTTGACAAGGTTGCTGAAACATTCCTCAGGTCTAGGCTTCTCAAGGAACCGTGTCACCCGTCCGTCTGACATCTCTACGATGCCGTACTCTGACGGGTTGTCGACTTGAACCAGCGCCATGGTAGCCAATGCGCCGAGCTTCCGGTGAAGTTGAACCACGTCGTTCAAGTGAAACTCGAACTGGTTGTCGCCTTGAACTACCACGAAGGTTTCATCTATCAGCGACTCAGAGTTCTTCACAGATCCGGCGGTCCCAAGTGGGCTCTTCTCTTCGACATGGTGAATTGGTAATCCATACTTGGAGCCGTCACCCAGTGCTGTTCGCAGTTTGTTCGCGAAGTAGTTTGTTGTCAGAATGATTTCGTCGATTCCTTCATGGGATAGTTTTCGAATCAGGCGTGCAATTGCGGGCTCTCCTGCAAGCGGGAGGAGTGGCTTAGGCTTAGTGAAGGTCAAGGGTCGGAGTCGTGTTCCTTTCCCTCCCGCTAGGACTACGGCCTTCAAAACGATCCACGCCGTTTTCCGTCTGATAGACTGCACTGTACGAACTTAAGTGAATGGGACCTTGATGATCGTCTCTGCAACCAAGATCAGGATAAGTTTAAACAGAGTTCACCCGAAACGCTCCTCTTCAGGTCGACTTCGGCTTGACCGAGATAATGAAGGAAATCAGTTGTCCCCATTGCGGGGGGCCTCTCTCTGTCAAGCCCGGAGAAATAGTTGTCACTTGCAGGTATTGCGGGTTCACGAGCGTTCTGGAGACTGGAAAGGCATTCGAATTCGAGCACTCGCTGATAGTGAACAGATATGCAGACGCGCAGATCGCGGATGGAATCAGAAGTTGGATGAGAGGCAGCTTCGCCGCTCCAAAGGATCTGGCTTCCAAGGCAACCATTGTGGAGAGTAGCCTCTTCTTTCTCCCGTTCTGGGTGATTGTTACTGAAGCGCTTAGTCACTGCAAAGGGATTTTCGAAAGGATCAGTCCCCCTGTCACGAAGGAATGGGACATGGAGAACGACTACAGCTGGCTGGTCCTAGCGAGGCGCGGATCAGACTTCCCAACTCGGGCCTACGAGGTTCCCCTTGAGGCAAAGGTACCGTACGATTTCACACAGGTAGACAGCAAGGCGAAGGTGCTCAACGCGGAGCTGGACGCGAGCGAGGCAGCAGAGGTCGCTCAAAGAGAGATCCGCAACCTGCACGAGTTCCTCGCGAAGGACAACGTGGACAAGATAATCGAAATGAACACGGAGTTCGACGTCAAGAGTACCCTCTATCTTCATAGCCCGATCTGGTTCGTCAACTACGACTACAAGAAGCAGAGGTATCGGATCCTCTTGGATGGCGCAACTGGCGAAGTCATCAAAGGAGACTTGCCTGCACCTGAATTCAAGCTCCTCTGAGCGTCTGAATTTCAAACGATTTAATAGCAAATCGTCATTAGCATTAACGTCGTGAGCCGAGGATTGAGCAAGAAAACACCTCTTCAGAGGATACAGGAAAGTGACAAGCTCCTAGAGAAGATCATGCTGGTAGTCCCCGGTTTCAGCGGCTACAAGAAGCGGGAGCAACGCAGAGACGCGGACAAGATCATCCGCGACTTTCTGCACGCGAAGCTTCAAGCAGCTAGGAACGATCTTCAGGACGTCTACCAAGTTGTATCAGAGAGCGAACATTCTGAGGATCTTGAGCGAATCGATCATTTGACGGCCGTCTTCGACAGAGTCTCTGAGAAGGTGAATCATGCATCGTACGGATACCACGGTTTCTTCGACGCGATCAAGATAGAGGAGGCCGGTCTTGACAGGATGATCACATTCGACACGCAACTGGTTGACGGAGCGAAAGGTCTGGCTGAAAGAGTGAAAGGTGTCAAGACGCAAGTAGAGGCTGACACATTCGATACTCTTGGAGCGGACTTGCGTGAATTGCGGAAGACCATCGAAGAGTTTGAGAGGGCCTTCGACCAAAGGAAAGATGTCATTGACGGAGTGGAGGTCGGCTAATCATGCCACAGGTCATTGAGTGGACAAGTGCGGGTCCTGAAGACATCGTTTGGCGATATCCGGCTGAGAACATAATGTGGGGAGCCCAGCTCATTGTACACGAATATGAGAAGGCTGTTTTCTTCAGGGACGGAAAGAGCTACGACACTTTCGGCCCCGGAAGGCATACGCTGACCACATTGAACCTGCCCTTGCTGACCGACGTGTTCTCACGTGTAGCTGGATTCACGGAGACACCTTTCAAGGCCGCCGTCATATTCATCTCAATGAAACAGTTCGCAGGCAAGTTCGGCAATAGAGCTCAGACTACCGAACTGGCACCATTGATGACCTTTGGGTCATTCTGGCTGAAGGTGGAGAGCCCCGAGTTATTCGTCAATGAAGCCGTAGGTGGACAAAGCGCCTACACGACTCCAAGCGTCAACGATTTCATTAGAGGCTTCATCAACGAGAGGATGATCGATGACCTCTCAAAGTATGACCTTGTGACAGTCTTCACGAAACTGGACGAGACCTCGGGCGAAGTGAAAGCTTCGCTTGTGGAGGCCTTCAGAAGGATCGGTCTCCAACTCGTCGATCTAAAGTTCGAAGGAGTTGACACAACTCCAGAGTACCGTGAGAGACTCTTCTGGCTAAAACAAGGGAGAATGGCGCCTGAAGAGGTACTTCGGATGGAGACTGTGAAAGAGGCTGCCAAGGAACTAGGCAAGTCGTCAGGCGCAGCACTCGGTACAGGAATGGTTCTCATTCCGCCACTCTTCCAGACCCCCTCATCTGCTGGAGCGCCGACAGCTCTGCTAGTCGTGTGTCCAAGCTGTAACGCGCAGATTCCATCAACTTCGAAGTTCTGCCCGAACTGCGGCAAGAGCATATCTGCTATGCCAGCTCAACCAAGCCAAGTTCCTGCCACGAAGTGCAAGAAGTGCGGCGAGATTCTGCCGACAGGTGCAAAGTTCTGCCACAACTGCGGAACGACAGTCTGATTCATCTAGCCTCAATGGTTCGACTCCTCAAGCGCCTACCGTGGGCTTCCCCCGATTATCGTCATGCATAGTGGACGTGCTCGCTCTAGGCGCTGGGCTGCAACAGCAATGAAGCTGTGATCCTTTGTAGTGAAACGCTAAATCTCCAGAGCTACTGTTTCAGAGAGTCTAGGCGTATCGGATGTGAAGGTTCTATTCGTCGAGCCGCCGAAGCATTTCTGGTTTGTCATGGGTGAATATCTTCCTCCCCCATTGGGAATCCTGGAACTTGCCGGCTATCTCGAAAGCAAGATGCCAGACGTGGAGATCGACGTACTTGACTGCCAAGCAAGGATGCTTGACTGGGAAGGCCTCGAGAGGTACATCGAATCCACTCGCCCTGATATTGTCGCCTCCAGTAGCCTCGCCACCTGCAACACATACACGACTGCCCAGACGGTTGCCACAGCCAAGAAAGTGAACCCCTCGATCCTGACCATCGTAGGCGGCCAACACTTCACCGCGACTGCCGACGAGTCACTTCGGGCTTATCCTGAGATTGATGTGATCGTTCGAGGCGAAGGAGAACTGACGTTCGCAGAAGTTGTGAACGCATTCAAGAGTTCCAAACCTCTCTCCGACGTCGCTGGTATGTCATTCCAGAGAAACGGTAGGGTCTTCCACAACCCCAACAGGCCCCTGATAGCTGATCTCGATCAACTACCGATGCCCGCATACCACTTCGTTGAGGATCACATGCGCAGATATCACTTCACAATGATGGCTGGACCGACAACGATCTACGCCCTCGTCGAAGGGTCAAGGGGCTGCCCTCATCGCTGTACTTTCTGCTCTCAGTGGAAGCATTGGCAAGGCACGTGGAGGTCAAAATCCCCGAAGCGTATCGCCGACGAGTTCCAATTCCTCCACGACAAGTTCGGAGCCGAGTTCCTTTGGCTGACAGATGATAACTTCTCCCTCGGATCACATGCACAGCAACTCTGCGACGAAATCATTGACCGCCGAATCGCTGATGACATCATGTGGTTCGTGCAAGCACGGTGCGACGACATGGTTCGTCACAGGGACGTGCTTCCAAAGATGCGCTCGGCGGGCAACATGTGGATCCTCACAGGCGCCGAGAGCGGCAGCGAGCAAACCCTTCGCGATGTGAAGAAGGGCATCAGCCCCGATCAGGCAGGTGAAGCGGTTCGACTCATGAAGAGGAGCGGGATATTTGCTCAGGCAACCTTCGTCATCGGGCACCGCAACGACACACACGAGACGCTTTCCGGTCTGAGGGAATTCATCAATGACATTGGTCCAGACCTAGCGATCTTCATGGTCCTGACCCCGTTCCCAGGAACTGATGTGTACGAGACTGCTGCCAAGAATGGGTGGATAGAGGATACGAACTGGGCAAATTATGACATGGTCCACCCAATTATGTCAACCGAGACACTGAGTCGAGAGGAACTTCAAGAGGAGCTGGTCAAATGCTACCGTGATTTCTACGGCTCATGGTCAAGGAGATTTCATGGTCTCTTCTCATCGAATAAGCTGAAGCGAATGACGTACCGGTACATGGCAAGCCAATCTGTGGTCGCCCAGCTCAAACCATAGGTGGACCTGTAGAACCAGATGAGAAGCCAAAAGAGGCGTGTTATGTTTGTTGCGTTTGTCCTCCTAGTCTCGATCTTCGGTTTGGCCATCTCCGCCACCTTGCTCGGAAACCCAGTCCCTGTCTCTCAAGGACCCGCCAACCGAAGGGCCATCATTGCCCTAGTCTACGATTCAGTTTGTCTCGCTGGCATGGTGGCAGCACTTTTTCCTGCGGCTTGTTCTGGAACAGTGAGATCGCGCCCCTCCGCTGAAAAACAAGAGGCCGTTCAGAGGAGAACTACAACGTTACTGGGGATCAGTTTTCTTCACGGACACCATCCTGTCGAGCCAAAACCAGCGGAGCACGAGTTGCTGGTTGGAGGAAAGAGCTTCTGCGCAACTTGCTACGGATTATTGTCTGGTGCGGTCCTTTCACTAACCGTGGTCACAGTCTTTGCTGTTTCGAGCTGGCCCGGCTGGACACAAAGTGAACCCGCATTCTTCATGTACTATGTGGGAGTGGCTGCGGTGGTCCTAGGTCTTGCTCAGACGCTGGTGTTGCGCCTCGGTGCTCGTGCAAGATTCATTCTCGCAATGGTCTTCGTTGTCGGAACGAGTCTCATGCTGCTCGCTACTGATCTCATAACTGCTGACTTCATGGCGGACTTGTTTGTTGTCTTGCTGGCAGTCTTCTGGCTTCTCTCACGAATCTCATTGTCTCATCGAACGTAGCTGTCGAGGCGAACGGCTGCATCTCCGCTCGGTTTGAAGGCGAGCTACCGACGTGTGTATCGATAGAGGCCGCCCAGCAGAACGGCTAAGCCCACGAAGATGAGGATGAGCGGCCAGAAGTCCTCAATCCTCAAGTATGTCCGGAAGAGCATCGCCATGCCCAATATGATGATGAAGAGTCCCACGAGTATGCCGCCCCAATGACGGGGTAACCCGAAACACATCTCATCCTCTCGCCGGGTCCTTCCTCTCTCAACTCCCATGACTGGTTTTCCGCATTGCGCACATATCGCTGCGTCGTCAGGATTCTTTGCACCACACTTGACACAGTAGACCAAGATCACACCACTTTCTCGCCATGACCGGAGACGACATGAGATATAACGTCTTCCTCCAAGACAGGCGGGGAATCATGCCATGCCCACCGAACGGCATGGCGTCACAATGCCGTTCTCCGTGAGGCAAATGCTAATGAGTTGCTCAAATGCCTGTGATTGGAGGAGTGAGAGGAGGGAGACATGTTGGTGCGTTGCGATAGATGCGGAATTGATCTGCCCATGGGCGCTCAGTACTGCTTCAAGTGCGGGTCGCGTGTAGGTAAGGTAGTCACTGAAGAGTTCTCCGTGAGCTCCGATGATCTGGTCAAAAAGGTCAAGGATCTCCTGCATGAAGGGAACGTCACCAGAATCATTGTTAGAGATGAGCAGGGCAGGGTGTTTCTTGAGGTGCCGGTCACCGCCGGTCTAATTGGCGTCATACTGGCGCCGTGGCTCGCCGCCTTGGGTGCCATCGCCGCCTTGGTGACCGAATGTACGATATCGGTTGAGAGGAGAGAGTAGCATGAGTTCTGAGACCAAAGCCAAGCCGCCATTGGACAGGCATCGTGCAGATGACACTGGCTGGATCTCCTTCGGCGCCTTTCTCATAATCGCGGCAGTGATCTATCTTACGACTCCCAACCTTGGTCAGGGGATCAAATCTTTCATACTCGACTTCCAGTTGGTCAAGGTTTTCGAGAACTTCTGGTGGTTCGAGCCTATGCATCCTCACCCCGTGCTGTATACCGCAATGGAGCATTTCTGCTACGCTTTCGGAGCGGTTCAGCTCGGAATACTCGGGCTCAGGTTTGTGACGGGGTCATATATTCGTGGAAAAGCGGAGACATTTTCGGGGGCTGTATTCTGGCTGGGAGCGGGATACCTGCTCAGTCTTCTTGGCCAAGGAGCATTGCCATGGTTTTCCTTCATTGCTGGTCTGATCATTCTGGTTGGAATCAGCATCGTTGTCCAAGCATTGATCATGGCATTCTCTCCTCGACACACACCGTGACAATGCCGCTGGTGGTATGATGCCATTCTGCGCGAAGTGTGGAACGAAACTTGAGGATGCCGCGGGCTTCTGCCCGAAATGCGGAACTGCAGCACAGAAGCCAGCGGCGGACATAGGTGATACGATCACAGCTTCCCTGAAGACCGCCGGAAGGGAACTCGAGAAAGCCCTGAAGACCGCCGGAGAAGAGATCGACAAAGCGGTGAGAGAAGTGAAAGCTGACCTTTCCGACCAAGAAGGTCCGTTCTGCCCCAAATGTGGCAAGAGAAATCCTGTCGATGCGCGATTCTGTGTTGCGTGCGGTGGAGAGATACCTAGAGTAGCCTGAGAACAGAATCGGTGCGACCTGGCAGCCTCCCAGGAACATAGAACGCATCTTGGATCGCAGTCTGCTCGTAACCATCTCCGCAAGATGGCACATTTTCAGGTAGCTTCAATACTGACCGCTCTCACCAAGGCCCTTTGAGAGTGAAGCAGACGCGGCGCAGGTACAAAAACAGAGGACAAAGCAGAACCGAAGTCAAGGCTCTTGAATGTCCACGTTGTCATTCGCATGTCAGACTGGACCAGTATCGAGATCACATTACCAAATGTGGCGGGCAAGAACCCACAACCCTCGCCGCCTCTGAGATAGCGGCTCCCAATGAAGAACCACATAGTGATGCCCCGTCTGCTTAGCCCACCTGCGCTCGCACAGGGTTCTGGCTGATCACTTCTTGCAGCAGCATGCATGCAAGCGATCTGGAGACTGTTGCATCATTCATTGGGGTTCCTTTGATGCAACCCACGAGGACATAGCTCGCTGGAGAATGCAAGGACGAACCGACATCCTGAGGCATATGTCGGTCGATTCTTCTGACCCCCACAATGAACGCGGAGTCTTCGTTACGAGCAGCTGCCCTTTCCTGAGCAAGGACGGGCAATCTGGACCATACTCATGCATGATTCATGATACGAAGCCCTTCTACTGCAGGCTCTACCCGGACGACGGCCCGTGCGAGCACGAGGAAAACACTGATGCCTAGGCTTCTGAGAGGAGCCGGCTCTTGAGCTAGGTTTC
>Ga0315279_10008138_pt1 | contig 12751 bp, 11 predicted proteins | sample YL17G06_20_MG_FD_203694 | JGI IMG/M metagenome (GOLD analysis project Ga0315279, IMG submission 203694) | Sediment microbial communities from Yellowstone Lake, YNP, Wyoming, USA - YL17G06_20 | ecosystem: Environmental > Aquatic > Freshwater > Lake > Sediment | place: USA: Wyoming | collected... | reverse complement strand
TTCAATTTGCTGACGCGATCAACCACTTGTCCTCTACGGTCCCCTCCAAAATACCCGTTCCGGAAATCTCCCGGAGGAAACGTCGACTCCGTCGTGATCGATCCGGTCAACGCGCCCTCGTCGAACGGCACACGAACGATGACACCGATGTTGTTCTTCTGGCAGAAGGGAAATAATTGCTCTTCCGGGCTCTGGTCGAAAATGTTGTAGATGACCTGGAAGGTATCGACTTTGCCGGATGCTCCAAGCCTGAGTGCATTCTCCGGTTGGTGATCGTTGATCGACACACCAAAGAACCGGATTTTCCCCTGCTCCTTCAGCTTGCTGACCGCGTCCCACCACTCGGACTCGTCCGTCCAATCGTCATTCCAGACGTGAAATTGCTGAATGTCGATGGTCTCCACTCGAAGATTGCGAAGACTCCTCTCCGTGCACTTGACGATGTGTTCGCGGGGAAACGCTTCGTTCAACTTGCTCTCTTTCCTGGCGGGCCACTCCCCATTTTTCGGTGGGATCTTCGTTGCAACGATGACTCTTTCCTTCCGTTCCTTCAACAAATTCCCCACAAGACTTTCGCTGTGGCCTCGACCGTATGCGAGCGCAGTGTCGATGAAATTGACACCGAGATCGACCGCTTTGTGAAGAGCGCGCATCGATTCATCATCTTCTGATCCCTGCCACATTGCGCCGCCGATTCCCCATGCGCCGTAGCCGATTTCTGAAACCTTGATCCCGGTTCGCCCAAATGTCCTGTAGTTCATTGTCCCTTTTTGTCCTTGTTCAGTCCAGCCGAGTATTTCTTGAGCATCGCTTCGATATCTGCCTTGGTTTTCTTGACGACATAGCGCTTGTGCATTTCCTGGAGTCGGGTAAAGGCGAGATTATCCAGCTCCTCGTCGTCCTTACTCCGCTTCTCGAACATCTCAAACTCGTCCCGTTCTCTTCGATCCATTTTGGAGGCGTAGTCCTTTAGATCTTGAATCATTTTACGCTGATCTATGATTCGCATTTCTCTTGCACCTGGGGAATAGATTTGAGGCTTGATGTCCCACAGTTCCGAGGATATGGTCGCTCGGGAGTGGAACTTTTTCGCAACTCATGCTTGTGCAAGTCATTCTGAGGCCTGCGGTGCGGGACGAACCTGCCCGACTGTGGAGAGCAATGGACGGTCAGGCGGGCCTGCCCGACTGCCTGACGCAGTCAGGCGAGGCGGGGAATCTGATCATGATGAGCAGATCCCTCGGTCGTTCCACTTCGCGGCACTCCCTGAGAATGAGTTGGATTTTTCTATTCGTGCCGAGGGTCGGATTTTGCGCCAGAGGCGCATCAGCCTCCGGCTGAGAACCGACCATCGCAGTTCGTGCCGAGGGCGGGAGTTGAACCCGCACGGGCCTTGCGGCCCACAGGATTTTAAGTCCTGAGCGTCTACCAGTTCCGCCACCCCGGCAAGAAAATTTTCAATTGCCGATTTTCGATTGACGATTGTAAGAGACACAGCGTCTGGCATCGACAATTCAAAACAAGTAGCTCTGGGTTCCAAGTTAAGGAGGTTTGAGGGGGAAGGCAAGATGGCAATGAAGTATTGCTGATTTCAAGTTAAGGAAGTTTCGCCAGGGAGGCAATTTGGATAAGAAATGAGAGGCCGCACTGTCACCCCGAGCGCAGCCTTTACGCTCCACCCTTGCGCGAAGCTTGCCCTGAGCTCTGGCGAAGGGTCGAGGGGTGTACCTAGCCAAGTACAGTTCTTCCCGACTGCGTCGGGACTCGAACTGACTGAGATTTTGTAGTGCCTCGCGCCAAACAAATCCTAGTCACATCGAGCGGAGTCGAGATGCGTTATGAGCTGCCCTGTGCTGATCCGACGTTATCTGGATTCTCTTGGTCCAGCGCCCATTTCAGGGGATTGTTGCGGATATACGTTCGAATACGATAGAGATCGTCCTCGTCCCTAATGATATGGTCGTGGAATCGTCCTTGCCATGTGAAATCCGGATGACCATTTGCACGGGCCCACGTCGTGACGGCAGCCTTGAATGTTCTGATGATCACAGAGAGGGAGCCCTTGACGGGAGAGATGGAATTGCCAATCCGATGGATCCTCGGTTGGTTTTGATCCGTTGGGACGTTCAATGGCAATGTATCATCCGTCGGGACGTTCAATCGCGATGTATCATCCGTCGGGACGTTTAATGTATCGCCCGTAGGGACGTTCAATTGAACGTCCCTACCAGGCACGTCCCTACCGTGTACGTCCCCACGTGATTTCTCATTGATAATGACAATCCCGTGCACATGATTCGGCATTACCACATATTCATCGAGACCGACGCCTTCGTGATGTTCCGGGATCTCTCTCCAACACGCATCGGCCGAGCTGCCCAATTCTGAGAGCGCTACCGATTCGTTCACAACCCTTCCAAAATCACATGTTCTGTCTTTCACAACGATCGTCACATAGTACCACGATGGCTGAGAATAATCCCAGCCCTTTAACCGGATTGACCGGCGCGCATGTCTTTGCGGATTGAATCGCATGGGTCATCGAGGCCGACAGTCGGCGAAGAGGGACACAGGTAAATCAAGTTCCTTTTCTCAGCTCATCCAGCATTACCCACTCCCCCCTCGGCCGCCCTTTCAATATCCAAAGCACGAAGTCGGTCGTGGGGGGTTTACCTCCCAGCTCGCGCAGCTTCGTTGCATTTTGGCCTCGATGGTACTGGCTGTGCATCGCCGCCTGTGCGAGTGGTTGACCGATAGTGACGATGAAGGTTGGATCTTTGAACCACGGGATGAGGATTTTCTCTTCGAGCCTTGATGCAGGGAGTTCGCTCAGAAGTTTTGCCGCTTCGCGATGGATCTCGATCGCGTGCTCCTTAACCGCTTGCATCGCGACAGAGTCTCCATAGCGCTCCGCGAAGCTTCTCAAGTCGACTTGATCTCCCCGGACCAGCAGCAGGTACGCATACTGCGTCGTGTGAAGATGGCGGAGGCGTTTACAGATCTCTTCGTCATCAATCGCACCCGGATGAGCTTCGATGGCCTTCCAGTGCTCGGCATCTGCCCATTCCTGGTGGCCATACAGATCTCGTATGAATTCCAGCATATCTTTCTCCACTGAAGTATCGTGTTAAGTATTCGACCCTGCGATTCCTGGCCGACCCGCATAATTGATGTGGGCAGGCCGGCGAGATGGGGCATAGGCAAATCAAGCTCGTTTTCTCAGCTCATCCAGCAGCACCCACTCCCCCTTTTCATTCTTGTATCTCCAGAACAACCATCCGTCTTTCGGATGCCCTGCGATATCTATAGCAGCCATCGATGGCGAGTTGAAAACCTTGCCGCGCAAATCAATCTTGCCTTCTTCATCCATTATGGCCATGTAATCGGCCCCTTTGTATTTCCCTCGCAGTTCCGTGCCTGGTTGAAAGAGACCCGAGAGAACGGGCTTTCTTTGCTTACGGGCCGCACCCTGCCTCTTGCCCCGCACACCCCTTCTTCTCTTTGACTTGACTGGCCGTCGCCTTTTCGTCGCAACCAATATCTCGTCCCGACGCCGACGGTCACTATCAGACATCATTTTCTTGAGAGCATCCAGCAGGTTCTCCGATCGAGCGAAACGGCCTCTGGCAATATTGCCCCTTGGCTCCGCAATATGCACGAGCAAAGATTCAAACTCCCGCAAGTAGTTAACGTTGCGGACAAGGTAAAGGCTAAATGAATCCCACTTATGCGCATGCCTGTCCTTCAGATGGTGCTTGACTCTCCCCCTCAAGTTCTTCGCCAGCCCGACATAGTACAGCCTGTTCTTCTTGTACAGGGCATACACGCCATGTTGACGACCGACGAGCTCTGTGATTTCGTCGTGGTAGATATCGAAGATCTTGCTGGATATCCTCTCTAGGTTCCCTTGCACGAGCCCACGATCTTTTTTCTTTGCCATATTGTGCTCCTCAACTGGATTTTCTTTTTGGGGAGACCTCTTCAGAAGCGACTTTTTGAGACGCAGCAACCTTTGCAGCGAGTTCGGGCGGAAGGGTGACCTTCACAAGTTCGAATTCGGGCGGGAATCGGCCTTTCTTTTTCTCTTCATTGATAAGATCAATCAATGACTGCTCTGTGAAAACCAGGAGCCTTCGTTCTGGTTGCCGCTCGAGCATATAGAACCAGAGCATATCGGACCGAATCTTCAACAATTTGGCGGTGGCAATACTACCACTTGAAGTCTTGCCGGGGCTCGTTGAAATCACTGCGACGATCCTGCCGTCGTCTGAGACGGCATCGAACGAAAATTCTCCACCGGTTTTTAGCAGGAGGCTTCTTTTAGTGAATTGTTGGCCGAATTTCTCTGGCAGCGAGTTTCTGCGAATCCAGAACTCGGCTTCGGTTTGGGCTTTCGTGTCAGCCATTAGAGGGACTCCGCGTCGAGAATTGTTTAAGCAACATTTCGTGGGCAACCGAGTAGAGGTGTCCTGGTGGTCATTCCACGAGTTCTCCTCTGAATGCCCTTTGCATCAAACTGCTAAACAAATTCTCCAGCTCCCTCGTCAACTGCCGCCGGATGGCTTTCGCCCCGACAGTAGTCGCGTTGCAGCGATGTCTGCATAACGAGGAAAACGCCTGACACGATGCGAATTCGCGAGAAATGTCCGTAGAAAGTTTGCAGCACCGGCTGGGATTGGGCGGGAAGAAACTCTACGGGCTCTTACGATATGGACCTCAGCAGCGAGTTCATTGCCTTAGACAATAGTCGACGCCTTGCTTCGAGAAACTTGCCGTAGTTCTCAGGCCGCCAAAGCTCAGGGTCTTCTGGTATGAAATGAGCCCTGCGCAATTCTTTCGTTGACTCAGCCTGGAAGTATTGCCAGGGCGCAACATCTCCAATCGCCGCGTTTCGTTCTTGGCTCAAGAATGTCAGATTCGCTATGTCATTGACCTGAGCTCTATATTCTACATGACTCAGATCATTCTGGTCTTTGTACCGAAGCGCAGACTGATCTTTCATCATAAAGTTGAACGGGAAAATGTGATGAAGCTGTGTGTGCTTCGAGTCGATATCGCGGAGAAGCTTACCTCTTTGAACTCCGAAATCTCTCGCATCGCGCTTCGCCATCACAATATACATCAACAATACTATCACGTTCTTCGACGGCGGGCCCAAGATATCGTTCGGTTTTATTCTAAGCCCCCGATACGATTGACGCGCCTCTTGCTCCACGATCTTGAGCAGCGCTGTCAGGCCCTCTTTCGGCTTTATACCAGGTTCGGTCAGATAACGCAGATCGCGCCGAAGGACATTCTCTGTTGCACCTCCATAGTGGCCAGACAATTGAGAAACTAGAAAGAACTTCCGCGTTTTTCTAGAATCTAAAGATCGACCGGTCTGCGAAGCAGCATAGTAAACAAGCGGAACTAACACATTCTTCGAAATGAAGAACTTTGTTTTGTCTAAGAACAGCTCATTTCTCAACAAACCGATTACTTGGTTTGTAGCCCTCTGGGCTTTTTTCCATACCTTATTTAGATGTTTTGTGGATACAGTTTTCTCCGAAACTTTTTGCGCGGGTTTCTTGATATTAGGGACCCCGCATTCGATAACCGTAATCGCACGCATCAAAAACGTTAGGTCTAGATCATAGTCATTATCACTCAACTCCGCGCGGTATGTCCGGAATTCTTTCGTTATACCTGGCCAATGCGGCACGATGTTAGCCAGGTGAATCTCCGCTCCAGTGAGTTGCGTCCCCAATGAATTCACGCGTGCAAAGATTTCACCAACGGATGCATAATCCCTTCCTTGTATTATTTGTACCGGAAAGGTGTAGTCACGTATCGCTTGTGCAAACTCATCCAGTTTAGCCCTTTGCTCCGCCGAGATTTTCTCCTTGAAGCCTGCGACCTCGAAAAGGGAGTTGTCGAATAATTGGTTCAGAAGAAACCACGGATACTTGTATCCACTGCCATCCGTAGTGGCCTCTATTTCTTTCGGAAACGTCCTGAGGTTGGCAAAGAGATAAGGCATTTCCTCCTCTAATTCGAAGAGTAACGAACGCAGCGTTTCCCTTTTGAGAAGAATGCTGGCAAGCGCGGTTACCCTTTGTTGTCCATCCAACAAAAAATACTTGGGCAGGCGGTGCTCGAATTGAGCAAGTCTCTCAGGCCGAATCATCGATTTGATGAGTCGTTTGTCTCGCTCTCTCGGTTCCCACAGTATCAAGGAACCGCACGGATATTCTCGTTGAATGGAATCGATCAGACCTTTAACCTGATCGGAGTCCCACACAACATCACGTTGAATTTCCGGGATGGCAATATTACCGTCTTCGAAGTACTTAATCAGCTTGCTAATAGACCATTGTGTTGGGAGGAGGTTGTCCATATGGGCTATCGGGGTCATGGAATCATTCTGGAATTGAATTGACTAAATATTGCCTCGTCAAGAAGGAAAACGTCATGTTTGTTTTTACGGCGTCATGCTGAATCAGCACATACTTCCACGATCTCCCATTGTTTGAGATGGTGTATTCCGATGCATGTTTGCAGTATTCAAGGGCAGAACGCGCTTTGCCTTTGACTTCTGGTGAATCGATATCACCCTGTTTCTTGGTCTCTATCAAATAGATTGTGGTTGCGCTCTCCGCAACAAAGTCGGGATTATACGGGCGTGAATTGCGATCCCAATATATATGAAACTGATTCCCCGCTGGCCGACATTAGATATTCAGTTTATCCAAGGCTTGATTACTGCACCAACTCCCCTCTAAACGCGCGTTGCATCAAACTGTCAAACAAATTCTCCAGCTCCTTCTCCAACTCCCGCTGCTTGTGGGCGGAACGTCAAAGCCTGTCAAACAGACGGCTATTTCAATCCCCGTTTCTTCTTTTCAATCACTACCTGTGCATCCACCGGCGCCGCGCAGATGGGACATACATAGCGGCGTGTAACCTCATTGTAATCTGGCTCACGAGTTTGCTTGCAGTTGGGACAGCGGATCACGAGCGGTATATCATCTTTTGGTTTTGACATAGGGAGTTAATCGATCTTCAATTCTTGCACCGTCTGCGGCTGCTATTTGTCTCATGTTGTGATGTTCTTCGGATGAAGCACCGTAAGACCGGGTATTTGCTTGAAGTCGTCTTTCTCATCGAATGTCAGGATGCTCCGGATTTTATTGTTTTTCATTATTACACTGTGAATTACATCCCCAACCCCGGAGTGATACTTGAGAATTCCCATTCTTACTTGATAAAAGAATTCTTTGAAGTCATAGTCCATCCGAGGACTTACTTCAACAAATGTTATCTTGAGTTTGCCCAAGCGTTGCTCGTTAACAAGTCTGTTCTCAAGCTCAGCAACCCTGGCACGACGCATTTTCTTCGCGGACAACAAAACATTAGCCATTTCCGTAACCGCCCATATTGACGTGCATAGCTGAATATCTCTAAGTCCGGCAAACGCGGCTAAAGTGTTTTTGACGTACTGTTTTTTCTCTGCTTCAGCCTTGTCGGTCGAGTAGTGCGCGATCAGGATGTTGCTGTCTAAGTATAGCCGTTTCATTATCTCTTGGCGCGAAACTGAACGACTTTTTTCTTTTTTTCGGTTTTTACTGCTCTGAACGAGACAACCTCACCCGACTTGGTTGTAAACTTGACAGTTGTCGGCTTCTTTACTGTCCTAACAGCCATAAATCTAACGGTCTTCTTTGACATGGTCCTCCTGCTATCGCTTTTGAAATAATTTCACCAGCTCTCCCCTAAACGCCCTCTGCATCAAGCTATTAAACAAATTCTCCAGCTCCTTCTCCGACTCCCGCTGTCACCGCGTGACCTCATTTCTGCAAATTGCGCTCCACAGTTCTTATCTCCTCCTCCGTCAGCCCGTATAGCTTATACACTAGCTCATCTGAGCCAAGGGCTCATCAGCCTCTGGCTGAAATCTTCTTGTCTTTTGCGGCGATTCATCGTTGGAACAGGCCATTTCTTGGAACTTCGTCAATCTCTTTGTGACAAGCACCAGTATTCCTACCAAAGCAAGAACGAAGCCAACAAAAGAATTGAATGCTCGATCCCGAGGCACCAATCTACGGCGGGCTGACCTGCAACGGACTCCACTGCGGGGCGACAAAAAACAGCTTTGGAAATGTGTTCACGGTAGCTGGAGACGAGGGGGTCTGTTTCGAAATTCACTTTCCTGTCACATTTCACACTGTAACAGTAACAGATCTAAAGAAGCGGCGTGATTTGAATTAGATTCTCTTGAGTCGAGCCTTAGCTAATTTGCAGTATTCTCTGTTGATGTCGTAGCCAATGTAGTCTCTTTTTGCTTCTTTTGCGGCAACACAGGTCGTTCCCGACCCCATGAAGGGGTCAAGTACTAGATCGCCCTCGAAAGTATATAGGTTAATAAGTCTGGCAGGTAACTCTATTGGGAAAGGGGCAGGGTGTCCAACTTTCCTTGCGGATTCTGGTCGAACCTCCCAAATCGAGAGCGTGTCCCTCATGAAATCTTGCTTACTTATTGTGCTTTTGCCTATGCGTAGCCTGTCAAATCTTCCCTTACAGAAAACAAGAACATGCTCGTGCAAGTCGCGAAGTGTTGGGTTCTTCGCTGATGCGAATGATCCCCATGCACAAGAACCGTTGGCCCCTTTCGCTTTCAGCCAAATGATCTCTCCCCTCATCAGGAATTTGAGGTCATTCATTAGATCTATAATGTAGCTATAGAGAGGCTTATATGGTTTTCTTCCGAGTCCAGCAACATTCACACAAGCCCTTCCACCGGGCTCCAAAACACGATACGTTTCTCTAAAGACTTTTCTGAGTAGATCTATGTATTCGTCAAACGTCAAATCGTCGTCATATTCTTTCCCGCAATTATAAGGCGGAGACGTGACCATAAGGGCCACAGAATTCGATGGTAGCTCACGCATGTTTTCCGACGATTTACAGAAGATTTCATTCCTAACCGAAGAGTAGGAACACTGTTCGTCATTCTCAGCGGTCAATCTGTTCCCGTTCATTTTCCGCATGTAGAATGCCGAAGCATCGTGTCCCTCTCTTGAGGAGGAACCGAATTCCCTCGTTGATGTACTCAAATTGATCTACCTCCTCCTGTACCTGCCAATGATATATTGTGGAATGATCCGATTTGTATTCTCCCTTCTACCATCTTGAACAATACGCAAGCGTCTCCATTCACCATGGAGACCCCCACTTATTGTTGCCGCTTGTTCCATTATCTCCGATCGTGCTCATGGGAACTGCCAATATCATATGCGAGGTGAGTTGGTGGGGTGGATGGCAATATATACCCGCCGCTTTAAAGTTGCAATAGGAGAGAGTGGCCATCCTGAAAAATCGCGAATTTCGCGCGATTAGAGGAACCACAGAAGTAAGAACAATTTCACAAAATGAGCTCTATCATCCATTGTGGCGTTTCGAGCTAAACGATAGTGAAGAGTGAGACGCTATCCGCTCTAGCGTTGATTTACCAAACTGACCTAGGTCTCTTTTTTCTCGCTGCTCCTAATTTATCAAATGTCCCTTTCTCTTGTACCAAATCAGGCGATTGATGGTACCCAAAGTACTCGATGCTGCTGTTGGCTTCGAAGGGTACAGTTCTTTTGCTTTTGACGTCGCTATACGTTCAAGCTCGTTGATATCCAAATCAATGAGGGGTTTTCTGTCAAGTTTAGCATTGTTAATCCTCTTCAAGAGTTCCAATTTCATTTCTTTACGCGTAGACCATTGTTCTGAAGCCTTTCGGAAGTGAGAATACCGGCTCCGCCTCAAAGCGCTGAGTATTTCTCTGATATTATTCTCGTCGGCATAGATGGCGCCAAGCTCAATTACGCTTCGTGCTGCATCTGATTTATCACGATCGGATCCACTAATCGCACCCTGGAGTTCTTTCAAGAGCATTCGAGAGTCATCCTCAACCTGAGAAATCCACCAGTATAATGTTGCGTTACGTCGAAGGGCGCTCGCTATTAGAATGCCGAGTTCTTCTAGGTTGAAGCTGATGGTCTGTCGATTCAAAAAAATCCACAGTAAATCGCCTGCCGTCAAGAGATGGGCTTGATCTCTTCGTCTGCGGAAACAGGCATTGGTGAGCAGATCCTCCGGCGTCTCAATGGTCTTTCCGGAAGCGGAGACAATCTCCACCTTTGAACCATCTGGCATGGATGAGAGAGTTGAAATCACGCTTAGGATTCTTCCTCTCTCATCGCTTCTAAGTCTTTCAGTCCATTCTCTAATATCTTGGTTGGATATTCGTTCTGTCTTGCTGCTATGGCGCACCCATATGTCTCCCTTGACGAAAAGAGCTTTGTCCTTGTGGGGATCAAATCCGCTCCAAGTTCCTTCGCGGCTCATCACAATGAGATCTGAAGAAGCAGGCACCTTTAGGACAAAGAGAAACATGCCATTTGGCATTGGCTCGACTTGATGAGAAAGATGAACCTGAGAATTACAGTATTTTGCTACCAAATCAGCGCATTTCGCACTATCAAGAGCGTCAACGATTGCCGTATTCACCCCAATTGTTTTTTCGTGATTCTTCCCAAAGACAATTTCCCCGCCACCGCTATTAGCGAATGCAACAATGAGCTTTACGAGCTCAACCTTGTCTTTCTCTGATGAAGGATCGAGCGAGAGTTTGTGCTCTATGTTTCTTCCCTCTTGCATGCTATGATCGGTTGTTCCCCTCCACAATCTTTATCTCCTCCTGCGTTAAGCCGTACAGCTTATACACAAGCCCATCAATCTTCTTATCCGTTGCAGCAATTTGGCGCTGGATAGGCTCTTTCTCGCTGTCGAAGCTAGCCATCTGCACCTGCTCGTGCAGATCGAGCATATTGTTCACCAGAGCAACGAGATCGTCGTGAATCTTTTTATCTTCCGCCTTGCCAAGGTCGACGGTGCGAATCGGAATCTGATCAATGTAGATTTTTTGCTGAAGCAATCTACCGCCTTTGTTCGGATCACCAAGCACCGAGCAGGTGTTTTTCAAGAAGAACCATACGACCTTAGAGTTCAGTAGTGCGAGCAGGTACGGATCATCCAGGGGCATAAAGAAACACGTTTTGTTGAGGTAGAATCCCTCTTGATCAATAGTGAATCGACTCTCCTTGGCAATCTCTGGCCACACAATCTTAGGCTTCTCGAACTCGTCATAGTAGTCGCAAGGTCTCAGTTCCCACCAGTACTCACCCTTGTCCAAACGTTTCTCCGCTTTCTTCTCGTAGGCCTGAAGATGGTTCGCAATCGCAGCGTGGTGCTTCTTTAACCATTTCCATGGATCGACGGAAGGGCCAGCGTGTTTTCGTGTCCATCCATTTGGTATGAGAATCAGGTACGAGTTCGATTGATTGATCTGGAATTTCCTGACATCATCACCGATCACAAAAGGCTCTATCAGTGTGTCGTTTTTCTTGTTTGCAGCCAGTACGGATCTTCTTTTTGCAGCATCGATTACAAAAGCTTCGTTCAGCCCGGTAAGAATACCTCTGAACATCTTCCCTTTCGCGACGTCCCTTAGGGGAACCCCAATACTCTTGAGCTTCTTAAGCAACCGAGCGTGTGATGCTTCTACGAGGCTCCATCCCTCCGAATAAAGAGAGCCATGATCAAGATAGGTGCCCCTCCTCCTCACTTCACCCTCAAGGGTGTCAAACGATAGGATTTTGATCTGAGCGTACACAAGCCTCTGAGAAGCCGCTTTCCTGTTCATTGTTAGGAGGACAATGGGGAAGGTGGATGCAGCTTCGAAAACGGGAAGTTCACCAAAATCAATAATCTGGAGAATCGTGATTTCGTCGATCAAGAACTGCCGCAAGCCCTTACCATATGAGGTACGCATGAACTTTCCGGAACAAATCATCCCGAACAGGCCTCCCTCGTGGAGTAATCGGTGAGCTCGTTCCACGAAGTACACATATAAATCCGCTGTACCTTGGTACGCCGAGTATCTCTCCTTGACATAGTCCTTGAAAGAGTGCTCCAGAGACTCCTGTCGGACATAAGGCGGATTCCCAATCACCACGTCAAAGCCGCCGTTCTTCATTATGTTTGGAAATTCTACCTCCCAATCGAACGGATTCAGCTTGCGCCGGGCCTCATCGTCAAACAGCTCCCCCTGTGCAAGAAAGTCCGTGCCAATGAGTGAGTTGCCACATTTGATGTTGTTCTTCAGAGGTGGCAGGAGTACCTCATGCAGTGCAAGCATGGTCGGCTTGTTGAGCGTGGCGTCGTTTTCGTCCTCCAGCACCTTGAGGTAAAGTGACATCTGCGTCACTTCGACTGCCTGCGGATCAATGTCGACGCCGAAAATATTGTTCACAAGAATCTCCCGCTTCTTTCTGGCCGAGAGAACCAAGCGCCCTTGCGGATCCTCGTACGCATCGCGCACTCCGTTCACTTCCTTGATGTCCTCGGGGTGCTGTGTGTACCACTCAACGTGATAGTCAATCAGCTTCTGGAACGCGCCGAGCAGGAACGAGCCCGACCCGCACGCAATGTCGATGATCTTGAGCTTAGATACCTGTTTGGGAGAGAGCTTGAGCTTTTTGCCCTCACCCTCATCCCCTCTCCCGCTGGCGGGAGAGGGGTGTCCGAAGGACGGGGTGAGGGTCTCGTACAGCAACTTCCCAACGGTGTTTTCAACAATGTAATCTACGATGTACTGCGGCGTGTAATACACGCCCCCAGCCTTACGCACCTCAGGCTTGTCATCGACGCGAACCTGCTTCTGAGT
>Ga0315279_10008136_pt1 | contig 12752 bp, 6 predicted proteins | sample YL17G06_20_MG_FD_203694 | JGI IMG/M metagenome (GOLD analysis project Ga0315279, IMG submission 203694) | Sediment microbial communities from Yellowstone Lake, YNP, Wyoming, USA - YL17G06_20 | ecosystem: Environmental > Aquatic > Freshwater > Lake > Sediment | place: USA: Wyoming | collected... | reverse complement strand
CGGGGCCATGCAGATTCGGCGCAACATGACCCTGGCCTGCCTGCGCAAAGACTCGGCGCAGGTCACTCCCGCCGGCATGATGAAGATCAGCCGGAGCCATCTGGAGGGAACGCTGGCCGAGCCGCGCTGGGGCGGGTCCGAAAGCTTCTGGGCCACGCCGTGCATGCACGACTCCGCGCGTTCCGGCTACCACAGCGCGGCATCCATGGTGGCGCACTTGCGGGCCGAGGCTCCTCCGTTGTTGCGCCAGGTGTACTGGGCCAGCTTCTCGAATCCCTGCAGCAACCTCTTCAAGCCCTTTTATCTGCACGGCCCGGCGGTCCCCGCGGCTTACGCCGAGGGCAGCAGCACCTATTCCGGCGATTCACCGTGGTGGCTGGCCAATCGCCTGAAGCTGCTGTGCGACCTGAACTACAGCGCCCTGGCGCCGGCCATCCGCAAGGTATTCGACGCCACGGAAGGCGACGAATTCGAACGCCAGAAGCGGCTGGAAGCCGAAGCGCGAAAGCTGATCGAAGCGGGCCAAGAGGCGGAGGCCGTCAAGCTGCTCCAGCAGTTCATCGACGAAAACTGCGCCCGCGCGGACAAGGAATACCGTCAGTTGAACCAGACGCTGCCGGCCATGCTGGAAAAAGCCGGCATCGACTATTTGTTCACCGACTACGTCCGGGGGTGGACCTCGAAGCACGGCGTGCCGCTGCCGCTTCGCTGACGGTATTGGGGTCAGAATGCTGCGTCGCCGCGGGGGCCCGCAAACTCCTGCTCGGAGCCGGCAAGACAACGGCGGAGCATGTGCTGGAGCCCGCGGTTCTGGGCCAGCCGGATGCTGTGGTCGAAGTACCGGACCACCCCGGGAACGTTACCATTCCACACCTGGGAGAGCGGGACCATGGCTCCGGAGTAAAGCCGGCAGTACATGCGGTCGCTCCAGTGCTCCCGGCCGGGCAACTCGGGGTAGTCGCCCATGACGTCGCAGACGACTCTGAAGATCCGGAAGCGGCGCGGCTCGCGATAGTGGTTCAGAACGACGATTTCACTCCAGCCGGCCCGCACTTCGGACACGAACTCGGGGAAGCTCGCCGCGCGGGTGAGGTTCAGGATCGAGTTCGGCTCGCATCCGTGACGGTCGCCTCCGGAAACCAGCAGATGATCGCAGGCCCGCGCCAGGTCGATGACGGCGTGGTTCTCCGGCCATGGCCGCAGCCCGTTCAACTCCAGCGCATGAATACAGCCGCCGCAGTCCTGCAGGAATTCGGAAAGCAGAGCGCGGTGCTGGTGGGCGCCGACCTCGCCCTGGTCCCACAGCGGATGGTTCAGGACAATCAGGACGTCCGGGCAACGGCTCAGGGAGGCCAGCAGTTCCTGGCGCACACTGGGCGCGGGATCCCTGGTGTATCGAGCCAGTTCCGCGACGATGGAATGGGCCTCGCTGGGGGGCAGGTTGTGCACACCGACGTGAAAGAAGCTCGGGCCTACCGGCACGGTCCATTCGATGGAGACGGGCGCGCCGCGGGTCGCGTCCGCGGCGTGGAGATGGCCGGCGGCCTCGATATTGTCATGATCGCTGAGCGACACAAGCGCCGTCAGGTCCAGCGTCTCCTCGATGTGCCGTTGCTCCAGGTGGTAAGCTTTAGGCCCGGGCAGCGGCGGTGTCCAGTGGCCGCGCGTATAGTCCAGGACCCGCTTGTGTCTTTCCAGGTACTTTCTGGCCAGCCTGCGCATTTCCCAGGCCAGAATGGGCACCCGCGCGCAATACCGGGGGATGAAGCCGAAACTCTCCCGGGAGTGCATGGTATGGCTGTGGAGGGAGACGGCGGTCCGGAACTGCCTGTGCGCGGCCTGATCTCGCCACAGGAACCGGACGTGGGTGCGCTTCATGCGCTCCTCCTGCCCGGTACGGTCTGCCGGAGCGCGGGGTGCAGCCGGGCGCTCACGGCACACGCCAGAAGGCTGACCCCCAGGCCCGCCAACGCGTCCACGGCGTAATGATATCGGCCGTAGACGGTGGCGATGGCCACCGCCGTGGCCAGCGCGCCCAGAACCCAGCCCACCGGCCTCTTTTCTGGAAGGGCCAACAGCATGGAGAAGGCCGCCGAAAAAGCTGCCGTCACATGGCCGCTGGGAAAAACGCTGGCGCGAATGTCGAAATGGTCCAGAAGCCAGACATTCAGGGAGCGGAACACGGTGGAGAAGGCCGGCAGGTCTTCCCCGATGAATAGCAGCCTGGGCCCGACCGACGGGAAGTGCGGCATCAGCACGTACGTTGTCAGTGTGCCCAGCAGCAACGTGAACACGAAGCGATCGACCCGCGCGCGCCTCCCAAGAACGTAAAGAATGCCGATGCAGACCGGCGGGATGGCATACACCAGCGAATAGCAGAGTTCGAGAAGGAACGGCAGAAGCGGCCCGCAGCTTTCGATCACCGCCCTTCCTCCCCATCCGTTCAGGAGCAGCCGGTCGAGACGGACCCAGGTGTGTTCCCATCCGTGGCGCTGAACGGGCGGCAGGAACCAGTCCACGGCCCAGTAGGCGGCCAGGACCAGGGGAGCGGGCAGCCAATCGCGCACGATGCTGAAGAACCTGGAGCCGCTGCGAGCCTCGGCGCGGGCCAGCAGAAAGACCAGCGCTGCCCCCGCCAACGTCAGGCCGCCCCGCCAGACCAGGGCGCTCGCTCGCGCCCCCCAAAGGGCGGAGAAGATGGAGGCGTAGGCGAAGTAGGTGAGCAGCAGCCACTCGCTGGACCGCAGAGACCCGGCCCTGCATTGCTGGTCAGGCGTGCTGGCCGGCGCCTGGTGCGCCTGCAGCCTCGCCTGCCAGCTCTGAGCGCTCAGAATCAATGTCTGCGGTGACGCGGTTTTCGCGGCCACGCTGGTGGCATCCTTCTTATACGGTGATGCACCGCCGATGCTGGCAAGCCTTTCCCCGGACATGCCAGGGCATGGGGTTCACAGAGCCGTTACCCGGGGGTCGCTTTCGTCCTGCTGGCCGCAGCAAGTATACGCTGATCGCCTGTTTTTGAACCATGGCATTTTCAGGGGCGCCGGCGGACAACACTGCCGGGGCCGGCTGTAGCGGCGACCCCGCTTGGCGGGGTCGCCATCTCAGCCAATCGCCGAGGCCGGTGGCGGTCTACTGAATCTCGCAGATTACAGTGACAAACTGCACTCTTTCCCGTGTAGCCACGGAAACCGCACAACACAGCCGCGAGCGTCAGCGAGCGGGTGCTTGCGCAGCGCCGCCATGCCACTGTAGCAGGAGGTTAGCGCTGCGCGGGCACCCGCTCCCTCACGGTCGCGGCTCTGATGCGGTTCGCAAGCGGATGCGAAATTATCGTCACCATATTCTGCGAAACTCAGTAAAGACCGCTGCTACAAGTCTCTCCACAGCTCCGGTTGCCTTGCGCGGGCCGCCGGCGCCTGCGATGCCGTTCGTCCAACCTGCTGTTGTTGACTAGGGTTTGGATTTGGTCGGGCCGCCCGGATTTGAACCGGGGACTTCCTGCGCCCAAGGCAGGCGCGCTACCAGGCTGCGCTACGGCCCGACTACCAACCAGTGTACCACGGCTTCGCCGCACCCATCGCCCCGCGCGCCCAGGGGATTCCGTAAGGCCCGCCATTATGAGTAATTCCACCGCGGATGCCCGTTCTGGTGGGCAAGTTTCTGAGGGTGGGGCAAGCGCGCAAGGACTTCCTCGTTCCTCGCGCCCCGGCGTCGGAAGCACGCCAGTGAGCGGGTTCTGTTGCCGGGGCCTGTTCGATAACCGCCACAGCCGCGCCTGATTACCAAAGCGTGTCTATCGACAACGAGTTTTGCAGTGCGGTAGCTGGCCACCGCCTTTACGCGGGTCGCGGCTTGCCATGACCGCGGCAGGAGTTTTCACACTCTGCCGCATGGCGTGAAACCACTATCGCTGGCGCGGAAACAAGCTTCCGCGCGAAAGCGGCGGCCCGCCGCGGCGGGCCGCACTCCAAAGGGGCTACGCGCCCTTCGTGAATAGTCCGGACTAGGCGCGCGCTTTGAGCTTCTCCGCGCGCACCCTGGCCCACCGGGCGCGCTGCGCCGCTGCAATTCGTTTGCGTGCGGCCACCGACATGTGGCGCTTTTTCACGACCCGTCGCAGACCTTGTCGCCGACCTCGGCCTGTTGCTTGTGACAAAGCTTGAATGGCGCGATCCAGGCGCTCGGCTTGAGCCCGCGCCTGATCGCGTTGTTTAGTAAGTTCGCGAAGTATCTTTGTAAAGTGGTTCATTACGTCATCCTCTCGCCCACATTCTAACACGGTAATGGTAGAATCTGAGGGGGTAAACGGCCATGGCAGATACACCGGAGAGCACCAGCATCACGCGGATTGCCGTGGAGGCCTTCGCCGGGCAGTGCCGCCGCCACCTGACGCCGATTACCAGCGCCATCAGCGGCTTCGAAGCCGTTTCCCTCGACGCGGAGCAGCAGCGGCAGTTCCTGCGCGAGCCGGTCGAGGCCATCCCGCAATCGCTGCTCGCTCGCCTGCCCCCGCTACGCATCATCCTGGTGCCCTACCTGGAAAAGGGCCAGGACGACGGCACCGACTTTGTGGCCTTCGAGAAGCCGCCCGCCCAGCGCCTGCTGAACAGCAGCACCTTCGACGTCCACGACGAGGTCTTTCTGTTCTTCGGCATCGAGCAGCAGGATGTCGCCGACTATCACTACTGGCTGTTTCAGGCCACCGCCGCGCTGGGCTCGAAGGCGCTGGGCGAGGACGAAGTCTCGGCCTTCTCCACGCTGGTGTTCGACGAGCTGAACCGCGGAACCCGCGGCGAGGCCGACGAACCGAGCCTGCAGCTCAAGTTGAAGCTGCAGCGCCGGCAGCACATGCCCGGCCGCACCACCAAGCTGATGCGCGAGTACATTCTGCAGGCCATCCAGGACACGCTGACGCTGTACCTGCACGGCCTGTGCTGCGATATCGACGTGGATCCCAACCCGCGGCAACTGGGCACGCCCTACCTGCGGCGACGCCTGGAGCTGCTGTCGGAAATCTATCCGCCAAATCCCGGCTACCTGGTGTTCCCGGCCGCTCCGCCCCCGGAGCCGCCTGCCGAACAGCCCGCTGAGTAGGCCGCAGAACAATTGCGGATTGCGGATTGCGGATTGCGGATTTCGAACTTCTGAAACCGCAATCCGAAACGCGAAATTCCCAGAAGCGGCGCGCTATAATCATCCTTGACGAGCAATTGTGGCTTGCGGATTCCAAGCTTGAAATCCGCAATCCGAAATCCGCAATCCGCAATCCCTGGCACCTGATGTCCACCCTGGCTGAAATGCTGGCTGAGCGGGTGCGCGAAGGCGCGCCCGAGCTCTGGGAGCCCATCGAGCGCAACCGCATCCGCTGCTACGCCTGCGGGCACTGCTGTCCCATCGTTGAAGGCCAGCCGGGCGTGTGCAAGGTGCGCTTCAACAAGGGCGGCAGGCTGCAGGCGCCCTGGGGCTATGTGGCCGGCGCACAGTGCGACCCCATCGAGAAAAAGCCTTTCTTCCACGTGCGCCCTGGCGCGGCGGCGTTCAGCTTCGGAATGCTGGGTTGCGACCTGCACTGCTGGTACTGTCAGAACTGGGTCACGTCGCAGGCGCTCCGCGATCCGCGCGCCGTGTCCCCGGCCCGCCGCGCCACGCCGCTAGAACTGGCGCGGGCGGCCGTGGAGATGGAGGCCGAAGCGGTTGTCAGCACTTACAACGAGCCGCTGATCACCTCCGAATGGGCCGTCGCCATTTTCAAAGAGGCGCGCGCCGCCGGCTTGCTCACCGGATTCGTCTCCAACGGCAACGCCACGCCTCGCGTGCTCGAATACCTTCGCCCCTGGGTAGACCTCTATAAGGTCGATCTGAAGAGCTTCGACGACCGCCACTACCGGCAACTGGGCGGGCGCCTGCAGCCCATTCTCGACAGCCTCCGGTTGATCTACCAGATGGGCTTTTGGCTGGAAGTGGTCACGCTGGTCGTTCCGGGCTTCAACGACTCCGACGACGAGCTGACGCCCATCGCCGAATTCCTGGCCGGAATCTCGCCCGATATCCCCTGGCACGTGACCGCCTTCCACAGCGACTACAAAATGAAGGACACGCAGAGCACCCCGCCGGCCACGCTGGCGCGGGCAGCCGAGCTGGGACGCAAAGCCGGGCTTCGCTACGTGTACGCCGGCAATCTTCCCGGGCGGCTCAGAAACCTGGAGAACACCATCTGCCCCGCCTGCGGCCAGGTGCTGATCGAGCGATACGGCTACCTGATCCGTTCCTACCGCATTACGGCGGAGGGCCGCTGTCCCGCTTGCTCGACATCCATCCCCGGTCGCTGGAAGCAGTCCTGAGACCTGAGACCTCACACTTCAGCAGTTAATCGACAGACTGAATAACCTGTTTCAGCAGAGACTCTCCCTTGATGACATCACGAGGAGACTTGGGGAGGTGGAGGAGCTCGCTGGCCGTGACGTGTTCAAGGCTCTGGATGGGAGCATCCGCAAACGCGTAGTTGACGAATTACAGGCGTTGGCCCGAAGCCACCGCGCACCAGCCCGGGCGATACTAGCTCCGCACAGTGTGGCCGCCCCAAACGCGAAAAATCCTGGAATATTGGGCCGATATTCCCAACGGTCCATCGGAGAGACAGCGCGCTGCGCACAGGCCAAGAACCTGTGCCGCACGGGCGGAAGTGGCACATGCCTTCAGGGTGAGCTGTGGCGCGCTCACCTGTAAATTACGGGTGGAAAAGCCGCGAACAGACCGTGACCTGTTGAGAATACGTGCTCGCCCGTAGGTCAGTTGGATAGAGCGACTGGCTACGAACCAGTAGGTCGGGAGTTCGAGTCTCTCCGGGCGCGCCATCTGCTCTTTCGCGGGAAATCGGTTCCACCCCGCATCCTCGTCTGCCCTTGGGTGTGCCTGCTGTTCAGTGCGCCCAATTCCTGTGCCCACCTGAATGCTGCTTCGGGACATCGCAAGTGCCACAATCCGGCCGCGCAGCGTGTGCCGCGGGAATGTTTGACAGGTGCCCTGGAAGCTGCTACGTTCCGTCCGGTCCTAATCTGATTTGGGTTCTGGAGGCGATGCATGGGGTATCGGGGTTCTGCTTTGATCCGAGCCGGCGCGTTGGGGCTGCTTCTCACTGCGGCATCATTTCTGTTACAGTTTCAGCCCCTTCCCGTTCGGCTTTCCGGCAAGGCCATTCAAGGTGGAGCGCGCTCGATCAGCCCGGCGGCAGCCCGTGACGCGGTGTCAGGCCGGCTGGGGCGTGGGTTCGGCGCCCAGGCGCCGGCGTCGTACCGAACGTTGCCGCTGCGATTCGAGCCGGCCGCGGGACCACCGGACACGCCGCGGAGCTTCGTCGCGCGGGGCGGCGGCTATCGGCTGGCGCTCACAGCCGACGAAGCGCTGATCGCGGCGCCGCCGGCGCTACCTCGGGCGGCGGTCCGGGTGAAGCTCATTGGCGCTGATGCCGGTGCGCCAGCCACCACCCCCGAGCCACTACCCGGCAAGAGCAATTACCTCATTGGAAATGATCCGGCGCGGTGGCGCACCAACGTTCCGACGTATCAGAGGATCGGATATCGGGACGTGTATCCGGGCGTGGATGTGGTCTACTACGGCAGCCAGGGCCAACTGGAATACGACTTCATCGTCGCGCCCGGCGCCGACCCGGGCAGAATCCGGATGGCGGTCGAAGGCGCCGACAGCGCAACCCTGGATGCCGGCGGCGACCTGGTGTTGCAGGCCGGCGGGGGAGAATTGCGGCTCCGCAAGCCGGTGGTCTACCAGGAAGTGGAGGGCGGTCGCCGGGAAATCGCTGGCGGCTTCCTGCTGGCCAACAATCCGCAGTCCGCAATCCGCACGCCCAAATCGATCGAGGTCGGTTTCCAAGTCGGCGCCTACGATGCTTCCCAGCCGCTGGTGATCGACCCGGTGATTCTCAACTACTCAACGACCTTCAGCGGTGGCGGCGAGGAAGAGGCCGGCGGTATCGCCGTGGATGCGGCCGGCAACGCCTACGTCGCCGGGTGGACCAGTTCCGTGAATTTCCCGACGGCGAGCCCGCTGCAAGCGGGGAATGCCGGCGGTACCTACGATGCCTTTGTCGCCAAGCTGAGCGCCTCCGGCACCGTGCTCTATTCCACGTACCTGGGAGGTAACGCCTGGGACTTCGGCTTCGGGATCGCGGTGGACGCTTCCGGTAATGCTTACGTTTCGGGCTTCACGCACTCCACAAACTTTCCGACCACGCCGGGAGCTTTCCAGACGACATACCGCGGCACTGCTGCGGACTGCCGCGATCCCGAATGCGGCCACGCGTTTGTCGCCAAGCTCAACCCAGCCGGATCCGCCCTGGTTTACTCCACGTACTTGGGTGGTGGGGGCGGCGCCCCCGATCTAGTCTTCGGCGCGATCGCCGTGGATTCCTCCGGCAGCGCCTATGTGGCCGGCGAGACCGGCTCCCCGGACTTCCCCGTCACTCCGGGGGCGGTGCAAACCAGCTTCGCCGGCTACGCCCCCCCCGCCCATAACAGTAACGTATTCGTGACCAAGCTGAACCCCTCCGGCTCGGGTTTGGTCTACTCCACTTACCTGGGCGGCGTGGGCGGCGGCGGCCAGAGCTGGGCCTACGGCATCGCCGTGGACGCCAGCGGCAATGCCTACGTGACTGGCGGGACGCAGTCCACCAGCTTCCCCGTGACGCCCGGCGCTTCCCAGCCCGTGCACAAGGGCACAGGCAATGCGAATGCTTTTGTGAGCAAAATCAATGCGGCGGGCTCGGCCTTGGTCTACTCGACCTACCTGAGCGGCAGCGGCAGCGATAATTCGGGTGCTGGCATCGCGGTGGATTCATCGGGCAACGCCATCGTGGCCGGAATCACGGGCTCCACCGATTTCCCCACCGCCAACCCGTATCAAGCCGCCAACGCCGGCGGCATTGACGCCTTCGTTACGAAATTGAACGCGTCCGGTTCCGGCCTGGTCTATTCCACGTACCTGGGTGGTGCGGGGAACGACGGGGCCTGGGGCGTGGCCGTGGATGGTCCCGGCAACGCTTACGTTTCGGGGTTTCTCTGGATCGGGGGCGGGCCCGCACTCCTGGCGAAGTTTAGCTCCAGTGGTGCGCTGGCCGATTCCTACAGCTTCAGCATGTCCGGCCGGGCAGGGGCTGGGGGTGTGGCCCTGGACAGCTCAGGCAACATTTACCTGTCGGGCTTCAATTCGTTCACGGCCCCATGGTTCACCAACTGCCCCTTGAGAGAAACGCCCGAATCGACGCCGCACCATGGATTTGTCACCAAGCTCCAGGTACAAGCCACCAACCCAACCAACCCGGCGCCGGCGATCAGTTCATTGTCGCCGGCCGGCGCGACGGCCGGGGATGCCGGCTTCACGTTGACCGTGATCGGCGCCAACTTCCTGCCCGGCTCGGTGGTGCGGTGGAACGGGGCCGACCGCGGCACGACGTATGTGAGCGGCAGCCAGTTGAGCGCCGCGATTTCGGCCAACGACATTGGCACCGCCGGCACGGCCCAGGTAACCGTGTTCAACCCGGCGCCGGGTGGCGGGCCGTCGAACGCTTTGGGCTTTCTGATCGGCAGCGCGCCCCAGCCGGCCCTGGCGGTCTCGCCGACTTCGCTGGGCTTGTCGGCCACGCTGGGCGGGCCGGCGGCGACCTCCGCGCTCCAGGTGGGCAGCGTCGGCGGCGCGGTGAGCTGGACCGCTTCCACCACCATTCTCAACGGCGGCAACTGGCTGAGCGTTTCGCCGTCCTCGGGCACCTCCACGCCCGCTCAGCCGGCGCTGCTTGCGCTGCAAGCAAACCCAGCGGCGCCGGGAGCGGCGGGTCTGTATCAAGCGGTTATCACGCTGACCGCTTCGGCGGGCAAATCGGTGACGGTGCCGGTAACGCTGAGCGTGGGGCAGGGGCGTCCCCGGCTGCGCCTGAGCCACACCGCCCTGGTGTTCAGCGCCACGCAAGGCGCTGCGGCGCCGCCTCCTCAGACGGTGAGCATATTCAACGCCCTGCCCGGCAGCGGTACCTTGAACTGGTCGGCAGGGGCCGCCTCGGCCAACTGGCTGACCATCTCGCCCGCCTCGGGCGCGGCCTCCTGCACTTCCGCGACCTCGTGTTCGCCGGGGTTGGCCAAGATGAGCGTGAACGCGGCAGGACTGGCGCCGGGTGTCTACCAGGCCATGGTAACGGTGTCGGCCCCCGAGGCCGGCAACACGGAACTGCTCAGCTTGTCGCTGCAAGTAACGGCGGCGTCGGCGACGCCCACCCCCAGCGCGCTGCTGGCTCCCTACGGGCTGTTCTTCACGGCGGCAGCGGGCGGGTCGGCGCCGCCTGCCCAAAGCATCACGGTCAGCAATGCCGGCGACGGGACCCTGAGCTTCCAGCTCTCGGCCGCCACTTTCGCGGGCGGTAACTGGCTGACGGTTTCCCCGGCCGCCGGGGATACCACAACTGGCCCGGTGACCGCTTCGGTCTCCGTGAGTCCGGCCGGGCTGGCGCAAGGCGTCTATCGCGGCCGCGTCGTCGGCGTTTTCAACTCCGGGTCTCCGCAGGAAGTGGATGTGATGCTGGTGGTCGGCGCGGGCGCGAGCGGCAGCTTTGTGGTGGCGCCCGCGGCGTGGAACGGCGCTGCCGCCGCCTGCACCCCGCAGAGCATGCAACTGATGGCCGAAACCATCGGCAGCGGGATGAGCGTGCAGGTGTCGTGGCCTCGGCCGCTGCTGGCGTTCGTGGTGGACAACTGCGGCACGCCGGTGGCCGACGCCACCGTAGTGGCCAGCGTCGAAGGGCTCAACATCGTGCTCCAACGGCTGGTCGCCGGCCGGTACAGCGGCAACTGGGTTCCGTCTCAGATCACTTCCGCGATGGTGCTGAAATTCACAGCCACACACCCTTCCTTTTCGTCGGTCGCGACACAGTCCTTTACGCTTAAGGTTTCGACAGCGCCGGGAAACGTGCAGTTGCCGGCGATTTCGCAGGACGGAATCGTGGAAGGGGCGGGATTTACCGCCAAGCGTCCGCTGGCGCCGGGCGGCATTATCTCCATCTTCGGCACCCAACTGGCCTCCGGCGAGGCCCAGGCCAGCAAGCTGCCGCTGGAGCGCGAGCTCAACGGCGTCAGTGTGCGCGTGGGCGCCCTGACGGCCCCCTTGTATTATGTCGGCCCCAACCAGATCAACGCCCAGTTGCCTTTCGAGGCCGCGGGCGCCGACACGGTTTCGATTGCGGTTGTGACCCAGGGCAGAATCACTTCGCCGTCCACCTACTCCATCGCTCCGGCTCAACCCGGTATCTTCCGCGCGGGCGCCAACGCCGCCGTTCTGGATGGCCAGTCGCACCTGGTGACGCCGGACAACCCGGCGCGCATCGGCGACGTGCTGCAGATTTTCGCCACCGGGCTGGGGGCCACCGATGTCGCGGTGCAAACGGGCGCCCCCGCGCCGGCTTTCAGCACCGTTCGCCTGCCCATCACCGCCACGGTCGGCGGGGCGCAGGCCACGGTGGTCTACCAGGGCTTAGCGCCGGGATTCGTGGGCTTGTACCAGGTGAATGTGGTGGTGCCGGAAGGCGCGACGCCGGGCAGCGCGGCGCCCCTGGTGCTCCGCCAGAACGGACTGGTCAGCAATCCCGATTCCCCCATCACCATTCCCGTGCAGCCGCGGTAGCCCCGTCTTGCACTCGCGGCTCTGTTGGTTCCGGCTATGCTGGTCCGGGTTCATCCGGGTTCATCTGTGTCGGAGCGGTCCAATTTCCACTTGATCTGGGCGATCATGCCGCGCAAGGCGTCCAAATCGTGGCCGCTGACGTGCAGCCGCAGCAGAAGCCGGCGCAGTTTCTCGGTGTCGCCGGCGCGATGCCCCCGGGAGAAGTAGCCGGCGGCGCGCAGCGCCTCCTCCAGCTCGCCGCGAAACTGCTCGATTTCGGCCATAGTGGCCGGAGTGGTGACAGGCCTCCCGGCCTGTCCGTGACAAACCGCAGGTCTGTCACCACGGCTCAACTCGTAGCAGCAGACGGCTACCGCCTGTCCCAGGTTCATCGATGGACAATCAGCCACGGTCGGGATACGGAGGGCGAAGTGGCAGAAGCTCAGGTCTTCGTTGGTGAGGCCCGTCTTTTCGGAGCCGAACAGCAGCGCCAGGCGCGCGCCGGGCGGGATGCGCGCGGGCAGATCCGGCAGCGGGAGCAAGCCGCCGGGCAGCTTGCGCCGCCGGCCCGTGGTTGTGCCGGCGACCAGCGTGCGGCCGGCCAGGGCCTCGGCCAGGGTTGAGAACCGGGCGGCGGCAGCCATCACCTCCTCGGCGCCCACCGCCGACCGTGCCTCCTGCCAGGCCGCCTCGAACGGCGCCACCAGCGCCAGGTCGCGAAAGCCGAAGTTGGCCATGGCGCGGGCGGCGGCGCCGATATTCAGCGGGTTCCGCGCCCGCACCAGCACCACCCGGACATCAAAGGCGGTCTTCAACACAAAGGCACAAAGTCACAAAGACACAAAGAAAGAATCTCGGGCACGAAAATCCGTGTAATCTGCGAAATCTGCGGCTGCGGCTTACTCAGGAAACGCGCTCCATCCGCGCGCCGACCGAGCACAAGCGCTGCTCGATTCTCTCGTAGCCGCGATCGATGTGGTAGACCCGATCGACCAGCGTTTCCCCCTGGGCCACCAGCCCGGCCAGAACCAGCGAGGCGCTGGCGCGCAGATCGCTGCAGAGCACGGAGGCGCCGCTCAACGCCGACTTGCCCA
>Ga0315279_10008134_pt1 | contig 12754 bp, 15 predicted proteins | sample YL17G06_20_MG_FD_203694 | JGI IMG/M metagenome (GOLD analysis project Ga0315279, IMG submission 203694) | Sediment microbial communities from Yellowstone Lake, YNP, Wyoming, USA - YL17G06_20 | ecosystem: Environmental > Aquatic > Freshwater > Lake > Sediment | place: USA: Wyoming | collected... | reverse complement strand
TACTCCTATTCCTCGGCTCTGATATGCTCCGGACCAACCTGTATATTCACCCCCATCAGTCCGCCAGGAGGGGGGGGAGGACCGCCGATAGTCCGACCGGAAGAGATACAACTTGAAGAACGGCCGACCAACCAATTGCTGTCTCTTCTGACTGGCAATGCTGCGGGGATTTTGAAATTGGAGAGCCCGATAACCTGGATACTGTTCATCATAATATTGGCGGTAATCATAACTTTGAGGGTCAAGAAAAAACTGGAAAATAAGGAGGATTAATATATATCAGCATGGAGTTAACAAAGGTGATACTATGAAAGAATTGACTATCCACTTGAAAAATTCTCTTTGTTTATTTATCCTACTGCTATTCGTTGGTACCGCTGTTTCTGTATCCTGTCCTTATTCCATGCCTATCCGTCCCACTGAAGCTAATATAACTTGCAATAATTATACCGCTTATGGTCCGGGCGAAGGAATCTGTGCAAGTGATGGCCCCCCTGAAACCCAAGTTATGGGGGCTCCTATCACTAATGGTTGGCTTGAAAGCGAGTATTATCTCTATGATGGGAATACCAGCGTCCATGAATATATAGCTGGAGATTTTTATACTTATGGATTAGCTGATTCATATAATTATCCGTTCCCGAGTATTAAGGGTCGTTTCTATCTTTTGAATGCAACGAACCATACAGTGGTGTTTAATGCAACCTACGCCTTGGATGGCTACGGAAGCGATTATTCTATAAGCATGGTCGCTCCTTATTGCGAAGAGCCGTATGGTACTAATGGTTGTCCAGCAAAACCGATATGGGTATATTTAGGCACGGTTAATGCCACTGGTTCCGCATATCTTTCAGACATTTATGGCGGCGCTACTTGTTGGCTGAATTCCACAGAAAGTTTGGTTCAATGTAAGGGATGGATGAAGATTAAATTCCAGCCCCGCGGAACGGGATTAATTCCGGTGCGTTCTTCTCAATGGGATCTATTTACTACCAATTACGCCTGCAATTTTGTTCATCCAACTTGGGCATGGTGGGATAACAATTCATATCCAATGATGGATGTGAACGGTAGTAGTGTCTGCCCTTTAGCTACTGTTCCGGCTATTAATCCGCCAACTACTATTTGTTACGATACAACCATGACATCCATTGGAAACTTTGATTCGGGTACTATGTGGACCGAAGGTTCGCCTGTTGAGTTGGGTGACGCAGATAACGATGGCCAAGTAGAAATGTATATTAATTTTTACAATCAAACCAATGATTTTGAGAATATCCGACGTTTTTCATGGGATAATGCTTCTGCTTCATGGTTGAACTATCTTATACCCAGCTCCGGTGGTGGGCGTTTAGATAATCCGGTGCTGGCTCTGACTATCGGCGATGCAGATAACAACGGCCTGAATGAATTGCTTGTAGTACGATATATGTATTATTCGTCTCCCCCAAACGCATGGTACCTCCAAATGTATAATTATAGCGGTGGTTCTTGGCATGAGTATAATATATCCAATACCACCTATTCTGGCTCATGGATAGAACGTTCTGTAATGATAGGTGATTTCGATAGCGATGGATTAAATGAGATAGCCACTCTATCCGATGCTTATACTGAGGGAATGATGCTGTTCCTTACTGAACAGAATGGCAGTGGGGACTGGGTCTCTCACAATATTTCTACAGATGTTTATGGTGGATGGTACGGTCTTGCTCACGGCGATATAATGAACGATGGAGTCGATCGGATTGTTGGGCTGATCGAAGTTGCTGGCAATGAGAATACGGTGGTTTATTGGTCTAATGAATCTGGGGGATTTACCGAATACAATTTTACTAATGTTCCATGGGGGACTTCTTCTAGTGGCATATGGGAAATGGAATGGGCTGAGGTTGGAGACACAAACAATGATGGTCTAAATGAAGTGGCTGTTTTGGCCAGTGGCAATTGGGATGAAGGATTATTTTTACTTAGGACATACGAAAATCTTTCCGGTGGTTGGGTAGAAACTAATATTTCTCAGTTATGGGATAATGCGTCCGATCCAAATTCTGGACAAGGCGTTGGAAAATCAATTGCGATAGGTGACTTAGATAACGATGGCTTAAATGAATTGGTTGTTACTAGGAGGGGCGGAGCGAACGGTCTTGCTTCTATCCAGTTATATACATATGATCCCGCTACGTTATCTTATGATTTTATTGATTGGGGTTATCCCGGTACTCTTACCAACAGTTCATGGATGGATGAAGCCGTAGCTCGAATAGGTAAGGCCACTAATGATGGTCTTAATAAAATAATATGGGTTGCGGGTCCATACACTGCTCCGGGAGTTATAGCTACAGCATACGGTTTCCCAATGTGTTCCGGTGGGCTATGCGTTCCAGCTCCAGGCTATTGCGGTGATGGAACTTGTGATGCTTCGCTTGGAGAGACTACTAATAATTGCCCCCAAGATTGTGGTAATCAGGTTTACGCAGGCACAGAGTCTCTTCCAAACGAATCGGAATTGACGCCAACGCCAACCCAGCCACAAAACCGGGGATTGTTCAACTTCAACCTTAGGGACTTCTTCAAATGGTTCACCCCGCGCAACACTATCACATTGATGACCTTTATCCTTATCATAATCATCCTGTTCATCCTCAATAAATACAGGTAGAATCCAGTTTTCAGCATATATACTTATATAGCAGAAGTTGATTCCATATCCTGAGGTATAAATCTCAACGTCCTGAATGCCGACCTTGAAAGAAAGCTGGAGAGGGAGAACGCATATCATTGGAAAGCCATTAAATGCGTTTTTTGGCGAAGTAGGGGCGAATAGGCTTGGCAGAACCTGTTAAGCCTTAAAACCCGTAAACGCGGGAAAAGAGGTAGATTTAATGGCACAAAACAGCGGATTGCTAGCTGTGGTAGCCGTAGTGGCAATTGCAGCTTTAGCAGTCTCAGTATATACACTCGGCGGTGGAGGCGCCAAAGCAGCTGGTTTCACCGGTCAAACAACTACTGGTGGAGGATTCTGTCCAACAACTGGCACATCTGACGTGAGGGTTCAGGCATACAACCCATTAGACCCGACACAAGCTCTCGTAGCAGCCATCCCGGTATCCGTCTACTCGAAGGATAGCGCGGGAAATTATCCAACTACGGCTGGAGAGACAGTCTATACGTCTGCGGGTGGGATTAACAGTACAACTAATGACCCCGCATGTGGCTCAGAAATAAAACTCGTTTTCGGAAACAATGTTGCCTACTACGAGACAAAGATGGCCACATTAAGCGTACCGAGTAGCCCATGGATGTTGCAGAACCAGCCAGTAGAACTAGTGGGTTCTCTTGCATTGACGGCAAAGAACGCAACTACTACTGGTGTTGGTACAGCAATCCACATAGGCCTAGGTTCGGGACAGTCTGACCACAGCGTTGTCATGACTCTGACGGAGAACACTGCTCAGGGAACATTCGGCTCCCAGGCAAATTCCCCAGGGCCAACGCAAATGGTGGCTTTTGACTACCCGACATCCAACTACACAGCAATGGATGTAATCGCACTCAATGGTGTGACTGCAACCTTGACTGGTGGAAGTGGAGGCTGTCCGACGGTAGCATCTGGGTATGAAAGATGCTATGACGTAAAGACATCTGCCCTGTCGAATTACGGTTCCCAAGATTTCGGAGTCGCAATCACGACAAGACCAGGAGTCACTCCAGAGGCATCAGCTAACATGACAGTCGCAGTGTTCGACTACATGTATCAGACGTACCAAGGAGTACAACAGTGGACAGTTCAGAGCCCAGCAGATGGAACTGCTATAGGCGCGACGGACGTCACGTACAAGATAAATGTAAACTAAGGTGAGTACGAAAAAAATCCAAAAAACCCATGCGGGGGGAGTTTGCCCCCCGCCAATATTTATTTTTCCAGGTTGCCTAAACGGGCATGATGGAAAAATAAAATGGCACTAAGCCCTAAACGGGGTAAAATGTCTGGTCGGGTAATGGTATGATAGAAGTACCGAAAATTGCATTACTGATAATCGGAATCGCAATGGTAGGCGGAATAGTCTATCTGACTTCTGGAAATAAATTATTCTGCATCGGCTGCGGCGGGCTCGGCTCTCTTTCTCTCGATCAGGTCGTCTTGAACGGGCAAAACCAATGGCTAATCACCGCCACGCACCACGGGCTCGGAGATACCTATAACGCCACCAAGACCGGGGCTATGCAGTACCAATTGACCATCGCCGAGAGCGACTACCAGACCTACTGCAAATATACTAAAGGGGCTTACTGGCAGGATGCTCTCGGCGTCTTTGGCCCGGTCACCATTCAAAGATTTGCTCCGGACCCAGATACTGAGGTAAAAACTAAATATGGAGCCACCCAAGTGTTCTGTTCCGCATGGGCCCTCCTCAATGATTACACCTGCTACTATTTCAAACCCGTTGCCAAGCTATACTATGTGGACCAATCAAACAAGGAGCAATTCAGTTCCAAGATAACGACTACTTACAATGGAGAAACGGCCTCAGTCCAGTTGAATAACGGCGCGACTTCCGGTTCTCTGCTTTTATCGAACGGCACGAATGTCGGCTCGGTGAATGTCATGGGCGGTATGCTGTCATTGAAAGGGACTTGCGATACTGTCTCTGGAGGAACTTACTGGTCCGATAACCTGGCCGGCACCATGACTTTCGCTTCTCCGAGGATAACCCCTGCTTCAATCCAATTCAGGCACTGCTATGATGCGCAGGGGTTCAAAACTACTGAAGAAGTGAACGGGTGCTACAATTCTCTTTCGAGTATCAGCGGAGGCACCAATGATATAACTACTGTACATCCCCTAAACGGTTCTTTCGTCTCACAAGCAGAGTTCGATTATACCCCTCCCGCAGCTATAGTCAACGTGGTCTATTCAATGGTTCTCAGCGCGGACTATGTCACCATAAACAGACCAGCAGGAGTGCCCAAACTCCAATCAGCATCTTTCGTGAAAACGGACCTGAATTCCGGCGATAAAGCCACCTTGAACTACCAGATATGCAATACTGGCTCTGGCAACCCAGTCACGTTCGATTTGAGCCTGAACTGCGGACAGAGTAGTTTCGCCACTCTTGACACTTCGACTCCTTACGTCGAGGCGGGCAACTGCGTCACAAGTTCGGTTGACGTCATAGCTTCATGCAACGGCCAGGACAAGATCAGCTCTTCCTGCACCCTGACTGCGCGCGGATTGACGCCGGTTAACGGAGCCATCCCGACCAGTTCGATACCAAACATAGGGGTATCATGCACGCCAAGCGTAGGGAAATGCTTCGGAGACGCCAACGGGAGGTTCTGCAAGGATGGGAACGTCCAGCAATGCAGCGAGAATTCGAGTTATGGATACTCCCTTTACAAACAATGCACAGGCGGATGCATAACCAACCAATATGGGCTGTTTGACTGCAAAGAGGATGCAGGGAATAGTAGTTGCGGGAACAAGGTATGCGATGCGACTGAGACCGCACAGAGCTGCCCTGCCGATTGCGGCGGTGGGGGCTTCTCAATCCCGATGTGGATGCTGATAATAATAATCGCCGTGATAGCTGTTATCGCGATTGTGGCATATAATGTGCTTAAACCAAAGTGATTGAAATGAAGATAGACCCGAAAGAACTGGCGTTAGACCTTTTGCACTATTTTATACTATTTTTATTTTTACTGCTTTCATGGAATCCGATAACAAGTTACTTCAATGGCGATCTGATTCTTACTACGCTAGTCGTTTTCCCCCTTTTCGTGGCGATAGACAAGATAGAGCATTATCTGATGGGTGAGTATGCGTGATGAACTCTAGAATGAACAATCGGGGATTTGTCCAGTTCCTGCTGCCTTTGATACTCAGCTTGTTCGGAATAAGCTTGGTCTCAATAGCTTTGGGTTGGTGGATAAATATTCTTCTTCTAATTTTCCTTTCCTTATTCACTTACATATTCCTATCCAAGGCAGTCGATCTATACGCGGTCTCCCAAAATGCCACGTTCCCGACGATACTCGGCAGCCTGGGAATAGTGTGCGCATTTTTCGTTCTTGTCCTGATAGACCCCGCCCTTTTCAGCGGCAGTGTTCATTTCAGCGTAATTCAATCTGGGGCTATGGGCTCTGCTACCCAGCCCCTCACATTCAGCCAATGGTTTTCGGATGTTCCAGTAAGCGAGTCAATCATGGCAAACATGAATTCGACGATGCTCTGGGCGTTCATTGCTTTAGCAGTAGTGGCTTTCTTGGCCGTGCTATTCGTAGAGAGAAAGTAAAGGGAGGTGAAAAGGTGGACTTTAGCTTGAAAACACTCGGAATGGATTGGCTTCGTGGAATGATCTACCAAGCCGTATTCGCAGTACTGGTAGTAATCTTCGGTTTCCTGCTGGCAGCGGGCGGAATGGCAGCTATGAGCGGGATAATGGACCTGTGGAGCCTAAGCGTCGGAATAATCGGCGCAGTAGTCTTAGCAGTATGGGTTATCCTGACCATATTCGGCGGAAAACTGATAACCTTCCTAGCAGAACTGATACCGGCGGACTAGCTTCCCTACTCTCTCTCCAGAATGAGATGATGAGATATAACTATGTGGAGAAATAGATAGATATGGCGTGGTCTCGGCTTCCCCTGACGGTAACTTTCGTGAGTTACTCAATTTTGGCTAGTATCATCTGGATACTGGATTTGATACACGTCCAGCATCCCGCAGAATTCATTGGACTAATCTGCCTTTTGATGGCCATCGTGGCGGTAGGCATCATCGCTAAGAAGATGTGGCCCGATGACCTCTCCCTGAACAGCTTCTCGACTCTACTCGTGCTAGTCATGCCCTTCCTTTTCATTCCGTCATTCATCTTCGGGTACTGGTCTTTCCTAGGGATAGAGTTCAATGCCTTCCTGATGATGCTGCTGTCGGTGATGGGCATGGTGCTGGAGGCGTTGGCGATGGGATTTGAAGGTGGACGTTAAAATGTGGCTTAGGAACCCAAAACTGTTGAACCTTGTAATACTTTTTGTTATTGGTATCCTTGCATTCTGGTCCTACATCACGGAAGAGACGAACTACGGGCGTGTTTATACTGCCGCTTTCTTCCTCACCCTATTCGGAATAATCGCATCCTACACGCCGGAGGTCAAAAAAGTCTTCCAATACGCCCCCGCCAACGATACCCACATCATCTGGCAGGGACTTTTAGGGCTCGGCTTGGGGATAGTCCTAACAAGCACGGTCTGGATGGGCCTCTCGATACTCAGTCCACTATCGGTTCCAGCCGCGGTGAATGTTTTAGGCACCCTCGGTCTCGGTTCACTCCCCTTGATATTCATAATGGCGATTTCCATCTGCGAATTCGAGGAAGGGTTGAGGGCAGCTTTCCTGAAACCGAGCATACAGGAATGGCTCCAATACAATAACCTCGTCTCGGTCCTGCTCCTCTTGGCTGGAATTATAGTCTACTTTGTCCTGCAAAATGACATTCTCCGCATAATCGGCGTGATAGTGGGCATCGCTGGAATCCTCAACTTCTATTGGAAAGGTGGTCTTGCCGATTGGTTGACCGAAAGCGAGTTTTGGAAGAACGTGGTCGCTGGTCTATTTGCAGCCGTGTTTTTCATGCTTCTCCATTATACTGCTTACGGTAGCATTGACCCAGCCGTCACAACCGCCCTAATGCTGAACGCTTTCCTATACGCTTTCATAGCGGATATGATGAACAGCGCTTTCAAGGGCGAGGATGAAGAACAGTCCACGATTCCAAGCAGAACAGCGCACACTTTCAACAATGCTACCGTTACCTGCATCGCTGCGGGCGTTCCGGCATTATTTGCTTTCTTCGTTGCTGGGTCGCATTATGCTTTGATGTATGTGGCCACTAAGGAAAGGGATTAAGATGGAAAGGAAAAATATTGGAATCGGAATCGGAGTAATTATCCTAGCGGTAGGGCTTTTTTTAACAATAGGGCCCATGTTCAACCTGTTCACGATACTTGCCTTAAGCGGATATGACACCATAATAGACCATGTCGCCCAGACCGCCAGGTATCCGATCCAGAAGAGTTACATGGGCACCGAGTACACCATGTTCCTCTCCAAAAGCTCGAACCCGACGGCTAACGTCCTTGTTAGCGTGACGAGAAACGGAACTGTCATAAAGACTTTCACCGCACCCCTTACTGCCTGTTCCAGCGCTTCATGCGTCGGCTATTTCGGGACGACCTCTCCCGGCTACGGAGGCACTTATGGAGAACCAGTCGTTCCTCAAGCCGTCTGTTTCGTTAACATCAATAACGGACCGATAGTCATTTTGGCGAATCCTCTGTATGCGATAGGCACATCGATAGTCCAGGGCGAGGTATTCTGCTATTCTTCCCTTGCGATAAAAATCAGCACTACAACCCCGACGGCTCCATCCACGTGCCAAAATTCATGCGGAAACTTAAAACAGGCAGCTTGGCCGGATTGCGGATGCATAAGCGAGGCATGCACAAACTCCTGTCCATCAGGTCAATCCCAAAAAGCTGCTCCAGACTGTTCCTGCTACCTTACGCCAGTCCCGACTTGCACTAATACCTGTTCTGCCAACCAGATACGAAATCCATATCCTGACTGCTCATGCGTAAACCAAAACATCTGCGCTAGCTCATGTCCTGGCGGTCAAACCCAAAGAGCCTATCCGGACTGCACTTGCTTTACGCCCGCACTTGCCTGTGGCTCTTCCTGCCAATCGGGATGCGTTGGGACAATAGTCTCTAACTGTTCCCTTTCAGTCTGCGATCAGGCGGTAAGCGGACAGACGACCTGCGCGGACGGGACGCTAAGCGGATGTCTCCCCACAGCCACGGTTCCGACCTGCAATGCTACTGAACAAACCTGCGAAGCCACCTGGGCGCCGGTCTGCGGGACTAATCTGCAAACGTATCCTAACGAATGCATGGCTGGTCAGAACAGCGTCTCCATCCTGTTCGGAGGGGTTTGTCCAAGAGATATTCAATGGCTTGGGATGGTCCTAATCATAATCGCAGCAATCTGGCTGTTATTCGTAATGTTAAAATGGTAGGTGATAATATGGCAAGAGGCGACATTGAAATTGATTGGAAAGGCTGGTCGAAACTGATAGTGGCGTTCATCTTAGGTATGGTGTTCATGTTTTTCATAACCTTCGCAGTCATCTTAAACAACCAGCCGAAAGAGTTAAATTGCGAAAGAGCGATAGATAGTGGTTGCTGTTCAGCCAATCAAACCGCGGGTGGCGATCAATCCCCCCAGAACACGGGAAACGAATGCTCTGGCGCTGTTCCTTCCCCAACCGGTTCGTATAATGCCGAACTCTACTGCCTGGCGTTCGGGACATGCCCAACTGGTGAAAGGTGCATCGCGGTCCAGCATCATGCGACCACAGCAATGACGGAGTATTATACTTGTGAATGCGGAACATTTAGTTACGGAGTGTGAATGAAATGCCAATAAGAAGGACGGGATTCGTAAGAAATCTTCAGGAAGAGTACGGGAGAAATTGGAAGCGGGTCTATTACGCCATGAAGTCCAAAAATCCCGATGCTCTCCAGTTCCAAGCAGCGGAAGGGGTCAGAGGGCATTTCACGGCAAAAAGCCACCAGAGGCCATATTTAAGGAGGAAGAGAAGGCAATGAGCATAGAAGGATTTGTTAGGGTACGTCCATATCCTCGAAGGAATAGGGAAGGCGAAATAGACATAATCGGCGAGCATACGCGGGATATGCCTGGACGAAAGACGACTACGGGGAAGTCCGTCAATATGCAAAAACTAAGGGAGATTTGGCGGAACAGTACTGGGGCGTATGGTTCGGTTGCGAGAGACGGGATATTCAAGGAGAATGCAAGGGCAGAGGGGTTCACGGACTCCGATGCCGATGAATATTTAGCAACAATGAAGAGCGTTGGTTTTGAAGACCAAGAGTGATAAAATGCCAAGAGAAGTACGCGTTAGGGCGCACCCGCGTAGGGGATATAGGCGTAGAGATGGCACTCCCGTTAGCGAAACCCATGTATCTGAATACGAACGGGAGATTGAAAGGCTGAAAAAGGAGAAAGAGCTCACAGGACTTAAAACTGATATTTCGAAACTGAAATCCGAGGAAGAAAGGAAGAAGGCTGAAGCGAGGGAGAAAGAGGCGGATGTGAAGGTAAAACGGCTGGAGACATTGAAACGCCTGGAAGACATAAAGAAAGCCAGATCAAGAGACTGGACCAAGACCATCGGCACCCTGCAATCAGCTATCGGATTCTTCTCCAGCTTTGATGAGAAACGGCTGGATAGAGAGCAGAAAGAAGCGGAAATATTGGCTAAGAGGAGCGGGACTGAAAAAGACAAGGCATCTGTGGATAAAATAAAGCAGGAAAGACTAAAGATTAGGGATGAAAGAGCAAGGATTAAGCGGGGCATATACTCGCCAGTGGAACAAGCGGACATGCAGTATAAGCTATCATCCAGCATACTGAACCTGGACAAAGTCGGCATCCCCCTCTCTGAAACCGAAAGGAAAACGGCAGAAAGGATAAGAAGGGAATCACGAGAACAATTGGAAGGACTGAGTATGGAGGAGAGGAAAGAATGATGAAACTGGCTTATCTTTTTATCGGATTGATGCTTTTCTGCGGAGTGGCGCTTTCAGAGACCACTACCCAACAGCAGTCAGATTCAAACTCAGAATGGCTGAACTGGATACCCGGCTACCATCTCCTATCTTGGACGTTCCAGGACGTCGGGCACATCGCACTTGCCGTTATCGTGATTCTAGGCGTCATCCTCGCTCTTCTATTCTTGACCGGTATCCTCAAATGGGTCAGTTATATCGTAGTGATTTACTTTGTCCTGAGTTTCATCAGCACGTTGATTTAAGTTGATTATATGGTAGGTCCCCTGGTTGTTCGTCAAATCGATCCAAATCGTATGGGAAGAGGCCCTGGCGAGTATTATCATCGAGGACATGGTTATTATAGCAAGGCAGACAAGCGATTGGACGCTATGAGAGACCACGGACCTATGAAAGTGGGGAGAGGGCCATACCACCACACCACGGACCATAGCGATTACAGGCGCGCTCCAAGCTATCCGACGAACAAGCCCAATTACGAGCATGAACGGACTTCCTTGGTGAGACGCAGAATGCCATTAAATAGACGGAGGAGATAATTTTGAAAGGACAAACAGCATTAGAATACCTGATTACCTACGGCTGGGCAATCCTGGTGATTTTGGTAGTGTTAGCCGTTCTCTGGTACTATGGAGTCTTCAACCCGAGTAAGTGGCAACACCAATGTCCCACGATTCTGGAGAAATACAATGTTTCTTCTTGCGATGAAACGAACAGTCTAGCACCATCCTGCCAATACCAAAATAAGACCTGCGACTGCTCTATCATAGATGGGAACCTTGACCTGAAATGCGTTGTCATGGAAGAGATAACCATCCCCCCAAATGCGTGAGAATATGTCAAGTATGAATTGGAAAAGATTGGCAGCCGTAGCAGCGGGGATAGCGATGGTCGGCTCGGTAATGGCGAGTGGTCTAGCATGAGGCTTTGGAAACGCTGGCTGGTCGTAGTGGCTGGGCTGATATTGATAGGAGTAGGGGTAATGTAAATGAAAAGTCAGGATTCGGACATCGCAGCTTTTGCGGGGATAATAGTCTTTGCTCTGATATGGATAATTATAATAGTGCCCAACCTGACTTCGACTGGATGGTTTACCGCGCTGAACCCGATAGTCCAATACCTGCTATACAACGTCGGGTTCATACTGCTCACAACGGTCATATTCGGGGGGATATTCAGCTACGTGGTCGAGAAAGAGATAGATATTATCGCTATGGTTCGTTCGGGTGTAGCGAGCTGGCTTACCTTCAGCTTCATAATCGACATGTGGCAACCGCCGTTCTACCTTTCATCTGCGGGCCAGGTCCTGATAACCCAACCCTCCGCCCTGCCGATGACTGCCATTGATGCGATGATGGCGTATCTATGGGGGCTTTTAGGGATAGCCGGCTCGATGCTTTTCTACTTCGTCTACATAGTGACGCCGGTGATAGCTGCCCTGGCGATAATCGGACTTTTCGCCCCCAACGTGATCAGGCGGGTGCTCGGGATAAAAGGATGAGAAAATGGGTGATTTTAATCTTCTCGCAACCATCGTAAGCTATCTCTCCCTGGTGTTCGTGTTCTTCTTCTTCGGGGCTTTCAAGGACCTCGCCGTGATGATTTTGCCAGAGACCAGCCTACTTTTCAATTTCGTCTTCGTCTTCATACTCCTTGCTTCAAGCACCATCCTATCTCTATTGGTACTGCTCGGAGTAGATAAATTATTGGATAGATAAAAAAGAGAAAAAAAGGGGATTTGAACCCCTCAAAACGTCTTCTTCATAATCTGTTCTATCAGCTTTCTTACTTCCCTTTTGTTGCTTTCAAGGGCGATGGTAAATCTCAATTTGTCCATCGCATCTTGCAGGTGTTTCTTCCTGTTCGCAAAGCTTTTAGGACGGGCTTTATCTTTCGCATCGTATATTTCTATCTTTACGCCCTCATCGTTGTAGCTCTTCTCCAATTTCCACTTCTTTCTTTTACAGACGAGACGAATTGCTTGTAATCTGGCATTAAGCTCTTTAAATTCCCCACTCGCCTTTGTCCAAGAGTTCCCCCAAGCCAATTCGCTCTCGTTTATCTCGTTCTCTTTCTTTTTTCGTATCTCGTCTATCAC
>Ga0315279_10008133_pt1 | contig 12755 bp, 14 predicted proteins | sample YL17G06_20_MG_FD_203694 | JGI IMG/M metagenome (GOLD analysis project Ga0315279, IMG submission 203694) | Sediment microbial communities from Yellowstone Lake, YNP, Wyoming, USA - YL17G06_20 | ecosystem: Environmental > Aquatic > Freshwater > Lake > Sediment | place: USA: Wyoming | collected... | reverse complement strand
CATTCCCGTTCTTCAACGCCAGGTTCAATCTGGAGCACACTTTCGACCTTTTCATTTCATCTGCGCAGGAAGGCCTAGCTAAACCGGATGAGCGTATCTATCAGCGGGCGTGTCTAAAGTTGCATTTGGCGGCTACAGAGTGTTTGTTCATGGATGATTCGCTAGATAATGTAATCGCTGCGCAACGGATAGGAATGCAGGGGATTCACTGGTTGGATCATGAGCAGGGCTTCGAGCAATTTCTGGTGTTTTTGAGAGAGGCCGAGAATTAAAAGAGCTGTTTTCAGAGTAATCGTTTTCATAGATAGGAAGGAGAATCTGTATGATCTCTAGACCAGAAGCATTCAAACTGTTGAAATCGATTGTTAAGGATGAAGCAAAGCTTTCCCATTCATTCCACGTAGCCGAAATGATGGAAAACTTGGCACGTCAATTCCACCACCACATAGAAACATGGTATTTGACTGGATTATTACATGATATCGACATACCGTTGATCGGGGATGACTGGTCACGACATGGGATTGAAGCCCAAAAGATACTTGCAGGTCTCTTGCCCGATCAAGCCCTGAGAGCGATCATGGCCCATGATCCCAATCCTGGCATAAAATCTGAAAGTAAGTTTACGAAATCACTTATTTTAGCGGATGTATTGGATAATCTTTCCCGCAAAGTATCCATGGATGAGCTCAGGGAAGCGATGCAAACGCTGAATTTCGATGAGCTGAAGAAGAAACTGCCAAACGATCTATATCACCTACAAGTAATCGCTGATTTTGTACATAAATGGCCTGAAATTAGGATCTAAGATCGTTTTTTTCCGAAACAGGGGAGGAGAGACACGAAAAACGGGGTATGGATGAGCAAAACTGTGCTCTGCACCGCCGCCCACCTATACCCCGTTTTCCGGATTGCATTCGGCATCTCGAATGCGCCTTGTGAGACCCTTCACCTGAAGTGCGATGTACTGTCGCACTCGTTCAGGGTGACGTACCCAGCGTAGAGGCCTTATCCCGGACTCACGTTACTTAACTTTTTTGAGTGGGATACCGAGCGCGTTAGCCACGCCTTTGCCATAAGCTGGGTCGGCCTTCAGGCAGTTTGCGATGTGGCGGATCTTGATGAACTCTGGCGCATCGCCCATGGCTCGAGCGGTGTTCTCGAACAGCACCTGCTGTTGAGCCTTGTTCATCAGGCGGAAAAGTTTTCCTGGCTGGGTGTAATAATCAGAATCATCCTCGCGGAAATTCCAGTTGTCCGCCGCGCCAGACAGCTCCAATGGGGGATCCTTGTATGCGGGTTGTTCCTGCCACTCGCCAAAGCTGTTCGGTTCGTAGCCGATGGTGGCTCCGGCATTGCCATCCACGCGCATCTGGCCATCACGATGGGATGGATTCGCTTGGGCGTGCTTTGGGCTGTTGACCGGGATCTGATGATGGTTGACACCCAGTCGGTAACGTTGCGCATCGCCATAAGCGAAGAGGCGGCCCTGGAGCATTTTATCCGGCGACAAACTGATGCCAGGCACCACAGCGGCAGGATTAAAGGCTGCCTGTTCCACATCCTGATAGTAATTCTCGGGGTTGCGGTTTAACTCAAGTACGCCCACCTCGATCAATGGAAATTCCTTCTTGTACCAAACCTTGGTCAGATCGAAGGGGTTGTAGGGCATTTTTTTGGCCTGTTCTTCGGTCATCACCTGGATATACATCGTCCAGCGGGGGAAATCACCCTTGGCAATGCTCTCAAACAGGTCACGCTGGTGACTCTCACGGTCCTTGGCTACGATTGCTTCCGCTTCCTGATCGGTCAAGTTCTTAATGCCTTGCTGGGTTTGCAGGTGGAATTTAACCCAGACCCGTTTATTCTTGGCATTGATCATGCTGAAGGTGTGACTGCCAAAACCGTGCATGTGGCGGTAGGAATAGGGAATCCCGCGTTCACTCATGGTGATGGTGACCTGGTGCAGCGCTTCCGGGAGGGAAGTCCAGAAATCCCAGTTATTGGTAGCTGAGCGCAAGTTGGTGTGCGGATCGCGTTTGACGGCGCGATTAAGATCCGGGAACTTGTGCGGATCTCGCATGAAAAACACGGGAGTGTTGTTGCCAACCAGGTCCCAGTTCCCTTCTTCGGTGTAGAACTTCATGGCAAAGCCGCGGATGTCGCGTTCTGCGTCGGCGGCGCCGCGCTCACCGGCGACGGTGGAGAAGCGCACGAAAGCTTCGGTTTCCTTGCCAATTGAAGAAAAAATCTTGGCCTTGGTATATTTGGTAATATCATGGGTAACTGTGAACTTGCCGAAGGCTCCCGATCCCTTGGCATGCATACGCCGCTCCGGGATCACCTCGCGGTCAAAATGAGCCAGCTTTTCCAGGTACCAGGTATCCTGCAGCAGCATGGGGCCGCGTGGACCAGCGGTCATGGCATTTTGATTATCGGGTACGGGCGCACCCGCTGCGGTGGTTAGTTTCTTTTTCGTCTTCGCCATCGGAATCTCCTTTTAAAAATATAGTTGCGGATTTTATCTATCAGCTTGGTTTTGAGCTGTGCGATGTGACCAATTTGTGGTTATATCACCTCCTCTAAGTATTAAATCTTATTGGATAATGTTTATCAATAGTTCTTAAAAAAGCTTGGTTATCCGCTTTGTCTACAGTTGGGGCAAAGCCCGAAGAAAGCGATTTGGGAACGAACGATCTGATAACCTGTAGTTTCCTCCAGCTTTTTTACTAATGAAAGATCCAGATTCAGATCTCCATCAACGATCTTGTTGCACCGTATACAGATCAAATGGGGATGGGGGTCAGGACGGTTGCCGTCATAATGACGGTCATCGCGAAGATCTATCTCGAATACCTGGTCCATCTCCTTCAATAAAGCCAGAGTTTTATATACCGTTGCGTGGCTCATGGTGGGGAATTGAACCTTGATTTTTTCGTAGAGTTGTTCCGCGCTGGGATGCCCTTCGCTGGCAGTAATCAGACGCACTAGCTCAATCCGCTGAGGGGTCAGCCGGTAATCGCGTTCCTTCAGCATTGCGATCAGTTCATTAAAACGGACTTTTGGCTCAGGCATATAGGCCGATCGTCGAGAATTTATCTTTATAGATAATCACTATCCACAATTATACTCGATTTAGGTTAGAAATAAGCTAATCTACCGTGAGCCAGCCACCGGGAGCGGTGCGCAAGTTTTCGAAGGCGCCGGGGGCGCTGCGCCATTCCTGGCTGAAGCCCCAGCCGTGCCACTCCCAGACCGAGAGCGTTTGACCGCTCCTGCCCGGTGCCATAGCCAGCATGACCAGCTCATCCAGGCCGTCACCGTTCAGGTCGGTCACTTCCACCTCCCAGATTGGCTCACTGACTGCTGAGCCGCCCCAGACCTCCTCGTAGCGCCCACCGTTCTGGCGGATGAGAAAAGGGTGGCTGCGCAGCACCCCGGCCTTGTCGGCTTTCCAGAAGATGGCCACCAGGTCCGGGCGGCCATCCCAATCGGGGTCGCCCAGGGCGGCGTCTACTACCAGCCAGCGCAGCGGGCTTTCCCAGGCCAGCGTGCCGTTGGGCTCGCGCACCTGCAGCCGCCCGCCTTCCAATGTGATCGTTTCGGGTTGCCCATCGCCATCCAGGTCGGCGGCGCCGGCTTCAAACACCCCACCGCTGAAGACCAGCCCCTGCGGGGTTTGCGCTTCTGCGCACACCAGCCCTTCACACTGATACGTGCTGTGCAAGCTCTGGGCAGGTTGGCTGCTCTGCGCGCTCGGGGCAGGTTTCTCAGATTCCCCTCCCTTCAGGGAGGTAGGCTTGCTTTGCAAGCTCGGGGTAGGTTGTATCAGCTGCGGCTGCACGCCCGCTGCCACCTCGAGTACCTGAGCGGCGCGCAGCCCCTGGTTGTCAAACACCAGCCGCAGTACCAGCCCTTCGTCCGTGCCTTCTTCATCTCCCTGGTCGAACACGAAGTTGCCCAGCGAATAGGCCGTCAGGACCGTGCGCCCGTCCTCCAACGTTAGCACCTCGGGTGTCTGTACTACGTGGGGGTGATGGCCGATGACGACATCCGCACCCGCTTCGAACAACATCTCGGCGTAGCGCATTTGCGCCGGGTCCGGCTGGCTGTGGTATTCATACCCCCAATGAATGGAGACAATGACGGCATCTGCTTCAAGGCGCGCCGTTTGCACCGCTGATAGCAATGCTTGGCGCTCCCAGCGCGCTATGTCCCAACCCTGCTCAGCGCTTTGACCCTGCGGCAAGGCATTGTCTGGCGGGATGGGAATGGCGTTCACGCTCAGGATGGCCAGGCGCACGCCGTTTTGCGAGTAGAAGTACGCTTGCAGGGCCTGTTCCTGGCTGCCCCCGGCGCCCACCACGCCTAACCCGGCGGCTTGCAGGGTCTCGGCTGTCTGGCGCAGCCCGTCTGGCCCGGCGTCCAGGCTGTGATTGTTGGCCAGTCCGAGCAGGTCAAAGCCGGCCGTTTTCAGCCACTCCGCCGCCTGGGTGGGGGCGTAAAGCCGCACTGGCGGCGGCACCGAGTGGGAGAGCGTGGACGTGGTCGTGATGGGGTTATCTGTCAGGGCGCATTCCAGGTTGCCCAGTGTCAGGTCGGCGCTGGAAAGCCAACCAGCGCTCTCAGCGAAAGCCTTTTCCGGCGCGGTCACGCCGCGCCCCAGCAGGATATCGCCCACGGCAATGACGGTGAGTGTCTTTTCGCTGGCCGCCACTGGCTGGCCGGTACGCTGATACAGCCAGGCATAAGATGCCAGCGGGTCAGACCGCTGGCATCCACTCAATACCCTGAGAGAAAGTATGAGGGTTGAGATTTTAAGCAGGAAGTGCAAAATCTCAACCCTCGAAAAAGAAATACCTATGGTGCGACCCATTCCGGCGGAGTGGTGTTGTAACTCACCTGGGTTACTACCCAGTTATAGCCATTCCCATCTAACTGTAGGTTGTAGGTGGCAATAACCTCATACACCGGGCGGGTTGCCAGCACTGGTGCGCCTTCATCGGGCCACTCACCGGCGTACTTGGTATCCTGCCAGGTCTCACGCGCTGTCACCACCGCCTGCTTATTCGAAATCATATCGAATGACAGGAAGTGCTGGCTGATGAGCTGGTGGCCGATGTACTGCTGCGCATTCTTCAGCGCGTTCAACTCGGTGGACATGGTTTGCAGCAGCGGGTAGGATTCCAGGTTATCCAAGTAGCAGGCTGGGCACCAGAGCGCTTCGGTCTGGATGGTGGCGCCGCGGAAAGCGCCGTCGCGCAAGGCGGAGTACTCACTGCTCTCGATGCGGAAGCTGGATGTCCAGGCCGGCACATCCGGCGCGGTGCCATCATCCAGCATGGCACGCCACTTCTCATCTGTCAGGCGGTTGATGCCCGGCCAGGCGAATTCGTAGTAGGAGAAAACGCCGCCGCGGGCAATTTCCCATTTATAGGTTCCATCCGCTTGCAGGATCGGCACGACCACGTAGATGTACTGGATGCGTCCCACACCCTCTTCCAGCACGATCAGGCCCTGGTCGCTGCCCGGGTCGGTGGCCACATCGGCAATCACGGCGGCCTGCGGGTCCTCTTCCATGTACTTGGGAGCGAACGGATCCTCGTTGTTGGTGTCCGCCGAAGCCATGACAATGTCTTCCAGCTGGCCGCCGATGAAGCGGATGAATTTAAAATCTTCTTCGGTCAGCTGCTGGCCGCCCAGCTCTTTCTCAGCGATAACCTGCAAGTGGTCGCACATAGCCACCAGGGTTTGCAGGCTGGCGGAATCCAGCTCGTTCAGCAAGCCGCGGCTGCCCAGGCCATCCAGAGTCATACGGCTGAGGGCGGCCAGGCGGGCATAGAAAGCCGGCACCGGTTCGACATAGCCCTGCGGCGGGATGGGATCGGGGGCAGACGGGCCGCCGCCCAACTCGGCATAAACCTGCTTGGCATACAGGATAGTGTCATGCTTCAGCTCGGCCCAGCTGCCCAGCACGGTGTTCAACTGCTTATCCTGCCAGGATTTGCTCTGCATAAAGTAGGGCATGCCAGCCTTGGCGGGTTCCAATAACGGGTAGAAGCTGTAGAGCCAGGAGTTGTAGAGCGTCTCGGTCCATTCCTGTTCGGTCAGGCTGGTCAGCCAGGTGCGCACTTTCTGCATCTGGGTGGTGTAATTGAGGTAATGCGTCTCGCCCCGGTCATCCAAGATGTTGTAGGCGCGTTCCGAGCCCATGGCCGCTAGTAGATCCAGGCCCATCGGCAGACCGCGCCGGTCATCGAGTGTGCCGACGTTGCGGAAGATGAGCTGGCGGAAGATGTAGGCATCGGGCACAAAGCGCTGGCCCATGAAGCGCATGCCCTTGGTAGCTTCTTCTTCATTATCGGTGTATTGAATGACCATCCCAAGTATCTTCGGGGCGGGCAGCTTGGAGGCTTCGGCAATGAAGGTGTCCAGCATGCTCTCGTTTGCCAGGGCACTCAGGGTGGCATTGCTGCCGTAGACCTGGTCAATGACATCGCCGTACTGGAAGATAGTCAGGTCGTCCGAGCGGCCGACGAAGAAGGCGGTCGGGCTGTACAGGCCGGTCCAGGCGTCTAGGGCCGGGGTGCCGTTCACTGTGGCACTGCGGATGGCATAAACCAGCAGCACTGCGGCGCGGGTATCGCCGCGCGCCACTGCCGGATCCAGGCCTTTCAGGATGAAGGTCATGCGTCCGTACCACATCATGCTCTTGAAGTACGCTTTGAGCGCATCGGATTTGGTGTAGTGACCGCGCGGGATGTACTGGGTGTAGTCTTCGCCGTATTTAAGACTGGGGAAGAGAGGGGACATGACCATGCCGGAGGCGGCATTGATGTTGGCCAGCTCGGCATCCGCTAATGCTTGCGCATAGCCGGGGATTTGCACTGAGCTGTCCAGCAGCTTGCTGCCCACGCCGAAGAAGGCCACCAGGCGCAGGGCGTCCGCTTCCCAATCGGTGCCAACCAGCGACTGGTAGATTTCGTCGCTCTTGGCCAGCATGGAAGCGTTCAGGCTCTTCAGCAGGGGGATGAACTGCTCCGTTTCGGCGGTGCGCAAGATCTTGTCGAACAGCAAATGGTAGGAATGCAGCAGCGCGTCGCTGGTGACGAAGATGGGCTCGTTGGCATAGCGCGCCTTTTCGTACACGGTGAAAAACTCCAGCTCCGAGCCCGGGCTGACAACGAAGCCAATGGCTTGCAGCGCGGCGATCTGCTCATCGGAGAGCAGGAAGGGGTTATAGACACTCTCCCAGACCGGGGCGGTATCGACGCCAGAGGCGTAGGTCTGCACCTGTACCGGCGAGGCGTTAAAGCTGGCAAACGCCAGGCGCGCATCCGGCACGTAATTTAAGGCCTCTTCGGTAGCCGCGGCGGTGGGCTCTGCTGTCGGCTGCGCCTCGGTCGGCTGGCTGGTGGCGGTGGTCGCCTGGGTGGGCAGGGCGGCCTCCTCTGTAGCCGCGGCGGTGGGCTCCGCTGTCGGACGCGCCGAAGTCGGCTGGGTGGGCAGGATCGGCTCTTGCGTGTCCGGCGGTTGGGTGGCTTTGCCGCTCAGATTGCAGGCAACTGCCAGCAGCGCAAGGATCAGCATCAAATTAAGCCCGATCTGCATCGGGAACTTGCATCTACTCATACATACCTCCTTAGGTTGGTCAACACAACCAACTGTATTATATAAAGATTATGACTTTCTGTGCACCCCATTCGTTCCCAGCGTTGGATGATTTGTTTTTTATTATGAAACCTTCAAAGCTTTTTTATCATGTTTCTAAAATGGTTGGACCATTTTTCCGCTCATTTCTGGTTGGTCCGTAGAATTTATCCTTGGCAATCTCACGCCACTCATCACGCAGCTCCATCAGGCCAGATGTGCTCTCTTGGCTGTACGTCAATCCATCCAGGAAATCGGCTATCTCTGACATGCTGCCACCAATGATCGTAGCAGCACCTGGTTGTGCCGCGTGACCCTCCATCTGCCAATGAAAGCGGTGAATGAGTGTATCAATCAGGATCATTTTCTCCTGATAGGTTCTCGCTTTCGGGTATTCTCTGGCAAACTCCTGACAAGGGATAAGCATCCCCGCACAGCCGAGGTGTTTTTTGTGGAAAGTTTTCCGGTACTCAGGCCACGGGAGCTGCCAGTCACATTGTGTGCATTCCATCAGATCTGTCGTATGTTGGCGACGCGGCCGCATATCCCGCACAACAACTGTTCCGCATTCCGGACACTTCACTCTACCGCGTTGAGCTTCAGACACCGTAAGGCAGCTCTCCACGCGTAACAGGAGAGTCATGCCCACATCGTCCACAAGGTCTTCGTCTCGAATGCCAAGCGCGTCACTGTGGTAGAGCTGCCAGACTTTATGCCGGGGAACTCGTGGATTCCAATTCGGTTTTGTGTCTTTCATAGTTATTTAGAAAAACCCCAGGCCGGCCTGTAAGCCGCATTACAAACATTTTCATTATATATACTGGGTCGGCCTGTAATCGCGAACCAAAGCGGGGAAAAATTCTATTCGCGAACATAATTTCCAACTTCGTTAATTATACCTTGTCCATTCGAAGCCGTTTCTTTGCACTCAGGTTGAGTTCTGAGGTGGAGGAACGGCTTTTTGACTCTCAAAAACCATGTTTCCTATATCCCTTGTACAAAGAAAGGATGCCGTTATGACTTCTTCAGCTACCCTCCTCTTTGGTGAAGATCTGGGAATGGGCGCTAACAAGCTCTACGGGTCTCAAGGCGGCTTGACACTGCCATCTCTGGTGGCTGCTGAGACCGGTCGAGTGGTTGGTCCTCTCCTGGGTTTCCGCCACACCAAACCGCCATTACACATTCGTTTCGATGGCTCAGCTTTCTATGTCGGCTCAGGCAGCCACGATTGGGGGCACCCGATCGAAAATCTGGATTATGACCGCATGATCGGAGTTCCAGAAACACGTGCCGTACTCTACGGCAATCTCAGCCAGTATATCGCCCAGCATGGTGATTTCGACAAGCCTCTGGCTTTCCTGGTGGGCTTGCCGCTTGAGCCGCTTTCAGGCCCCGATGCTCAGGCAAATGCCAATGCTGTCCGGCAATGGATGAAGGGCGATCACCGTTGGGAAGCCGCCGTCCCTTCCGCCCCAGGCGGGCCACCACCCCCGGTTGGCCTTTATGACCAGCCGTGATGTATACCTCGTCGGCTTCGATCTCGCCGCTCAGGGTGACGGACTTTTTTTTTACCACCACCCCTTCGCGCAGTTGACTGGTCATCGCCTGCACATCGCCCACCGACAGGCTCAGCTCAGCCGCAATCTGTTCATTGGAAAGGTTCAAGCCCATGAAGTACAAGCACAGCACCCATACTCGCAGCGGACGGTGGTGCCCTTCGAAGATCGTCCCACTCAAATCGTCAAACTGTTGTCCGCAAGCATGGCAGACGTACCGTTGCCGGTACGAATAGCGGTCATGGTGCCCTCGTTTTTTGATCTTGTCCGCATTGCAGCTCGGGCAGCGAACCCCATCCGGCCAGCGCAGCTTGCGTACCACCTCATAACACTTCGCATCGTCGATCAATTGCTCGATACTGACCATGCCCGCATCTTACCACATCGCTTTTTGCTCCACCTCCTTGAAATCAATTAAGAGCCTTATACGAAATAAAATATTGGTCTTTGGGCACAATGAGGCTGGCTCAGATAACCCGGTTTTTCATATCCAAATAACTCTATAGAAGTCTAGCGATCTCCACCCACAATCCGGGTAAGTCCAATGCCTCGCCAAACTGTTCCAGCCAGGAGTGGATACGCTCTAGATCCAGGTCTGGATGGCTGGCCGCAATTGCTTGAATATCGCTCATGTCTTTGGGGCGGTGAGCGACCGCTTTCATAATGATCAGATCTTCCGGAGTTGGTAAACGTAGCTTGATGGCACCCACGTCCACCATACTGCTGCGTTCCACCATTTCAACCTCGAACGGCAGAATCCCCAGAGACAGATTAATATCCGTCCCACTGGCAGTATGGCGCAAAAGTAATACTCGGCTCTTGCGTGCAAAACCAGCAGCATCAGAAATACGTGGCTCGATCCCCAATTGGGCAGCTTCAGAAATTAACCCAGGAATATCCTCAAAGCTGAGTAAAAAAACCGCGTCCAGGTCAACCGTATAACGAGGTGTGCCCAAAAGGCTGGCCGCTATTCCACCGATAATCACCCCTCGCTCATGAAATCGCGACAACAGGCTTTGTAAAGCCTGGATTGGAGCCAATAAAGGGGCTAAGCTTTCGGACGAAGGCCGACTGCTTTTTCTTTTAGCTTTACCCATCTTTCAAACACTCCAGCTTCACTGGTATCTTCCTGGCGTAATCCTAGGCCGATGGCCATCGCATAGGCGGCGTTTAGTTGCTGCCAGCGCAGTTGAATAGAGGCCGTGCGCCGCTCTTCTGCGACCACAGCATCTACCTCTACCCAACGGGTCCGGTAAGCTCTTATTTCATCTTTCAGGGTCATAACATGATTATAGCATGACGTAAGTTTTTCTCTTTGACCCCACGGGGAGGCTTTATCATGAGTGTAATTGCCAGTGCCCTCACCGCTTTGTTGAATTTCAACCAGGCTTATTGCTTGACTTACATACCTTCTAAGTGTATAATATTATCAGACTAGTCTGACTAGATATTTCGAGAGGTGCAACATGAACAACATCTGGCAACTTCAAGATGCAAAGAGCAAGTTTAGCGAATTAGTTGAGAGGGCACTGGTGAACGGTGTACAGATCGTCACGCGCCGCGGGCGGAAAACCGTGGTGGTTTTACCATTCGACGAATATGAACGTTTGGCAAAGCCTACAGACAGCCTGGCAAAGTTCCTGTTGGCTTCTCCCCTGTTGGGATCCGAACTGACCATAGAGCGCGACAAGCGCCCCCCACGCGACATTGAGATTGAGCCATGAACTACCTGCTAGATACCTGCGTTCTTTCCGAATTTACACGCCGCCAGCCGGAACCGCGTGTGGTTGACTGGCTTGACTCGATTGATGAGGAAAAACTATTCATCAGTGTGATCACAATCGGTGAAATTCAGCGTGGCATTGAACGCCTGCCCGATTCTCACCGCAAAACAGAGTTGCTGGTTTGGATGAACACTGGGCTACTCGCACGCTTTGCCGGACGCATGGTTGCGCTTGACGCGCCGACAATGTTTCTGTGGGGATCTTTGGTGGCGCGCCTGGAAGCCACTGGCCAACCGATGGGTGTTATGGATTCACTCATCCTTGCCAGCGCACTGCAAAACAACCTGATCGTTGCCACTCGCAACGTGGCTGATTTTCTACCCGGTGGGGTGCAGGTTATCAATCCGTGGGAATAAAATCTGCAGCGCTACGTGTCTTATTTGCTAGATAGTCAAGGAACGGTCTCTGATTGGCTTTCAAACCATATGGCCATCTGATCCAGGGAAACCAAGTGCTGGGCGCATTGAAGTGTAAAGGCCTCTAATTGTGGGTTATTGGCCGTTAAACGGTAACCATTGAGACGTAAAAACAGACCGGCAGCAGTGATCGCCGTTCGTTTATTTCCATCCACGAAAGCATGGTTACCAATCAGGCTTTCCAACAGGGCCGCAGCTTTTGAGAATAAATCAGGATAAAGTTCCTGCCCATCAAAAGTAGCTTGCGGGCGCGCTACAGCCGATTGAAGCAAGCTAAGGTCAAGTACACCATGTTCACCGCCAGTTTCTGCGATCAGACGGGCGTGGATAAACAACACCTGCTCTGCCGTCAGGTACTTCATCGCCTATTTAGCCAGTTCTTTTAGTGCAGGGCGATATTGCTCGATGAATTCAGCCACTTGATGGGCAAATTTTTCATCCACGCCCAAAATGGCCAGCGGCATTTCCAGGGGCTTGAGGATCATCTGGCGGTTCTCACGATCCAGGTCAATTTCAATCTCTGCACCCTCTTGAATGTTGAGATAGTCCAGAGCTTCACGGGGCAGTGAGACCACCATACTATTTCCAGTACGAAAAACTTTACGTAACATGTTCGCCTCCGCGTGCTTACGCTGTAAGTATATCATGCCCTAGAGTTAATAGAAAGCGTGTCGTATCTTATTGATACGACACAGGAACTTCAGGTGCTTCCACGGGGGTAAGGTACGTTAACGTGTCTTATAAAGGAACTAATAAGTCAACCAGCCGGGCGAACCCGGCGCCCTGTATGGATGAAAAATTCATTTTTCATAATAGCAGTATGGTTCTTGTGCGAAGCGTTTTTCTGGGTTTATTCATATAAAAGAGCTGGGTTTTATCGCGTGTTTTGGCATAAACCTATCACACAAGAGAAGTTATCCGAGTAGTTTTTTCCCCACTTTGCGGATCATTGCCAGGGTCAGATGGCGGCGACGGTTCAATATCTCGGATACTCGAGCGCGACTCCCGATATAGGGCTCCAGGTCGCGGCGGGTTAGCCCCAACCTTTCAACGTGAAATTCAATCGCCTCAATAGGATCAGGCGGTGTAATCGGATAATGCTGCTCTTCGTAAGCTTCAACCAGGAGGGTGAGCAGTTCCAAGAGATCGCCATCTGGAGTGCCAGGCTGCGCATCGAAGATCGCATCAATTTGCGCCATGGCTTCTTCGTAATCTTTTTCTGTTCGGATCGGTTTAATATCCATTCATGTCTGCCTTTCTGACTATATTTTTGATACATCAACCCGGTCATATTCAGCATGCGTACCAATAAATCGGATGTTCATACTTTGGGCAGCATAGTTGATGCG
>Ga0315279_10008132_pt1 | contig 12755 bp, 9 predicted proteins | sample YL17G06_20_MG_FD_203694 | JGI IMG/M metagenome (GOLD analysis project Ga0315279, IMG submission 203694) | Sediment microbial communities from Yellowstone Lake, YNP, Wyoming, USA - YL17G06_20 | ecosystem: Environmental > Aquatic > Freshwater > Lake > Sediment | place: USA: Wyoming | collected... | reverse complement strand
CCAAACTCGTTGAACTCATACCCCCGGATGCCCAGCACATACGCCTTTGGGGTTGCCCCAAACAGATCCCGCGCCAGCGCCAGCACCCCTTCCGGTTCCACGCTGTGGCTGCTGAAGCCCGGCTTCCCCCCGCCCGCCATCAGGCGTTCGAAGGAAAACGGCTCCGCGCCATCCACCGACGCGTCCGCGAACACCACCACCTCATGCTCCGCCGCCGCCGCCGCGTCCTCCACAATCAGCTGGTAGTCCGAGTCCACGGTGACCCCCGGCAACCCCAGCTTCTCAACCGCCTCGGCCAGAGCCGGCCCGAGCCCGTCATCCCGCCGGCCCGGATTGCCATAGCCTATCAACAGCACTTTGGTCTTCCCGCTCATCCCCGGCCCCACTGGTGTGGCAAGCCCCCGCCCTGCGCAGCCTATCCCCGGCTTCTCGTGTCCACCACCTCGCCCCTAGCGTCCACCAGCTCGACGATCAGCGGCATCCGCCCCAAGGCGTGCGTCGCGCACGACAGGCACGGGTCATACGCCCGGATCGCGACCTCGACGCGGTTCAGCAAACCCTCGGTGATCTCCGGCACCCCGGAGATGTGGTCCTCGGCCACCTTCCGAACCGCCCGGTTCATCGGCTCGTTGTTGTTCGTCGTCGAGACGATCAGGTTCGCCATGGTGATCTGGTCGTTCTCATTCACCTTGTAATGATGGAACAACGTGCCCCGCGGCGCCTCGATCAGGCCAACACCCTCGCTCCGCCGCTCGCCCTTCACCACCAGGTCGGCGCCTTGCAGGTCCGGATCGTTGAGCAGAATCCGGATCTTCTCGATCGCGTGCAGGTTCTCGATCATACGCGCCCAATGATAGGCCATCGTGAGATTGTTCGGCTTGCCGCCCGTGACCGCCTTGAACTCCTTGAGCGCGGCGTTGGCCAGCGGCGTGTCTATGAACTCGGCCGTGTTGACGCGCGCCAGCGGGCCCACGCGGTACCACCCGTTCTCCGGCCCGATGGACTTGATGAACGGGAACTTCATGTAGGACCAGGACCGCACTTCCTCGGCGATATAGTCCGTGTAATCCTGATAGTCCACGTGGTCGAAAATCTTCCTGCCGTCCTTGTCAATCGCGCGCAGTCCCCCGTCGTACAGGTCCATCGCGCCGTCGGACCGGATCAGCGACAGGTGGTTCGAGTCAAACGATCCGAACGGGGCCAGCTCCTTGAGGTGCTCCACCGTGTAGTCCCTGGCGATTTTCAGGGCGCCCTTGCCCCACTCCACCATCTGCTCAATGTCTTTCAGGAAGAAATCGCGCTCGGTGAGCGACAGGTTCTTGTTCATGCCGCCGGGAATCGCCCCGGTGCCGTGAATCTTTTTGCCGGCCGTCGCCTTGATAATCTCCTGGCCGTACTTGCGCATCATCACCCCCTGCACCGCCAGCTCGGGATGCTTGGCTATCACGCCGATCACGTTGCGGATCTCCGGGTCGGCGTCGAACCCGAACAGCAGGTCCGGCGAAACCAGGTGGAAGAAGTGCAGCGTGTGCGACTGGAGCGTCTGGCCGTAGTGCATGAGGCGGCGCAGTTTCTCCGCGGTGGGCGTCAGGTTCTCGCCGCCGACGATGCGGTCCATCGCCTTGGCCGCCGCCAGATGATGGCTCACCGGGCAGATGCCGCAGAGACGCTGCACGAGCACGGGCGCCTCCCAATACGGCCGGCCCTGGATGAAGCGCTCGAACCCGCGGAACTCCACGATGTGCAGCCGCGTCTGCTTCACCCTGTTATTCTCATCCAGCAGGATGGTGACTTTGCCATGGCCCTCCACGCGCGTGACGGGCTCGATGGTGATCTTCCTCAGTTCCTTTTTCTTGGCCACGTTGTGTCTCCTGTGCCGGCGCCGGGCCGCCTCGGACTCCGGCGTCCACCGTCGTTGATTAGTCGTACTTGACCAGCTCGTAGGGCAGCGCGATCGGCTTGCCGGTCAACAGCGCCACCAGCGCCGCCCAGATGCAGTCCGCCGAAGGCGGGCAGCCCGGCAGATGATAGTCCATCTTCACCACCTCGCCGCAAGGATACACCTTGTTCAGCAGCAGCGGGATCTCTGCGTCGTTGGGAATCCGGCCGCCGGGGTTGTGCACGGTGGGGCCGTTGAGATAGGCCTCCTCCAGGCACTCCCGCAGCGGCATCGTGTTGCGCATGGCGGGCAGGCCGCCCATGATCGCGCAATCCCCCACCGAGATCAGAATGTCGCAATTCTTGCGGAAGTCCCGCAGAACCCGCACGTTCTCCTCGTTGGCGCATCCGCCCTCGATCAGCCCGACCGCGCAATGATGCGTGAACTTCTTGATGTCGTTGATGGGCGACTTGTTGAAATCAACCAGCTCCACGAGTTTCAGGATGCGGTCGTCAATGTCCAGAACCGACATGTGGCATCCGAAGCAACCCGCGAGAGAGGCCGTTGCGACTTTGGGTTTTGCCATGGTCTTCGTCCTCGCTTATTTCTGAGAGGCCGCGCGTGCCTCTATGTCCGAACCTATGGGATCGTGATCGTACTTCCGCTCGCCGACGGGCACCGCGAAGCCCACCCGCTTCTTCAGGATGGCCCCCACCGGGCAGATATCCGCCGCCTTGTCGGTAACGTCCATCCCCGTGTCGGCCAGCCGCGCCTCGGCGTTCACCGCAACCCGCTTGTGCGGCCCGCGGCCCACGAAGTCGAACACGTGCTTGCCGTCCAGGTCCCGCGAAGCCCGCATACACCGCGCGCACAGGATGCAGCGGTTGCGGTCAATCATCACGTCGGGATGCGAAGCGTCCACGTCCCGGTCCGCCGGGAACATGTAGGGATACTTCGGAGCGGTGATACCGAAACGGTAGGCCATCGCCTGCAGCTCGCAGTTGCCGCTCTTCTCGCAGAACATGCAGAAGTGATTCCCCTCCACGAAAAGCATCTCGATGAGATCGCTGCGCAGCTTCAGCATCTCCTCCGTGTTGTTCTCGACCACCATGCCCTCCGCGATGGGCTGGGTGCAGGCGGACTGCGGGCGCCCGTTGGCCAGAACCGTGCAGACCCGGCAGCTGCCGAACGGTTCGAGCCCGTCCTTGTTGCACAGACGCGGGATATAAACCCCTGCCTCGTCCGCCGCTTTCAGGATCGTTTGCCCCGGCTTGCCCGTGACTTCCACGCCGTCAATCGTAAAATGAATCGTGTTGCTCATGTTGTCTCTTCCTATTTTAGGCTTTAGGCTGTAGGCTTTAGGCTTTAGGCTGTAGGCTTTAGGCTTTGGGCTGTAGGCTTTAGGCTTTAGGCTGTAGGCTTTAGGCTTTAGGCTGTAGGCTTTAGGCTTTAGGCTGTAGGCTTTAGGCTTTAGGCTTTAGGCTTTAGGCTGTAGGCTTTAGGCTTTAGGCTGTAGGCTGTAGGTTTTAGGCTTTCAGTTCCCCGTCCACCGGGTTTCCTTTGTCTTATCTGTCCGATCCGACCGATCCGTCCGATCCGTCCGATCTGTCCAATCCCCAATCCCCAATCCGCAATCCCCAATCCTCATCAATCCCCAATCCGCAATCCCAAATCCGCAATCCGCAATCCCAAATCCGCAATCCCCAATCCTCATCAATCCCCAATCCGCAATCGGCAATCCCAAATCCGCAATCTCTTCGGGCCTCACGCATGGGCCGACTTGCGCCCCGCGATCGCCGAAGCGTCGGACATCGCCTCTTCCAAGTCAAACCGGGGGTTGAACCCGCTCTTCTCTTCCTTCACCAATGCCGTGTAAACCGGGCGGAAATTCTTCAGCGTGCTCAGGATCGGATTCGCCGAGGTCTGGCCCATCCCGCAACGGCTCGCCTGCTTCACCGTCTCCCCCAACTCCCGCAGATACTCCAGGTCCCCCAGCTCGCCCTGGCCGGCCATGATCTTCTCAAGCCGCTCCTTCAGCAGAACGTTGCCTACGCGACAAGGCGTGCAATACCCGCAGCCTTCCTCGATAAAGAACTCCATGAACTTGTCCGCCACCTCGAGAATGTTGCGGTCCGGCCCGAACACCATCATCGAGCCGCCCGTGGCAAGGTCGTCATAGCAGATCTTCCGCCCATAGTCCGCCGGACCCACCATCTGCCCGCTCGGCCCGCCCACCTGCACCGCCACGGTATTGCTGGCCCCGGCCATTTCGAGCACTTCCTTCAGAGTCGTGCCGAACTCCACTTCATACACACCCGGCAAGTTGCAGTCCCCCGAAATGCTCAGCAGCTTCGTCCCCGCGCTGCCCGTCGAGCCCATCTGAGCGAACCACCCCGGACCCTTGTCCAGTATCCGCGCCGCGCAGCAGAACGTCTCCACATTGTTCACGATGCTCGGACACCCCATATAGCCCTTCTGCGCCGGGAAGGGCGGACGATTCTTCGGGTCCCCGCGCAAACCCTCGCATGAACTGATCAGCGACGTCTCCTCCCCGCAGATATAGGCGCCCGCGCCCATTTGGATGCGAATGTCGAAATCGAAATCCTCCTTGCCGCACACGGCCTTGCCCAACAAACCCTGTTTCCGCCGCTGAGCCAGCTTCGACTCCAGGTAGGCCCGCAGGTAGGCATATTCTCCCCGCAGGTACAAAATCCCCGTGTCGCTGCCGATGGCGTAGCCCGCGATGGCCATCCCCTCGAACAGCAAGTCGGGAAGCTCCGTCAGGATCACCCGATCCTTGAACGTGCCCGGCTCGCCCTCGTCCGCGTTGCAGATCACATACCGCTTCTCGCCCCCGGCCCCGCGGGTAAATTCCCACTTCATCCCCGCGGGGAAACCCGCCCCGCCCCGACCCCGCAAACGCGCCGTCTTCACGTCCCGGATCACCTCCATCGGACTCATCGCCAACGCCTTCTTCATCGCGTCGCCCGGAGCAAGATCCCAGTGCAGCACCACCGGGCCGCGCTTGCGGATATTGTTGTTCACCATCGAGTTCACCAGCGGGTCCGCGTTGTTCCCATCTCCGAGCCGCCGCGCGATCTTCTCTGGCGGGATTCCGTGTTGGAGCTTCTCCACGATCTCGTAAGCCGCGTCCCGCGTCAGGTTCGTGAAAACCTCATCGTTTACCAGGGCCGCCGGCGCCTGGTCGCACATCCCGATGCACGCCGTCCGCTCCAGCGTGATCTTGCCGTCGGGAGTCGTCTCTCCCACCTCCACCCCCAGCGCCTCGCAGAACGCGCGCGCCACCCGTTCGTACCCCTGCATCCGGTCAATGATGTCGTCGCACAGCCGGATCACCACCTTCCCCTTGGGTTTCTCCGACAGGAAGGCGTAAAACGTCACCACGCTCTCCACCTCCACGCGGTGGACCGATACTTCCTTTGCGATCAGGACGATGGCTTCGCTCGAAACGCACCCGAACTCCCCCTGGACGTCCCGGACGATGTCCATCATGCGGGTCCGGTCCTTGCCATGCTTGTCGCAGATCTGCTGGATAGCCAATTGAAGGTTCTTGCTCATCGCTAAGTGTACCTCTTTTTCTCTGGGTCGGTATGTTTCCGCGCCTCAGACATTCATGCTTCAGCGGGTTAAGTCTTTTTTTGTCAGTAGTTTAGAGCGATATGTCTCTCTGTTTCGAGTCTGCGTTGTGAAAAGAACCTCGGCAAGCGCACTTGCTGTTACGCAATTCACAGATAGCAATTCTACGTCTTTCGCCCCCTATTTGCAAGCACTTTTTTCCAAAAAAGCGTAAATGGGGTGCATCTTGATGAAGCTACCAAATCCAAGCGCTGGATAAAGTAGCGCGGGCGTCTCGCCTGCGGACCTGTTCGTAGTGCGGGCTCTAGCCCGTCAAAGCTCGTAGTGCGGGCTTTAGCCCGTCAAAGTTCGTAGTGCGGGCTCTAGCCCGTCAAAGCTCGTAGTGCGGGCTTTAGCTTCTCTTGCGAGGCGAGCATCCCGCCGTCGCGAATCGCCGCCGCGAGCCAGGTCTGAAAACATGGCAGGCGAGACGCCCGCCCTACTTTACCGCGCCGCTTTGCTTTGCCTGCGTAGCTTCATCAAAATGCGCCCCTCTTTTTGCGGATTCTCAGTTTCGCCTTGACACTCCCCCCGGCTTTGGGTATACAAAATCAGTGGTTTGAGTGTTTTCTGTGCGCCGCATTCTTTTTGCCAGGAGAGATTTCCATGACCAAAGCCGAAGTCGCCGCCAAACTTGCCAGCAAGATAGGAATCTCGAACCGGCAGAGCGTCGAAGCCGTCGAGGTTTTCCTGGAGTGTGTCAAGAACGCCCTGAAGGAAGGAGACCGGGTCTCGCTCGTCGGATTCGGCACCTTCTATGTCAAGGAGCGCGATGCCCGCAACGGACGCAACCCCCGCACCGGGGACAGCATTTCCATCCCCCGCAAGCGCGTGGCCACATTCAAGCCGGGCAAGGCCCTGCGCGAGACCGTCAAGAACCTCAGGCCCTCCGCGTCCGACTGACAGCGCCGCCTCAGGCCCTCCGCGTCCGACTGACAGCGCCGCCTCAGGCCTTCCGCGTCCGATGAGTGATAGCGTCGCGTGCCTTCCGCATCCGATGAGTGATAGCGTTGCGTGCCTTCCGCGCCCGATGAGTGATAGCGTCGCGTGCCTTCCGCATCCGATGAGTGATAGCGTCGCGTGCCTTCCGCGTCCGATGAGTGATAGCGTCGCGTGCCTTCCGCGTCCGATGAGTGATAGCGTCGCGTGCCTTCCGCGTCCGATGAGTGATAGCGTCGCGTGCCACTACCGTTTAAGGGTTTGCACACTCTAACCACTGGAATATGAATAATATGCAAGACTTGAGCACAGCCGTCTTCAGGCGGCTCCTTTCAGATTGCTATAAATGCATGAACATTGCGGGAAGCAATCTATGAAGGACACAAAGAAAACCCCAAAAACAACTTACCACAGAGACGCAGAGGCACGGAGGAAAGCATCAAATGGAAAGGTGGAAAGAAACGCTCTTGTTCCCCGGATCTTTGCGCCTTCGTGGTTTTTGTGGCTGTTTCTCTGTGCCTCTGCGGCTCTGTGCTGAGTTCTTCCATATTATGTCACTTTGAATGCATATTGGTATCAGTCCTGAGTCAGTGAGGCAGGCCCCACCCCACATCTTTCATGGTAGACCCCCTCGGGGGTGAGAGGGTCAACCTTGTGTAAAAGATTCGTAGGAAAAACATGAGGGCGCCAGGCAAAGAACCGCCCCCTGCGGCCATGCGGCGCGACAGGGGGCGGGAGGGACTTACTTTTGGAGTGCGCAAGCCATGCTTGCGCCTTGGTGGCACATGCAACACCGTCTATGGATTCCGTCCCAGCGTCAGTCCATGTCCTTAAGGGTCTTCACGTCATCGAAGAAGTAGTCGGGAAGGGGCCACTTGTCGTCAATGCGGTCGTACATCCCCTGTTCCCGCGGGCTTGGCAGCGTGCTCTCGAGAATGGCCGGCGTCACAAAGAGGAAGAGCTCGTTCTTGGCCAGACTGTTGCCCTTGCTCTTAAACAGCCATCCCAGCACGGGAATCTGCTGGAACCACGGCGTCCCGGATGTGCTGTCCTGGGTGCGGAACTGCCGCAGGCCGCCCGTCAGGATGGTGTCCTTGTTGGACACAATCACGTCGGCTTTGGTCTTCCGGACGTCTATCACCGGAACGCCCTGCGATACGCCCGTCTGAATGGACTGCTTCGTCTCGATGGCCATGCGGACGTAGCCGTTGGACGTAATGGTCGGGGTGACGGTGATCACGATGCCCGCGTTCTTGAAGTTGACCTGCGGCGCCTGCTGATTCCCGCCGCCGATGGGGACCACGGTCACGTAGGGAATCTCCGTCTCGATGTTCATCTCGGCCTTCATCTTGTTCATCGTGACCACTCGCGGATTCGCCAGGACCTCCACCATTTGCCGCGTCTCGAGTGCCTGGATGTAGGCGGCCACGTCGAAATTCTGGTTGAAGATCTGAACTACGTCGCCATAACCCGCGTTGAAAGCCGACGCGCCTGCCGCAAGTCCCGGCAGCGGGTTCACCGTCCCGATCGTGTCGGCGGGAAGTCCGCTGCCCGTCGGGTCAACCAGAATGGGGTTGACACCCGTCCGGTCCCGGCGCCAGATGCTGAACTGCGAGCCCAGGTCCCGCGCGGCCGTCTGGGTCATGTCCACCAACCGCGCCTGGATCTGCACCTGCTGCTGGGGAACATCGAGTTCCTTGATAAGCCTGAGAATATCGTCGTATTGGGGCGAAGGCGCCGTGACAATGATGCTGTTGGAGGCCTTCTGAGCCACTATGCGGACCATCGCCTCTTCGATGCCCTTCAGGCGGATTTTCACGTCCTGGAATTTCTCCCCCGCCTTCTCGTCCTTCGTATCTTGATCCTTGTAGAGCTTCTTGAGGTCATCCGTCAGCTCCACCGCGTCCAGCCAGTTCACGTGCACCGTACTGGTCTTGACCTGGCCGACCTTGTTCTCGGGCTTGTCCAGGGCGGCGATAACGGCCTTGATATCAGCCATGATCGGTGGGGGTGCGGTGATCAACAGGGCGTTGGATTCCCTGTGGTAGGAGATCCCGACGGCCTGTTCCTGAACGTTTTGCAGACCCTGTTCGCCGCCGGCTTCGCCCCCGCCGCCGCCTTTTGAGCTTTGGGCCCTGGCTTGGACGAAAAGAATCTGAAGGTCTTTGGCGAAGCGTTCCGCGTCCAGATACCGCAGGGGGATCACCTCGGTCAGGGTCTCAATCCCGGTGCGGCCGAGATAGCTCTCCTGCACGATGCGTACGATGTTCTCCTCTTCCGTCACGACAAACCCCAGCTTCTGGATCCTCAGGATGTTGTCAAGAGCGACGCCCAACTGGACGTTCTCCAGGTGGATAGTGACTTTTCCCTGCACTATCGCCGGGTTCATCAGGATATTGAGTCCGGACTTTGCCGCGATCAGGCGAACCACGTCCTGCAATTCGGCGTCCCGGAAATCCAGAACCTCCATCTTGCTTTTAAGAATCTGGTTGGCGGTCAGTGCCCCTGACCGCTGCTCCCACCCCTTTGGGGCTCGTACCATCATGGTGCCGGCCCCCGACCCGGTTTTCTGCGGCCCCGGAGGAACAGCCGCCTGGGCAACGAGCGCGGAGGGGATCAGGAGACTGGCCAGCAGCCAGAGGGCGCAGACAGTGGTTAACAGTGCTCGTTTCATGGGAACAGTCACTCTCCTTCCCGAAGTTTGACAGGGAAAAGTTTGTCCTTCACCTTGTAAGTTACGGTGTCTCTTTCGATCTTATATACCACCACGGGCATATCCTGGCCCGGAATCATGTCCCCCACCCGCAATGTGTACGGACCCACCAGACATACCGGGTCCCTCGGGCTCAGGATCAGACCGGTGGTGTTGCCCTTCACCCATTCGGGCAGGCGCGCCTCGCCCTCCTGGGAGGCAATAGCCATCACCATCCCCGGCGGAATCATCCTCTTGAGGTTCTCGAGATCCAGCGCGCTCTTCTGGCGGAGTTCCACCAGCGACTTCATCTGGATCCACGACGGCGGAAGAGTGTCCAGCATGCGAACCGCGTTCGCGTAGTTGTCGTACGCCTTACGCCAGTCCTTGGCCTTGATGGCTGCCTCCGCCACCCGCCGGAACTCCTCTGAACGCACGCGGACGTGCGTCCAGGGAACCAGCATCGGATCGGCCTTGTCTCCCGAATCGTAGATAAAGGAGGGATCCGACCCCAGCAAGGTGTCCATTTCCGCCTTGCTCAGCAGCAACGGTTTGGGTTTGATCTCCTCTTCGATGCTGACGATCCTGGGTGCGGATACCTCGGTCGAACTGGTTGTCCCCTCGCCCGGCGCAGGGCCTGCTTCCGTGGGCGCCGGCGTGGCGGCCGATTCCTTGTCCCCAACGCCTTGTTCGGAGAGGCTGTTGGGGGCCAGTTTTCCGGCGGCCCTCTCGATGCTTATCTCCCCCAGAGCGGGCGCGCATAGGAAGGCAAGGAGAGACGTTACCGCCAAGAGGGAGATGAGGGCGGCGCCGCCTTTGGGAAAACGGAGAGAGGTTATGGTCATGGAAAACGCTCCTTAAAAAGCGCCCGGGTTGTTCAGGGACTCATGCTTCATGGCGAAAGCGGACGGTCCCCCTATTCCTTCAACATGAAAGTCGCCACGTGGACCTCGACGGGATGCTGCAGGGGATGTTCGAGGTCGTTGTTGATCTTCAGCGTCTTCACCCGCATGAAGCGCTTCGGGTTCTGCTCCACAAAGCTGAGAAACCGGCCGATCTGGTCAAAAAGGCCCGTGGCGTCAATGGTATATGGAATCTCAGCGTGACGCTCATACTCCTGTACTTTATCCGGGCCCACCTTCGTCGTCAGAACCCCCGTCGTGCGAAGGATATTGACCAGCGCGTCCAGGAAACCCTCCGGCTTGAGAGTCCGGGGAAGCATGCTGGAGACTTCCTTGATCTGCTTATCCAATTCCTCGAACAGCCCTTTGGTGGCTTTCTCGAATTCCGCGATGGTCTTGAGCTCGCTCTTGACATCCTTGAGTTTCTTTTCGGTTTCCGTGTACCGTGCCTCGGCGGCTCTGAGGCGGTCCGCGCCAAACATCCACCAGTACCACGCCATCAGACCGAGCCCCAAGGCCCCGATCACGACAAAGGTCACCATCTTTTTCTGCTGTTGCTGGTTCAGAGCCATGTTCGTAGTCCCTCTGGATGTAGTGCAGGCTTCAGCCTGTTCTTTCTCCCTGCTTGGACGTGTTGTCACGGTCTAAAGACCGCACTACGGACCTCACCTCGCGGGGCGCGGGGCCGGTCTGGCGCGTCCAGGCGCCGCCGGCTTCTCCTCGGTCTTGGTTTCCGTCACGGGGGGTTTCGGCTTCTCCGTGTTCAAGGTAAACTCGAACGCCCACACGAAAACGCCGTCCAGAAGTTTCTGCTCCATCAAACCCATGTTGACCGCCAGTTTCTGCTCATCATCCTGGGTCTTTTCGAAGAAGTCTTTGAACCGCCGGACCTCGCCCTTCGCGTTTTTCATCTCGTACTGCTGCATGTTCTTCTCGAATTCGCTGACCTTGGCGATGCGGTCCGACCCGTCCTCCCGGATCAACGTGGCCGCCTTGATGATGAGGGTCTGGCTTATCACGGGTTTCTGAATGATCTTGGGTTCCGCCCCCAGTTCTCTGACCTTGGCCGCCTTCTGTTTCTCGTCCAGAACGGCGGTTTCAGATTCCTTCTTTTTCTTGGTGTAGGCGGCTCTCGCCTCCTTGGAATTCGCCGTCTCAACCAAGTCCACCTTCTCGGTCACCTCCACCCCGGTGATGTAAACGTCCTGGGGCACCAGGTTCACGAGCATGTTCAGCTTCTCGGACCACAAAAGCCGGTTGGCGGGCTTGAGTTCCTGAAGGATTTCCTTCTGGTCCTGCATGCGCTTCCATTTCGCGAAACGCTCTTCGTGATCCGCTTTCTTCTTGTCCAGGTCTTTCTTCTGGTTGTCGCATTCGGCTTTCATCGCGCTTTCCTTGGCTTCCGCCTTGGAAATAGGCGACCAGATCAGGCCGTAGCCAACGATGATCCATGCGGCAAGAAACGCGACGAGGACCCCCGCCATCAACGCCGTGCCGACAGCCGGAGAAACCCCGCCGAACGCGGCCGTCCGCACCTTGGCGCGCCCCTTCTTGCCCTGGAGTTCGGGTGGAAGCAGGTTGATCTTGATCATAGCGTTCAGTCCACCACCTTTCTCAAAGCCAGACCGATAGCGACGCTGAGCATGTGTTTGTTATCGCGTATGAAGCCGGCGTCTATATCCGAACCGGTGACCGGAATGCGCTGCAAGGGGTCAATGATCTCAACCGGCAGGTTCAACTCCCGCTGGACGTAAGCGTCGAGCCCGCGCAGAACGGCCGAACCGCCGCCCAGAACCAGGCGGCTGACCTTCAGGCCGCGGGACTGATTCTCGAAGAACTGGATCGAACGCCGGATCTCCCCGATCAAACTGTTGAGAGAATTCTGGATGGCCCGGTCGGCCTGCGCGGTCTTGGAAATCCCCCCCTGCTCCCCTCCAGTCATCGCCTCGACCGTAGACCGGATGGTGTCCATGATGCTGGAGGCGTCGGGCTCTCCGCCCGCCGCCGTGTCATCCCCGCCTTTCTTGGCCTTGGGCGCGCCTCGCTCGATCTTGAGCGCCTCCGCCTCGGCGAACGCGATCTCAAGCCGCTGCTGGAGGGAGGAGGTGACGGTGTTGCCCCCGATGGAAATGTCGCGGGAGAACTTCGGAGTCCCGCCTGAGTAAACGGAGATGCTGGTTATGTCTCCCCCGATGTTCACCAGGCCCACCACCTCCTTGGGACCGGTGTCGTAGTTCAATTCGTAGCAGTTCAGAAAGGCGAACGAGTCCACGTCCACCACCTCCGGCGTCAGGCCCGCTTCGCGGACCAGGGACACGTGGTCGTTGATGAGCTCCTTGCGGGCGCACACGAGCAGCACGTCCATCCGCCGCATTTCCCCTTCGCCGGAGTGTCCGATCACCGCGGAGTCAATGTTCACGTCTTCCACCCGGAAGGGGATGTATTCTTCGGCCTCCCAGCGCAGGGCGTTCTTCAACTCGGCTTCGGGCATCTCGGGTAGCTGGATGTAGCGGACGATGATGGACTCCCCCGCGACGGCGGTCACGGCGTTGGTGGCCGTGATCTTCGCCTGGGAGAGAGCGTTGCGGATGGCGGCGGCAATGGCGGAGCGCTGCTGCTCGGTCTGCGGAGGTTTCTCGCCCGAAGGGTAAATCTCGGCGACCCCGCATTTCTCGAGCTCAATGTTCTTTTTGCCCTTCTTCTTGAG
>Ga0315279_10008131_pt1 | contig 12756 bp, 8 predicted proteins | sample YL17G06_20_MG_FD_203694 | JGI IMG/M metagenome (GOLD analysis project Ga0315279, IMG submission 203694) | Sediment microbial communities from Yellowstone Lake, YNP, Wyoming, USA - YL17G06_20 | ecosystem: Environmental > Aquatic > Freshwater > Lake > Sediment | place: USA: Wyoming | collected... | reverse complement strand
CACAACCTGGTGCCGGCGGGCGTGGCCCCCCGCCCCACCTTTTGTTTCACAATTTTCTCAACACGAAACTAGGCGGAAGGGGCGGGAGTTGAACCCGCAGCTCACGAATGCCATGAGCACCGGTTTAGCAAACCGGCCCGGAGAACCGCTATCCGGCTCCCCTCCGTGGAATCTGGCGGAGGACAGAGGATTTGAACCCCACTCCTTGCGGAGCGATCCGCTTTCGAGGCGGTCTCGGCGCGCCTGTCCGATTTGTCCTCCACGAAGCGGGCTGGCGAAACCCCAGCCCGCATTATTCACCACAGAGGGCACAGAGAACACAGAGTGAACATTTTCGATTTGCGATTTCCGGTCTGAACTGCCAACCCGCTGCAATCGAAAATCGCAAATCTAAAATCTAAAATCCCTTCTCTGTGCTCTCTGTACTGCTAAGGTTTCAAATCTTCGCGCGCTGCGAAGATTTCCTGCTTACTGCCTTCTGCCTTCTGCCTTCTGCTTTCTGCCTACTGCCTTCTGCTTACTGCCCCCTTGGGTTGCGGGCGTGACGCCCGCCCATGCGTTCTCCGTGGTGAATGATCCGGGTTACGCCTTCAACTCCGTGTTCCAGTACACATCGGAGATGAATTTCTCCCAACTCGGCTTGTATGGCACGCGCGCCAGCACCAGCCGCGGCAAGAACACCGGCTTGGCGGGCCTGCCGCGCAGCACCAGGCCCGCTTCAGCCGGCGTCCTGTTTGCCTTTCTGGAATTGCACTGGACGCAGGCGACCACGCAGTTGGTCCAGCTCGATACGCCCCCACGAGACCGTGGGACGATGTGGTCAATCGTCAACTCCGCCGTCCCCGGCCGCTTGCCGCAGTACTGGCACGTGAAACGGTCGCGCTTGTAGATGTTGCTGCGCGCGAACGCCACGCCGCGGTTGGGGAGTTTCCCGAAGCGGGCCAGCACGATGATCTCGGGAACGGGAATCGAGAACGTCGCCGTGCGCACGCAGGGCGTTCCCGCCGCGGCCTTGAGGTTCGTCCACGAATCAAAGTCGTGCAGCGTGTAGTCGTCCGGCTTCATGGCGCGGGCGCCGCCGGTGTAGAGTTTGCAGAGCGCATCCAGCACCGTTGTGAAGTCCAGCGGCATCCAATTCCGGTTGAGCACCAGCGTTGCGTCATGAAGTACCACGGCCTCTTCCTCCTCTCGTAACCGTTTTCGTCCTTTCAAACCTGGCAAGGCGCCGAGGTGTCGAACCCCGCCGCGCGGTTTTGGAGGCCGCGCAGGTCGCCGGACCATCGCGCCCCGCGAACTCAATGGTGGGGATGTGAGGAATCGGACCTCCTAGCTGCAACGAGCGCCGGCTTTACAGGCCGGATCGGCTCCCACGCCGCTGCATCCCCCTTGCGATTTTGGCGCTCTCGCGAGGACTCAAACCCCGATCAGCCGGTTAGAAGCCGGCCGCTCTGTTCCGTTGAGCTACGAGAGCGTGCCCTCTTCAATTCTGGTGCCGCAGGTGGGATTCGAACCCACATCAACCTGTGTCTGAGACAGGCGCCTATGCCAGTTCGGCTACCGCGGCACTTCTCTTGCGATTCTGGCGCTCCCGCGAGGACTCAAACCCCGATCGGCCGGTTCGTGGCCGGCGGTTCTATTCGTTGAACTACGGGAGCAAAGGATGCCGCAGGTGGGACTTGAACCCACATCAACCTGTGTTTGGGACAGGCGCCTATGCCAGTTCGGCTACCGCGGCACGCCCTTCGATCTGGATCACCTCCCTTCAAAGCGGGCCAAATCCTCGTACCCAGCGTCCGGGGCTGCTGTCCTCCCCTTGGAGGAAGCGGCCACACTCAATCTGGTTGCGGGTGGCGGAATCGAACCGCCCTTGCAGGCTTATGAGACCCGCCAGACCACCAGGCCTTGGCCACCCGCTGCACCGTTCTGGCGCTCCCGGCCGGAGTCGCACCGGCTTTCTCCACCGTGACAGGGTGGCAGCTCCACTCTTTGCCCTCGGGAGCGTTCCGCATCCTTCCTGGAAGCCGCGGCGGGACTTGCACCCGCTTCCTCCCGCTCTGCAGGCGGGCGCCTCGCTCTTCGGCATCGCGGCCCTTCTCATTGGCGGGGCCCCTGGGAATCGAACCCAGTTCTCCTGGTTTTCAACCAGGCGCAATGACCACACCTGCACAAGCCCCGCTGCACAGATTTTCGATTTTTGATTTGCGATTTTCGATTGGAACAGGCCCGCGCGGAGCAATCGAAAATCGAAAATCGAAAATCGAAAATCTAAAATGTCCTGGGGTGTCCTACGGGAGTCGGACCCGTTCCTCGAGACTCACAATCTCGCGTGCTCATCCGGCACACTCAGGACACCACAAACTCCGCAGCCTGGTCGGACGGGGAGGAGTCGAACCTCCACATGCTGTTCATCAGACAGCCATGCAGCCCGCTACATCACCGTCCGACCGCCTTCCGAATTTGGTCGGGATGGCCGGATTTGAACCGGCGCCCTCCTGGTTCCAAGCCAGGCGCTCTGCGCAAACTGAGCTACATCCCGTCAACTCCCTTTTCCTCTTACTTCGGGCGCCCGAGAGTCGAACTCGGCCGGCGTGCTTATAAGGCGCGCCAGTGCCACCGGCACGTAACGCCCGCCAGCTCGTTCTGGCTGGCTCGCGAGGACTCGAACCTCGGTCTCCGCGTTCAAAGCGCGGCGTCCTCCCGCTAGACGACGAGCCATCCCATTGGTGCGGCCGGCGGGAATCGAACCCGCTCCTCAACCTTGGAAGGATCGCGTGCCACCGTGAACACCCCGACCGCACCGCACTGAGTGCTGCCGGCTGGGACTTGTGCCAAGTCCCGTTCCGCCTCAGCACTCAGAGTCGAAAACTTTGGTTGCCGGGCAGGGATTCGAACCCCGATTTCCTGATCCAGAGTCAGGCGGCTTGCCTTTCGCCGACCCGGCAACTCATTGCGGATTTCGGACTGCGGATTGAACGGCGCCGCCGCTCCACAATTCCACAATCCGCAATCTGTAATCGCATGGTGCGTCCGGTGGGGCTCGAACCCACACCCTACCGGTTAAAAGCCGGTTGCTCTGCCACTCGAGCTACAGACGCGCCTCCCTTTTCTTGCCCGCCCCCGCTACCACCTCCACAATGGAGGAATTCTTTGGTGCGCCCGGTGGGGCTTGAACCCACACCCAACCGGTTAAGAGCCGGTTGCTCTGCCGCTCGAGCTACGGACGCCCGTCGTTCACCCGCTGGCAGCTCCACGGGGATTCGGACCCCGGTTGCCGGATTGAAAGTCCGGTATCCTGGCCGCTGGATGATGGAGCCGCGGCTTGGTGGAGCGACCGGGACTTGCACCCGGAACACGACCGTGCGGAGGTCGCGTGATCCTGTTTCACCATCGCCCCATCTTCCTTTCTGTCCTGGGGCCGCAGGCAGGAGTCGAACCCGCACCGCCTCTTTACGAAAGAGGCCTGTGAGCCGTCACACTGCGGCGTGCCCTGATTGGCTGCGGCGGGAGGAGTCGGACCTCCAATTCCTGCGTAACAGGCAGGCGCGATACCATTTCGCCACACCGCAACGAAAGCCCTTCTACGTGCCGTTGGCCTGGAGCCGCAGGCGGGACTCGAACCCGCAGGACCTCGTTACAGGCGAGGTCCGTGGCCTCCACACCGCGGCACATTTGGAGCACCCATGTCTCGAGCGAAAGCACGCTCGCGCTCTTCCATTGAGCTACATTCGCATTTGCCAGGCTTGACAGTGATTCAGCGAGTGGTAAGTTAGGAGACAAAGAGACCCGGCGCGCAGAGACGATGTCACTGCGTTCTATGCAAGGAAAACGTTGGGGCTCTTTGTCGGACCTCAGGCGTTGCCGCGCCTGGGGTCTTTTACTTTCCGCGCTGAATTCTCAACAACCACCTCCTTTCCATCGGCAAAAAAAAACCTTCCGGGGTTCGCACCCCGGAAGGTTTGGGACTGTCATCAAGTCCATTACCTTCTAGGGTGCCTGCCTCCCTTCGGTATCAAATCTTCGATTGCGATAGATACTTTTGGCGAGGCACTGTGCCGGGGAATGCGGCAACACGGCTCCTTGCATCTCTATCAGAGATGAGAACCGTGTGCGCGTTAGTGTACCCGACCAAAACAAAACCATCGAAACCGACACTCCTTCCCTAATGCTAAAATACCTATAACCTCCTATCGGCGCGATGTCAAGTATAATTCTGGAGAAAAATGAAAATTGTTGTCTGGCACTGGTCGGTAGTCGGCAGTCGGCAGTCGGTAGTAGGCGGTAGGTGGTAGGTGGGCGGCGCATGGTGGTTCGTGCCACGCTCCACGCGCCGCCCGTTCATCCTTCATTCTTCCCGATCGTGGTCTCGGGGCAGTTGTTGGCAGTTGTTGGGGCCGCCAGAAGGGATGCGGATCGCCGTGTCGCCCTTCGCGGGTGCCACGGCACGCAGTGCCGTGCCCCGGTGCCCTTCCCCCGCCGTCACTGCTCCCCGTTCCACGACTTTCTCAACACAACACTAGTGGCACGTCATGTTGCCGCCATGGGGCGCATTACGAGGGTGGTGAGGCCGGGCATGCCGCAACGACCGGCAGCACATTTTCTGCTCTGATTTGCTGCTGGCATAAGTCCAGTAATTTGCATGATCTATCTGGCGGACCGGCGCCTGCCAGGGTAGATAACAGTGTGCCACGATTCGCCGGAGGGAGGAATCTCATGCAGCCAGCCACCATGAACCGTCGCCAGGCACTTTCCCGCGCAGCCTTTGCGGCTGCCAGCGTGTGGATCGCCAAGGGCGGCACAGCGGCGGGTGATGATACGCCCGCCCCGAAGCTCAACATTGCCGGCATCGGTGTTGGCGGCCAGGGCGGCTGGGACCTGGACCAGGTGAGCAGCGAAAACATCGTGGCTTTGGCCGACGTGGATTGGGACTATGCGGCCAAGACCTTCAAGCGCTACCCCAATGCGAAACAGTACAGAGACTTCCGCGAGATGCTCGAGAAGGAGAAGAGCATTGACGCGGTGGTCATCGGCACGCCCGATCACAGCCACGCCGTTGCCGCCATGACGGCCCTCAAGATGGGCAAACACGTCTACTGTGAGAAGCCGCTGACCCGCACGGTGTATGAGGCGCGGGCACTGGCCAAGGAGGCACGCGCGCGGTCGAAAATGCTCGCCACGCAGATGGGCAACCAGGGCATGGCCTTTGAAGGGAACCGGCTCATCAACGAATGGCTCTGGGCCGGCGCCATCGGCGCGGTGCGCGAGGTCCACGTCTGGTCCGACCGGCCCACGCACCTCGGCAAGCTGCCGCTCTATTGGGCGCAAGGCATCGAGCGGCCCAAGGATGAACCGCCGACGCCAGCAGCGCTTGACTGGGACTTGTGGCTCGGCCCCGCGCCCGCGCGGCCGTATCATCCGGCTTACGCACCATTCAAGTGGCGCGGCTGGTGGGACTTCGGCTCAGGCGGCCTTGGCGACATGGGCATCCACAACCTCGCGCCGGTCTTCTCCGCGCTGAAACTGGGCGCACCCACCTCCGTCCATGCCAGTTCAACACCGCTATTCCCAGACACGCTGCCCGTGGCGTCGTGCGTGCATTACCAATTCCCGCGCTCCGGCGACATGCCGCCGGTGACGCTGCATTGGTACGATGGCGGACTGATGCCGCCGCGGCCGGAGGAACTGGAGGATGGCCGGGAACTGAACCGTGAGGACGGCATCCTTTTTGTCGGCGACACAGGCAAACTGCTGGTGGAAGGCTGGGGCGGCAACAGCCCGCGGCTGATTCCGGAGCAGCGCATGCGGGAATACCAGCGGCCGCCCAAGACGTTGCCCCGCTCCATCGGCCACCACAAAGAGTGGCTGGAGGCTTGCAGGAAGGGCACGCCCACGCGCTCCAGCTTCGATTTCGCCGGGCCGTTGACGGAAGCCGTTTTGCTGGGCACAGTCTGTGTGCGCATGGGCGGCGGCAAACTGGTGTGGGACAGCGAGAACCTTAAGATAGCCAACGTCCCCAAGGCCAATCAATATCTGCACTACGAGTACCGCAAGGGGTGGACGCTCTGACAAGTCTGTCCGTCTAAGGGAATTTCGGGGACGGGGGAATTTCGGGGACGTGCCCGGAACCTTTCCGCGTGCGCCCGCCCTTGGCTGCCGCCCCGAAGTGACGCACGAATGGCAGCAGGTCATTTTCTCCCCGTCCTTGGTATCGGGACGGGCCTAAGGGCTCGCTGGCCCGACCACCCGATGACCCGATGACCCGATTGCTTCACACAACCCGTCTTCGCCTGCACTCACTCCGCCATGCCCCTCAGGAATTCCGCGGCCTTCACAATCCTCACACCTCGAAACTCACCCAACACCAGCGGGTCTTTGTCCCCGGAAACAAGGTAGTCGGCCTTGGCCAGGAGCGCGCATTCCAACACCTTGTCGTCATCCGGGTCGCGTGTGACCGCGCGCAGTTCGCCGTGGATAGGCACCATCCGCAAGAAACCCGGCGCATCGGCCACTGCGCCATCCGCATCCTCCCTGCTGAATGCCAGCTTCAACTCCAGCTTCTGAGCAAACTCATTGAGTATCTCGGCACAGGTCGCGCCTTCCACAACGCCCCTGCGCGCCAGTTCAACGCACCGGAACGGCGGCCCGCTCCAAGCCACCGCCGAGAAGAGCACGTTCGTGTCAAAGACCACTCTCAGCGGCACGACTTGCCCTCATGCAGCACGGCGTCAATGAAATCCTCCCGCTCGCCATCGGTCATCCGGTCCCAGGCGCGGCCTTCGGCCGCGGCCAGACGGCGCAACCGGGCCTGGGCGAGACGCCGGCGTTTCTGCCGGCCCCTGGCCGCCGTGCTGGCCAGCGCCAGCAGCGCCTCACGTTTGGTGGCCGCCGGAAGCCGCTTCACCAACGAGACTACCTGCGCCGCAGCCATTGTGGAAGTGGTCATAGTTGTACCTCCCTCAAGCGCCTCTCATGGTATCCGGCGCACCGTGGCTCTTCAATGGGTATCTCCTCATGCCCGCCGTATCAACGCCCGCGCCCTGCGTCCCGATCTAGGGACAGGAGCGCCTATGAATGCTCAATTACGGCTAGCACGGCGCAAGTAAGATCGCTCATGACTGCTGGCGAAGCACAGCCTAGCCTCTTCAGGAACCTTCCAAGGTCTACGCTACGGAGTTGTAGCGCATCCACTGCCGAAGTCTTTTGCAGACCATTCAAGGAGTTGGGTTCAACTCTGATATGCCATAGATTGCCAGCGAAATAATCTTTCCATTCCGTAAGCGGCGCCACCAGTTTCAATGGCAGCCTGCCTAGCCCGGATTATTCGTACCGCGGGCGTCTCGCCCGCATCGTGCAGGCGGGACGCCTGCGGTACGTGAATAATGCAGGCTAGAGCGTCGGAACTCAGAACCACAGCAGGGCGAATCTTCTTGATCTCGGCGCCTATAGTCGGGTCAAAATTGACGAGCCATATCTCGCCGCGAAGAGGAACTGGATCAAAGCTCAAGGAGGTCCTGCACCTCCGTTTCTTTCCATTCAGTATTCTCCTGATAATGAGCGACCAGCGCCTCAGCCTGCTGCGCCAGGATACGCCGCCGTTCCCTGAGCTCGAGTCTCAGGAAGCCGCGCCGCGTCAGACGCCCCCTTGGCTTTCTCGATGCCATTGGGTAACTCCCAGTTCCCTTGACAGACTCGTTCACACGCACAGCACGCCTCCTTCATAGGGCGTAGTTCATAGTATGGCGGAATACGTAGAAATCAAGAAATAAGGAGACTTTAGCGTCTCACGAAAACGCCCCTTTAACTTGCCCCGCCTTGTCCTTATAAACGCTGGCATGGACGACTTGGTGAATGTGGCCGCGGACGACAAGGAAGCTCTTGCTGAGAGCATCGCCAGATTCCAGGCGGCGCATGAACGGGTGGTGCGGGAACTGAGCAAGGTCATCATCGGGCAGCGCGAGGTGGTGGACCAGTTGCTGGCCTGCTTCTTCTGCGGAGCGCACTGTCTGCTGATTGGCGTGCCGGGGCTGGCCAAGACGGCGCTGGTCAAAGCGCTGGCCGAAATCACGTCCCTATCCTTCAAGCGCATCCAGTTCACGCCGGACCTGATGCCCAGCGACATCACGGGGACGGACGTGATTGAAGAGGATTCGAGCACCGGCAAGCGCGACTTCAAGTTCCTCGCCGGGCCCATCTTCGCCAACATCGTGCTGGCCGATGAGATCAACCGCACGCCGCCGAAGACGCAAGCCGCGCTGCTGGAAGCCATGCAGGAGCAGCAGGTCTCCATCGGCAAGATCACCTATCCGCTGCCCAAGCCGTTCTTTGTCATCGCGACGCAGAACCCGATTGAGCAGGAAGGCGTGTATCCGCTGCCCGAGGCCCAGCAGGACCGTTTCATGTTCAACATCCATGTGAGCTATCCGTCAGCGGAGGAGGAACTGGACATCTACCGCTATACCACGCAAGGCAAGCCCGCGCACCTGAGCCCCATCATCAGCGCCGAGGACATTCTGGCCCTCCAGGATGTCGTGGACCGCGTCGTGGTCAGCGATTACGTCCTGCAGTACGTGACCGACATCGTGCGCGCCACCCGCCCGGCCATGCCGCAGGCCCCCAAGTTCATCAAGGAACTGGTGGACTGGGGGGCAGGGCCGCGCGCCGGGCAGTACCTGGTGAAAGGCGCGAAGGCGCTGGCCGCCATGGGCGGGCGCTTCAACATTTCCTGCGAGGACGTGCGCCACGTCGCCGTGCCGGTGCTGCGCCACCGCCTGGGCACCAATTTCCAAGCGCAGTCGAGCGGCGTGGACGCAGTCCAGATTGTCAATCTGCTGCTTAACGAAGTTCCCGAACCCAAGCTGACGTGATTTTCGATTTTTGATTTTCGATTTTCGATTGGCGGCGGCGTGCGTTTGCAGGCCGTTCAAATCGAAAATCGAAAATCCAAAATCGAAAATCACACGAGTCCCCAGCGTTTCCTCAGCACCCATTCGAGGGTGAGGAGGGCGGCGAAGAGCGCCAGCACCCAGGGGCGATTCCAGATTTCAGTGACGTCGGTCACGGTCTTGGAGTAGCTGGCGTGGCGTTTCGCCAGGGCCTGGAAGGCGTCGCCGGCGTGTTCGGGGTCGTAATACATCCCGCCGCTCAGAGCGGCGATGCGCCGCAGCAGGCTCAGATTGGCCTTCGGGTTGTCGTGTTCCACGTCGGGCGCGGCGACCTGGAAATCCACAGTGTCGCTGTCCAGGACGCGGCCATCCGGCGCCAAGGCGAGCGCGCGGCAGCGATAGTTTCCTGGAAATGCTAACGCGACACGCTTGCCGTAGTCTCCCGCCCCCAAACCGATTTCCTCCTTTAGAACGGGCGCCTCCTGTTCGTCCTGCAAGCGGCTCAAGGCAATGGCGATCTGCGCGCTCTTGATTGCCGGGCCGGATTTCTCTGTCTCATGCACCACGACCCGGAATGTGGCTTCGTCCCCGACCCTGTACTGGAGACGCTCGACATCCACGAACACGGCCTTGTCAGTGTCGCGGTAATCGCTGCGTGTCAGCCACGTGACGAGGTTGCGCCAGAAGCGCTTGAGCGTCTCCACTTGGTGGCCTTTCAGCGCCCACTGCCAGGTGGTGTCCGCCGTCAGCACCGCGGCGCGTCCTTTGCCGTATTCCTGCACGACCAGAAGCGGACTGGTTCCCGCGCGCAGCAACACATGTGCGGCGGCACGGATATCCTCCACGCGGTCCACAACCGGTATCTGCGGGACGGCCTGCCACAGCGCGGCGCTCTGCTCGGCCGTCTCACCAATGGCCAGCACCGGATGCGAACTCTCAAGGGGGGACATGGTCACGGGCAGCGGCCCATTCACCACGCCGTCGGTCTTGGTCAGGACGACGGGCAGGACCGGCGCCAGCGGCGTGTTCTGCCACCCGCCCGCGCCGAGATTGCTTACCCCGCCAATCATCAGCAAGCCCCCGCCACCCTCGACGAACTTGGCCAGGTTCCGCAAAGCCTGCGCCTCGAAGCACACCGCCGGCAAATCGCCAAGGATTACCAGCCGCAGTTGCTGCCAGTCCTCAGCCCGCTCCGGCAACAAGTCCTTTGGCGCGCCCGTCCGGACATCGAAGGCGTTCTTGGCTCTGAGCAGGATATTGGGCGCGGTCTCCAGCGCGGAGACAACGGCGCCGTACTCCTTGCGTATCGCGCCCTCCACGTACTGCACGCCCAGCTTGGTGCGGTAGACGCGGAAGAAGGCGGTGCGCGAGTTGTTGGCGGCGTCCACTTCGCCGGGAACCTGCCCCACCACTGCCGACACGCGATGCACGCCCAGCGCCTCCGGAACGTAAGTGATCTCCACCGCGGGCGCCGGCACGTTCGTGCCCGGAGTCAGACTGAGCAGGCTTTCGTGAATCTTCTTGCCGGCAATCTCGACTTTGAGCGGCACGACAGCTGGTTCGGGCAAGGTGGAGTCCACCTCAACACGCAGCAGCATGCGCGAGCCCACGAACGCTTTCTCCGGCACAACCAGGTCCCGGATGCGAATGTCCTTATACTCGGCGGGCGTGGCCTCCTGCCCCAGGCCGATGCAGTACAACGGCACGCCCGCGCGCTCCAGGGACAGCGCGGCGGAGATCACGTCCTTCGGCCCATTGTGGCGGCCATCGGAGATAAGGATCGCGCTGGCTGTCGGATCTCCCCCGGCTTCCGCGGCAATAGTTTCCAGCATCGAGGCCAAATCCGTGGCAAGACCGTAAGGTCCGATGGCGGGACGGGGACTGACACCCATTTCCGGCCGTTGGGAAATGGGCTGTCTGTCCCCGTCTGGAGTCTGCTCGCCAGGCAGCGCCTCGATTCTCCGCGGACCGCTGTCGAAGACGTAGCGCTGCAGTTCGAAGTCTGAGCGCAGCTTATCCAATTCGCGCCGATGCCCGGACAGAATATCGGTAGCCGTTTGCCAGCGCGTCCGCCCGCGGGCGGTGTCGCGCAAGTCCATTGAGGCGGAACTGTCCAGCGCAATGAAACACAGGCCGCGCTCGCGCAATTGCCGCTGCTGCGTCAGTACGGGCCGCGCCAGGCACAGCAGCACGGCCGCGAACGCGCACACGCGCAGCGACAGCAGGAGCCAATGCCGGGCGCCCGACAGGCGCCGCGTCGTGCGGATGTAGGCGCGCCGCACGCTCAGGATCAGCAGCAGCGCCACCGCCCCCAGAATCAGCGGGTGCAGATAGGGATCAAAACGCAGCGCCTCAGCCTGTCCCATGGGCGCCTCCGCCGTTGCTCTCGCCGCCTCGCGGTTGCTCTTCCGATTCGCCAGCCAACACGGGCGAGGATGCAGGCGAGCTGGCACAGCCTGCCCGCGCCACGGAGGTCTCTTCGGGCTCCGTGAGCACGCGGTACACACGGTTCGCCAGGAAACTCTCCGTGAGCAACGCCCCGATAAGGGCCAGCAGCAACATGGCGGTGACTTCCCTGCTTGCCCCGGCGCCGGCGCCGCCAAGCATGGGCGCTTCGCTCACACTGCGGACGATGGAGGCGTCCCACGCCGCAAGCGCTTGCCTGGCCGTCTCAGGCGAAGCCTTGGTCAGATCGGATTCGCCGGTTTCAGGGTTCACGGCCACAAGCTTGACCAAGGGGGACTGACTATCCGCGGAGCGCCAGTGGAATTCGTGTATCCCGGGCACGTCAAAGGGCGGAACGATGACGGCGGCCGCAGCCGCGCCAGGTTGGGCCGCGCCGGCTCGCGCTTCCGGGCGCAAGGAAGTATCCATTCGCAATGTCGCCGGATTCAGCGCACCGGGCTTGAGCCACAAGACCTGGCCGTCGGCGGGAGGCGAGGGCAGAGCCAGGACGAGCGGGAAGCCCAGCCGCGCCTTCTGGTCGTCGCCGGCGCCGGAAAGATACCGCACGCTGTCGAGCACCAGCGTCACAAACGCCTCGCCATGCTTCGGCAAATCGCTGCACTCCAGGTCCGGGCCCATGGCGCAGAGCACCACGCGGCCGCGGCCGTAGGACTTCTCCAGCAGCAACGGCGACCCGTCCGCCAACTGCAGGACCACGCTGCAGCTCGGGTCCTTGGCCTCAGGAGTGATTTTGACAAGCTGCCGGACTCGCGCCTCGCGCAGCAGCCTTGTGGCGCCCGGCGTCATGCGGGCCACCAGAGGATGCTCCGGTTGCGCGATGGTGATGGCTTCGGGTTTGCTCAAGAGGCTTGAGTTCCCGATATGCCCCGGCAACAGGCCGCCGTTCTTTGCATACTCCTGAAAACCATAGCGCCGCACGTCAGCAGGCTTGGTGTGCGGCCCCAGCCAGACGAACAGCCCGCCGCCGTCGTTGGTCCACTGCTGCAAGGCCGCCCAACTGGTATCGCTCAGTGGCCCGCAATCCGACAGAATGACCACGCGCTGCTTCGACAGCAACTCCGCGGACAACTCTGCAACCGCCTGCACCTGGCATATCAGGCCGCTCATGCCAGGCCCGGATGTACCACGGGCGTCCCGCCCGCGACCACCTTCTGTCGAAGCTGTCCCATCATCATAAGGCTGCAGCGCGGCCTGGACAAAGAACGCCGTGCTTCGCCCCCTCACCCCACCCTCTCCCCCCTGGGGAGAGGGAAGGGTGAGGGGTGCTTCCAGCACCAGCGCGCTCGGCGGCCTTCCGGCCTCGTAAACAAAGAAGAAGTCCTGATCCATCGGCAGGCGGTCGGAAGCGGGCAGGTGCAGACGGCCGCGATGGGTCCCGGCTTTTCCTGTCTGAAATTCGAGTTCCACGTCG
>Ga0315279_10008130_pt1 | contig 12758 bp, 16 predicted proteins | sample YL17G06_20_MG_FD_203694 | JGI IMG/M metagenome (GOLD analysis project Ga0315279, IMG submission 203694) | Sediment microbial communities from Yellowstone Lake, YNP, Wyoming, USA - YL17G06_20 | ecosystem: Environmental > Aquatic > Freshwater > Lake > Sediment | place: USA: Wyoming | collected... | reverse complement strand
TCCGAGAAGGCTTTGTCCTTTCCAGGTTGGATTTCAAACAGTACGTAGACCCGGACACGATTATTTTCAGGTTTCATAACAGATCGTTCTGTTGTCTACCTTATTATTTCTTCTCACGCTACGGCGTTGCTAACGCGCCGGCGAATGACTCGAGGCGATGCTTTTGTATACGAGCGTTGCTTTTGCAAATACCAGCGGGAATTAGTTTGCAATTGATGCCTGCAAAAAACGTGAATCCCCATCGGGGGTCACGCGCGGTGGCTTTGTTCCTACTTGTGAGGCTTTTCCCATAATTCCAGCTTTTTCTGCTTCAATTCCCTGCGTTTTCTATGCAAAAACCGGTAGACTGTGCCATGCATGTTGCCTTTGATCAGCATTTCTATCGCCTCCCGCGCTATCTGAGCTTGCTCTATGGTCCCGATTATTGCCACAGTGTGGCCATATACAGCAACATTGGCCTCCGTCAATTCCTCAATGATTGTGCGAGTTTTTCCATTCATCCCGATGATTCTGCCCTTTACCCGTTTGATGTCGGCTTCTGATTTCCCAAACACGATTCTCAGGTCTACAACGTCCAAAACAGCTTCTTCGTCGCGAATAAGACGAAAAGCATGTTCAGGAGAGAAGCCTCTGCCAACGGCGGTCACAACATCCTTGGCTCTAAAGAGCGTAGAGGGATCTGTGGCGTCTTCCTTCACAAGGACATTAACGTCGCCCGCTTCACCGTCAATCTGAAGCTCTACTGCGAGTTTTTCCTCAATACTTTTTTTTATTCTTCCGTCGGGCCCAATCAAGACTCCAACTCGTTCTTTGGGGATTTTTATGAAAGTGTTAGCTCGCGCCACGACCAGTCACCCTCTTGTAACAATCTTCAACCGATGGGACTTTGACGCCGAGGTGGCTAAAATACTTATTGAGGTTAGTCAGGTCTCGGCGAAGCAGAAACTCGGACATCGGATGTACCAAAGGCACTGCTTGGGCCATATCAAACAATACTGTTCGTCCCCGCCATATCATGATGTTGTACTCGCTCAGATCGCCATGAACAAGCTCGGCTCTGCGGTACAATTTTTCCAAATAGGTCATTATATCTTCGTAGACTTTCGCGGGATTCTTCGGACGCTGTTCCTTAAGCGACGGCGCGCTTTCGCCGTTTTCCCCTATGAACTCCATTATAAGTACGTTGTTTCTCACGACGATTGGTTTGGGGACTCTGACTGTTGCGCGCACGGCGAGTTCTAGGTTTTTGAATTCTTTTTGAGCCCATGCGAAGATCAGCGAACGTGTTCCATGCTTTAGGCCTTGGAACCTGGGGTCTCCTTCAATGTATTTCACTAGTCCTTTGCGGAATTCCGAAGATACGACTAAGTATATCTTTATCGCGATTTCTTTGCCTTCCTTGTTTTTCCCCCAGTAAACGCGTGCCTCTTTTCCTGCCTTGACGACGCCGTGAATCTCGTCTATCGTTCCCTTGTTCATGAAATCGTATATTACCATCAGGGTGGACCGATCGAAGACTTCCTCCATAACCCTTCGATCGGATGAAAAGTCTTTGGTTAGCATCCGCTGATCGCGCTCGGAGCGCTGCTCTTTCCTCGTTAGCTTGTCTTCAGCTCTCTGCGCCCGCTGCCTGCTCATCAAATTCCCCTTTTTTCTGTTTGATATTACCGCTCTTGGTTTATATCAATATTGATGGAAAAAGCCTATGAGGTCACCAAATAGTGGGCGGGGTGAGGTAGTCACGGCAACGATGGTGACGTCTCCACTTTCTTTCGCACAATTCCCTTTTTTAGTGTGTTTGATTGATGCTTTTGTAGGATTTGAGCAGCATCGTCGTGTGTTAGACTTAATAGTGAAGTTGACTGTTCAAAGAGATGTGGTTGGACTTGGAGATTCCAAGGGAAATATATCAGCAAGGTATCAGCCTTTGCAGGAAGAATGTACTCGACTATCTGGACGAAGCAGAGGCTATTGCTCAGAAGGGCCATCTGCAGCACGCGTACGTCTTGGTTCAAGTGGGGATAGAAGAGACAGGGAAAATCGTGTGGTTACGTGAAGAGCAGCAGAAGAACACCGCTGACCCAGTATGTGTTCCAGATGCGATCTTTGGCAAGGATGGTGGGAAAAGTCATAGAATGAAGCACGAAAAGGCACTTACTGTTCTGAAACCAGAGTTGCTATGGGTTTGCAGAGGACCTTTTGATCCTGCGGTATTTGATCCCAGAATATTCGATGTCGGAAGAGAGGCTTCGCCAGAAACCCGATTAATGAATGCCTACGTGGGCTTTGACGATAGGAGTAAGAGATGGTTCCTTGGATGCGAGATTGATAGGTCCAAACTCAACCGTTTAATAAATCACGTGAGACAGGTTGTCTCAACACTTTGATGAATTAGGTGTCTGTTTGTCCGCGCGCGCATTTGTTTTACGATGGGTAAATGATGGAAAAGCCTACCAAAAAGGCTATCAAAAGCCTATTTTTCTCCAATTTTGCCTGAAAAGCCAAAAAACCGCAGAAGAAATGCACTCTTTCTCCTAAACCAGTGTATGTCTACCACACTTTTCTTCTAAATGGTTTTCTCAAAGATTGTAGCTTCTTTTCCAGAAAAAGCCTGAAATATTGAGCGCAATGCTAGAAAACATTTCTTTTGCGTAGAGAAGAAACGAGTTATTCATGGTTTTTCATTGCGAAAAAACGTGCACTGGGCTGAAACGTGGATATAGCTTCCAAAATAGAAGAAAAATCCACTGAAAAAACCGCTAGAACTGTCAGGAAAAGAATAGCTTTCAAACCTGTAGTCTTTGGGTCTTTGAAGCTTACTGTCAAGAATTCGCTTCAGGAAAATACACGAGCAAAGGAATTAGAGTTTTATGCCGAACCCGTGCGCGCGCTTACTATTCGTTGGATGCCTCGATACGAGTCCAGCGAGCAGTTTTTCCTATCGTTCTTTCTCATCAAGTCCGAACATACGCAAAATCGCTTTTCTAATGCCTGGCATCAACAAGAGAAGAAGCAGTACGACTAGTGTCATGACAATCACTGCGACCAGACTGCCGACAATTTGAACGAATGAGTTAGTGCTACCGTAATACATTTTTACGGAAAAGTCGTAAAGTATCGCCGTGAAGAATATCAGAATCGCAATAACAAAAGACAGTTTGAGCAAAGCAAGAAACTCAGCTTTATTCACGACATTCGCCTCTTGTCGCATTATTGCTATAAGCCCTATGTAGCTTTTCGCATTTTTCTTAGGGTAAACTGTCAATAAAACCAAGTTCTTTTCATCGAAGAAAGACAGATTAGGGCTCTTGGCAGCCAAAAGGTAGCAGATGTGTCGGAAATAGGACTAATGCTTTTTATTCTAAGCCTCATATCAATGTAAGGTTTGTTTCATGAATAATGAGAAGACGAAGCTGAAGAACACTGAGATCAGAGTCATCTCTGAACTGTTGAAAAACGGTCGGAGAAGTGATAGGCAGTTGGCTAAGGCTCTGAATGTTTCTCAGCCTACCGTGACAAGAATTAGAGGAAAGTTGGAGAAAGACGGATTAATCAAAGAACACACGATTATCCCTGACTTCAGAAAGCTTGGAATTGAACTTATAGCATTTATTTTCGGCGTCTGGTCACCAGACGAGGTTGCGAAATATTCCCAAGCTGAACGAATGGAAAAGGCGCAGAGGTTTATGTTGAAGCGTCCAAACGTCATCTTCGCCTCGAGCGGACGGGGTCTGGGAATGGAACGGATGATGGTTTCCCTTCATAAAGACTATTCAGACTACAGTGAGTTCATCAGGCAAGCACGAACTGAATGGGCAGGTATGGTCAAGCTTGAATCCTTCGTCATAAGCCTAGAAGTGGATGCAATGCCTCGTCTCTTTTCCCTCAGGGACCTGGGAGAATACATAGAGAAAATGGTGTAATAGCGCTTGGTTGGCTTCCGTAGCTTCATTGTGACCCATCTCTCCACGTCTTCCATTTGTCCTTTCATGAAATCCTTCTTAAGGCCCTAGTCTCTTGCAGTCTAGTTCATGGATTCCAAGACGTGTCCTAAATGCGGTTCACAAATGAACAGTGACAAGGTCTTGGCATGCTACACTCCGGTGAGCCTAGTCACGCAAGACCAGTTCATAGGCGATAGATTGGAAACTTTCTACTGCCCTGATTGCGGTTACGTAGAGCTCTATAGAAAGAAGAGCTAGTTTCTCGCTGTCTAGTAGTAGACCTTTTAGGCTCACTTTGCTTAAGTCCTGATATACTCAGTCCATGAGGGTTTTCAGGTTTTTGATCGAGAACGAAAAAGTGTTCTCAACAGAGTACAAAACCTTAAAACAATCTAAGGTTATTCTCTGACTATGCCCCGGAAGCCTTCAAAAGACGCCTCTGAAATTCCTGAACTCAAAGCTCTCCTACAAGAACTCGGATCGCAGCACAAGTTTTCAAAATGGATCAGTGACATGTGTGTCGTTCTGAAAGAAAACATGTTTGCAGGTGAACTTGTAGAGAAGAAGAAGATACCTAGCTATTACATTGACAAATATGGTGTGGACCATCTGTACAGATATGACCATCGTGAAGGACATCGTTCTTGTTACGTAATCTACAAAGGCTCTTGCTTCATACTGGACATAATGACGCATAAAGAATATGTTAAACGATTTGGCTATAGAACAACTTAGCGGATCTTGATGCTTGACTCTATCAAAGCCTTGAGCTTTGGATTACTTGCGCCCGTGTATATGATTTTTGTTGTGTTGAAAGCTATTTTTCCAGAAGCTTCCAAATATGCCAATATGCGCTGAAAAGTCTGATACTGCATTTTCTTGGGTAAGCTTCTCAAAAGCTGCATTCTAGTAGGATATTCCTCAGCTTCAATGATGGCCTTCTCAACCATCAAAATAGTGTCTAGTTGAGGCTCATGCAATACTTTGGAGCGCGCGCTCTTCTCTGGTTGACTAACCATCATTTCACCACTTGTTAGCTAGTAATCTACGTAACAAACAGTTATATAAACTTATATCATGTTAAACATATATCCTTCTATCACTCTATATGCGGTTTCAAAAGAGAGAAGAACGAAAGGAAAAACTGTATAGATCCACGACCTTAAAAAGATTTGAGAAGAAAGGTAGGCTGCAACTGCAAACGGTAGTGGTTCAGATTATATCAGGACTTTTCAAGTTCTTGAAGGGCTCTATTCAGTTCTGACAAATGTTTTTCAAAGTCTGAAAGCTTCCGTTCAACACCTTGCATGCGATTTTTCAAGTCCATATTCTCTGTTACGAGACTGTTCACCATAATTTGCAGTTGCTTATTCTGCTGATCGACTTCTGCTCTGAGTTTCTCACGGATTTCTTCAACGTCAACCTTCTGCGCTGAAATTGAAAGAAGCTTCTCACGGTCCAGATACATTTTTTTCAAGCTGTCAAACTGAACGCTCTTGTATGCCTGGCTCATTTCGCCTATTTCATGGCCTAACCAGAAGTCCACGACTGTATCAGGGACGCCGGAGTTTGTCATTATTGAACCGAAACTTTCCCTCAAAGCATGAGGCCCTAGAGGGTTAAAGTCGTGTCCATTGTTCTTTTCGTCAATGAATCCGGCGCGTATGGCTACTTCCCTCATCATGTCTTGAACGTTGTCGGTTATCATGCCTACCTTAGCCTTGTTCTGCAAGAATAACGGTGTGCTATGCGTGAATTCTACGCCGCGCTGCTTCATGTCTGCCAAATACGCTTTTAAAGCTTGAACTGTGTCTCTTCCTAGGAAAGTGTAGAAGTCTGTTCCTGTTTTCGGTCTTTGAAGCTCAGCCTTTAGAGGGTGTTCGTTTTTCGCTAGGCCTTCAGCTATATCGCCGTACTTCATGCTGCATAAGGTTGAAGCGTCTAATCCGCTTTGGAAGTTGGTTAATATAATAGCTCTGTCTCTAGGCGTGCGTGCATGGTCATAGAGAACCTTGACTTGTTCGGCTGCTACTATCATGCGTTTGTTCTGGACTTTTGCCCTTGGAATTCTGCGTCTTCCCTTCAACTTGATAGTGAGGTCATAGGTTGCGTAGAAGCTTCTGACGGCAGCCGTGTACATTGTCGCTAACTTGTCGCTCACGCCTTTGCCTATGACTCTATGCGGTCCGGTTCCTCGACTCTTCTTTTCATAGTCGTTCTTGAGGTAAGTGTAGAACCCTAGAATCCTGGTGAGCAGAACGTCTTTCCTTTGCCTTGGATCTTTCTTTGAATCTTCGACAGCCTCGTCTATCAACTGTTCAGGACTGAGCTTTGCGTAGTCTAGGTAGGCTTTGAACGCGCTCTTGTAACTGTACTTTGTCCCGGCTTTCACGATAGTATCTAACCATCGCTTGACTACTTGGTCTTCCCATATAGAATCAGTTTCTACCTTCACATCTTTCTAGGCTCTCCATGAGAAATAAATAAAGAGCCATTCTTATATTTAAAACTACGCCTCAAACCCTACCAAAATTATGTTCAAACATATTCGCTATCGAACCTCACAGTCTGACTATTTGGGCATGCGGCACGCCTTCTATGTGTAACACTGCCTCTGGATGCACGTAGCCTCTTTCTATCGCCTTCTTCACAACGTTCTTGCCTATCATGTTCACTATTGTGGATGATTCTATCAGAGAAACGGCTTCGTCAAGAGCAACTCTGGTGCCTTTGTAGAAATTCTCTTTCACGCAGAAGACTATCTTCCCCTCATGGAGGGTTTTCCCGAGTATCTCCTTATCACACATGGAGAGAAGCACGTTTCTCCCCATCTTTTGTAGGTTCATGTACACTTCCAATCTTGAACACTCTTAGAGTTGTTTGATTGACGATTTTGCTCCGCATGCTGAACACACTAGAAACGAGAGGCGCTTCTCTTTCACAATCTTCGTGTCTGGGCGTTTACAGACGGGGCACACGACGAATACTTCCACGTAACGGTCCATGATCCTACGAAATGTGTCCTCTAAAAACTTGCCTTGAAAGATGACTCTCGAACCCTGAATCGTTGCAGCCGTGGCCATCTCACCTGTCATGTACTTGATCAAATGCGATGGGTCGCGGTTCAAAGCGTCTGCGGTTTCTTTGAAATTGAAAATCACGGTTCTCATGCCTATTCTTGCGTAGCTAAGCCTGGGCAACTCCAAGCGTTCACGTTTGGAGGTCACTTCTGGAAGTTGATCCCGCGCCGTCTTCAACAGCTTTTCGTAATCATAAGCCATTTTCGAATTCGCCTAAGGTAACAAAACGCATCATACTATTAAAAACTTTAGCGACTGTTCGTTTGCTTTGTCATATGCATGTCGAAGTTAGCGCGCGCGGTGCATCGCAAGCGCTTCTCCACTTGATCGTTCAACGCCCACTATTGTGAATTCCTGAGGCTGGATATGTGCGTGGTATGGTCTGCGAAATGCTATTATTGTTCCCAAGTGGAAAGAACATAAAGGGATGCTGATGTCTGAAAAAGGCCCAGAACTGAAGCTTACGACAGAAAGAAAAGGGTATGTTTACCTGTTCACCGGGACAGGCGCCGGAAAAACCACGAATGCCCTCGGCTTGGCTTTGCGATCTATCGGGCACAAACACAAGGTCATAATCGTTCAGTTCCTGAAATGGTGGAGAAACACGGGAGAATTCAAGGTGCAGAAAATGCTTTCGCCTTATTACGAAATTTATCAGTTCGGACGAAAAGGCTGGATAGGTCTGGGAAACCTGGGCGACGAAGACAGAAAGCTGGCTGAAAAGGCGCTTAAATTCGCAGAAAAAGTAGCCAAGGAAAAGAAGCCCGCACTGCTCATTCTGGACGAAATCAACTTGGCGTTGTACTGCAACCTCCTAGATTTGAGAGAGGTTCTCAGGTTTCTTGACGAGGTTCCGAAAGGCACAGACGTTGTCTTAACTGGAAGATTCGCTCCGAAAGAGCTGCAGGACAGGGCGGACTTCGTGAACGAGGTCAGGGACGTGAAATCCCCGAAAACAATGGTCACGACAGAGGGAATACAATACTAGACTGCAGTGAAGCAAATTGACTTTGAGTAAAGAGGGAAGTCGTGTAGATTCAGAAAGTCGAGAATACAAGAGACTGGTCAAGACCTACTATTCTGAGCAAGGTCTGGCAGAATGGAAGAGACTGGTAAGAGATGCGTATCACCGACTGGAATTCGATACAACATTGCACTATCTGAAAAAGTACCTTCCGCCCAGCGGCCATGTTCTCGATGCCGGAGGCGGACCGGGCAGATACACGATAGAATTGGCAAAGATGGGTTACGACGTTTCGCTGCTTGATTTCACGCCGGAGTTTCTTGAAGTAGCGCGGAGAAAGATTCGAAAAGCTGGCGTGCAGAAGAAGGTCAAGAACATGGTTCAAGGCACTATCTGTGATCTTTCACAGTTCGGAACCGAGACTTTTGACGGAGTTGTCTGCCTAGGCGGACCGTTATCGCACGTTGTGAACAGAAGCGAAAGGGATAGGGCAATCGACGAACTCGTGAGAGTGGCAAAGAAGGGAGCACCAATCTTCGTCTCTGTCATGGGAAGGATTGCGCTTTTTGTGACCGAGCTTATTCGGTTTCCACACGAGCTCGAGTTGGAGTTTTTCCCGAAATTGAGAGACACTGGCGATTATTATGGCGGATACGGGTTTGCGCCGTGCCACTTCTACTTGCCGGAGGACCTTAAGGGAGAATTTGAGAAACGAAAAGTGAATGTCGCTGAAATGGTAGGCCTTGAAGGACTGGCAAGCGGGCACCCAAGGGAGGCAAATAGACTCTTCAGAAAATCACCAAATGCATGGAAAATCTGGTGGCAGACTCACTTGAAAACCTGCACGACTCCGACCAGCGTCGGAATAAGCGAACACTTCATGATCATATGCGGAAAACGAGGGTGAAGCAAGTCTGCGTTCTTGGACTTCTTTCACACGTTGCTGAAAAGCTTAAAGAACTCTCCACAAACTAGTGTCTAAATCACGATGGTGACCCGATTGACCAAGCGAAGTCATCCGTACATTCCAAATTCCGTTCCAGAGATTCAGCAACAAATGATGCATGAGATAGGCATCAGCCAAGTTGACGAGTTGTACAGGGACATTCCAGAAAAATACCTGCTCAAGAAGAAGCTTGATCTTCCTGAGAAGGGATTGTCCGAGTTTGAAGTTAAAAAACATGTTGAGCGTCTCCTGTCGCAAAACACGACGAACAGTCACATGTCCATGTTTTTGGGCGCTGGTTGCTGGCCCCATCACGTTCCTGCAGTTGTGGAAGATATCGTACGGCGAAGTGAATTTCTAACTGCCTACACGCCGTATCAGCCTGAGATCTCTCAGGGCATGTTACAGGCGCTGTTTGAGTATCAGAGCATGATCTGTGAACTGACGAGCATGGCAGTGGCAAACTGTTCGATGTACGATTGGGCATCGGCTTTGGGTGAAGCAGCTCGCATGGCTGCGAGGGTGAAGGGAAGAAACGAGATTCTGGTTCCAAAGATCATTCATCCTGAAAGAGCATCAACACTGAAAGTCTACACGGATCCAGCCGGGATCACCGTCAAGCAAGTGAATTACGAAACTGAGACGGGACAGCTGTATCTGAAAGACCTGAAAAGTAAGATGTCTGACAGAACTGCGGCGGTGTATATAGAGAATCCGTCCTATTTGGGGTTCGTTGAAACTCAGGTTGAAGAAATAAGCAAGGAAACGCATGCAGAAAACGCTTTGCTAATTGCGGGTGTTGACCCGACGTCTCTGGGAATACTTCGGCCTCCTGGAGAGTATGGGGCAGACATCGTAATTGGGGAAGCCCAGCCGCTTGGAAATGCGATGAATTATGGAGGACCGCTGCTTGGAATCATGGCTTGCCGTGATGACATGACATTGATTAGGCAGATGCCTGGCAGAATCATTGGTTTGACGACGACTTTGGACAAGGCTAAGCAGGGTTTTTGCATGACCATGCAGACACGCGAGCAGCATATCAGGCGTGAAAGGGCAACGTCGAACATTTGCACTAACGAAGCGTTGTGTGCGGTGGCGTCGACGGTTTACATGGCCCTGCTGGGGCCAGAGGGCTTCCGCGAACTCGGTGAAACGGTGATCCTCAAGGCCAATTATGCAATGAGGCTTCTTTCGAAAATTACGAAGGTCAAAGCGCCCATTTTCAAAGCGGCTCATTTCAAGGAATTCACGGTAAACTTCGACCAAGCTGGTTTGACGGTTAAGGACGTGAACGAGAAGTTAATAGGGCGTGGAATTCAAGGCGGGAAGGATCTGTCACGCGAGTTTCCTGAACTCGGGCAGACAGCCCTGTACTGTGTTACCGAGGTTCACTCGCAGGAAGAGATTCAGAAGCTCGCGGCAGCCCTAGGGGCTATTGTGGGAGGAAGGTGACTGAACCGTGTACAGACAAGCGAGTTGGAATGAACCAGTAATCTTCAGTCTCGGAAAGGCAGGGCGAAGAGGGCATAACGTGCCAAGTGCAGAGCCTCAAGTCAAAGAAGCCGTGGGCACTGCAGATACGCTTCTTCCAAAACACATGAGAAGAACGGGCAAAATTGGTCTTCCAGAGCTTTCTGAGGTTGAGGTCAACCGGCATTTCCTGCGTTTGTCTGAAATGAACTACGGTGTCGATTCAGGTTTCTATCCGCTTGGAAGCTGCACCATGAAATACAATCCCAAGATCAACGAAGCATTGGCATCTTTGCCATCTTTGAGCATGGCTCATCCATATCAAGACGAGAGCACCGTGCAAGGCATCCTCGAATTTCTTTTCAGACTTGAACGGTGGCTGAGCGAAATAACCGGAACGTACGAAGTCTGCTTACAGCCTGCCGCGGGCGCTCATGGCGAGCTCCTAGGCACACTGTTGATGCATGCATGCCTCAAGTCCAACGGAGAATGTGAAAAAAGGACGGAAGTGATCGTTCCTGATTCTGCGCACGGCACGAACCCTGCAAGTGCCGCAATGGCCGGCTTCAACGTGATAGTCCTTCCGTCTGGAAGCGACGGGTGTATGGATGTTGAGGCATTGAAGTCTGCGGTTTCAGAGAGGACGGCAGGTCTTATGCTTACGAACCCTAACACCTTGGGCTTGTTTGAAAAAGACATCGATGAAATTGCCAAAATCGTTCACGAGGCAGGAGGCTTGCTCTACTACGATGGAGCTAACCTTAACCCGTTGCTGGGCAAGGCGAGACCGGGAGACATGGGTTTTGACATAGTTCACATAAATATTCACAAGACGTTCAGCACGCCGCATGGAGGCGGCGGTCCGGGAGCTGGACCCGTCGGAGTAACGAAGGACCTTGCAGAGTTTCTGCCCGTTCCACGCGTGGTTTTTGACGGAAAGAAGTACACGTTAAACTATGAAAGGCCGCATAGCATTGGAAAAATGAAGGGTTTCTACGGGAACACAGCAGTGCTGTTGAGAGCTTATGCGTATATCCTCAGCATGGGCTATGAGGGTTTGAAAGAGGCTGCAGAGATCTCGGTGTTGAACGCAAACTATTTGATGAACAAGCTGCGGCAGATTAAGGGTTTGACACTTCCATACGACACAGAAAAGCCGAGAAAACACGAATGCGTCTTGAGCGCGAAGCCTCTCAAAGATGAAACCGGAGTATCAGCCCTGAACATTGCTAAACGCCTGCTTGACTACGGTTTTCATGCACCGACCATCTATTTTCCGCTTATAGTCGACGAAGCATTGATGATAGAGCCGACGGAGACGTTTGAGAAGGAAGAAATGGACCGTTTCATTGAGACGATGCGAAAAATAAGTGAAGAAGCATATACCAACCCGGATGTGGTTCTTAAAGCGCCCAGCAACACCGCAGTTTCGCGTCTAGATGAAGTCAAAGCATCCCATCCGAAGACTATGACTTTGAGTTGGCGCATGCATCTGGCAAAACAATGAACAAAACCAATGACGGAGCGCAACAATTATATATGATGCCTAAGCGGTTTACGATACTAACGCGCATGGAAGTGTAAATGTTTGACAGAAATGGAAGATAAAGTCCGTCAGGCCGTTGGTCAAGTTGTCGATCCAGAAACAGGCATGACGTTCGCAGACATGCAGATGATAACGAGCGTGAAAGAAGAAGGCGATGGCGTGTTCAAAGTTGAATTCGTGCCCTCAAGCCCATTCTGCCCAATTGCTTTCAAACTGGCCATGGACATCAAGAACGCTGCTAAGACGGTTAAGGGCGTCAAGAAGGCGCTGATTTCCTGTCGTGGTCATGCCATGGAACAGCAGATCAACGACATGACTAACAAAGACCAGTAGAAACAGAAAACAGTCCTTCCACCCCCCGTTTTCAAATGACTGCATACGCTTTCAACCGTTTAATCAAAGACTTTCGGCTTTTTCTCGGTTGAGGCGTCCCAAACGCTTTTAATATCGCCCTGACGGTCAACTTTTGTTGAAGACTGAACTGGGTCAGGGTGCGCTTGACGGGACAGAAATCGGAGCGGGTCTGCGACAAAGTTTGTGGAACGCATGAAATCAACTGTTGCGGTTCAAAGGTGCAGATCTCGCGGGAAGGTGTCAAAATGTTGACGGAGCCTGTTGTCAGGTTTTGCCCTCTGCATGCATCTCTGTATGGAAGCAAGGAAATCAATGCTACTACGGTGAAAGAAAGCGTGGAGAGAAAAATCAAAGAGTATGGATTCTGCTGCAGGAACCGTCGATTTGATGATGATCCTATGGTTGCTTATGGCGCTTCTGAAATGATGAGTGTGTGGCTTGATAAAGGCTT
>Ga0315279_10008129_pt1 | contig 12759 bp, 13 predicted proteins | sample YL17G06_20_MG_FD_203694 | JGI IMG/M metagenome (GOLD analysis project Ga0315279, IMG submission 203694) | Sediment microbial communities from Yellowstone Lake, YNP, Wyoming, USA - YL17G06_20 | ecosystem: Environmental > Aquatic > Freshwater > Lake > Sediment | place: USA: Wyoming | collected... | reverse complement strand
AATCACAGCTCTCGGACCAACTTGTAACACTGTTATTGAATTCCACCTCAAACAAAAGTTTGGCAGAGACCCCTCCGAAGTATTCGTAGAAGACCCAAGGACCTTTTACATAGCGCTGAAAGAGATCTTCGGAGCAGGTGCCGAGAGCATCATCAGCTTGATCGGCACCTATCTCGTGAACGAATACGGCGTGACTGGCAGTGCAGAGAGATTCGTGAACCTGGTGGTCAAGGGCGATGAATCATCAAAAAACAAACTTGAAGAGATACTGTCAAAAATAGTTGATCAAACAGAGAACTAGAGATTCGACTTTCGATCAGCACATAATCGTCTTTTGACCCTCGGCCCTAGCCATTAGATTAATGAAAACCAACTGACCGCTCGCTCGTGTATCAAGAACACGATCCGCGCTATATTCTTCCATGCACTCTTTCTGTTACTAAACTCAAGCTTGTAGCCAATTCCATGAACGAGTGACGTAGGACCTCGCTTTCGTCCATGCCGAGGCTGTGGCATATCCTTTCCAGTATCTTCTTCTGCTCGGGGGTCAGATAAACCTTGACGACTTTTCGTGGCACAAGAACCTTCTCCTGCTATCCCAAGGCTCAATATCGCATCTCAAATCATAAAAGCATTTTTAGCATAGAAGTCTGAAGTTTCACAGCTTACCAATGGCGCTGGAAGGAACATCAGTGCATAAAAGAGGCAAGTTTTGACCCCATATTGTCTCTTGAGCTTCGCCTTTCTTTCTACAGTTCAAAGAAAACATGGTTCAACTAGAATATGGCGTGTGTTTTCTGGTGGGTTGTTTTAAACCGGTATTCTTGCCAGTTCACGCAAAATATTCGTAGATCAAGCTTAAATATCGCAGAACGCGGCAGGACCATGTTCAAAACGCGTATAGAAGCTCCAGAATAGGCCAGCTTGAGAGAACAGGGCTTTCTCAGCGGAACTTAGCGAAGAACGTTCTTTGGTGCGCGCAGACACACATTTTGACGAAACGACAACGAGTTCAAATCACGCCAGACGCACAAGGTATATACACACCTTCTAGACTGTTCTGGTTTTGTTTGGTCGTATTTGTTAGCGCGAGCGACATTAATCAACAATTATAATAAACACCTTGGATATTGCTATTTGAGAAATTGGCATGTTTCGTAGTCTAACTGGATTTGGCCACTTTATTTCCGTCGAAAGAGGGTTCATGCTTTTTATGATCTCCCTAGGAGCAACATTTCTAATAGAAAAGAACCTTTCCTGGTTTCAAGCAATTTACCTCGGCTTCATCGTGTTTTGCGGTTGGTGCGGAGTAGACGCAATGAATAATATCTATGACGTGGACTTGGATGCCCAGTCTGATCCTGTTAGGGCAGAGTATACAAAGGACATTGGAAGAATAGGAGTATGCGTGTCAATTCTTTTCTGTGCATTGTCCATCAGTTTGGGTATAATTACATGGATCCCGTTAGTACCTGTTCTTACGTTGATAGGGATTCTCGTTGGTGTTTTATATTCAGTTCCGCCGTTCAGATTGAGACAAACGATATGTAAACCCTTGGTGAATCTCTCCGTTGGAGCCGTTCCTGTTCTAATGGTCGCTGCACTCTCTAGTGTTTTTTCTGCCAGTGTCATTTCCTTAGTCTTTCTCATTGGTGCAACAACAGCCGTGAACAGTCTATGGGAAGACCTAGCGGACTACGCTTCAGATTCTAATAGTCGTGCAAGAACAATGCCTATTGTGTTGGGTTTTGAGCGCGGCCTCTATTTGACGATTGTAATGGGATATTGCCTTATTCCATTCATGGTTCTCGTTGGCATTCTGTTCCGATTGAACACACTTTATTACCTTGTCTTCTCAGCACTTGTGGCTTACATGTCTCTCCGTTTAATTCAAAAACGATCCGTGCTCTTTGGAAAATCTAGGAATAACAAAGAATCTATGCATAAACTGGGAGAAACTTTAGCCAAAGACTTCGTGATTATGGCAATAATACAAACGACAAACCTAATGCTTAGCAGTTATCTAGCGCTATAGCACGTTATCGTTGTGTGATATATGATACTACGATACGAGTAAGAAAGAGAGAAAAAAGAAAACGGGAAAACGAAAATTAGGAAGCGTGTATGGGTTCTTTGGTGCGGTCGCCGAGATTTGAACCCGGGTCGTCAGCGTGGCAGGCTGATGTCCTAGACCAGGCTAGACTACGACCGCACATGTTTTGCTTAACAGGGCCAGATTTTAAGAGTTTTGGGTCATGATTCCATTGGCCAGGGTTCTGGTCGATGTTACTTCGAGCTATGTGCTGGCCATATGCCCTTCACACTGCTTTGAGTTAGATAAGGATTCCTCAGATTGCTCCTTCAGGGTTCTCTCAACACGAGAAAGGCTCTGACTATGGTGTTCTTGTAGTTAACTGCCGTGAATACGGACCAACAGTCCTGGTGTCCCCCTTCTGGCAGCGGGTGGTGTGGCTTTCACAGGGTTGATGAAGGATCCACACAAAGAACACCGCACTATCCATAGATCACTTAACGGCCAACATAGTCGCACATCGCGGAAGGCCCTCGCAAAGCCCTCAAGATAGACCGCGTACGCATAGTACAACTATTGCGGAAAAGGTGTCGTGAACTATACTACGGCCTAGGCCAACATAGAGCCCCCCTGCTTGCCATAGGCAAGAGTTCGTTGCACATCGGAGAAAAACAATTATCAGCCCAGAACGTATTCTGATTACCGCAAGACCTGAAGGGGAAGCCTGGACACTTGAGATTAACCGATCCGTTAACCGCCATCATCATCACCTTCTGCTTCCTCGGACTACTAATCTACAAACGAGTAAACCTAGGAATAACACTAAACGCCGCAGCCCTAATCATGGCTTTGCTCGCGCTTGACCTGCCAACAACATGGAACGTGGCCGTCCAGACCACCATAGACCCACTGACCATATCGCTCGTCGTCGCCACGTTCGGTATAATGCTCCTAAGCCAGCTATACAAAGAAACCAAAGTAATAAACACCCTGAGCGAAAGCCTAAGCCGACTAATCAACAACTCAAAACTCATAGTCAGCCTGCTCCCCGCCATCATGGGACTCCTACCAGTAGGCGGCGGAGCACTCATGTCAGCCCCACTCGTCGAAGCAGAAACCGAAAAACTCGGCCTAGGACAGGACAAAAAAACCTACGTTAACCTATGGTTTAGACACACCGTTTTCCCAGTTTACCCCGTCAGCCAAATCCTCATACTTGCCGCAACGCTCACCGGACTAACAGTCACCGCGCTGATAATCCGCCAAATCCCCGTAGTCATCGTGATGATCATCACAGGCTACCTCATAGGACTATGGAAGACACCCAAAACAGACAAAAAACCCAAGATAACCATCGACCGAAACCGAGAACTGAAACGCTTCCTGACGACATTCCTGCCCATCCTAGCAACAATAATCGTAGCAATCGCCTTCGGCATAGACGTCTCAATAGCCATCTTCATAGGAATAGCCATACTCCTAATCATCGCAAAACCAACCCTAAAAACTTGCATCGCACTCCTCAAAAACTGGGGAATATGGGGAATCACACTCGCAGCATACGGAGCATTCCTACTGAGAAACGTAGCTGGCGCGGTTGGAATATCCCGAACCTTCAGCACATTCGTGAACAACGGAAACGTCAACGTGCTCCTATTGTTAATCCTCATCCCAGCCTTCCTGAGCGGCATAAGCGGCTCCGCTCAAGGAGGCATAACAATAGGCGTATCAATCCTAGCCGGCGTCGTGACCTTCAACGCGGCGAGTGCATCGCTGCTGTTCATGAGCAGCTATCTTGGCTACGTAGTTGCGCCAACCCATCTTTGTCTAGTTCTCACCGTCGAATACTTCAAATGCTCACTCGGCAAACTCTACAAATACCTAATACCGTCCGTTATCGCTTCGTTTGCCACAGCAACACTGGTATACCTCCTATTCTAGAAGCTCAAAAACCCAACGAGGAGGGTCAAGTCCAAAACCTGACGTGTGCCTGTGCATGAAAAGCTATTGCCTGGTTGAAATGGCCTTGTTTATCAATGCAAAAAACGCCTAAAACCGAATTGAAAGCTCGCCTTAGCCTTTGAATCCGTTTCGGCTGGGAAAGGTTTAAATAAAGTGTCCTTGTTCAAGCATCCTACTTTTCGAGGGGACACTAACAGGTTGCAAAGATTAGGCTTAGCCATGCATTTAAGTCCAAGTCGAAACATCATAGTGAAAATCGAAAACACGCCGAAAATCGGCGAAACGGTCGTCGACGAAAATCTAAAACCCGTCGGAACAGTTTTCGACATATTCGGGCCAGTATCCTCACCCTACGCAGCTGTAAGACCTACAGCCCGCGATCCTGAAAAATGGGCGAACAAGAAACTATACGTGCTCCCTCAAAGAGGAGGAAGGAGAAGGTAAAAAATGAGTGGTGAAGAAAGGCGTGAAGAAACAGATCATGCAGCAACACAGCCTTCACAATCTGTTAAGGTTCAAACTTGCCCGGAATGTCACAGTACGAGGCTTATGCGTGATTACGAGTCTGCTGAAATAGTCTGCATGGACTGCGGCATTGTCGCTGCGCAGAAAATCGCTGACAGAGGACCAGAATGGAGGGCCTTCGACGATGAGCAAAGGGCAAAACGCACGAGGGTTGGGGCTCCACTAACCTATACAATTCATGACAAAGGTTTATCAACGATGATCGATTGGCACGACCGAGACATATACGGGAAAAGTCTGTCTCCAGGACAGAAAGCTCAGGTCTACAGGCTTAGAAAATGGCAACGCCGCATAAGAGTCTCCGATGCCACCGAGCGCAACCTGGCTTTTGCTCTGTCTGAAATCACAAAAATCGCGAACAACCTGAATCTTCCGAAAAGCATTCTGGAGACAGCCTCGGTCATTTACCGAAAAGCCGTAAAAGAGAGACTAATACGCGGAAGATCAATCCAAGGAGTAACGGCAGCAGCAATATACCTGGCCTGCCGCCAATGCGGACTAGCCAGGACATTAGAAGAAATAGCTCAGTCATCCACCGTTAACAAAAAGGAAGTCGGCCGTAGCTACCGTTTCCTAATCAAAGAGCTCGACTACTCTGTACCACCTATTAAGCCAAGCCAATACATAACGAAATTCTCAAATCAGCTGACGATGCAGGGGAAAGTCGAAGAGATCGCTCATAAAATCTTGAAAGCAGCGAAAGAACTCAAACTCACCTCAGGACGTGGCCCCACAGGCATCGCAGCCGCAGCAAGCTATATAGCTTCAGTATTAACTGGTGAACGAAAAACACAGCGCGAGATCGCTGAAATCGCACAGGTGACCGAAGTCACGATTCGAAACCGCTACAAAGAGCTCGTTGAAAGGTTAATGTTTCACATGTCACTCTGACATCTACCTTTTTTCTCATTGTCATCGGCGCCATCCACAATCCGCGACAAAAAAACTCGTTTTCACAACTGAAACCCTCCAATCAGACATTCCAACGTATCCCCCTCAAGAAACACGACGAAACTCGAAGAAACTCATAGAGAGCAAACTCATGCACAAACATGCTGTAAACATTGGAGACCTAGGGCAAAACACATTTTAGACTCAAAAAGTGTAACTAGAATGAAGAAGGGCTTGTGACTTGGTTAGTTGTCCGAAATGTGGGACAGATGTGCCTGCCCCCGTTAAGACTTGGCCTATTCCTCCTCATAAACCCATGAAATCAGGTGAAGAACCTAAGCTTGTCGGAATATTTGAATGTCCAAGCTGTAAAGCCAGGTTCAGAGCCGCAGTGCACATTGGGGCAGGACTTGATGATACAGCAAACATTAAGAACATGGTTGAAAGAATTAAGGGCATAAAGGGAGAACTTATGCAGACACTGAAGGTCTTGCACGAGAGAATAAAAACTTTGGAAACCGAACGTGCAAATCTAATGATTGAGATTGACAAACTGCGGAAAATTGCCGAGTCAAGAGCCGATGCTCTTGAAAGCGAAGTAGGCATGCTACGAGATGAAGTCAAGTCCCTGAGGGAACTCTTGGGCTACACAAAAGAACCGGAAGATTAGGAAAAAACGCAGTTTGCACATTATTAAATGCAAAATTCCCTAGATTGTTTCTTTCAGATGCTCCTTATAATATTCCTGCGCCTTAGCAATGGCTTTTTCCGCGTCCTTCAAGATCGGGTATTTCATACCAGAAATCTTCTCTGATTGGCCGAAAAACTCCATGACCTTTTGCGCGTCCCCCTCGTAGATCGCCAGACCGCCAGCAATATCATACCAAATCCTGGCTCGGCCCAGATTCTTCTCCTTCTCGAATTTCTTAGCATTCTCGACGGCCTCCTTCATTGGAGTACTTATCTTCCTAGGATCAAGAAACATTGTGTGCTGCAAGGCTTCATATGCTTCTTTGTCGTTGCCACAAAGCTGTTCAAGTTCGCTCATGATCCCCGAGGTTTCAGAAAGTATCTTTACTTCTTTCTTTCCAAGTCTTCTCAGCCAGCTCAACATCATGCCTCCTCTCTCGACTTCGCTTGATTCGATTTGAGATCAACTATATAAACAATAGTTAATTTTAAAGGTTTGTCTTTGCTTAGTGTGCGCTATGCCATACAAGTTCACATTCGACCTTTCAAGGATTCCCCGTTTCTTCTTCGCAGAGATCACTAAGGCAAGCTACCAGAAAGGCGTGCACAAGAGAATTGGGAAGACCACTCAAGAAATAATAAAGAAGTTCAAGATTCAAGAGGCAACAGGCCTAAACCTATCTGACGCCGTGGTTCTTCTCCAAGATCTCATAGACATTCAAGCTAGAAACTTTGTCGAAAGAGAAAACTTTGTGAAAACCAGAAAGAGGGCACTCTTCCTGCCCCACTGCTCGAGAAAATTCATGGATAACCGCTGCGATGCAACATTCGATCCCAGCATTCCATCCTACCTTTGCGCTCATTGTTCCCCAGAGTGCTTGGTCAACCGGGCAGTTTCCATCGCAGAGAAAAAGGGGTACGACATTTACATTCTTCCTGGTGGCTCATGCATTCCAAAGATCTTGAGAACCAAAGGCTATGAGGGTGCAATTGGAGTTGCCTGCGGTGAAGAGACAAAACTATCTGGCGAGATGCTTGAGAAGATGGAGGTAGCCGGTCAAGCTATTCCACTGCTAAAGAATGGATGTGCAAACACGATTTTCAGCATCGAAACCCTGATCAAAACCCTTTGACAGGATTGAAAAGATGAATCACTTCACGATTTCTCTTTTCTTCCACCGCAAGTTTTTACTTCGACATTTTCTGCATTTCACTGCAGACGAGGCGTTCCTCGCCCCACATTCTCGGCAGATCTTCAGGTAAAGCCTATGCTTCTGAGCTAAAGCCTTTTTGAACGGATCCATTATGGGCATCTGCTCTACCTCTATCCTCTGTAGCTACAACTCAGATGGCTGAGCATCAAATATACTTTTTGTCTTTATCAAAGGAGTCCTAGTTCTTCTTGCTTAGGCTGTTGAAAGCTTTCGTCATCAGTTCTGCCACATCGCCTGGTTTTTCAGCCACTTGCACTCCAGCCTTTTTGAAAGCCTCGATTTTGCTCTCAGCAGTTCCTGCTTTGCCCATTATTATCGCGCCAGCATGTCCCATGCGTTTTCCAGGCGGCGCAGATCGTCCAGCAACGTAGGCTACAACTGGTTTTGGATACTCTTCTTCTTCGATGTATCCTGCTGTCAGCTCTTCAAGGTTACCTCCTATTTCTCCTATCAAGACAACAGCTTTCGTGTGCGCGTCATTCCTGAACATTTTAAGCACGTCTATGAAGTTCAAGCCAGTAATCGGGTCTCCACCTAGACCAAGACAGGTAGATTGCCCGAGTCCTTTTCCCGTCAATGATGCCGCGATTTCATACGTGAGTGTCCCACTTCTCGAGATCATGCCTATGCTGCCGGGCTTGAAAATGTGCGCTGGCATTATTCCAAGCTTGCATTCTCCAGGTGTTATTATTCCAGGCGTGTTCGGCCCAATCGCTACAGCTTTGTTTTCTCTTGCAAAAGCCATCAAACTGATCGAGTCTCTGATTGGGATGTGCTCAGTTATTGTCACGATCGTTTTTATCCCATTATCTATAGCTTCCATAGCAGCGTCCACTGCAAATGGAGCTGGCACAAATATTATCGAAGCATCCGCGGGATCTTCCTTCTGGGCTTCCTCAACAGTGTCATAGATTGGGACGTTTTCAAATTTCGTTCCACCTTTACCTGGTGATGTGCCTGCAACAATCTTCGTGCCATACTCTAGCATCAGTTTAGTGTGAAAACTACCCTGAGTTCCGGTTATTCCCTGAACGATTGCCCTCGTATCCTTGTCAATAATGATCCCCATGTTCAGCTCCCTCCTCTAGACATTTCCACGACTCGCTGAGCTGTCTCTTCCATGCTGTCAAAAGCATGAATTCCGGCTGCGTCCAGTATTTTCTTTCCTTCCTCCTCATTCGTGCCAACGAGCCTAATAGCCATGGGTTTTGTTATGCCGAGCTTCTGTCTTGCATCCAAGATTCCTCGTGCCACGTCGTCGCAACGGGTGATTCCACCCAGTATGTTTATGAAAAGAGCTTTTACGTTCGTGTCCGAAAGCACAATCTTGAGGGCCAACGCCGTTTTTTCCGAAGGTGCTCCACCGCCCACATCAAGGAAGTTTGCGGGTTTTCCACCGTAATACTGAATCGTATCCAATGTTGCCATTACTAGTCCTGCTCCGTTGCCTATGACACCTATATTGCCGTCTAACTTAACGTAGGCCAAGTCATTTTTCATGGCTTCCAGCTCTTGCAGGGTGAACTCACTTTCGCCTTCCAGAAGCCTTTTCTTGTATTCCGGATGTCTGAATAGCGCGTTGTCATCGATTATTATGCGCGCGTCTGCTGCTATGAACTTTCCATCAGCGGTCTCCACTATAGGATTCATCTCGATTAATTCTGCATCATAATCTTTGCCTGCGGTGTACAACCTTTCAAATGCTCGTCCCAGTTCTGAAATCTGGGCACCACTATAACCGATTTTTCTTGCAATCTGCTTTGTTTGATACGGAAGAAACCCTTGCTGCGGGTTTATCAAGGTCTTTATGACTTTTTCCGGAGTTTTTGCCGCTATTTCTTCTATTTCCATTCCGCCTACTGCCGAAGCGACTGCCACGTAGCATTGTTTAAACCTATCAATAGTTATGCCAAAGTAGAGTTCTTTTTTGACCCTTATTTTCTCTTCTATCCATAAGCTTCTGACGGGTATCCCCTTTATCTGCGCGTTCAGGAGTCTTTCCGCGGCTCCTTTGACTTCATCAATAGAATCCGCGAAGAGAATTCCTCCCGCTTTTCCTCTTCCAGCAACAAGCACTTGCGCTTTGACGGCGAATGGCGGTTTCAGTCTTGATGCAACCTCAAGGGCTTGGCTTGCGTTTGTTGCCAGTCCGCCTTGGGGTGTTGGAACACCATATTTCGCAAGTATGATCTTTGCTTCATATTCAAACAGTCTCATTGGGTTTTACTCCTTACTTTACTGCTTCTATGGTTACGTAGGATCTCGTGTCCTGTATTCCATCAATGGAATATAACTTTTTCAAGATTTCATCGAGTTTCTCCCTTTCAACGATCAGAATAGCGTCGACGTCACCCGCTATTCTGAAGGCCCTTTGAACGGGAAGCTCCTTGATTCTCTCGTAAACGTCAATTCTTTTAATAGGAGATATTTTCATGAGGATGAATGCTGGAGCTGCTGAAACTCCTAGGTTGGTTAAACCTTCCTCGGTCACATCGATGAAGCCTCTGCCCGTGCGTATTAAGTCCATGTTCCTAAGCTTCCGCAAGTGGACGTTTAGTGCTTGTCTGCTCACGCCAAGTTCCTTTGCCAACGCGTCTTGTTTCATATGCAGGCTGTACGTGCTTGTAGGTTTCCCCTTGTCATAGAGCATTTTCAACAATTGTGCTGAACGTCTGGTGAGAGTTTCCAACGTGTTTTCCTCACCTGATGTTTTGTCAAGAATTGTCTCTACAATAATATTGATTATTTAAGCATTTAGCAAATGTGACATGAATCGTTTTGCTAATTGCTCATCCTTGAAATTTCGAATAACGTTGATCTACACCGTAATGTATTTATTTGGCGGAAAAAATTGGTATCGGGCCTATAAAAAATACGAAGAATAGGAGCGAGGCGGTTCAAAATGTCAGAAAGTAATGCGGTGTTGATCGGAAATAAGCCAGTAATGAACTATGTACTGGCATGCATAACCCTCTTTCACGGCGGAGCAAAAGAAGTGAATGTTAAGGCACGTGGGAGATCTATAAGCCTAGCTGTTGATGTTGTTGAAGTGGTTAGACGCCGATTCTTGCCAGACGTGAAGATCAAGAAGGTTGGCATTGGAACACAGCAGATGACACCCAGAGAAGAGGGTGGGTCGCCTTCAAACGTGAGCACGATAGAGATAACGCTTGAACATTAGAGTAGAGTCTAAACATGAACTTACAGAGCTCCGCTATCCCTCCTCTATTTGTATTGGAGGGCGGTTCCGCAGGTGAAGACGGTACTTTGCAGTTTCTGTTTGAAGAGTGGCATACTATGCCAAAAGTGTTCAGCTAGACTGAAGTCTGGAGAAATAAGTGAACAAGACCTGAAAATCGCCCGGCTTTTGTTATCTTTAGAGGAAAAATACCCACCGCTTCAGAATGTTTATTTCCACAGGGCTGTTGAGGTAGGAAAGACGTTGGCCATAATTGTGGGGTCCGGCGATGTTCCGAGACTTTTGGGTCATGGCGGCAGAATTATCAAAGCCCTAGGTGAAGAAACTGGCAAGAACATAAGGATTCTGGAAGATGGGGTGGACGATAGGAAGTTTCTGGAGGACCTTTTTGCTCCTCTGAGTATCGTGACGATCAACACTATCTGGCTACCTGATGGCAGTACTGAGACAAGAGCCATCTTGAGAAAGAGGCTTGGAACCCAACCCCCATTCGACGTAAAGGCTCTAAAGGAAATCGCCCAAAAGATTCGCAACTTAAGTCTGCGCGTTGAATTCGCAGACTAGGCAGACGGTGAGCACAGTATGAAGGTGGATCTAATTGGCGATTGGCACAGAACTCATTATTCAGCAGATGTTAACCCTGAAATGGACGGCCAAGAGGCTACTCTGTTCGGATGGGTTCAAGAGATTCGAGATCTCGGTGCTTTACGCTTTGTGATACTGCAGGATCGGGAGGGTACCATTCAAATCACAGTTCTGAAGAAAAAGGTAAGCAACGAAGTTCTTTCGAAGTCTGACAGCCTGCAGAAACGGTACAGCATAGGCGTAAAGGGCTTTGTCAAGAAGACTGACATGACGCCAAGAGGAGTCGAAGTGATTCCGAAGGAGATAAGAGTCTTCAATACAGCAACCCCTCAATTGCCAATTGATATCACAGGAAAAACACCAGCCGATCTAGTGGCGAGGCTTGATGCGCGGTCTTTGGATTTGTGCCGTGAGGAGAACATTGCTGTCTTCAAGATTCAGCATATTGCTGTCGAAGCCATTCGAGTCTTCCTTTTCGAGAGAGGCTTTCTTGAGGTTCATACTCCTCGCATCATCGGATCAGCCACTGAGGGCGGAGCAGCCTTGTTTTCTGTTGACTATTTTGAAAGAAAAGCGTTTCTAGCTCAGAGTCCGCAGCTATACAAGGAGCAGCTCGTCATGAGCTTCGAAAAAGTCTTTGAAATCGGACCTTTTTTCAGGGCTGAAGAATCCAACACTCGCCGTCATCTAAGTGAGTTTGTTTCAATAGATATTGAGCAGGCGTTTGCCACAGCCGAGGACGTTATGCAGTTACTTGAGCAGGTCATTCAACATGTTTGCGTAAAAGTCAACGAAAAGTGTGTACATGAGTTAGCGACGTTGAAGCACAAAGTGAAAGTCCCTGAAACACCGTTTAAACGTTTGACCTATGATGAGGCTCTTCGCAACTTGAAGCACGAGAGAATGGAAGTATCATGGGGTGAAGACATACACACTCCAGCCTGTCGGGTCCTAGGCAAAACTCAGCACAACTTCTACTTCATAACTGACTGGCCCACGCGTTCGAAAGCCTTCTACATCAAGCCGCGTGAAGAGAATCCTGATGTTTGTGAAGGCTTCGATTTGATGTGGCGTTGGTTGGAACTTGTGTCAGGTGGGGCCAGAATTGCTTCCAAAGAGCTTCTGGTCAAACGGTTAGAGGAAAAAGGATTGAATCCTGCATCTTTCCAGGATCATTTGAAGGCTTTTGATTATGGAATGCCTCCTCACGCTGGTTGGGCAATAGGTTTAGAAAGACTGACAATGCTGCTCACGGGGAAAAAGAACATAAGAGATGTGACACTCTATCCTAGAGATAGACTCAGACTCACACCATAGGCATGCTTCTTTCATCCTATCTGATCTGATGCAGTTTGTCCTGTTGAGCTTTTGAGACTGCAAAGAAAAATGTGAGGAGAGCGATTGTCTCACTGTGAGCTTGGCATGTCTCACTTTTCATCGTGGAGGAGGTGGAGGCGGAGGTTGGGCAGAAAACACTTGCTTAACCGAAACCACGGTTGTTCCTGCCATGCGGTCAGTGTATTTCTGGTGTGGATCCGGTCCCGGGGTAAAAACGCCAACTAGCCAGTCCAGGATAAGGAATATGCCAAACAATTTACTGATGTTGCGGATAAACGACTTGTCAAAGGTGACCTTGCTTCCATTAGTCATCTGAACCTGTA
>Ga0315279_10008127_pt1 | contig 12762 bp, 10 predicted proteins | sample YL17G06_20_MG_FD_203694 | JGI IMG/M metagenome (GOLD analysis project Ga0315279, IMG submission 203694) | Sediment microbial communities from Yellowstone Lake, YNP, Wyoming, USA - YL17G06_20 | ecosystem: Environmental > Aquatic > Freshwater > Lake > Sediment | place: USA: Wyoming | collected... | reverse complement strand
CGGCTGGTCCCACGCGAAGCCGGCGTGGCTGGTCTTCACGGCCTTGTCAGTGGCGTGATAGAAGCTCCAGTCGAAGTGGAAGCTGTGCGTCGAGAACCAGTTCCTCTGGCCGAGGGAGTTGGCGAAGCCGGCGGCGATTCGGCCGGCGGCGAGGATGCCGACGAGGTCCAGGCCCTTGCCCGCCGCCAGGACGGCGTCGACGATCTCGCCGCTGTCGGGCAGTTGGTTGGGGCGGACCTGCTCGGTGCTTGTGGGCGTCGTCGAGTAGAGCAGGTACGGGTCTTCCGGCACGGCGGGCAGTTGCGAGCGCAGGTCGCCAAGCAGGGCGGTTCCGCGCTGGCGGTCGATTTCCGCCTGCCCGCTCAGCGTGCACGAGCCGCCCACGTGACGCCGCCCGTCGATGAGGTCCAGGCTCAGCCAGCCCTGGCTGACGCTGCCCGCCTGGCGGATGAGCGACTTGTTGAACCGCACGAAATCGCTCTGCTCGCCGGAGAAGTACGCCAGCAGGACTTCCTGCCCGCCAAGCTGCCCGGTCAGATGGTCAACGAGATCGAAAAATGGCTGCTGCATTGCAATGATCCTTACTCGCGGCTTACACGCCGCCAAAAACGTCCACGTTCTCGAACAGGCACGCGGGGCTGGAATGGCCGACGATCACGCCCTGGTTCGGCTCGCCCTTGCCGCAGTTGGGCGTGCCCATCACTTCCACCGTCTCGGGCCCGCCGACCGCCTTGAGGCTCCGCCAGAACGTGGCCGAGATGCCCCGGTAGTTGGGGTTCCTGACCAGCGTCGCAAGCTTGCCGTCCTCGATGAGCCTGCCCCACTCGCAGCCGAACTGGAACTTGTTGCGGCTGTCGTCGATGGACCAGCAGTTGACGGTCTGCATGTAGATGCCATGGCTGACGGAGGCGACCATCTCGTCGAATCCGGTCGTGCCGGGCTCCAGGTTGAGGTTGGCCATGCGGTCGATCGGCGGGCGGTTCCAGGTGTCGGCCCGGGCGTCGGAGACGCCCGACAGGCCGGTGCGGGCCTGCGAGACCGTCGCGCCGAGCGCCCGCTGGAGGATGCCGCTGCGGATGAGGTACTGTTTCTCGGCCTTGGCGCCCTCGTCGTCGTAGCCGTAGCTTGCCAATTGCCGCGGCAGGGTCGGGTCGAACGTTATGTTCAGCAGGTCCGAGCCGTAGCGGAAGCTTCCGAGCATGTCCAGCGTGACGAAGCTCGTGCCGGCGTAGTTTCGCTCGTCGCCGAGGATGCGGTCGAGCTCGAGCGGATGGCCGATGGACTCGTGAATCTGGAGGACCATCTGGTCCGGCGCCAGCAGGACGTCCATGACGCCGGCGGGGCAGTTTGGCGCGGCCAGAAGGTCGATCGCCTCCTGGGCGAGTTGCGGCGCGGCCTGACGCATGTGGTAGCGGTCGAGCACCTCCAGGCCGCCCTGCTGGGCGTAATTGAACCCGCCGAGGTTGCGGGATTGGGACAGCCCGCCGCCGTTGGCGGTGGCCCGCATCTTCGGGCCGACCATGTGGATCTGCTGGTAGACGCGCCCGCCCCCGGCGGTAAGGTAGAGCGACTCGATGTCGTGGTGCCATAATCCCGCCGACCAGTCGACGATCTTGTCGCCCGCCTTGAGTTGCCTGGACAGCGACAGGAGCAGGTCGAACTTGTCGGCCAGGCTCATGGATTCCCACGGCTGCTCGTTGGGGCCCTGATACTCGCCGGTATTGTTGGGCATGTTGACTTTGCGGAAGTCTATCACGCATGCGCCGGCGGTGCGCCTGGCCCAGGCCATGGCGCGGTCGGCGGCCTGCTTGAGGCCCGAGGCCGTAAGGTCGCTCGTGGCGGCGTAGCCGAGCCCGCCGCCATCGTGAACGGTGATCATGGCCCCGACGTTCTCGCTGCGGTGTACGGGGTCCGGCACGAGCTGGCGGACGGAGACGTTCTCGCTGCGCCAGCGTGAGAACCGCATCGAGCAGAAGTCCACCGCGGGGGCCGCCTGCCGGAAACGCGTTTCCAAGTCTTTAAGCACGGATGAGCTCCTTGTTCATTTGACGGGTATATTAAGCCACTCGTTCAGCAGGAAGTTCACTCGCCCGATCAGCAGCGAGAGCCGGCCCATGATAGTAAAGCCGAACGACGCCCCGAACGAGACCATGAGGAACCAGATCCCGAGTTTCGAGACCGCCGAGCCGAACCTCTTGTGCTCGACGGAGAAGAAGAAGTAGAACAGCACGGCCACCGTGCCGATCATGGCCACCAGGGCTCCCAGGACCGGCCCGGCCGTGCCGGCAAACCAGGCCTGAGAGAAGGGTTCCGCCGCCGCCTGCGGGCCGATGGCCTCCTGCAGCGGTTTGACGGCCGCGGTAAGCTGCTGGAGGATGTAGCTGTTCGTGACAAGCGGAATGGCCACGCCGGCGCCCCAGCCGATCATCAGGGCATAGGAGTACCGGCTTATCCAGCCGTGCTTGCGTGATATCCGCGCGAGCAGGAGGATGCCCAGGATGACCGGCACGGCCAGATGAAGCAGCGAGTTGTTGAATGCCGCGGCGGTGGGGGCCTCGAAAAGCGGCTGATAGACCAGCGGGCGGAGGAACTCCCGCCAGGTGATCACCACGGTATAGCCCAGCGACACGCCTACGTAGAGGTTCTCGCCGATCTTGAACAGCGGGTTGTCGCGGTAGAGGAAGCTGTACATGATGAGCGTCAGCCCCGCCGCCACGATGAGGCCGATGGCCTTTGCGGGGTCGGCGTCCTTGGCGAACGGGTTTTGGCGGATCAGGCTGACGGTCAGGAAGACCACCACCAGCAGCGCCAGGGCGCCCATCTCGATGGCCTGGCGCCGCTTTGTCGCGCCTGCCTGGATTTCGTCGGCTTGTGGGTGGTCGCTCATCAGGAGAGCCCCTCTTTCTTGCGGAGGAATCGGCCGGCGAACATGCGTATGTTCGCGCCGAGGATGAGCAGGAGAATCAGCACGTGCGTTGCCGACTGGGCCGGCATGCCCCGCTCTCCCCGGCCGGGGATCTTCAGAAGCTTCTCGTAGTCAGCCGCGCCGCGAAGGCCCCCCAAAAAGCCGATGAGCTGGTTGGACTGGTAGAACGGGTAGAGGTCCGGCGTCATGACGGCGGTCGTGCCGGTCGCCATCGGTATGCCCGCCCGGTCCGTGCCGTACGCTATCCACAATTCGACGGTTCCCATGGCCGCCAGGTCCACCAGCAGCTTGATGTCCCTGAGGCTGCTGACGCCCGCCAGTGCCTCCATGCCCTGGGTGCTCTGGCCATAGTAGTCCTTGTCGAAGGCGCCCTTGAGGTTGTCGCCCATCTTGAGGATGAGGTTCTGCACACCCGGGCGAAAGCCCAGGAAGACGTAATCCTTGCCGGAGACCACTTTCTTGCCGAACATGGAGTTGGCGTCGTCGACGGCCTCGTCGCAGCCTTTCTTGGCGATTCCGACCGACGTGGGCCAGGGCGTCATGACGATGGGAATGACGCCCTTCTTGAAGCAGTGCCTCAGCAGGGAAAGGCACATGGGGTACAGTTCGGCCTCGCTGGACGGGTCGTAGTCGATGGAGATAAACAGGTGGTCGCCGGGGCTGAGGCTCTCGACCTTGTCGTAGACCTTCCGGACCTCGATCCACGGGCTGAAGTCCTGTTTGGGGTGGTAGAAATAGGAGACTATCACGGCCAGCGCAATAAAGACGTAGATGATCCGCCTGACAAGCTCGTAATGTCGCGGCCTGTTCTGGTTGGTGGTCATCAGTCGCCGCCTCCCATGTAGGACCGCTCGATGCCCAGGAGGATTCGCATGGACTGGGAGATCGCGCCCAGGGCGATGCCCAGCATGATGCCGCGTTTGGCGGCCAGGTTGGGGTAATCCATGATGGCTTTGGACAGGTTGGGAATGACCATCCTGTCGTTGAAGAGCCACCCGCTGACGGTCTCGCCAACCGGCACGCGCCCGAACATGACGATGATCGCCGCCGCCAGCAGCAGCCCTGCCGCAAGGTTCCTCGCGCGGAACGTGCGGAACGCGGCGCTGGCCATGTAGAACGCCAGAATGGAGAAGACCGTCGCCGAGCAGGGTATAAGGATGTAGTTGTAGCCCCAATCATAGAGGGACATTTCATCTTTCGTCCCGGCTGACAGGGCGCCGATGCTGTCGCTGAAGATGTAGGCCGCGATCATCCCGATCGCGCCGATGAAGACGAATATGCTGTAGCCCCAGCCGGGCATCTTGCGGCGGATCTTGGTGATGTGCATGTGCGAGAGGCTGTAAACGCCCAGGAACATCGCGAAGCCGCCGATGACCATGGTCCAGGTGGTCATCTCGTTGCGGAACGCGGAGGACCAGGGGTGGGGGACGTAGTCCTGCATGAAGGCGAGCACCCCTATGCCCAAGACTATCAGAAGCGGTATGGTGCGTTTGAGGATCATGGTATCAGTTGCCCGCTTTCAGGAGCCCTCGCAGCCAGGCCACGTCCCAGCCTTTGGCCGCGGCCAGGGTCAACACGATCGTCCCGATCAGCAGGGCGGCCATGATGAACGCCTTGCCCACGTCCTGCCCGCGCAGGCCGCCAAGCAGGCGCGGCTCGCGAGAGAGGTACGCCGACGCGGCGTAGAGTTCCTCGCCCATCAGCGTGTAGTCGCACGTCGTGATGAAGAACGGCAACTGCGTGTAGGCGTCCGTCCCTGCGACCTGGATGGCGCCCGTCGAGGAGCCCGTCTCGGCTAGCAGCAGGCTCTCGGCCCCGAAGTAGCCCAGGATGAATATCGCCCCGGGCTGGCGGCGGACCATCATGCCCGAGACCGCCGCGACGAAGGCGAACTGCTCGTATGCCACCAGCGAGACGTCGTCGGGGTTGTAGGCGTCGGGCCGGCCCGCCCGAGTGCAAGCCTGCTGGACCACCTCCTGGCTGACGGCCGTGACGATCGGGTCCTGGTTCATCACGTGGATCCGGCTGTCGTGCTCGGCCGTGCGATACGCGATGTGCGACAGGATGTTCACCGACGCGATCGCCGAGAGGTCGCTGACGGCGCCGCTGCCGTGAATGAAGTACACGGGGCGGTCCATTTCCGTGGATCGCCCGATGGCCTCGTCAATGGCCTCCAGGCCGCCAATCTTGCGGATGAACAGCCCGGGCCTTCGCTTGGCGATCTCGATGAACGTCACCACGATGGCGCTGAAGATCAGCGCGAGCACAAGGTTGTTGAGCTTGCCCCACTTGAACAGGTTTGCCTCCGCGCCGGCCTGGACGACCGCCGGCTCGCCGTCGCGGGCAACGTAGAGCGTCTGGTCGCCGAGCTTGCCCGCCAAGCGGAAGAAATACGGCGCGGCGTTGATCTTGGCGGTTTCGGCCTCGACGGCGTCGGCGTCCAGCGTGGCCAGGTACGCCGCAAGCCTGGCGTACCATTCTCGCTCGGCCTGCTCGGCCGGCGTCAGCTTGGGCGGCTTGGCGGCCGCGGGCGCCGGCTTCGTGGCCGGCGCGGTGGTCGGCGAGGTTGCTGGCGCGGATCCTGTGGCCGGGGCAGAGCCCACGGCGGTCGCGGGTCCTGTGGCGGGCGCTTCCTTCTTCAGGGCCGCCATCACCGCCAGGGCCCGCTTCAGTTGCCCGGCCGTGATGACGTGCTGATCGGCAAAGTCCTTTAGCCGCAGCTCGGTCAGCGGCCCCGGCTGGGCGGGCTCAAACAGATCGGCCGGGGTAATCACGGTGTAGTAGAGCCCCTTGGTTTCCTCGGAATAGCCGAAGTAATTGGGCTTCGTCGAGGCCAGGATCTTCGGCGAAGGCGAGACTTCCTTCGTCTTGAACTTCCCGGCCTGGAAGTCCTCCTTCGAGTGGGCGACCTCGACGACGTACTTCACGCCCTCGGGCTCCTCGGCGGGCTTGCCCCACACGACCAGGATTCCCGTGCCGCCGTCGCTGGGGCGGTCAAAGGCGCGGAAGCTGTTCGCGTTGGGGACGCAAGAGGCTGTCAGCGCCGGCTGCGTCGATGCCGGGGCGGTCGCCGCGGGGGCGGTCGTGGCCGGCTCGCCCGCACCTTGGGTGATTGTCGCCGGGTGGGTCGTGGCCGGATTTGTCGCGGCCGCGCCGGCAGGGCAGGCAGATGCAAACAGCATCGCCGCAAGGGCGATGGCGGCCCAGGTCGCTGGCGGGCGGACAATCACGGGATGGCGCTTTCTCAAGACTCGATCGCCTCGACGTTTGACCTTGGGACGATCATGGTGTCGCCCTCGGGGAATTCCAGTTCCACGACGCGGACCTTGGCTTCGGACTCGACGGCCCTGGCCTCGGGCGGCAGGCTCTTGACGCTGCCCAGCCGCCCGAAACCGGGTTCACGAATGATACGGACCGGCGAACCCGCGGTCAAGCCGGCGGCGGGTACTTTTGCCCTGCCCGCCGCTGCGCCGGCGTCCCCGGCGGCGGGGATGATGATCTCCGGCCTGAGCACCCCCGCGCGGATCTGCGTGGCCCCGTTGGCCGACGCACGCCGGCCCGCGTGGGCCGCCAGCAGCTTGTGCGTCCCGGCCGCCATCGCGATGCTGCCGAAACCCTCGGTTATTATCAGCACGGGGCGGATGCTCTCGTGCCCGGTAATCGCCACGCCGAGGTCGTAGCCCAGCAGGTCCCGCAGGTCGCGGTCGTGGAAGCCACCGCAGACCAGGGCCGCCACGCCGATCTCGGCGGCGCGGTCGAACGCCGCGCGGGTGATCAGGGCCCCCGCGACGACGATTTTCCCGGCCAGGCCAGCGGTGAGGTCCTTCGGCTCCAGCACGGCCGAGGGGCCGGCGCCGGCGACGGCGATCTCGCCGACGACCTCCCCGCCGATTCCCAGAATTCCCTGGACCAGCGCGCCGGTTGTCTCAATAGCCACGCCTTCGCCGGGGAAGACCTCGACGACCGTCCCGTCGATGTACGCCCGCACGTCCACGGGCTTGGGGGCGGTGCGGATCATCACCTGGCCGGTCACGTGCGAGATCGTCTCGATAGTCCCCGCGATCGGCGAGAGCGAGACGCCGCGGAACCACTTGATCAGCGGCCTGGTCTCGGCGATCACCTCGTCGCGGGCGACCGCGTCGCCTTCCTTCTTGAGCATGAGGCCCGGCAGGTCGCCGGGGGCGATGCCGAGCTGGTTGACCACGTTGACGGCTGAGACGTCGCCCGGCAGCTCGGCGTGGGCGACGATTGTCTCAGCCGAGACGCGGTCGCCCAGGCCCACGAGCACCTTGCCGGCAATCGGCAGGCGCCGCTGCTTGAGCACGGTCGCGTGGTCGGTCACTCTCAGGCCCGGTGTGTATGCGTGCGCCATTTTCGATCTACCTCGCGTGCATCAACAGTCAATGCCAACAGCTTGTTCAACGCAGAGCACGCGGAGACCTGCCTGCCGGCAGGCAGGTTGAAATCTTTCTTCTTCTTTTGACCTCTGTGCCTCTGCGTCTCTGCGGTAATCTTCTTCTGCTTCTTCTCTTGTTTCTTCTTCTTTCACCTCGGATACGCCTCGAATGCTTTGGCCCATCGGGCGACGGTTTGGCCGCGGTTGGCCTTGGGCACATCCAGCGGCCTGCCCCGGCCGTCGAGGGCGAGTCCCACCACTCCGCCGTTGACCTTGGCCTCGAGCGTTTTCCCCGGCCCGGCGCCGACGTCGACGCCGCGGGCGGGCTCGATTGTCACATCGGCCTGTTCATCCGGGCCCAGCGGCTCCAGCACGATCTGCCCGCCCTCGACGGAGCCCTGCCTTGCCTGGCCCGCGACGGTCATGCGGTAGTCGAAGCACTTGTGGCCGGGCTTTACCTGGTTGGACGCGGCGACGCACGTGCCGAGGTGGATGAGGCAGTCGCGGTTGAAGACTTCCGTCGCGGCCTGCTCGTTGACCTGCGCCAGCACGCCGAGGTGCGGCATCATGAATATGCTGTCCACGGCGATCCTCGTGACGCCCTCGGGGCCGAAGGCGTCGATCAGCATCATCATCGCCTGGCATCGCCGCGGGGCGTGCGAGAGCACCCCGCCCGAGCCGATCAGCAGGTCCAGGTCCATCATGTTGATGATGCTCTCGCCCGAGGCGGATGAGTCGAACGACTCGGAAATCGTCCTGCCGCGCTGGACGCCCTTGAGCCCGACCGCCAGCTCCTTGTGCTGGATGAACGCCAGGCGAAGCGCCTCGCGGGCGATCGCCTGCTCGATCTTCAGATCCTCCAGCAGGCACGGCACGGTCGTCGGGCGGATCATCTTGTTCTTGATGCGGTCGCGAAGCTCCCCCTCATCGATCTCGAACGGCACCCACCGCATGATGTTCTCCAGCCCCGCCTCGGCCAGCACGTTGGAGATGCTGTAGCTCATGCCAAGGTTAGCGCTGACCGAGCGGTTGAACACGCGCTGTGCGGCCAGGCCGGTGGCTGAGCCCTTGCGCGGTATGACGCTGTAGTCGCTGAAGACGTCCGTCGTCGCCCCGCCGATGTCCACGCCGACGATGTTGATCCCCTCCGCCGTCGCCGCCTGCTGGATGATGTTTCCCACGGCCGCCGGGGTCGGCATGATCGGCGCGCCGACCCACGACATCAGCTTCTGGTAGCCCGGCGCCTGCGCCATGACGTGCTTGAGGAACAGCTCGTGGATCTCGTCGCGGGCGGGGCCGAGGTTCTCGCGCTCGAGGACCGGGCGGATGTTCTCGGTGATGTGCAGGTCGGCCTTTTCGCCCAGCGCGGCCTGGACCTCGCCGCGGGCGTCCTTATTGCCGGCGTAGACTACCGGCAGCTTGTACGACGCGCCAAGGCGCGGCCTGGGGTTGGCGGCGGCGAGGAACTCGGCAAGCTCCACGACGTGGCGGACGGTCCCGCCGTCGGTCCCGCCGGAGAGCAGCACCATGTCCGGGCGAAGCGTGCGGATCCGCTCGATCTTCTCGTGCGGGGCTCGCTGGTCGTTGCCGGCCATCACGTCCATGACGATCGCCCCGGCGCCGAGTGCGGCCCGTTCGGCGCTCTCAGCCGTCATGGACTTTACCACGCCGGCGACCATCATTTGCAGGCCGCCGCCGGCGCTGCTGGTGGAGATGTAGATGTCCACGCCCTCGTTGCTGCGGGCGGGCGTGATTATCCGCTCGCCGTCGAGGATGCGCCGGCCGGAAAGCTCCTCAAGTTCCGCGAACGAGTTGAGCACGCCGCGCGTCACGTCCTCATACGGCGCCTCGACGGTGGTGGGGGCCTCGCCGCGGAAGCTCTGGCGGTAGCCGTCGGGCGTCCGCTCGATCAGGATGGCCTTGGTGGTCGTGCTGCCGCAGTCGGTGGCGAGGATCACGTTGAGCTCGTCGGGCTTCACCTGATTCGGTTCTCCACAAGCGCCTGCTCGGCCTCGATGGCGTCCATCAGTACGCCGATCCCCTCGCGCCGGTCCATGATCTCGGTAATGCGGTCGTAGTCCGCCGGGTTCAGCAGCCCGGAAAGGAACGGGCGAAGGAAGACCATCGCCTGGCTGCCTATGGAGTTCAGCGGGCGGACCGAGCCGAGCAGCAGGATGGCCGGGGCCGCCATCTGGCGCGCGACGACCTTCCGCGCAATCCGGGCAAGGAGCTGGCGGTCCTCGCCCGTAAGCGGGCCGTGGGGGCTCTCCAGCGAAAACGCGTTTCGCAGGCCCTTGCGGATTTTCTGTATGCGGCTGTCCGGCATCGTGTCCTCGGGTGCGGAAACTGCCGGGCCTGGACTTCAGCCCGGATCGCGGATTATACGAAAACAGCCAAGGAATTGTCTTGTCCGAGGATTCTTTTTCGCAGGGACCTGCCTGCCGGCAGGCAGGTCCCTGCTTACGAATCGCTTGACATTGCCCGCGTCGAGCCGATAAATGAAGGTCGTCGACGCAATTGTCTAATGATGGAGCGGGCTATGAAGAACGGTTATTGGCAGAAGCTGCTTCGGATCGACCTTACTACCGGCAAGATTGCCGTCGAGCCGATTGCGATCGAGGAGCTTAAGGCGTTCATCGGCGGGGCGGGGCTTGCGGCGGAGATATTGCGGCGCGAGACTCCCGCCCGTCAGGACCCGTACGCGCCCGGGAATCGGCTGATCTTCGCCACCGGCGCGTTCCAGGGCCCGCCGGTGCCCGGCGGGGCGAAGTTCAGCGTCGTGAGCATCTCGCCGGTGACCGGCACTTTCGGCGACTCGGCCGCGGGGGCCGGTTGGGGCCCGTCGCTCAAGGACGCCGGCTACGACTTGCTGATATTCCAGGGCGCCGCGGACAAGCCCGTGTACGTCAACATCGCCGATGACAAGGTGGAGATCCTCAACGCCGCCGGCCTGTGGGGCCTGGACAGCTTCGAGACGGTCGACGCCGTCAACAAGCTTGCCGGGGCCAAGGCCAGCGTCGCCGCCATAGGCCCGGCCGGGGAGCGGAAGGTCGCCACGGCGTGCATCGTCTTTGACAAGCACAGTTTCGCCGGGCGGTGCGGGCTTGGCGCGGTCATGGGCTCCAAGAACCTCAAGGCCATCGCCGTTGCGGGCACCCGTGTCGTCGAGACGCACGACGCCGAGGCGGTCCGCACGCTGATAAAGAAGTTCCAGGTCGATATCGCCAAGTTCGTGCGGGGCAACGACTTCCGCCTGCACGGCACGCCGGGCCTTTGCGTCTCGGCCGAGGCGATCGGCGACATGCCCATAAAGTACTGGGACGGCGACGTCTGGCCGGAAGGGGCCAAGAAGCTCGGCGGGGCGAGCTACACCGAGAGCCTCCAGGCCAAGCCGCTGCCTTGCCGCAACTGCCCGATCGGCTGCCACCGCCAGATCACCATCGAGCAGCCCGCCAAGTACGCACTCAAGACCATTGGCCCGGAGTACGAGACGCTGGGCATGATGGGCACTAACCTTATGATCGACGACCCCAAGGCGGTCGCGATGGCCAACGAGGTCGCCAACCGGCTTGGCGTGGACACGATCTCCACCGGCGCGATGATCGGCTTCGCGATGGAGTGCTACGAGAAGGGCTGGATCACCGCGGCCGACACCGGCGGGCTGAAGTTGGATTGGGGCAGCCACGAGGCGCTGATAAAGCTGACGGAACTCATCGGCAAGCGCGAGGGCTTCGGGGCGATCTTCGCCGAGGGTACGCTGGGCGCGGCGGGCAAGATCGGCCCGCGGGCCGTCGAGAGCGTCGTTCACGTCAAGGGCCTGGACCTGCCTGCCCACGACCCGCGGTCGTGCTTCTCGCTGGCGCCGAGCTACGCCACGAGCACCCGCGGGGCCTGCCACTTCCGCGGGCCCTGCGAGGACATCGAGATGGGCGGCTTCGCCATGCCGGAAGTCGGCATCGACGGCAAGACCACCACGATGTTCCACAAGGACAACCAGGGGATGATGGCGTCGCGCTGCCAGGACCTCGGCTCGCTGGCGAACTCGCTGGTGGTCTGCCTGTTCACCATCGACGGCGGCGGGTGGCCACTGGCGGGCGTGCGGGACCTCTTCAACGCCATCACGGGCTGGGATTATTCCGTCGAGGACATGCTGCTGGCGGGCGAGCGCGGCTTCATCTCGCAGCGGCTGATGAACATCCGCGACGGCTACGACGCCAGGAAGGACGTGCTGCCCAAGAAGATGTACAAGGCGGCCAAGGAGGGCAAGCGTGCCGGGCAGGTCCCGCCGCTGGCGGACATGCTGCGGGACTATTACGAGGTCCGCGGCTGGGATGCCTCCGGCGTGCCTACCGACGCGACGCTGGCACGGCTGGGGTTGAAACGGTAAACGGCTGATCTTAACAGTCCGGCAGGACGCCGGCTGGCGCCTCGCGGGCGCAGGGAGTGTTCGATGGCAAGGAAGGTTGAAGGCACGTTCGAGGGCATCTTCGTCGCGCTGGTTACGCCGATGACGGCCGGGCAGGAAGTGGACCACGCCACCCTGGCCTCGATGGTCGATTACATGATCGACCAGGGCGTTCACGGGATCATCCCGCTGGGCAGCACGGGCGAATACTACGCCCTGAGCCCGGATGAGCGGCAGGCGGTCGTGGCCGGCGCGATCGACGCCGCCGGCGGGCGCGTGCCGGTGGTGGTCGGCACTAATGCCGGCTCGACCCGCGACGTGATCGGCTATGCCCGCCAGGCCCAGCAGCTCGGGGCGGCGGGCGTTCTGCTGGCGGCCCCGTACTACAGCCTGCCGACGCCGGATGAGCTCGTCGAGCACATCCGCGCCGTCGACCGCGCCATCGACGTGCCGATCATACTTTACAACTACCCCGCGCGGACCGGCGTGGACATGACGCCCGACGTCGTCGAGCGCCTGGCCGAACTGGATAACGTGCGGTACATCAAGGAAAGCACCGGCGACAAGTCCCGCATGGGCGAGATCGTCCGCCGCTGCGGCAAGCGGATATCCATTTTCTGCGGCTGCGACACGCTGGCGGTCGAGTTCTTCGAGGCGGGCGCGGTCGGCTGGGTCACCGGCGCGGCGAACGTGATTCCGGCCCCGCACGTCGAGCTGTACGACCTGGCCGTCAAGCGCAAGGACGCTCGCGGCGCCCGCGCGTGCTACGAGCGGATGCGCCCGGCGCTCGAACTGATGGAAGGCGGCGGCAAGTACACGCAGTGGGTCAAGGCCGGCTGCGGGATAATGGGCCACCCCGTGGGCCCGCCGCGCCAGCCACTGCTGCCGGCAACCAAGGCGGAAATCGCGACGCTCAGGGAGGCCCTGAAATCCTGTGTTTCCTGACGCTAATACGCATTCCAATAGATTCTCGTGCGGACATGAAGTTCTGTCCGGCGAGGGGTGGGGGGAGGGGACTGGCTCCGTAGCGGCATG